>Ga0066703_10000639_pt1 | contig 11516 bp, 10 predicted proteins | sample GraSoiAngelo_152_FD_66505 | JGI IMG/M metagenome (GOLD analysis project Ga0066703, IMG submission 66505) | Grasslands soil microbial communities from the Angelo Coastal Reserve, California, USA - 14_1009_12_30cm | ecosystem: Environmental > Terrestrial > Soil > Grasslands | place: USA...
CAGCTCTTCAGCTCCTGGGAACTCGGCCGTGAGTACCGATTCACGGATGCCGACGGACGGCGACCGGACTGGGGCGCTCTTAAAATCGACTTCTCGAAGCATCCGGAGCAGTTGCTCCAGCGACTGAGGACTGGTTCGGAGATACAGCTTCGATGGTTGAGCGAACTGCGGCGGAAGACGAAGCACTTTCTCACTCAGCTACCACAGACGAAGACCGAGGCTGGCCGCAGTACGCTGACGAGCGCCCACTAAGCCGGAACAACAGCGAACCGGAGCGCTGTTCGCGCTCCGGTTCGCTGTGTGCTCCCCTTTCTCCGCTAGCGGCATCCTTCCTTCGCTGCGCTCCGGACAGGTTTCTCTTGACGAAGCCGAACCCTTCTTGCAAGACCCGAGATGCCAGCATCGCTACGCTCCGATGGTGTTGGGGATCATTCCGGAATGCCGTTCGGCTTCGCCGGAGTCCCCATTTGCAGACTTCAGGTCGGTATCTCCGCGGGAAAGTCTACCGGCTGCAGCGAGATGCTGTTCGTGTTCCACCTTCACGGATGCTATACTTGTATAGCGAGGTGCTTATGCTGGCCATTCGACTGCCGCAGTCCATTGAAAAACGCCTTGAGAAGCTGGCCCGGCGCACCGGGCGCACCAAAACCTACTATGTCCGTGAAGCTATCCTCGAACACTTGGAGGATCTCGAGGATATGTATCTGGCCGAAGGCGCGCTGGAACGCGTCCGTAGCGGTAAAGAGCAGACCATCCCGCTCAAGGACGTCCTGAAACGTCATGGCCTACAGCGTTGAGTTGACAGCCGAGGTTGACCGGGAACTCGGCAAACTCGACCCGCAACACAGCAAGCGCATCCTGAAGTTCCTTTATGAGCGGGTTGCCAAGCTGGACGATCCACGCAGCATCGGACAAGCGCTGCACGGCTCGCGGCTTGGAGAGTTCTGGAAATATCGCGTGGGCGATTACCGGCTCATCTGCAAGATCGAAGACGACCGTCTGGTGGTTCTGCTCCTGCGCATCGGAGATCGCAAGGAAATCTATCGGTAGCGCGTTACCTGAGACTGTCCAGGTGATCCAGCTGCAAGAGAAGACCCCTACGGCACGGAGTTGGTGGATTGTGGAACGCGAGAGGCCCTGATCGAGCAGCAGCCTCATCGGGCGTGGGGAAGAGGCAAGACCTTGTCGTCAACCACAGCCGCCGCGAAGGCCAGCGCTTGCCGGATATCTTCGTCCTCTAGCTGTGGGTATTCGCGCTTCAGTTCGGCACGGTCAGGATAGATGGCGAGTGCTTCAAGCACTCGGCGGACGGTAAGACGGAGGTCCTGTATGCAGGGCTCGCCGTTCATGCGAGCAGGATCAGTCGTGATTCGCTCGAGTTTCTCCATCTGTTTTTCGCCTTTTCTAGACAGGCACCAGCGAGTGTTTGATAAGCTCTCCGCGTGATGTGCTGTCGCTCTGAGAATACCCGAACTAGGCCTCGAGAGCATCGATTTTGACAATAGAGAGAACTACGCGCTTTTGTTTTCCATCATTTTCCAAATAAGGCCCTGTTCCAAAATGCTAAGTGCCGCCGTTCCCAGCGTGTTAGATTTAACTTCTCCAACCTTGCCAAGGTTGAAGTGTCGGTTCGATTCCGATAGGCCGCTCCATCAAATCAATCACTTACCGGCACTGATTCCTTCTGCGTGGGACCACATGGGACCAACTGCCTTTCCCCCTGCCCCTGAATCAGTCCAACCAACCTTCGATGTGCCGCCCCCTTTGCTGGAGTGAGCGTCTGTGCGTAGAGGTCGAGCGTCAGCCTGCTGTTCGCGTAGCACATCAGTTCCTGCACCGTCTTAACGTCTTCGCTTCCGCCTAGAAGTGTTGCAAAGGTTCTACGGAAGGAGCGCCAGCCGATTTGCTTCGTGATGCCCAGGCGTTTTGCCGCGGGCTTGAACGTGGCACTTGAAGTCCTGGGGGAGTCCTAGGAGCATCTGAAGCGAGGTATATATACCTAGCTTTAGAACTTCCGCTGCTCTCCTAATCTATTGAAAAGCAGTAGCTTCCAGGAGACTCCCGGCTTGCATTCCTGGTGGCGTTAGGTATACATACCTAACGCCACCAGGATGCCAAAGAGCTGCCTCATCATCAATCGAAGATAGTTACATAAAGCGTGTAAATCGATGTATTATCTCGAGTGTTGTACTTAATACTTTCTTTTACACGCATTGTACGCGATCTGGTCAGTAATATAGAAGGTGTGGAATTGCAGGTTTCTCGTCGATAACAGGTGCAATTAGACACTATGAGTGGACTCGAGTTCAAGTCCCCTGCTGAGTTGCAGATCGAACTAGGGAAAAGACTACGAAGATTGCGCCTTCAACGCAATATCGATCAGCGAACTCTTGCTGAGAAGGCAGGCGTCGCGCTGACGGCACTGCAAAAGCTTGAGGCGGGTCGTGGGTCGACCGTTCGGACACTGGTACGGACGCTGAAGGCACTGAACTACCTAGAAGGTATAGAAATGTTGGCACCCGAACCCACGGTGAATCCGCTCGCTTTATTGCGAAGCACGAAACCGCGGCAGCGGGTGTGGCGTTCACGGCTGCTCAATAAGCCAAGGAAGAAAAGCTCTTGAGCGTGCCGGTCATCGAAGTCCGCGCGTGGGGAAAGCGCGTGGGAGCGATCGCGCCAGATCCCAAGCTAGGCTTCTATGCGTTCGCGTACGAACCTTCTTGGCGTCGCACGGGTATCGAGTTGGCGCCACTCACGATGCCTCTCAGAGATGGGCGCGAAACATTTGTATTCTCGAACCTGCCGGAGGCGACTTTTCAACGGCTGCCTGGAATGTTGGCGGACGCCCTGCCGGATGAGTTCGGGAACGCCTTGATTGACGCCTGGATGGCGCGGCACGGCATTCTCAAGAAGGACGTCACCACGCTTGACCGGTTAGCCTATATGGGCAAGCGCGGTGTGGGTGCACTCGAATTCCGGCCCACCTTGGGCGCGCACAAAGAGAGCTCGGCTCCCCTTCAGATGAAGGCGCTGGTCGAAGAAGCGAGAAAGGCGATTGAAGGGGACCTCTCGGAAGATGCGCACGCTGCGGCCGCGCTCGCCAACATCATCCGGGTCGGTACTTCCGCGGGTGGCGCTCGTGCAAAAGCGGTGGTGGCTTGGAACCGGAAGGCGCAGCAGATCCGCAGTGGCCAGTTCGATCTTGCTCCTGGTTTCGAGCCGTGGATTTTGAAGTTTGACGCCGTCGGTAAGTATGCCGATCTGGGAACAGGCGCCGACTACGGTCGGATTGAGTATGCGTACTACAAGATGGCAAGGCAGGCGGGCATCGTCATGACGGAATGTCGTCTGCTCGAGGAAAGTGGCCGTGCGCATTTTATGACGCGGCGCTTTGACCGTGACGTAGTCAAGGGACGGACGGTGAAGCATCATGTGCAAACGCTGTGCGCGCTAAATGATCTTGATTTTAAGCAGCGGGCAACGCACGCGTATGCCCAGCTCTTCATGGTGTTACCCAGCCTAGGGCTTGGGGATGACGCAACGAACCAAGTGTTTCGACGATTGGCGTTCAACGTGATGGCGCGCAACTGCGATGACCACACCAAAAACTTCGGGTTCCTTCTCAAGGAAGGCGGCACTTGGGAGCTCGCCCCTGCCTACGATGTGACCCACGCTTACAATCCCAAAGGCGAATGGACGTTCCAGCACTTGATGAGTGTGAACGGCAAATTCAAGGACATCACCCGGGCCGACTTACTTGCTGACGCGGACCGCTTCGGTGTGCGACGAGCGAGTGATTTGCTCGCCGACGTGCGTACTGCGCTAGAGAATTGGCCGAACCACGCGAAAGAAGCGGGACTCAGTCCATCGGCTTCCGAAAAAGTCGCTGCAGACTTTCGTCCGGTATGAAATGCAAGGTTCGAATGGGCGCGGCAACCGTAACAAAATGTCAGGCGGTAAGTGGAGCCGTCTGTCGGATCGGCGGGGCCATCTTCAATCGCTCGGGCGCCATTGCCTGACTCCGCGGCTCACTGCCAACGTTCCTTTGAGTTAAACTGATTCGGATTGGTCTGCGAGTGCCGAATTGTTTGACTTCTTTAAGTCCTTCCAGTGGTCTCTCGACAACCTCACCCCACCCTGGGGCAGCGGGGTTTCGATCTACATCCATATTCGCGACAACCCAAAGGCTGCAGAACTTCCCGACGCTCCCAGGCCGAGGAAACCGAACGAGTTGACCTGGAGTTCGGGGGCGCTCGACGGTGTATTCGGTCACCATATGGCCTCAGCGAAGCCTGAGGAAGTCAGTTGCCGAGTTCAGAAAATGCTGAATCCGCTTGAGCGATTAGTGCGAGATGCCACCGATACGAACCTCAAGTCGCTGTACGATGCAGTAGTCGAAGAATCAATTCTTCCCATCGCCGATGCGTTCCAGTCAGAACTGTCGAAGATTCTACCTTCGCACAAATCGAAACTCGCGCAAATTGGCCGATACTTCGCCACCGAGGCAGACCGGAGAGAAGCGACCAAGTTTGGGATTCTGTTACTGGGAGTGTGTGGCAACCGAGCCGATGCTCCTCTCTTGGAAACGCTCGTGCTTCACGACGAATTCACCCTGTTTGCCGCGCTCGCGCTGCCCCATGTCACCGATGACCGCGAGGGAACATTGTGGAATATTGCGCAACGAGTTCGCGGCTGGGGACGCATACAAGTTGTGGAGCGACCGAACGAAACGCGCAAGCAGGAAATTCAGGCGTGGATGCTGCGCGAAGGCCCTCGGAATGAAGTGATGGATAGCTATCTTGCTGGAATCTGCGCGCGAACCGGAAACCTCCATCTAGCGCTGGATAGAGCTGAAATTGATCGGCCACTGCTCAATGGGGCCGCGGGAATCATTCGGGCTTTGATCCAAGGTGGACCTGCTGACTCCATAGACGATTACCAACATGCCCCTGTCGCTATTCAACGTTACGTTAACCATGTCCTCAAGGCTGAGGACCTCGACCTGGGACACTTTCTTTGTGTCTCAGAAATCCTCCAATTTGTCCCCGCGGATGAAGGGTGGGAACCTCGCTCTTCGAACTCAGGTGTCGGTTCGATTCCGATATTTCTATTAACTAATCAATTATTTACCGGAAACATTATTTTTCATTTTTCCCAACAACCCGTTTCTGGTTCTGGCCTTGGAATACACGGCTCGAACCGGTTCCGGTGGTATCGTTCCGTCATCGCCGGTGAGCTATGGCCCATTTGTGGCTATCGCTTAACCTCGATTGATGGCAAACTGAGCGAAAAAAGCGGGGCGCGCGGGACCATGTATGATGGGCGCAAGCATTCATTTGCATCTGCGGAATGACTTCGTTAGCACCGCTGTTGTTTTTGAACGTTGCTGCAATAGCTCACTGAGATTCCCGACGCCCTTCGTCAGCTTTGAAATTCAACGTCGCTAGATTCTTAGCTGCGAATTCATGAACAGAACCACTTCAACAAATTTTGCGTATACCGAGGCAATGTAACGCTGTTACTTCGCTGTTCGGAAGTCGTTGGGATTTCAAGGGCGAAGCCCTTGGCTAGGTTTTTGTGATGCGTGTGAAACCAAAACCGAATCTATCGCAGCGGAGTGATTTCCATTTGGAATGGGAGTGGTCGAAGGGGACACGTTGAGCCAGACACCTACTTATGACGCTTGCATCATTGGCTCGGGAGCGGCGGGTGGCGTAGTGGCCAAAGAGTTATGCGAGGGTGGGGCGAAGGTCATCATGCTTGAGGCAGGCAGGGAAGTTCCGCCTGGCAAATTCCTCTCGCACAAATGGCCTTACGAACTGCCTTATCGAGGGTTGCGCGGTGAGAAGCAAGCACCTTTCTACCAGGGAGGTGTATCCACCTCGATCCGCTATGAGGACTGCGATTCCGTCAGTGTGGACCGGATACGTGTGCTGGGCGGCCGGACCGTGCACTGGAATGCCGTGGTGCTCCGCTACGCGCAGCGAGATTTCAAGGGATGGTCAGCGGACGGCATCGAGGAAGACTGGCCGCTGACGTACGACGAATTGGAACCCTACTACGAGCGGATTGAGCAGATGATCGGCGTCTGCGGCCAGGACGACGGGCTCGAGATTGTGCCTGCAGGGAAACACTATTTGCCCCCGCTTCCGTGGCGGTGCAGCGAACACATCTTGCACAGAGCTACGAACGGCATGGGAATCCCTCTCATCTCCGTGCGCAAAGCCGTCCTCACTACCGTTTATGACAGCCGCCCGCCATGTCACTACTGCGGCCATTGCATGAGCGGCTGTGATGTGGGGGCGCTGTTCAACAGTGCGGTGGCCATGCTGCCTAAAGCTCAGAGGACCGGGAACTTTACCCTGCGTCAGAATGCGCTGGCACGTGAAATCTTGGTGGACCGGGAAGGGCTAGCGCGCGGAGTGTCCTTTGTGGACACACAAGCCAAGCGAGAGCAAGAAGTAAAAGCAAGAGTCGTCGTCGTTTGCTGCGCTACGGTGGAGTCCGCCAGGCTGCTCTTGAATTCACGCTCGCCGCGGCATCCGAACGGGCTGGCCAACTCCAACGGTGTCGTTGGGCGCTACCTTCACGGTCATCTGGGGGGAGGGGTCGATATTTTTCTGAAGGAGCTTGAAGGCGCTCCTCCGTTTAACCAAGACGGTGCGACGGACCACGTTTATATACCGCGCTACAATCATCTCGCAGGAGAAAAGGACTACGCCGGCGGTTGGGGACTTCAGGTTAATTTTTCAAGCTACATGTTTCCCAATCACGCCTCGCGCATCGGCGGCTACGGTGTTGCGTATAAAGAGCGCGTGCGCAAGATGCAGCCGGGCTATTTGATGCTTGGCGCATTTGGGAAAACTGAGGCCCGGCCGGAAAACTACGTCACCGTGGAACCGCATCAGGTGGATGAGAACGGCATTTCGATCCCAGTAGTCCATTTCCGGTTTAGCGAGAACGATTTTGCCCTGTGGCGCGACAAGAATCGAAGCCTAATGGAGATTTGCTCCAATTTGAAGGGGGAAGTGTTTCCTGATTTCGGTGAAGCTCCTGGAGGATTTGCCAGCCATGAGGTAGGCACAATTCGCATGGGAAAAAATCCGAGAACCTCGGTCCTGAACGGTTTTTGCCAGGCGAGAGAAGTGAAAAATCTCTTCGTGACCGACGGAAGCTGCTTCACCAGCTCCAGCGAAAAAAACCCCACGCTTACCATCATGGCGCTTTCGCTTCGGGCGGCAGACTATATCAAGGAACAGCGGCGGAGAGGTGAGCTTTGAGTCTGCGCCTGAGGGTCTGGCGCGGGGTCCAAGAATTGAACTCCTAATCGCGCAGCAGCCGGAAAGAAAACCCTGAGGTTGTATGGAACGTAGGACGGCCATCAGAATCGTCGCGCTAGGCACCTTGGCCTCGAAACTCGATGTCGTGGCAGCCGGTATGTGCCATTCAACTGGCGCCGTGGGCTGGTCGGCAGGCAATTACAAATTGCGATTCTTTACCTCAGAAGAAAACGAGCTGCTCGATCGGCTTATGGAAATGATCATTCCCGCTGATAGTCACTCCCCCGGTGCGCACGCTGCGCAGGTGAGTCTTTTTGCAGATTCAATGCTCGCCGCCAGCAGTGTTGCGATCCAAAAGCAGTGGCGCGAAGGGTTGATACAGGTACAAAGCGAGGCTGCAAAATCATCGCTCGCAGAGGCGCTCGCAAAATCAGCATTCAATGAAGGCCATCCCACAACGGATCTCCAGCGATTCTTTCGAGCCCTGAAGCTGATGACGGTGAATGGGTACTATACGTCGGCCATCGGCATTCACCAAGACCTGCAATATCAGGGAAACACTTACCTTACCGCCTTCCCGGGTTGTGCTCGGCATCAGATCCCAGCCAATCAGGCCGGGGAACAACGCGAAAAGGCGCAGCAGCCTCGGGCGCCGAGGCATGTTTCCGACGAGCAGGGGAACGAATTGAATAAGGCCGCACAGGATTTGAAGACATGAAATATGGCGTGAATACCATGGTGTGGACCACGCATGTGGGCGAACGGCATGCGCCGCTGTTTTCTCGCATCCGGGAATGGGGTTTCGACGGTGTCGAGCTTTTTTTATCGCCGACGGAACCTTCCGGCCTTCCGGCAGTCAAACGGATCCTTGATGGAGTTGGTCTCGAACGCACCACCTGCAGCGTCTTACCACGAGCAGCCAGCCTGATAGATGCGGATGCGCAGATACGCGCGCGAGGGGCGGAGTTCTTGAAGCAATGCATTGAGCGGACAGCGGAACTCGGAGGCAAAATCATTTGTGGCCCACTGTATGCGGGCTTGGGAGTAATGACCGGGAATCGCAGAACGGCGGACGAATGGAAATGGGGAGTAGAAGGCCTGCAGGTGGCCGCGCAACGAGCCCGCAAACTCGGTGTCACCCTTTGTGTTGAGCCCCTCAATCGTTTCGAGACCTATTTCCTCAACACCCTGAGTGATGCGGCCCGATTGGTCCACGATGTGGGGGAGCCGAATGTGCTGATTCATTTCGACACATTCCACGCCAACATTGAAGAAAGTAATCCGGCGGATTCACTTCGCGCCGTGGCCAAGGAACTAGGGCATGTGCATATCTCCGAAAATGATCGAGGTATTCCGGGCACAGGTCACACTGACTGGCAAGGTATCTTCGCGGCGCTAAAGGAGAGCCGGTACGACGGCTGGCTGACGATCGAATCCTTCGCCCAGCCTGAACCGGAGCTGGCTGCCGCGGCCGCCATCTGGCGCGACCTGGCTAGTTCAGGCGACGAGCTTGCAAGGGAGGGGTTTCGATTCATCAAGGCGCAAAGCGAGGAGATCGATGCCCGCGCTATACATACCCGACGCAACCGAGAGGAGGATTAACGTTGGACCATGGCGGAAAGGGCGGACGAAGACAGTTTCTGAAATCAGTGGGCGCTGGGGTTCCTGCCGCCGTGTTCAGTAATACGCGAAGCAAAGATACCGCACGGAGCGGATCCGTAGTAACGGCGGAAGAGGAGTCCGGCCGTTACATCCATATCGCAACGGTGGCGGCAGGAGATGATGCCATCCCTTTCCGCAAGCATACGCTCGATCTGGGGATCAGCGAAACTGTGGCTGTCGCTGACATGAATAAGGACGGGAGATTCGATATCATCTCAGGAGAGAACTGGTACGAGCAAGGACCCCCGGAAATCGGGATCGGCCCGCGATTCATCAAGCACAAATTCCGCGACTTGCCCTACACTTTTGACTACCAGGAAAATCTGAGCGATCTAGCCATCGACGTTAACGGGGACGGCTATCCGGACATCGTCAGTTGCTCCTATTGGACGAAGCCTCTGACTTGGTGGGAGAACCCTGGCAGATCCGGCCGGCCTTGGCGTGAACACTTGATCGAGTCAGGTTCTGCGGTGGAGTTTGTCTTTTTAGTGGACATCCTTAATACCGGCCGTCCCCTTCAGCTTCTGCCTCAGTTCGGCAATCGCGACTTCCCCTTGACGTGGTATGAACTGGCAGAGCGGGGCGCTCGGGACCCGTGGGTGCGGCATGCAATCAGCCCTCGGAGTTACGGGCACGGCATCGGCGTGGGCGACGTCAACGGTGACGGGCGTATTGACATCGTCACGCCCCAAGGCTGGTTCGAGGCGCCGCCCGACCCCAGGAACGGTCAGTGGGTCTTTCACGCGGAGTTCGAGCTAGGCGCCACTGGATTTATCCACGTGGAGGACGTGGATGGCGATGGATTACCGGACCTGATCACCAGTTTGGCGCACGATTATGGCATCTTCTGGTATGAACAGAAAAAGGATGCCCTGGGCAACCGTGTGTGGACCAAGCACCTGATCGACAATAGCTGGTCACAGGCGCACGCGTTGACACTGGCGGATTTGAACGGGGACGGGCAACTCGAACTAATCACGGGCAAACGCTACTATGCGCACGACCACGATCCAGGTGCCAATGAGCCGCTGGGAGTCTATTGGTACGAGCGAATGATCGTGGACGGCACGCTGAAATGGAAAAGGCATGTCCTGGACTACAGCACGCGCACAGGCGGGGGAATGCAAATCGCTGTGGCGGATATCGATGGCGACGGCGACCAGGATGTAATCGTCGCCGGGAAATCCGGTCTCTTCCTTTTCGAGAATCTGGCGTCACAACGTTGAGAGGCCGTTACAGTTCATGCTTGAACTCGATCCAGAAGGCACGGTTCTACGTTGGAAACGATCCACGATCGGGTTCAGCGAGCTGCCGATTCCGTGAATCATTTCGAGAAAGCCATGGCCATCCATCATGCACTTGCCGAAACATAAGCAAATTTCTGGATCTCTTGGCGACCATGGTCTGGGATTTCGATCGCCAGTGCTATTAGCGAGCCCAAAAAAGCCACGCAATGTGGCGGAAGCGAGGTTCTGGAGCGTGTACGAGAACGTAACTCCGCCGATGGTCAGGGCATGGAGAGCACGCAGTGAACCAACTGCCACGGCATGGTTCGTGGCCGTCCCCGAACTAAGAGAGCTACGATACCAGCGATGAACAAACTGATCATCACCCCGCTAAAGAGCCGCAGGATAGAAAGAGCACTGATCGAACGCGTGTCGTATGATTACGAACGCGGAACCTACGCCAGGTCAGAAATGAAGCTGTGCGTTTTATCTTACTTAAAATAGACGGCGACGGATGCTATTGCAGCCAAAACCCAGAGACCCGCTTGTTGTTATAAGTCCACGCTGCCGGCCTGTCCGGCTGCGACCGGAACCAGATTCTTCGACGCTTTCCAGAGCTGCCGGTTGATGAAATCGGGTGCAAGGCGGCGCATCAACGCGAGTTGTTTGGCCTGACCCGGCCGAATCTCCAGGGCCCCCTTCTTGAGTAACGCAAAGGATTGCTTCACCAACTCGTCTGTCGTCATTAGAGCAATGCCGTCGCCCTCGGCAATGTCTGCCGACAGGTCGGTCTTCACGGCCGGCGGCATGAGATCGATCACTTCAACGCCAGTTTCCTCCAACTGGAACCGGAGCGATTGGGTATAGGAGTGAACCGCCGCCTTGGTGGCACAGTAGATCGGCGCGGACGGCAGCGGCACGAAGGCGAGGCCAGAGGATACGTTGATGACGGTTCCCTTGTTGGCTGCGAGAATGTCGATGAATGCGGACGTCATGCGAATCACGCCCCCCACATTGATGTTCATCTCGGCCATCAATCCGTCGAGGTCAGTCGCCGGGACCTTGAGGTTCTTGTGGAGCATGATGCCTGCGTTATTCATCAGCACGTCGAGCCTTGGATATTCAGCCTTCACGCGCGTTGCAAGAGAGGCGATTTGCGCGGGGTCTGCGACATCGCCCTGAATCGTGTGGAGCTTCGGATACTTTGCCTTCACTTCATGGAGCACTGTCTGCCGCCGGCCAGTCACAATGACCTGGTTGCCGAGTTCGAGAAACTTGAGGGCAAACGCGAGGCCAATACCTGCAGAGCCTCCGGTAATAAGGATCGTGCGACCTGTGATTTTCATAA
>Ga0066703_10000642_pt1 | contig 11495 bp, 10 predicted proteins | sample GraSoiAngelo_152_FD_66505 | JGI IMG/M metagenome (GOLD analysis project Ga0066703, IMG submission 66505) | Grasslands soil microbial communities from the Angelo Coastal Reserve, California, USA - 14_1009_12_30cm | ecosystem: Environmental > Terrestrial > Soil > Grasslands | place: USA...
GTCGTCCTCGTGGAACCAGTTGTTGCCGCCGATCGCACAGGTGCGAGCCGCCGGATTCTGGTTGTTGTTGTCACAGAAGTTCGCCGAGCCTCCCGTCCCGTCTGGTGCGAAGGCGGCGTTGTAGACCTGGACTACGCCACCCGGTCCGCTACTCGGCACGGTGACGCGGTAGTCATAGCCACCGCGGTCCGCGACCGTCAGGTCGCGCGGCTCGGTACCGTTCGTGTAGCTCAATTGATGGACATCGTTGGAGCCCGCCGGGGTAGGCGTATAGGCGTCACCTTGGGTGCGGCCCGTTGCCCAGCCTTCCTCGCGGGTGAAGAAGAATCGGGTGCGGCCGAGCTCGCCAAGGGATGAGCCGGCCTGGCTCCCCGGTTGGCCGAGGGAGATGGGGGGCAGGTAGGCGGCCACCGCGGTTCTCGCTACCAGGTAGGGTCGGAAGCCGAAGAGCTGCATGAAGAACACCGGCGCCTGCTTGGCGACGGTCACCCGCAGCTGATTGCTCCGCCCGGAGATAACGGCGGGCACCACCACAACGCCTTCCTGAGTGTTGGCCGGGTCGAAGCCGTTGCGCTTGGCTTCGTCGATGGCGCGATCCGTGGCGTCGTTGCGCGACCCGGCCGGGATGGCCTGGGCGCTCGTGAACTGGTTGGGCATGAAGACGACGCCGGACAGCGCCGCCGCCGAGGCGGCCCGTTCCGCGGCAATGCTGTACATGTAACCGACGGCGAGGTCGACCGCGACCCCAACCCCACCGATCATCAACGTCCCGGTGAGGGCCAGCAGCACGATCGCCTGGCCGGCCTTGCCGCGCAAGCGCCGAGGCGGCGCCGTGGCAGACCGCGTGGCGCCGGCACTCACAGCAGCAGTGGAGACGCCTTCATCACGGCGTACTCCACGATCCGCATATTCTGAGGAAAGATGCCGGCGGGCGGTGCGTAGGTCCAGACGAGGCGGACGCCGATCGAGGTCTCGTTCGGGGGCGTCTGGTTGCGGTTCTGGATGGGAAAGGTTTGCGTACCCGGGCTGACCGCGCCGCCGTTGACGAAGTACTGATCCACGGGATCGCCGGCGCGATACGTCCCATCCGCCTGCGAGGGCGCGTAGATGTCGATCTCGCTCACCGTGGCAGAGGTCAGCCCGCGAGCGACGGCCAGCGCATTCCGCACGATCTGCATGTCGATTTGTGAGGTGGTCGCGTTCGGATTGGTCTGTGATCCGCCCAGCTCCGCCGCCAGACGCGCGGCCTGCCGAACGGCGAAGCCGCCCGTCACCCGATCCGCGAGCATGACCGTGGCGTCGAAGCCGCCCATCAGCACGAAGAACAACACGGGAATCACCACGGCCATTTCGGCGAGCGACTGGCCGCGACGACGGCGCCGACCGCAGTGGTGGTTCATCTCAGTAACTCTGCGGTTCCAGGCGCACGTACGAGACCGCCGTCGTGCGGATCGGTCCCAACGGCGCGAAGAAGCCGGCCTTCCAGGTGTAGGTGTAGTTGACGGTGATGCCGATGAAGTCGCTCGTGCCGTTACCAACGTTGCGCTGTGCCGGCGGCCAGGGCACCGGCGACGTCATCGGCGTGCCATCGAGCGCATAGCGGTTGAAGTAGGTGGGGTCGGGAGTAAGGTTGCCGTTGCCATCCTGATTGAGCTTGTAGATATCGACCTCCGTGACAGTGAACAGCCGGGTCGTGCCGACGTTGTCGCGGATCGTCTGCACCGCCTGAGTGTCCGCCGTCGCGGCGTTGCCGAGTGTTGAGGCGATCCGGGATCCCTCGGCGGCGGCAAAGCGCGCGGTGCCGACGCTGAACATCAGCAGGGCACCATCGAGCACCCCCATGATCAGGAGCATCAGAACCGGGACGACGAGCGCAAACTCGGTCATGGTCTGACCGCGCGTACGCCTCCGCGCCCGCGAAAACATTACGGTTTGCATAAAACTCCCCGCCGGTAAAACGCCGCACGGAATGCCAGACATACACGAACGTAAGGATGCGCACCGGTTTGTGGCATGTCGCGAAGGGATCGCGAAACCGCCGTGTCGCCGGCTTGGGCGCGTTACAATCTCGCAAGCCTTGAGCGAGATCAGCGTCCTGAAGCGGTTCCAGCCCGGCTCGATGATCATCCTCCTGGCGCTGCTGGCGGCCTGCAGCGCGCCGCCCACCGCAATCTCCGGCTCGCCGAGCCCCAGTAGTGCTTCCCCCTCCGCCAGCCCCACAACTGCAGCCAGCTATCGGGTGCTCTTCACTGCGACAACGAGCAGCGGCAGCGAGATCTTCCTCTATGACTCGGCGAGCAGTACCCCGCAGCAGGTGGTCGCGCTGGGCGCCGGTCCGCCACCGGACGCCCGGTTCATCTCCTCCCAGAAGATTGCTTACGCCGACCGCACCAATCCGGCATCGAACCGCATCGTCAACTTCGACCTGAGCACCCGGGCCAGCACGACGGAGGCGGTGGCCAGCGGCGACATCCCGGCCTTCGCCTACAGCCACGACGGTACGATGCTCGCCTACCTCGCGCACGACCCGGCAGTGGGTAAGGCATCGCTGCACGTCCGGCGCGCAGGGAAGGACACTACGTTCAACCTCAATGCCATCCCGGGCCGTGGTGTGGGGCGGGATGACGAGTTGCGGCTCGAGTATGCCCCCGACGATAAGTACCTGCTGATGGTCGACACCTTCGTTGGCAACCAGGCGCAGGCCCCACAGACCGGCCAGTTCCTGGTCCTTCGCGCGGCCGACAACACGGTGGCCTTCCTGCCGCCGTCCGGGGTCAGCGCGAATGGCACCATGGCCACCTGGGCCGCGCGCAGCGATCGACTCTATTACCGCGACGCGGTTGGGGTGCGGACCTGGGACGCAGGAGTGACCAGTGTCGGCAGCCTGGTCAATGGCCTGCGCTGGTACGACCCCGCGGCTTCGGCGGATGACAGATGGCTGGCGTTTGTCGACATCGACGCCCAGTCCGTGCCCCACGTCCGCCTTTACGACCTGCAGACCAAACAGGTGATCGCAACCGTGACCGCGGCGCGATCCCATCCGATCCTCGTCAGCTCGGATACGCTGTGGTTCCTGGAGGAGCGTGCCTGCCAGAGCGAGTGCCTCGGCGGGCCATCCGAGACGTCGGGGAAGGTGCTCGCCTACAGCCTGAAGAGCAAGACCGAGACGGCCCTACCGTTCAGCGACGTGCACGACCTGTCGCAGCTGGCGGTCTTCAGCCGCTAGCGACGTCGCTCAGCGTGCCATCACCTGGCGGAGCACCATGGGCAGCACCCCGCCATGGCGCAAGTACTCGACATCGGTCTGGTTGTCGAGCCGGCAGCTCACATTGAATCGCCGGGCTGATCCGCCGTCGGGGGTGGCCTCCACCTCGACTCGCTGACCCGGTTTGAGTCCGGCCTCGAGTCCTCGAATCGTGAACGCCTCGGTCCCCTCGAGGCCGAGCGACTTGAGCGATTCTCCGGGCTGAAACTGCAACGGGAGGATGCCCATCCCCACCAGGTTGCTCCGGTGGATCCGCTCGAAGCTCTCCGCAATCACCGCCCGCACGCCGAGCAGCAGCGGTCCCTTGGCCGCCCAGTCGCGTGAGCTGCCGGAGCCGTACTCCGTGCCGGCGATCGCGATCAACGGGACGCTCTCCTCGCGGTAGCGCTCGGACGCGTCGAAGATCGTCATCTCTTTCTTGTCGGGGAGGTGCGTTGTCCAGAAGCCCTCGCGGCTGGTCAGCTGGTTGCGCAGCCGGATGTTGGCGAAGGTACCGCGCACCATCACCTCGTGGTTGCCGCGGCGCGCGCCGTAGCTGTTGAACTCCGCCCGTTCCACCCCGTGTTCGATCAGGTAGCGGCCGGCGGGGCTGTCCGGCGGGATGCTCCCGGCGGGCGAGATGTGGTCGGTGGTGATGGAGTCGCCGAGAATCACCAGCGCGCGCGCCCCGATGATGTCGGACAGCGCGTCCGGCTGCGGTCCGATGCCCTCGAAGAAGGACGGCTCCCGAACATAGGTCGACTTCGGATCCCACTCGTAGATGGGACCGGTCGGCGCCGACATCCGCTGCCAGTTCTCATCACCGTCGAAGATCCGGGCGTACTCGCGGGTGAACATCTCGACTTTCAGCGATGTGCGAATCGCCTCGTTCACCTCCTCGGCGGAAGGCCACAGCTCGCGCAGGTAGACGTCTTTTCCCTCCCGGTCGCTCCCCACCGGCTCCTTCGATAGGTCGCGGCGAATGTCGCCCGCCAGCGCGTAGGCCACCACCAGCGGCGGCGATGCCAGGTAGCTGGCTCGGACCAGCGGATGGATGCGTCCTTCGAAATTCCGGTTGCCGCTGAGCACGGCTACCACGTTGAGCTTTTCGTTCTCGACGGCCGCCTCGACTTCGGGGCTCGCCAGCGGGCCGCTGTTGCCGATGCAGGTGGTGCAGCCGTAGCCGACCAGGTAAAAGCCGAGTTCCTCGAGGTAGGCCATCAGGCCCGCTGCCTTCAGGTAGTCGGTGACGACCCGCGAGCCTGGCGCCAGGCTGGTCTTCACGGTCGGCGACACCCGCAGTCCCCGCTCGACGGCGCGCTTCGCGAGCAAGCCGGCCGCGACCATCACCGAGGGATTGGAGGTGTTGGTGCAGCTGGTGATGGCGGCGATGACGACCGAGCCGTCGCGCAGCCGCTGGGTGGGCCGGGCCCTGACGGCGGTGGCAGGCGCTCGGCCGCCGGCCACGTCCGCCGCGCCTCCCTCGAAGTCGAATCGGGCGACGTCATCGTTGGCCGGTTTTTCATCCACCGCAAAGGCGGAGGTGAAGCTCTCCCACACCGATGGCAGCGACACCCGGTCCTGGGGCCGCTTCGGCCCGGCCACGCTGGGCTCGACGGTGCTGAGATCGAGCTCGAGCAACTCGCTGAAGACCGGCGTCTCCGAGTCGTCGGTGCGGAACATCCCCTGAGCCTGGGTGTAGCGCTCCACGAGCTCGATGAGCTGCTGCTCGCGACCGGTGGTCTCGAGATAGCGGAGGGTTTGTTGATCAACGGGGAAGAGGGAGGAGGTGGCGCCGTACTCGGGGCACATATTCGAAAGGGTGGCGCGGTCGGGTACCGAGAGACTGGAGAGGCCGGCACCGCAGAATTCCACGAACTTGTTCACGACGCCGTGCTTGCGCAGCATTTCCGTCAGCGTCAGCACCAGGTCGGTCGCCGTGGCGCCCGGCCGCAAGGCCCCGGTCATCCGGACGCCGATCACGACTGGTGTGGGCAGGTAGGTAGGCTGGCCCAGCAGCGCGGCCTCCGCCTCGATGCCGCCGACGCCCCAGCCGAGCACGCCCAGGCCGTTGACCATCGTGGTATGCGAGTCGGTGCCGAGCAGCGTGTCGGGAAGCGCGTAGCTGCCCTTCGCATCCTTGGCGGTCCGCACCACCCGGCTCAATCGCTCGAGGTTGACCTGATGGCAGATCCCCATCCCGGGTGGCACTACCGTGAAGTTGTGGAACGCCTGCTGCGCCCAGCGCAGCAGCGCGTAGCGCTCTCCATTGCGCGCGTACTCCCGCTCGATGTTGCGGGCATAGGCACCCAGGGAGCCGAACGCATCCACCTGGACGGAGTGGTCGATGACGAGATCCACCTGGACCATGGGATCGATCCGGCCCGCATCCTTGCCGGCACGCTGCATCGCCGATCGCATGGCCGCCAGGTCGACGACGGCCGGCACGCCGGTGAAATCCTGCAGCAGGATGCGCGAGGGGAGATAGGGCACCTCGGCACCGGCCGGCGGAGGCTCTGGCCAGCGGGCGAGGGCGCGCAGGCTGACGTCATTGACCTGGCCGCGTTCGACGCCGCGCAGCAGGCCCTCGAGCAGGATCTTGACAGTCACCGGCAAGCGGCGCGGATCGCCGATACGGGAGTCCGCCAGCCTTAAGAGCGGGTAGTAGTCGAAGGTCGTGGAGGCGAGCCGCTCGCGCGCCGACAGCATCTTGACTTGATGCTACCAGCGAACATTTCACAGCACGTCTCCCGCCCCCGCTCGCGGGGCGGGGGCTACTCGCGGTTGCCGCTGTGAAACTTGCGATGCGCCGCGCGCAACTGGGGGTTCGTCACGTGGGTGTAGATCTGCGTCGTGTTGAGGTTGGCGTGGCCCAGCATCTCCTGCACCGCGCGCAGGTCGGCGCCGTTGGAGAGCAGGTCGGTGGCGAAGGAATGGCGCAGGGTGTGCGGCGTCGCTTTCACGCCGAGGCCGGCGAGGCGGACGTATTTCCCCACCAGCCGCTCGATCGACCGGGTTGACATCCGCATCCCCGGGCCGCCGGGGGCCAGGTCCGGCTTCCCCTTCATCCGGACGAAGAGCGGTTTCCAGCGGTCCTGCCGAGCCTGCAGATACCGTCCCAGCCAGTTGGTCGCCGCATCGCTCAGAAAGACGATGCGGGGCTTCCGCCCCTTGCCGATCACGCCGAACTCTCGCGTCCGCAAATTGATGTGGTCACGGTCGAGCCGAGCCAGCTCCGAGAGCCGCAGTCCAGTGCTGAAGAACGTCTCCATCAGGGCGCGGTCGCGCAGCCCGCGGAGGTCGTTGATGTCCGGCGCATCGAGCAAGCGGCGCAGCTGATCACCGTCGAGGAATTTCAGCGAGCGCGAGGGCGCCTTGCCCAGCTCGACCCGGTCAGGCGCGAGCACGTCGAGGCCCTGCATCGCCCAGTAACGCAGCAGTGAGCGAAGCGCGACCAGGAAGTAGGTCTGGGTGGCGCGCGACAGCGGCCGGCCGGTGTGCTCGTTGACATGGCGCGCGAGCCCCAGCTTGTACTGGCGTACGACCTCGGTGGTGAGCTCGGGAAGGTCGTGGACGTCGGGTTGCTCGCGCTCCACCCAGGTGAGCAGGTGGTTGAGGTAGTGGTCGTACTGGCGAATCGTCAGCTGACTCAGGTTGCGGTCGACCTCGCACGCTTCGAGGAACCGGCGCACGCGTTCCATAAGCGCCGGCGCGACGGGCGGTGCCTGCGTGGTGGACGTGGGGGAGACGGTGGGCACGCTGCTGCTGGCGATTCTACGGCTCCCCCGACGGCTGGGCACTTCCCTTGACAATTTGGCTCGCCCACCTGTAGTATCGCGATATATCGTGATAGTGTTTTCAAGGAGGCAGAGCCCGTTATGTGGTCCCGTCGTGAATTCCGGTTCGACCAGTTTCGGCGCCAGATGTTCGAGCGCGGCGATCTGAAGTACGTCATCCTCGAGCAGCTCAAAGACAAGCCTGCCCACGGCTACGAGCTGATCAAGGCGCTCGAGGAGCGGTTCGGTGGCTTCTATGCCCCCAGCCCGGGTGCGGTCTACCCGACGCTACAGATGCTCGAGGACATGGGATATGTCAGTTCCGTCCAGCAGGACGGCCGCAAGGTGTACAGCATCACCGAGGCCGGTCGGAGCTTCATGAACGAGCGCCAGCCGCAGGTCGACGAAGTCTTCAACCGCATGAAAGAGCGCTGGGGCGCCGAGTGGGGCCCGCAGGCCCAGCGACTCATGCACGACTTGCGCAACGACATGCGCGATCTGGGCCGTTCGGTAGCGAGCGAGGCGCGCAACCGCTGGCCGGATCCCGAGCAGCAGCGCCGCATCCGCGACGTCATCAGCCGGGCGAAGACCGAGATCCAGTCCATCCTGTCCGAGGAGCGGGCGAAAGTCTAAGCGTCTTACAGCTCCCCCCGGACGACCCTCCGCCGGATCCATTCCTCGAAGAACCGTTCCTTGATGATGTAGGCGCCGCTCGACTCCAGGTCGACCAGCTCGCGCTCGACCAGCGTCTGGACGGCGCGCTGCACCGTGGTGGCGGCCCCCAGGTTGGCCCGACGCCGGTAATCCTCGCTATAGATGTTGCGTCCGCCCCACTCGACCAGCGCCACCAGCAAATTGCGCTGGGCCGGGGCCGAGTCGTGCCAGAGCACCGTCATCTGCGCCGCCTCGGCATCCAGCACCCGGTCGACGGCGGTCGCCACCAGCTCCTGGCTGGTCAGCGGAAGCAGGGCCACCTCCCAGAGAAAATGGGCCGCCTCCTGGGTGTCATTGGGGTGGGCGCCGGTGAAATCGATCAACCCGTAAACCGCGTCTTTGGGCACCGGGCGCCCGCTCGCCCGAAAGCGCGCCATCAGAAAGGCGGCAAAGTCCTCGCGGGGCAGCGGGCCGAGCGGATAGGGCCGCGCCATCTTCAGGAGCGGGGCGCTACGCTCGTGCACCGCCTTGCGCAGCAACGCCTGGCGGGACCCCAGCAGCGCGTAACTGACATGCTGCTGGTGCTGAATCACCGCCCGAAGCTGCCGGAGCAGCGTCGCGCCCAGTTCCATCAGGTCCTGAAACTCGTCGAGAATCACGACCACCCGTTTTCGTTTGCTGGCTCGGGCGATCGCCTCGGGTTCCTCGAAGAGCTGCTCGAGCAGGGCGTCGAGGTTGGGGGTCCCGGCGCTGCCGGCTTCGAAGGCGAGCTGGGCATGGCCGTGGTCATCGATCGTCAGGGTGGGCCGGACGCGAAACGTCTTGAGATGTTGTACCACCCAGTCCTCGGCGCGCTCGGCGGGACTGCGAAAGGCGTCGAGGTAGGCGGAGGCGAGCCGGTCGGCGAGCCGGGCGCGGGAGGGGACCAGCATGCAATCGAGATAGGCGACGGGAATCCCCGCCACCTGCAGGCGGCGCTTCACCTCCAGGATCAGGGAGGTCTTGCCAAAGCGGCGAGGCGCCTCGATCAGGATGTTCTGGCCCCCGCGCAGCTCGCGCTCCAACACCACCAGGTCGGCCTCGCGGTCGGTGAACGCGTCCCCGGAGACGATCCGGCCGAAGCGGAACGGGTTGCTGGGCGGCGGCTTTACGCGAGCTGGCATTACGCAGATAAGTATAACGCGATTGCGCAGACCTGCGTATTCGGGTCGGGTCCGGGCCGGGCGCTCAGGCCGCGCGCTTCAGCGGCCGGCGGGTTGGATCGTACCCCGGGAGCAGGGCAGTCCAGTCGACGCCGGCATTGCGGGCGCGAAAGTGGGCCAGAGCGAAGCGGTCGCAGGCGGTTTCCGCCGAGGCCTTGCCGCCGCGCACCTCGCGCAGGTACCAGTGATAGAACTCGTGGCAATAGACGAAGCGCAGCACCTCGCGCCGGGTGCGAAACCGAACCCGGCGGCTGAACCACTGAAAGGCGAGCCGGCGCCCCGGCTTGCGGCGGGCCCGGTAGTAGACCCGCTCCTCCCAGGCGCGGAAGGGCTCCGGGACCTGGAGCTCGATCAGCCGGTCCTCGTACCAGCAGAAGGCCGCCAGGTGGGGAGCCTGCCGGTAGCGCAGCGGTCGGGCAGACACGGCGTAGCCCGGCGGCGGCGGCAGGTCCGCCAGCCAGCGGCGCAGCGTCTCGGCATCGACGCCGGTAACCCGAGACCGCAGAGGGACCGTCGCCCAGGAGCGTCGGAGAGGGGAGAGGGGCATGCCTTTTCAAGCTTAGGCAATTCCTCGGAGCTTTCCAACGCCCGAACGCCGTTACACAATTTGTAAGGTTTCGACTCTTCCCCGCCACAGCTTGTGGCCGACTCTTGGACCGGATCGCAGCCTTTTCCTCACAGACTTGGAGCCGGTGGATGCGCAGCCCCTGAGTGAGCTCGATCTGGCACGGCTTCGAACCCGGGTCCAGCACTCAGTGTTGCAGCGCGTGGCGGCGGAATGGCGCCGGCCATCGGATGGCTGGCGCCAGACCGTACGTTGGACCGCGGTGGCCGTGCTCGACGAGATGCGCCGCTGGCAAGCCGCCCTCCCTGGCTTGCTCCAGGGCGATTTCATCTTCACCCTGGCGCTGTGGGTGGCGGTCTTCAGCGTCGCCGCCGCCGTCGTGGCGCAGCCCAGCATCCCGCTGCCCGTCCGCTACAGCGCCGGGCTGGCCGGGGTGGCCTACCTCTATCTGTATGCAGAGTTAGCCCGCATCGAGCGGCCGATCCGCGGCCGGCGCGTCCTGCTGGGGCTGGCCGATGGCGCAATCGTGGCGGCGCTGGGCGCCCTGTCGATTCCCTACGTCGGCTATGCGCATGGGCTGGTCTTCTTCGCCGCTGCCCGGATCGCTGCCCGCTTTCGCGATCCGCGCATCCTGCCGGTCGGCGGCTTGCTGCTGGTGCCCTTCGAGGTGGCCGGACACGCCGCGCTGCTGACCATCCTGCTCGATGCCTTTGCCGTCGTCATGACCATGCTGCTCGTGGTCCACCTGACCACCGCGGTCTCGGGAGCGCAGCAGGCGATTGCCCGCCAGGGGTTGATGGCGGTGCTCATTTCCAGTCTGGCCCGGGTCCGCGATGAGGACGCGCTCTTCGCCCAGCTGGCCGGCCAGGCTCCCGCGCTCGCGCCGCAATGCGCCTGGGCCTTCTGGATCCGGGAGCCGAGCACCGACGAATTTCGCGCCGTCCGTTGGGCCGGCCTGCCGGACGGCGAGTTGCCCGGCTTCAGCTTCACGCCCACGCTGGGGCCCGACCGGAGCGCGCCGCTGCTGATCAACGGTCCGCTGCCCGGCACCAGCGCCGGTGAGTGCACGCTGCTGCAACCGGCGGCCGCCGAGGGCGAGCTCACCGGCCTGATCACCGTGGCCGGCCGGCCGCTGGATCTGGGTCCCGACACTCGAACTACGGTCCGCGCGGTGGCCGAGGAGATGGGTGCGACCCTGCAGCGGTTGCAGGCCGTCGATGACGCGCGGCAGCACACCGAGGCGATGGAACAGGCCAACCGGCTGGCCGGGCTGGCCGCCCGCCACGCCGCCGACGAGGTGGCGGCGCTGGAGGCCATCCGACCGGCGCTGGCCGATACGCTTCGCTCCGAGAGCCTGCACCTGGAATGGGTGGACGGCGACCGCCTTCGGCTGGTGATCGGCGAGAACGATCCGCTGCAGGGCCACGCGCCCGGCTGGCTGTCGCTTGCCGGGACGCGGACCGCCGAGGCGCTGCTCCAGGGCAAGCCGCTGCGCGAGCCGCTCACCGGCCGCCGGCCGGAAGATCTGTTCGGGGTGCCGGCCGGGTTGCGCCAACTGGCGGTCGCGCCGCTGCAGTGTGCGGGGATGGAGGGGACCCTGCAGCTGGGGCGCCGGCTGCCACGCGCCTACTCGGCCGGCGAGCTGCTGCTGGTCCAGCTGCTGGCCGAGCGGCTGGGGCTGCTCTTCGCCGCCGGTCGCGGGGCCAACGTCGCAAATTGACCGAGGGGGGCGAAGCGGCATGAATCAGACGGTGCGGGCGGCGAGCGACGCGGACGGGGTGGTCAATGAGATGCGGCTGCTGGTCCAGACCGGCCAGCCGGTCAGCGAGGTCGGCGACCGCGAGCGGCTGGAGCGCATGGTCAGCACCAGGGTGGCAACTCTGCTGATGGTGCTGCTGTTGATGATCGTCTTCGTGACCTCGGCGCTGCCGGACGTGGGGCCCAGCCTGGCCAAAGTCATCCAGGCGCATCTCTAGACCCCGGCGGGTCAATCCGGCTGGCGACCCGCCGAGCCGCCCGTCAGCGTTAACCCCTATTGCGTGTGTCGCAAATTG
>Ga0066703_10000644_pt1 | contig 11469 bp, 10 predicted proteins | sample GraSoiAngelo_152_FD_66505 | JGI IMG/M metagenome (GOLD analysis project Ga0066703, IMG submission 66505) | Grasslands soil microbial communities from the Angelo Coastal Reserve, California, USA - 14_1009_12_30cm | ecosystem: Environmental > Terrestrial > Soil > Grasslands | place: USA...
GTGTGGAATGTCTCCTACGCACCCGAAATCGCGAGCGTAAGCCGAGCGTCCACTATCAACTCGAAATTAGGAAAAGCCAAAATCTCAAATGTTTCATCGGCCCCATTGCAAGACATAGTCGTCTTACAAGGAAGAAACAGTACCTAACCGAGGACCTCATCTCCAAAAAAGTGGCTGAAGCATGCCCTTACAACTCACCCCGGTTCTCAATGAGACCGCCAACTAAAGCGAACCTCACAAATTGAGCCTGACTTTCTGAATTGAAAATGTTGCCCACCGTTTCGGGTGGGCCTATATTTGGGCTCGGCAGGATTTGAACCTGCGACCTTCGCCGTGTCAGGGCGACGTCCTAACCAGGCTTCGCCGACGCGTCAACGGCGTCTTAGACGACGAGCCCCTGGTTGAGCCCAAACTGGATTCCCTATCAAGCTTTCTTGTTCTGTACGATTACGACATGACTGTGAGTCCATGTCGCGAGTAACAACGCCGCATCAATGTCGATACTGTCTCAGTGGGTTCGAATTGCGACTCTAGTGGTTCTGATCGTAGCGACCGGCTTTCTTGTATTGACCCAGAGCCGGTCCAGTGGTCTTCCCAAGAAAGCCTAACACTTGGCCCCTCTCGCTCTTCATTTCCTCTTTTCTCTTTAAGAGCATCGAATATTCTGGGGATTTGTGTAGGTAAGGCATTTTACTGGATGGGTTTGTCGACTCGTACTGGGCCCGTAGCTCAGTACGGACAGTAGCGTCGGCCCTCTATCATTCAGGGGAGAGCCGAAGGTCGCGGGTTCAAATCCCGCCGGGCCCGCCAGAAACTAGCTGTGGCCTCCATCTTTCTTACGCCCTACAATGAGATGCTCAATGGCCCTCAACTGGGGATGAAACCGGTGGGGCAGTGCGTCCTTCAAGATTGCAAAGTCGGACGCTCTGAAGATTCTGAAGGTCCGGCTCATGGAGAGAAAGGCTACCGCAAATACTAGAACGAGAATTGGCAATCTTAGCAGTGGGCCAGGGTGACCCACAAGAGGCATGTTGATCACGATCAGGAGGTAGTCGGCGATCGCAAGCGGGGTCCCAACACCAACAGCGAGCATGATCGCCGTGGGTAGTGAGTTTCCCACGTGGGTTTTCGCAGAGGACTCCATGCTCCGACGTGCCAAGAAGACTGTGCCTGCCCCGAGAATGATTCTTCCCAGCGCCGCTCCGAGAGTTCCTAAGAGACTAGCTGTAGTAGCGACCGTTATCAGGCCAACCAGTGTGGATGCTAGGGTCACGATTAGTACCTGTCTTGCTCGGCCTACTGCCTGAAGGGATATCGTCAGGATCGCACCTTGAGCAGTGAATATGGATGCGAGCGCCAGAATCGCGAAGATATCAGCTTGGGCTACGTAAGGCGGCTTGTACACCAATCCTATCACTGTCGGTGCTACCGCAGCTAAGGCAGCGCCAAATGGTAGAACTGCTAGGTTTGTGAGTCTGAATGCGATGGCTAGCCTATCGGAGATTGCCTGGCTCCCATCGGTCGCATGGCTTGCTGAGAGTGCGGGGTATAGAGCTTGTGTGACTGGAATCCAGAGGATGGACAAGGCGCTTACGCTCGAGACGATTACGTAGTAGATTCCATTGGAAGCCAAGTGTCCAAGAATCAGATTCAGTATGGTGAAGTCTCCGTACTGTTGACCGAAGGCTATGAGAGCGGCCCCGAAGACTGGCAGACTGAAAGCCAGAAGGGGTCTCAAAGGATGTGAAGAATGTGAGAGGAGCTGGCCGTGCCAGAGATACAAGGAAAGAGCGAGGGCTAGTACTCCGCCGACTGCCCAGCCGAGAATAATTCCGAACACTCGATAACCAAGGAGTGCGAGCAAGAGACCGAGCCCGCGACTGAGCGGTACGTAGAACGCGTTTTGATAGAGGCTCCGGGCGTAGGAACCGATTCCCACAAAATAGGCTCCGAACAGTAGAATGAAGTCCAGTAAGAGTCCGGAAGCGAATGTTATGATCAGTAAGTTTCCGCCATCGGAGGTGCCGATGTATGATGGTCCTACAAGGGGCGAGAGAATGCTTGCCATGAGAAAACCGGCTGTTCCGACCAGGAAAGAGAGTCTGAGGATCGTTCTTGCGGCCGCACCAGCGGTTTTGGGATCGTTCCTCGCGATGTTGCTGGAAATGTATCGTGTAGCGGACGCGGGCAGGCCTAGTTGTGTGAGCGCGACGAAAGCTGCCTGGGCGGCGAGGAGCAGACCGATCTCGTTCACTTCTATTGGGTCTAGGACGCGGGCAAGCGCTACGTAGAAGATGAGGTAGGTGGTGTAGGTGATGATTTGCTGGGTCGTTAGATAGGCTGTTCCTCGTGGAACATTGTAGACCTCATCTGTCTTGGACATGAACGGTTATCCGTTGCGGCTATTTGCTGAGTTCTTCTAGGTTACGGTCAAAAACTGACTATCAATCATTGCGTCTTCAGACGTGTCATGAAAAGTGCTCCCAGCCACGCTCTTTGACCTGAATCCGTTTTCCCGCAAGATGCGCCAAGACTCCGAAAGATTGCGTCTCCACAATCCCGATTCTCGTTAGCGACGGAACACGCTTTTTCGAGTGGTGAAATCTCTCTGGTCTGATCGTTACTACGAGTTCGTATTCCTCTCCTCCATACAAAGCGAGATCCAACGCGGACAATCGATGCTCTTTCGCGAATCTCTGTACATCAGAAGCAATAGGAATTGTGTGGAGGTTGATTCCGACTTTGCTCGACCGTGCAATCTGGTGGAGGCTCCATGCCAAACCGTCACTTGAATCAATGGAGCTAGTGGCTGCGCTGCTTTTGGCTAGAATAATTCCTTCTGCCAGCCGAGCCCTTGGCCGGCGTACAGCTCTGACGAGGGATGGATATTTCGCGAGATCCTTCTCTCTTCTTGACGTGAGGATTCCCAGGCCGGCGCTTGTTTTTCCGAACGATCCTGTTACTGCGATAATGTCTCCTGGTCTTGCTCCATTTCTCCGAACTAGCGTTTTCGGGTTTGCGATCCCTATGCCTGCGATGTCGATTACGAGATCATCTGCCTGGTTGGTGTCTCCGCCGATTATCTTGCACTTGTATTCGCGAGCTGCTTGGCCAAGGCCGCGTGCCAGCGCTTGAACAGTCGTCTTTTTGGCAGGTGCGGGGAGTCCGAGGGAAACCATCAGCGCTGTTGGTTGAACGCCCTTTGAAGCGAAGTCGCTGATTGTGGCGACAACCGCTCTTCTGGCCGCTTCTTGAACTGTCATTCCTGGAGGGACGTCTGTGCTGCCTACGAGCATGTCGGTCTTCACGATAATCCATGATTTGGATGAAATTGGGATTGCGGAGACGTCGTCATCGAATCCTAGTGGGATTCCTGGCTGGCCGGAGAACTGGTTTGTGACTATGCGTATGATTTCGTGTTCTGTTAGGCCTTTCATCTATCGTTCAGGATGGTCGATGGTGGTAGGAGCTTTAAGTCAAGCATTGTCGAGCCTTGGCTCGGTGCCTCGGTGGCTCAGCCTGGTAGATGTTTCTCGACACCAGAGAGCATCCGCCTCGTAAGCGGAAAGGCACGTTCTCGCGTGCCCCGCAGGGTCGCGGGTTCAAACCCCGCCCGAGGCTCCATACTGCAAGTGCGGAGCACACCGTTAAGTCTGAACCGAGATAGATGATCGCTTAGAACGGCTCGAAGGGGCTCGGAACCCTCGGTAAAGTCTCTGTCAGGCAATCTTGCTTGGGTGTTTGAGCTTCACCTTGGGTATCAATTCATCTAATAGGAATCGAAACCAAGGATCGAACCTTTCTCCTTCAAGAATTACTTTTTGGGCCCTCGCAAGAGGGGAGAATTGTATTTCCCCTAACCTCAGCGACGGGATAATCTCGGACTCTCCAAAAGACCATTTCGCATTTGTCTCATCGATCAAGACCTGTGAAACGTAAGCCGCAACTTTCTTGAGAAATTCTGCCGTTAGCTTGACTTTGGCCTCCCTTAGCTGATCAATGTAGTTATCGAGAGATTTGAGACTCTCCGGGGAGAGGTCCAGTTTCACTCGTTCACCAGAACTCTCTTGAGCAAATGCCAGTGCAAGAGTTCTGTTGGTTTGGACCCACTCGCACCATTCGTCGCGATCAATTTGAGAAAGCCAATCGCCATTCGATTGTCCTGCCGGAACGCGTCGAACCGATTTTCGTTTTTCGTCAAGGTATCGAAACTTCGGGACCTTTCCATGTATGGACGCGTCTCCGGTATCAAACGCGTCGATTCCAAGATGCTCTTTGACTCGTTGACGCACTCGGTCGAAGCCCCTAGGGTCCTTGATATAGTCCAGCGGGGAAGACGTGAGAATCAAGATAACGCCACCATCGTATAACTCCTCAACCTTGTCACAAGGTGCAGAAAGAGTAACGTCACGCCCAAACATTTCGACGTACTCTGGTCCCAGGAAATTTGCCCAGTAGATGTCCGGAATCGCTCTCTTGAGATCGATCCCGAGCCGCATATTCCCAAGTGAACTCTTGTAGGTCTTTACCATCTCAGGAAGACGCACGAAACCATAAGTGGAGTGAAGTACTGAATAGCACTCTTTGTTGATTGAGATGAATTCGTCAACGCTCTTGGGAGTTCCGAAATAGTCCCTTTGAACATGGATACTGAACGATTCAAAATCGAGCATGTATCTTGAAAACTTCACAATAGCTTGAGCCGGGTTGTTCCTAGTGAAGGTCCAACCTGGCGAATTGGTCTGCTCGCTCCATTTGCGTGACAATTTGTCTAGGTTGCCTGGGTCAAAAGGAATCCGTTTGTAGTCATCTCCCTCGCCGAGTTCGACTACTTCGGGTGAATAGATTCCTCCTCGGGAGAGCAGTACCTTTGTCAGGTCCGCGAAAGAGGTAGAGTACCCTGGATACGCAGTAAATTGATTAGCATATAGGAACGGTTCCGCCTTCGACTCTATCATCCTATAGCACTATGATTCCTAAGTTTTCCAGCTCGTCCAAGAAAGGCCCTGACGCACCGCCATATAGTCTATAGTAGACGGGTGCCCCAAGATCCCGTCCGAGCTGAGCGTATGCGACAAGTATCCTTCGACTGTGTGCAACCTTGACGAGCTCTCGAAGACGTTCATTCTCAATGGTCACCTGCCAAACGATCATTTCATTATCTATGGCAAAACTCACGGTGAATGTGCGGTCAGGCCCGGAAATATCTCTGACCGGCTCTCAATTACCGCGATCACAAAGGGAAAGATTGAGTTGACGGCTCATACTGAAGCGGAATACAGAGTCCGCGACTCAAACGCTGCGTTACGATTCTCCGTCCGAAAGGATGCTCCGGACGGCCCGTGATTTGCAAGGAAAGGACCCCACACGCTTTTCTCATCGCAACATAGGTGATGCGAGTAGCGCCTATTCTTGAAGGTGTGTCGCTTAAGGTGGTCAGCTTATCGTTGCGGAGTCGAACTGTGATTCAGGTGCCCCATGAGATTCTAGGGAAATATGTGCCGCACCCAGACTTCCAACTAAGGAGTTTGTCACAGTCAAATAGAGAGTCCCATCAAGGTAGGCATTCACCGTATTTCCTGAGAAGACCATTTGAAAGGTATGCCAAACGAAAGGATTCAATCCAGTCGTGCCTGTAGTGTAGGACGACTGGACACCGTTTTGTTTGAACTGCAACTCAACCTTGCCATCAGTGTGGAGGATTAGAATTATCGAGTTACTGGAGTCAACATATTTCCCTCCAATCCAGGCAGTGTTGTAGGCACTCGATCCCGCTGTTATCGTGATGGCTCTGACCGTGACTGTGCGGTTAGAGGCGAATGTACTGGTGGACATCATTATCGGATCCGTGGTTGACGAACTTGGTGTTGCGTCGATCACGCCATTCTTCACAGCCCACGTTCCTTTGAGAACGGTCCAGTCGGAACTTGCAGGATTATTGCTGAGGCTCGTGCCAAGAGTTTGCACGGTAACTGCCGCGCTAACTTGGGAGGTTCTGCCGACTGCATCAGTCGAACTGAGATCTACGACGTAATTTCCGCTCGTTGAATAGGTATGAGAAGCGGGGCTCCCGGTCGCTGTTCCTCCGTCTCCAAAGTTCCAGTTGAAAGTGTACGGACTAGTTCCTCCTGACGCGCTGGCGGTAAAGGTGACAGGCTGCCCTGGTGATGGATTGGCCGGGTTTGTCGAGAAGGATAGAGGAAACATTACCGTAAACGGTATGGTGGTCGAGTGCGTAAGTGTCCCGTAAGGATCTGTCGCAGTTACTGTAACGCTGTACCCGTTGGGAAAGCTGGGGAAGGTTGAAGGAGGAGTGCTGACGGTTAGCAGTGTTGATGCGGAACCGCCAGGCGAGAGATTGACCGATGACGCGATCGAGGCGGTTGGAGTGAGACCCGGGCCGTTGTTGGGAGATACGGACGTAGATAGTGACATGGGCTCACCGTATCCTGCAAAAGAGTTCATCTGGAGAGAAATGGTCGATGTTAGTGAGGAGCCCGGAAAGATCGCCGAGGGCGAGGCTCCGTTATTGGAGATTGTGAAGTCACCCGCGTCAACGCTTAGATCCACTTCTGCCCATCCGCGCGTGTGTGAGGAGTCGGAGAAGCTTACTCCACCTGAGGGCGGACCCATCTCGGCCCCGAATTTGATGGCGACCTTGTGGGTTGTTGTCCCAATGTGTGGGACAACCCACTGTACCACATAGAATATCGCAGCGTCGGTTCCACTGTATTTGTATGCGCAGGTGCTGCAGAGTCCACTCTGGTCAACCACAGGGGTCTCGAGCACTCCCTGTTTTGGGCTGGTAGCACTGGTCCCATCCATTGTAGTCTGCTGGAAAGACGCGCTAGGAAAAGCATCGGCCAGATAGTTGAACCCTATGTCCGCTATGTTGATGGCGAAGCATCCCTCAGAGAAGGCTGCACACAGTAGCAGGATAGCACCGGCCTCGACGATTTTCGCTGTCCCTTGACAAGACGGAATCCCAATTGTAGGAGGGGTAGACGAGCAGTAGTTTTGAGGTGACGATACAATGCCGCGGCCATAAAGGTCACCGCTAATCCCGGCCAGCGTTGCCCCATCTCCAGGAGAGAGATCGTCAAAGGTCAGCTTCAGGTCGTTGAGCCATGCGAAGGTTCCAGTTATGCCGCTGATCACCGGAGGAGGATAGTTTGCGTCCCTGATCGTAAAGCCCCCGTTTGAAACCGCAGTGTCGGGATCAGCGGTGGTTGCAAGCGTTCCGGACGGGTCTTCGACTCCCATAGCCCCGTTGGTAGCGCCGCTTTGAGACGGGAGAAGACTGTTGTCCATGGCGCCGTATTCGAAATAGATTCCACCAGCCTCGTCTATAGTTATGCCATAAGAACTGTAGCAGGGAAAACAGTATGGACTGCAATGGTCAAGGTGGCATCCTCCCCCCTGGATAGGCATGTGCACCCAATCGATTCCGAACGATTTGAGGGGGCATGATATGCACGGCGTTGGATCGTTGAGCACATTTGTGTTGATGTAGACGTGGCCTTGGGCTGAGGTGCCAGCGTATCTTGATACGTCTTGAGGTCTCCACCAGGGAGAGATTACAGAGTTTGGAATACTCAGAATAGTTCCATCAGATGCAGTGGCTTGCGCGGGAAAAGCCGTCGGTGAAGCCGGGCAGGTTGTCGCGGCCTGATTGTAGACGAAAGCTACGTACCCGTTCGAACAAATGAACACCATGTTGTACGGGTTGCCATAGAGATAGAATGTGAAACCAAGCCACTTCCATACAGCTTGGTTGATAGTACCCAATCCTAAATCGGTGCAACTAGCTGGACACTGGTTAAGGTCCCACTCGTTCCGATAACTAGGGCTTGAGTACTGGTGAGCTAGCCGGCTGTTTGCCGAGGCCATAAGGATCAACGTGTACGCATCCCGGCCAGACCCGTCAATGTTTTGCGAGTACTGATAGGTTTCCATGGAAAGCGCGAGTGCGGAGTCAGAGAACGGCTGTACCGCAGAGGTTACTTGAGGTCCTTGCAGATCCTGAGTTCTATAGTTGAACTGCCAGGGACAAACTCCTGATGGTGGGTTGGAACACGAGATGTCGGCAGAGGGTCTATCCACATACCACCCATTTGCGAAAGCCGGCTGAACCATCATGAGAGACAAGAAGGAGAGCACGACAATCGGAACACATGCGACCAGTTTTCTCAAAATGCAAATCATAGAATACTGACTGGCTTCACTGATAAATCGGCAAGAAATCTTGTTCTATATCATGATTCTAGAACTGTGTTCTAGAACCGAATTCCTCCTCTGTTAATCAGAAGGTATGAACACTAGATTCTGAGAGATGGATCGGATCGAAGCCACGTTGAGGGCTCTCGATGATGGACACTGGCATCTGATCGCTAGCCTTGCATCAAACCTTGGTTGGACAAGATATTCGACGATACAATTGATCGAAATCTTGACGGAACACGGGCTTGTTGAGTATCGGCCATCGAGTGGGAAGGCTAGATTGGACCGTGACTTGCTGTCTCTGAGGAGGGAGACCTAATGAAAAAGTCTCCCAGTTCTTGCTCGACGTCCCGGAGCAATTTGAGGAGACGTATTCCTCTTTCCGTCAGCCAGTACCTGGTAAGACCTTCGGGATCTTTTTCTGTCTTGAGCAGGCCTTTCTTAATTAGGAAGAATGTGTATTTTTCAGCCAGTTGGAAACTGAGGTTGGCCTTGTATATGATGTGTGTTTTTGAAGCACCGTCAAGGCCGAGGGTTAGAATTTCGTAGATTACCTTGGTGGCGTCCCTTCGCAGCCGCTCGACGACCATCATGGTGACACTTGCAGGGTGGGGGCATTTGGATAAAACAAGGATGTGTACAAGTGAACACAATGCTTGCGTCTGAAGAATTTTCTTCAGGGCATCACCCACTGTTGAGAAAACTCGTTGATTGAGTACTCCCCCGATTTTTTTCTGGAAGCGTTACACGCGATCGCATTTGCATGCAATCAGCTCGTTGGCCTAGAGACTGGAGATCACGTTGAGATTGAGAGGTCGAAAATCTCGGGTGTCATAGGTGAAAATGTTGATGATCCCATGTGCCCTGGCTAGGGCTGCACAAGTAGCATCAGTAAAGCTGAGCTTTACGTCGCCCTTCTCCTTGTAGAGTTTCCAGGACTCCTGAATCGTCCTCTCGTCAACCTTGAGCATTACTATCGACTTAGACGCGAGGATGTCCGTTCCAAGCCTTACCGAAAGCTCATGACTCCCAGTCCGCCGTCGACACGTTGTTACAGCTTCGTCAAGAACATAATCTGAGGTGTAGAGTTTCCTGTACCGAATCCCATTCCCGGCGATTTTCGCGAATGAGTCCACCGCCTCATGATGATGCTGGTCGTCTTTGTAGTAGAGTGCGACAAAGGGTCCGGAATCTATGAAAAGCCTCAGCAGAGGTCACTCGTCATAGACAGCCCGGTCAACCTCTGAGGACGCCTTTCTCGCTCGTCTCAACGCCTCACCCTTTAGTCTGATCGCGAGAGGCTTTCTCCTCCCGAGGGGGATGTCGAAGATGGGGTCCTTAGGGTCTATGCCTGACTCTTCCATGGCCCATCTGAGAGCCGCTTGCCTGAGAGCTTCCTTGAGAGTGAGACCGCTCTTTCGAGCTGCAACCACAAGAGTCTCGTATTCGGCAGGCTCAAGTTCTGTCTGAGCTACCTTGCGCTCCATGGCACATCCCATGTGATTTCACATGCAGCAACATGTAAACCTTCCGAACGCTTCGAAAAAGTCAATACGGACAAGAACTTTCCGTCGAGGATGGAAGGCTGAGGAATTACAACGCGTCTCTGAACCGGCGGGCTAAACTACTCCATCCTGACGCGGGGGAGCTTCGCGAGCTTCAACGACTGCTGCAAGAACGGACCCATCATAACATGCGGCTTCGCAGCGTTTCCATTCGAGACGCGCGGTCGATCAAGAGACGAATTGCCGCAACACATGGGCGAATCGTGAAGATCACCTTCAAGCTCGAAAATAGGCTGCGATGAGAACGACGCCTCACAAAGTCAGTTTTCCAAAATCATTAAACGAGTTTGAAGGTCTAGCGAAAAAACTGGGTGCCGCCCTCAAGCCCACGCTTCCGGTTATTTACATGTACCAGTAAAATGGTGCGGGGGGTGGGATCCGAACCCGCGAACCTGTAGGCGCCCGGTCGCCCCATCTCGAAATCGTTCACTGCTGCAAGGGACAAGCGTGGAAAGGGTATGAACTTGCATTTGCTCCTACGCCCAAGGCTCACTTGAGGCACCGACAAAGCTCAATGACAAGGTTTTGCTAGCCTAGAATTTGGGCCATACCCTTCGGAATCAATGTCCTCAACCCCTTTACGTTCTATGGAGATACAACCGGGACCCTTTATGGAAGGACCAAACAGTCTTCTTCCTCCGCAAAGTCCCGGTCGAAGGTAAGCACTCGCTCCCCTACCGACCTAGCGGCCGCAAGCAGAAGTCCGTCTAAAAGACCGAAACCTGCGAAGCCTTTCTTCCTTCGCTCATTCTTTATCCTTGAGCCTTGTAAGCAGATGTCTTCGTCGAGCGGAATAATATTCGCAAGGTTCTTCACTTCTTCGATCCTCTCCCTTACAGGGACATTGTTCACGATGCACCAGTCCGATAGCTCGGCAAGTTGGACTACAAGAACGTAAAGATCCTCCTCCCCAATATGTTTCTGGATGAGTCTAAACTCCTTTGAGGTTCTAGGATGTCGCAGGACTTCGATGATTGCGCTGGTGTCAAGTAGCAACTAGAATCTGTCCCGTTTCTCTCTTGCAAACGGCCGTGCTTTTCGGTCCATGCCCGCGATACTTTCTAACCTGGTCTCGCGCGTAGCCCTCGGAATCGCTAGTGAGAGCTTAATGGTGTCTCCTTCTCTTGCACCCGATTCCTCTAACAGCTCCTTCGGTATTATTATTGCCATGGAATTCCCTACTCTTCTGACTTTTCCGGTCAACACGCGGGACATGAGAATAGTTATAACGTAATAACTATTTAAGCATGACTCGCAAAGTCGCCCCGAATCGTATTGACCGAACCTGAATTCTTGCGCCTCGAGAGCAGTCGTTGGCGTTTCGGCCATTCTGTATCTAGCCCCCAAGAATATCGTCTTGTCCAACTTGAGAGTAGTTCTTTGAAATCGGGCAGAAACATTCCGTAGAGAGGACTTTCGCGAGGGGAAAGGCCGGCTGCTGTGAGAAACGAGTTTGAACTCGCGTTTGCTCCCCGCCCAAGGCTCCAAGCTCACTCTTCAGAAACCAAGTCGGAATCGACATTGCGATCAAATCCCATTATCGATGAGCAGACCCCGTTAGGCATCAGTCCTCGGGCTCATCTCCGCACGAACAGAGACCATCATTCTAACCCGAAAATACGTCAATTTTCGGTCTTCGCTTCTCGACAAGATTCGGGGCCAAGCGCGACGCCCTTGAAAAAAA
>Ga0066703_10000649_pt1 | contig 11448 bp, 13 predicted proteins | sample GraSoiAngelo_152_FD_66505 | JGI IMG/M metagenome (GOLD analysis project Ga0066703, IMG submission 66505) | Grasslands soil microbial communities from the Angelo Coastal Reserve, California, USA - 14_1009_12_30cm | ecosystem: Environmental > Terrestrial > Soil > Grasslands | place: USA...
AACTTAGAGATATGTTGTTCCCCTTATTCAAGGCTAAGCGGTTGGCCTTAATTTCAACGGGGCGATTCTGAGCCGCTCGCGGTTCGTAGTGTCAGTACAAATTGCGGGGCGACCGCTCCATTCCGGAGAGGACAAGATCGCTGGCTAATTGGCTACGTTGTCCAACCCCATCCAAATTGTTTTGCCATTCGATAAACCAGTTTGGTCCTGTGCGACTGACAAAATTTGTCGCTAGTCGAGCCCGTGAGCCATCAATCGGAATCACGGTCTTCTATCTCCTGTAGATACCAGCGATTAGAAAACTGCTGTGGCACAGTTCTTTGGCATTTCAACTGCTTCCCCAGTAGTTGCCGCCACTCTCGTCCGTAACAGGATGGGCAGGTGATTTTCCTTGTGGATGGAAAGAATCCGTTCCGGAGTGCTCGAGGTCCATACTGACAGTGGCCCGTGTTATCTGCGCCCGTCATTGAGTCAACGGATCCGTCTCTTGTGGACGTTTCGTAACTTCCGTTTGTTGCCGCGGCAAGTCTTGAGCCAACGCGAATTGACTCTGGTCGAGGCGCTACTCGAGCGCGGCAACTGCCCGCGCAATGACGAGTGCTGCATCGGCGTCATCGAGTGGACAGAGTCCCTCCTGCCGGCGCAATCGCCGACCAAGCAAGACGGTCCCGCCACGCCCATTACAACCGGGAGCAACGTTCGGCCGCGATCCAGGCGACGTCGTGGCAAGAAACGTTCGCAAGCCGCACCCACATCGCACGCGGGTATCAGCGCCACTTGTCCGGCGAGACCTCGATAAAGCACGCCTGCATTCTGTGCGCCCCTGGTCCAAATGACAGTCCAGCCAGGACCATAAGTAATGTGACCATGTCTGGAGGTTCGGCTAAAGTCCAACAGAGTGGCTTCTCGGCAGGCCTTCCTAGGCCCGTAAGTTGGGAGGTACAAATGATGCATCGCGTTGAACAGGTAAAGCAGTGGATGGTACGGGCGGCGGCCAAGCTGTGGCAGCAGAGTCATCCCGTGATGATCAAGACCGCGAGTCTGGTGAAGAAAACCAGCTCTCAACATGCAAACGACCTGGTCCTATCGCTTGGCATACTGATAGGTGCGGTGGCATTTGGATTGTGGCGGCAGAGCTTCGCCGCAGCTCTTTTCGCGGGCGTCCCGTTATTCTTTCTCGCAGGCATTTACAGAACCACCGAGCAGACATTAGCGGCGGTCCGGAAATCGAATGTCGAGCCTCGATTTGAAAATGCGGATACTCACACTCCTGCAGAGCCGGAGCCGGAGAACAGCGACGCAGTCAACGAGGCGATCGCGTGCTTGACACCCTGGATCGCAAACGAGGTCTCCCTGACCGAGGAAAGTGCGAAGGAATGTTGCGCCGTTCTTCTGGCTTCAGCAGCTGATAGAGCACAACCGGCGATGCCCCGCTTCTGTTCCTCCGCCGGCAATGGTAACCGGCAATTTTCGAAGCGTTAATTGCTGCCTGCACCGGAAGCGGACGTTCCGGCAGAATTCGCGTAAACGGCGCGCTCAAAGTCCTCGACCACGGCGTTGGTTGCATCATCGCCAAACGGAAGTATCTGCATCATGATTACCGCGCACCTCTTGCGAGATGGGTCAATCCAGAAAAACGTATTGAAGATACCAGCCCACGAGATGGAACCAGCAGAACGTCCGCCTGGGACCGGCTGCGTGTTGATTCCAAATCCCAAGCCAAACTTGTCCAGCGAGCCCGAGAGGCGCACGGGATCTCTTGCGAACTGCGGAAATAAGCTCCTCAGTTGCACGAGGGTTAAGTCGCCGATCTGATTGCCACTCATCTGGGCAACCGTTTCAGATTTCAGGATCCGCTTGTTGCCGGCATTTCCTCCGTCCAGCAGCATGCGCGCAAACTTCGTGTAATCGCTTGCGGTCGAATAGAGTCCGCCGCCACCGCTGTAAAATCGCACTGGTTTTAAAGGGTGCTGTGGCGGCCCCACGATGCTGCCATCCTCCTGGCGCTGATGAAGCGCTACAACACGCGCTTGCTTCTCGGGAGGAACATCGAAAAATGTGTCTGTCATGCCAAGCGGCTGAAAAATATGCTGACGAAAGTAGTCCTCCAGAGTCTGTCCGCTGACCTTCTCGACTAATTTGCCAAGCCAGTCCGTGCTGATTCCATATTCCCATCGCGTCCCGGGATCAAACATCAGTGGCGCCTTCAGAAAGCCATCGTCTCCCTGGCGGGCAGAGGGGACCGCTCCCGTAGCCACGTAGCGCTGCAACTCCGGATCGAAAAACTCGTAGGCAAATCCTGAGGTGTGGGTAAGCAGTTGCCGCACCGTGAGGAGTGCTTCAGGAGGCCTGAGTTTTGCTTTTCCGGTGCTAGCATCGAATCCGTCGAATACCTGAACGTGGGCAAGCTCAGGGAAGTAAGTCGCAGCAGGTTCGTCCAATTTCACGCGTCCACTCTCGACCAGCTGCATAACCGCTACTGATGTGATCGGCTTGGTCATCGAAGCGATGCGGAAAATAGAATCTGCGGTCATCTCGATGTTCTCAGTCGTATCCCGCTTTCCAAACGCACCTTGATACGTGACCTTATCGGCCACTGCGACCATCGCCACAACGCCTGGGATCTTCTTCTCATTGACTGCCGCTCGCAAGACTTGATCAATTGGATTACTAGCTTTAGTCGAACTCTGGGCGGACAGTGTGAGAGCTGTCGCGGTGACGAGAGTCGCTACCAGAATGATGCGCGAGAACCTGCTTTTCCGACGGAACGCTGGCATAACCGATTGACCTCGGACGGACTCTTTGTGTGCGCAGTATACTCCACGACCATCTGCAGAACCCATGTCTTGGGGACGCAGATCAAAGTTCGGACTACCGATGTAATTTCCCAAGCGTTGAGGATGAATCTTTCGTTCTATGAATCATTCGTTCTATTGCGGATCGCAGCTGACTCTATATCCTTCCCCGCGCGTCAGGCGCTCTCCCCTTCCCGGGCGTCGATACAGCACATTCCAGGGATCCATGAGACACACAGTCCACATGTCGTCCTCTGCAACCGCACCCCCGGTACCAGAAGGGCCTGCTCCTAAATCGTGGTTGGGAGTGAGCCGGTGGGGTGGATCGCTCTCGCCATGTTCCTTTCTGCGCCCCTCCTCGGGTCTTTGACACCCGCGCGTGCAGGTTGGCTGGTATGGACAGTCGTCATTGCAGCTTTGCCACTCTTCATCGTCCTGCTTGGCTACCATCGATGGCGCGTATTTGCCCGCTTAGCTTTGTCGCTCAGCTACCGAATCGTTTCGGGTGGTCCGGTCAGCGCAAGGCTTCCCCATAGCTTGAGTCCAACTATTATCTAGTCGCGTTTGCTCTATTCCTCACTTGTCTTTGGCTTCGCCTGGTGGCAACTAACGGCAATGGTCGCGCGATTGCGGCCTTTTTTGTGCTGATCTCACTGGCGGCGTTTGCTTACGGAATCCTGTATACCGGCAAGACCTGGTGCAACTATCTGTGGCCTGTTTCGCTTATCGAGAAGATATAACAGAACCGCGCAGCCTGCTGGAGACACCAAGTTCTCAATGTGCGAGGTGCACAGGGTGCAAAAGATCGTGCCCGGACATCAACGAGGAGAACGGCTACTGGAAAGAGATCGAATCACGGACAAAACGCATGATCTGTTTTTCTTGTCCGGGGCTGGTTTTCGGATTCTATTTCTATTACTTTCTCCAGTCCGGAAGTTGGGAATACTACCTCGGAGGCCGCTGGACGAATGAACCGGGGGTCATGCGCACGGCGTTCTTACCGGGCCATGACAAGATGACTGCCGGATTTTTCTTCCTTCCCGGAATCCCTCGGGCACTCGCCTCCGTGCTCACGCTAGTTTTATGCGCGCTTCTGAGCTTATCGTTCCGTTCACAAGTGCAGATCAGGCAAGCCGATCACGAGAAAAATCATGGCCGAGCTGGCCGAGGAAGAGCGCCAGAGAATCACGGGCATGTTACAGAGGTCTCGGTGGAGAAGAGGCTGCAGCTACGTGCCTATGCGGGAGAGCTGAAGCAATACGTTGATCGTGTGCTGGCAGCGGGCAGGGGCGCCAAAGGATGATATCCTGAAGCGCTTGCAGAGCGAATACAGAGTTACCAAAGAGGGCAAACGGGTCGGCCGATCTCCGCAGCAGTTGTCGAGTGAGCTTTTCGCTCAGCGCTGGAAATAGCCAAAGGAGCACAGAATCGCATCCCGCTGTCTTTGCGAGGCATGAACCGGTCTCGATCGCAAACCGGTCAGTGCCGCCTATTGCCTTCTTTCTGCGCGACCCGCGCCTTCACCAGTTTCTTAATGAGTGCAGTCGGCAGCGGCTTATCCGCGGGGAAGTGGATCGTTCCTTTGGAGGTCGAATACCTCTTCAGGTCGTTTTTAAAAGCTTCGATGACCGAGGAAGTGGGAAACAAACTGCAGTGGTTTGAAAAGGCGGCGAACCATACCAGTATTCCGTTGTACTTGACCGCGGGAATCCGATAGCTGATGGTTTCGGTAGCCTCCGGCGGCACCGCCGATCGAATCGCTGCGCGCAGCTTCATGAAAGTGCTGCGCGTGGATTCTGGAACCCTACCAACGTATTCATCGACGTTTTTCGGAGCGCCACGGCCTGTCGCCGCCGGCCTGCGACTGCGAGATCTCACGTTTTTCACGCGGGCCATGCTACAAGAACCGCCGCTCGGAGTCCATGCCCCGAGACCATCGGCGTCAGATACTCCACAACCGATTTCCCGCGTAGCCACGTCATTGTGTTTATGGGAAGGTTCAAGTATCGGAGCCGAGAAAGCCCGCTTACCACCAGCCGAGCCGTTGCAGCAAGACAGCAAGGCTGACCAGTGCGAGCACCGGCCCGCCCCAAATCGATACGGTGGAGGTCCAGGTCAGGTGGCCGAGTATCTCGCGTTGGCTGCGTGTCGAGATGAAAAATGGTCCGTCACCTTTTCGCAAGACAACCGGTGGGTTCAAATCAAACTCAGCCATTACGGCCGTGCTGCGCTGACGATACCCGGGCAAGGCCGCATTCATCGCATCCAGCACTGAACGGCGCTCGAGATCGGCGGCTGCTTCACTGAGAAATCCATCTTGTCCAGCGCGGGCATGGGAAATGCCCGCTGCCTCGGGATTCTCGCTGAAGGTGCCGAGCACATATAGGCTGTCGCCCGGCTTGATGCAGTATTCTTCGAATCTCGCCGCTGCCCAGGCGGAAATTCCGCGCCGGGCTGCGAAGCGACGCACGTTTTCTGGCATAGCATCCAACGAGCCGTCTTCGTCGAAGTCTTTCGGAACATCGACTTCAGCGCCTCGTGGGTCCACCAGCATGCGTCCGGTTTCATCCTCGATGAAGAAGGGAGTGCACAAAACTTCTTCCCCCGCGCTCTTCCACTCCCGGCGCTCCCCGGAACCCTCGGATTGCCAGGCCATTGCCTTGTAAAAGTAACAGTCCAGCACCGACAGGGGAGAGATCAAGGTGTAGGGCCCAATTATTTTCCCGCATACTTCCACTTGTCCGATCGCGGCTCCCCGCACGGTAGAGCTGGGAGTGTTCTCAATGAGCCACTTGCGGCGCAGGATTCGAAAGCCGCTGAAGAACATTTCAATGCCGATGATGAATCCAAGAATTGCCAGAAGAACAATGCCGAGCCGGGTTGCAATCACCGTGTCAGAACGCGTGCGGGAATGGGTATGCAGGCCGTTGACAATTGCGAAGCCCCACACCAGGAGCGTCAAGATGACTATAGAATGGCGAAGCTTGTTCACTGCCCGCCTTTGGAGAAGGCCGATCGGGTCATGTTAGCCCCGAGCCTTTCCTTGCAGCTTCCGCAAACGCCGTGCCGCTTCATCGAGCGTCTGATCGCGCTTGCAGAAGGCAAACCGGACTTGCTGAGCGCCATCGCGGGGATCGTCGTAAAAACTGGAACCTGGCACCGCCGCTACGCCGACTTCCTTTACAAGATATTGGGTAAAAGTGATGTCATCGGGAAAGCCAAATGCACTGATATCCGTCATGACGTAGTAGGCGCCTCGTGGCCGGAAGCAGCGGAATCCGGCCTCGACTAGAGCGGGCATCAAGTGATCGCGACGGGTACGGTAATTTTCCGCCAGTCGTTGGTAATAAATCGCGGGCAGGTCGAGCGCGATCGCCCCCGCCTCCTGCAATGGAGCAGGGGCGCCTACGGTGAGGAAATCGTGGACCTTCCGAATTGCGTTGGTGATCGATGGCGGAGCGACTGCCCAGCCAACGCGCCATCCGGTCACGCTGTAACTCTTTGAGAGCCCATTAATTGTGACCGTCCGCTCGCGCATGCCGTCCAGGCGAGCGATTGAAATGTGCTGCGCATCCTCATACAGGATGTGCTCATAAATTTCATCGGTGATGGCCAGCACGTTGAACTCGACGCACAAGTCGCGAATGAGTTCGAGTTCGGTCCGGCCGAAAACCTTGCCGGTCGGATTGCTCGGAGTGTTGAGGATGATGGCTTTGGTGTTGTTGTGGAAGGCGGCACGCAACTCCTGCTCATCAAAGGTCCATTCACCGTCCTTCGACTCGGGGGGGCGCAGCTTCACGAATCGCGGCTTGGCGCCGGATAAAACAGAATCCGGCCCGTAGTTTTCATAAAAGGGCTCGAAGATGACGACTTCGTCACCGGCGTTGCAAATCGCCAGCAGAGTGGAAATCATTGCTTCCGTCGATCCGCAACAGACCGTCACTTCCTTTTCCGGATCGATCGAAATGCCTTGCCACTCCTGCATCTTGCGGGCAATCGCCTGGCGCAGGCTCTTGGCGCCCCAGGTGATGGCGTATTGATTGATGTCAGCCGCGACCGCCTCCTGGGCGGCCTGCTTGATCTCGGCGGGAGCAGGGAAGTCAGGGAAACCCTGCGCGAGGTTGATAGCGCCATAGAGCATTGCCTGGCGCGTCATCTCGCGAATGACGGATTCGGTAAAGTGCTCGACTCTTCCGCTGAGGAAATGCTTTTGTTGGGCAGCGACGTCGGCCATGGTTGGTCAGACTAGCACAGGAATTGTCGATTGCCGATTTTTGATTGTTGATTTAAGACGGATGGCTGGTGCAAATCGAAAATCGACAATCAACAATTCGAATCACGCCCGCAGCGTTCCACCCAGACTTTCGAGCGTCTGGATGATTTGCGAAGACCACCGCGCAACTTCATCTTCGCGCAATGTGCGCTCGCCGGATTGGAACGTGGCGCCCAGCAGCACGGAATACTTGCCTGCGGGGATGGCTCCACCACGGAAGATTTCTACCGGGATAAAACGACGCAGCTCTTTGATATTTAGCGCGGCGATGGCCTCCTGGATTTTCTCGAACAACAGCGGATCGGCAAACACAAACGAGAAATCGCGCTCCACAGCCGGATAGCGGGGCAGCGCCTCGTATTTTGGCTCGCGGAGTTCGTGGTTGTATAAACGGTCCAGGTACAACTCTCCTAGGAATACCTCCTGGCGAAGCTTGCGATCGGCGGCCACATCGGGATGAATCTGCCCGAACTGAGCCACCGTCACACCATCCATGACCGCGCGCGCCGAGCTTCCGGGATGGAAGTACGCGGCCGTGTGCGCGTCGAAATACAGCGACTCGTGCTCGAAGCCTCGCAACAGAGTCTCTATATCACCCTTGAGGTCGAAGAACGAGTAAGGACGCGCCGGCTGGTTGACGCTGGGCATAACCGCGCTGCCTGTCGCGCCGAGCGAAATCTGCTTAGATTCCAGCGGCGAAGTTCCCAGGTATTGATAGACCTTTCCTGCCTCGAACAAGCGCAGGTTCGCAATGCCGCGATTCAGGTTATAGGCCAGCATGTTCAGCAGGCCCGGGAGCATCGAGGTTCGCATGACCGACGCCTCTTCACTCAGGGGGTTGGCCACTTCGATAGAAGATGTCGGCGAGAACTTTCTGGCATCTTGGTGCGAAATGAACGTCAGCGAGACCGCCTCGTTGTATCCCAGGCCCAAAAGCGAAGAACGCAGCTTGGTGTCTTTCGTAGCGTCCGGCAGTTCGATGACCGCACCCGAGTAAGCAGGTAGCGTGTTGGGGAATTTGTCGTACCCATACAGTCGCGCGACCTCTTCAATCAGATCGATCTCGCGCTCCACGTCCAGCCGCCACGAGGGTATCCGTACCGTGAACTCGGACGAGTCCATCCTCTCCGGACTAATGTCGAACCCGAGCCGTTTGAGAATGCGAGCAACATCCGACGCCGTTACCCGGCAGCCCAGGATGCGCTGCACTTCGGACATTTGCAGAGCGACTGGCGCCTGGTCAATCGGCCGTGCTATTTGATCAATGACATTACCTTCAAGTTGGCCGCCTCCTGCCTGGAGGATCAGTTCGGCAACGCGATCACAGGAGAGGATAGTTGATTCGAAATCGGCGCCGCGTTCGAAACGGTGGGAGGCATCCGTGTGCAGGCCGTGACTCTTCGAGGTCTTGCGGATCGTAACCGGATCCCACCACGCGGACTCAATGAGGACGTTGCGGGTGTTTTCGGTAATCATCGTGCCGTACCCGCCCATGACGCCGGCCAGGGCCACGGGCTTGCGGGCATCGGCCACGACCAGGTCTTCGCTGGTCAGCTTGCGCTCGACGCCGTCGAGTGTCTTGAGCGTTTCGCCCTCTGCGGCCCGGCGCACCACGATTTTTCCGCCCTCGAGCAGATCGAGATCGAAAGCATGTGTGGGCTTACCCATCTCCCACAGCACGTAATTGGTCGCATCTACGGCAAGATTAATAGGACGCTGGTCGAGCAGCGCCAGTCTTTGCGCAACATGGGCAGGCGACGGTCCGATCTTTATTCCGCGAACGATTCGAGCGGTGAAGCGCCCGCAACCTTCTGGATCCTGAATTTCGATGGGAAAACTTGCGGTTTGAGCAGGTTCCGGAAGCGTGGGTGCAAGCGGCTTTAGCGGCACCTCGTAGATTGCCGCCGCCTCACGCGCCACACCGTAGTGGTTCATCTCGTCGGGACGATTGGTAGTGATCTCGGCGTCGAAAACCGTGGAGTCACCTCCGCCGGCAATTTCTTCGATACCAATCCCCACAGAAGTGAGGTCTTCGGCAAGCTGCCGGTTGTCAACCTTGAGGTCAACGAAATCACGCACCCAATCGGCGGAAATTTTCATGTTCGATGCTTAGCTGTAGCGCCGGCATCTTGCCGGCTGGGTTGAGGGCATCCTGCGCCCCGCAGCATGGGCGAGACGCCCACGCGACAGCCGCTGGCACGGCGGCGCTACATCACGCAAATTGTTCCAGAAATCTCACGTCACCCTGGAAAAACAACTGCAGGTCATCCACGCCGTACTTCAACAGCGCGATGCGGTCGGCCCCCATGCCGAAGGCAAAGCCGCTGACCTTACTCGGGTCGTAGCCGTTGTGCTTCACGAACTCGAAGACATTGGGATCGACCATCCCGCAACCGAGGATTTCGATCCAGCCCGTCTGCTTGCACGGACGGCAGGGTTCGGTACCGCGCCGGCCGCTTCCTCCACAGATGAAGCAACTCACCAGCATTTCTGCGCTCGGTTCGGTAAAAGGGAAGAACGACGGCCGAAAAGCTGTTTTCACACTCGACCCGAACATTGCTTTCATGGCGTGATCCAGCGTTCCCTTCAGATCGCCGAAAGTAATGTTTGTGTCGACGGCCAGGCCTTCGATCTGGTGAAACATCGGCGAATGGCTGGCGTCGGGGGGATCGTTGCGATACACCTTTCCGGGAATCACAATGCGGATAGGCGGCTTCAGCCTCTCCATGGTTCGAATCTGCACCGGCGAAGTGTGCGTACGCAAAAGCAGCCGGTCGCGCAGCGGTTTGGATTGTTGTCCGGTGATAAACAGCGTATCCTGCGTGTCCCGTGCGGGATGATTGGGTGGAAAGTTCAGCGACTCGAAATTGTAGTAGTCGGTTTCGACTTCCGGTCCTTCCTCGACGGAGTATCCCAGATTCCGGAAGATACTCACCATCTCGTTTGAAGTCTTGATGACCGGATGCTCGGCGCCAAGCTGCCGGCGGATGCCGGGAAGGGTGATGTCGAGTGCCTCGGCCGCTAGGCGTGCGGCAGAGGCTCCGCCTTGCAGCCGTTCCAGCGTCTGCTCGACCGCTTCCTCGACTTGCTTCTTGAGCTCATTGACCCGCTGCCCGACTTCGCGCTTAGCATCTTTGGGCGCCGGCTTCAGCCACCGCTCGTTGACTTGAGTCAGGACGCCATTCTTGCGAGCCATCCACCGGTCGCGAAACGCCTTCCAATCGGATTCGTTAGCAATGGCTTTCGACTCCTGCTCGAGAGCAGAAAGCAGCTCTCGGACGGCCTTGTCCAAAGCCGCCGCCGAGTAATCCTTCAATTTAGGAACGGTGTATGCCATGTCTCAAAGCCTTGTCATCCCAGCGCTATAACCCGCGGACAAGAATGTCCGCGCCACACGAAAGCAGATTCCTCGCTGCGCTTGACAAGTAATAACCGCTTGACGAGTACCTCGGGAGAGGCAAGCGTATGACCCCTACCCATCCCAGGCTAAGAGCTAAAAGCTAGTAGCTAAGAGCGAATTGTTAAAGGCTGGTTTACTACGCGGCCCCGCCGAGAGCGCCTCTCGCCTGCTCGGCGAGGCTTTTAAAGGCGCCAGGATCGTTCACCGCCAGGTCGGCCAGGATCTTGCGGTCCAGTTCGACTCCGCTCTTCTTAAGCCCATGGATGAACTTGTTATAGCTCATCCCGTTGAGTTTGGCGGCGGCGCCGATGCGCACGATCCACAGCGAGCGGTACTGGCGCTTCTTCTGGCGGCGTCCAGAGTAGGCGAACTTCAGCCCGCGCTCGACCGCCTCCTTGGCAGACCGGTACAACTTGGACTTGGTAAGGAAATACCCGCTGGCGCGATCTAATATCTTCTTGCGCTTGGCGCGCCGCTTGGTCCCACGTTTGACCCGAGGCATGATGTGCTCCTTTTTGATTCCAACTTATCGGCGGCTGGAGGCAGGAGACCTGAGGTCCTAAAGCCTCTTCACGCGCCTTGATAGAGACGCGGCATGCTGCGTCTCGGGAGCCGGGGCAAGCCCCGTCTCTACCACACTAGTACGGGATCATTCGCTTGATTTTGGGCTGATCCGCGGGGTCCACCAGAACGGCGGTCCGCAGCTTGCGTTTGCGCTTCTTGTCTTTCGAAGTCAAGATGTGGCGCAAATGGGAATGTCCGCGCTTTACCTTGCCGCTTGCAGTTTTCTTGAAGCGCTTGGATGCGCCACTGTGTGTTTTTAGCTTTGGCATAGTTTCTCTGTTTGTCGCATTTAGCAGTTAGCACTTAGCATTTAGCCCCTCATCATTGCCGTGGGGTCAGGACTCGCGTCGATGGCTAAGATGAGGGGCTAAATGCTAAGTGCTAACTGCTAAATGCGACAAACAGAGAAACTATGC
>Ga0066703_10000653_pt1 | contig 11428 bp, 7 predicted proteins | sample GraSoiAngelo_152_FD_66505 | JGI IMG/M metagenome (GOLD analysis project Ga0066703, IMG submission 66505) | Grasslands soil microbial communities from the Angelo Coastal Reserve, California, USA - 14_1009_12_30cm | ecosystem: Environmental > Terrestrial > Soil > Grasslands | place: USA...
TGGTGCCCCGACTCGAAGTGCATCTACGCCGTCGTCGAGGAGCGGGGGCGGGACAACGTCTATCGCATCGAGGTGCCGACGTTCCGTCGCACGCTCGCCGTCGCCGGCGGCGGCCTCAATACCAACGTCAACGTCGGCGCCGACGGCAAGACGCTGGTCTACCTGCACCAGAGCAACACCCAGCCGCCGGAAGTGTGGGCCGGCGCCAAACAGCTCTCGCACCAGAACGACGCGGCGCTCGCGGGGCTCGACCTGCCGCCGCTCACCGAGTACGGGTTCGTGGGCGCGCAGGGCGACTCCGTGTTCGGCTGGCTGCAGAAGCCCCCGGGGTTCGATGCGACGAAGAAGTATCCCCTCGTGTATCTCATCCACGGCGGGCCGCAGGGCGCGTGGACCGACTACTGGGGCGCCCGCTGGAACTACCAGCTGTTCGCGTCGCGGGGCTACGTCGTGGCCGCGGTCAATTTCCACGGATCGACCGGCTACGGGCAGAAGTTCACCGACGCGATCTCGCGCCACTGGGGCGACTACCCCTATGAGGACCTCATGAAGGGGCTCGACCAGGTCGCCCGGTTGCCGTACGTGGACTCGACGCGCATGGGCGCGGCGGGTGCGTCGTACGGCGGCTATATGGTCTACTGGATGGCGGGGCACACCGACCGCTTCAAGACGCTGGTGGACCACGACGGCGTGTTCAACACCGTGAGCATGGCGGGCAGCACCGAGGAGCTGTGGTTTACCGACTGGGAGTTCGGCGGCACGCCGTACCAGAACCGCCAGCTCTACGAGCAGTGGTCGCCGCTCAATTTCGTGAAGAACTGGAAGACTCCGATGCTCATCGTCCACTCGCAGCTGGACTACCGGGTCGACCTGTCGGAAGGATATCAGGCGTTCAGCGCCGCCAAGCGCATGGGCGTCCCGGCGAAGTTCCTCTATTTCCCGGACGAGGGGCACTGGGTACTGCGCCCCCGCAACCGGCGCATCTGGTGGGGCGTGGTGCTGGATTGGCTGGATCAGTACCTGAAACCGGCGCGTCCGGTGGGGGCGAACCCATGAGCCGCGAAACCTTCTTCACGACGCTGGGCCGCAACGCGCTGCTCGCGGCGTTGCTGGGCGTGGTGTTCTTCTTCGCGCTGCCGCGCAGCGACGGGGGCGCCCTGTGGGACTACTTCGACGTGTTCTCGCTGGCGCTGTGCTTCACGCTCGTCGGCCACTATGTCGAGGTGCTGCTGCTGCGCATGCCGGGCATCGACACGGGGCCGGGGAAGCTGGTCCGCCTGGCGGGCTGGTTCGCCGGCGGACTGTGGTGCTACGTGATTGGGCGGTGGCTGTGGCTGCAATACCGGCGCGACCTGGCCGATCTGCCGGGGCTCATTTGGGGTGGTGTGTTCCTTGTGGTGCTCGAGTTGGTGTTGCACTTCATGCTGCGAGCGCAGGGGAAACCCAATTTTTATGGTTCCCAGTCTGCAAGCCCGTAGGCACTAGGGACGGCTACTGCCTTGCCACTGATTGTTCGACCGCCTCACGTCAGGAAAGTGATGCAACGGGTCGACCTCGACCCTCGTGAGATCCGCATTAACCGGCCGCTCGTAGACGTACCTGTTGCCCAGAAACCACGCCTCGACTGGAAGTTTGACGTCTTCGGTGGCCCCGCCGGCGTACGTAAGCCGCAGCTCGATCGGCATCGGCAATGACCCCGGGCTCGACAGGTAGACGCGGGCAATTCTCTGCCCCGATGAATCCGGTCTGACGACCGCCGAGTCCACTGCCTGGTCGACCACGTCGCTGCGATAGAACCATCCCCGCCAGAACCACGACAGATCTTCGCCGAGCCCGTCCTCCATGGAGCGGAAGAAATCCGCGGGCGTGGGGTGCTTGAACGCCCAGCGCCGGATGTACTCGCGGAAGGCGGCGTCGAAGCGGGTGGAGTCGTCGAGAATCGCCTGGCGCAGCACGAAGAGTCCGATCGCCGGCTTGCCGTACTCGGCGTTGCCGAGCAGGTCGCCCTGGATGCGGTCCGCGGCGAGCATCGGCGGGACGTCCTGGCCGGTCGCGACGAACTGGCTCCACTGATCCATAGTTGCCCGGCCGGAGCTGGTATCGCGATAGAACGCGCGCGTCGAATAGATGTTGATGAAGGTGTTGAACCCTTCGTCCATCCACGCGTACAGCCGCTCGTTCGAGCCCACGGTCATCGGGAACCACTCGTGACCGAGCTCGTGGGTCGTGACGCCGAACAACCCCTGACCCGCGGCGCGGTCCCCGCAAAACACGATCATCGGGTACTCCATCCCGCCCACCGGGCCCGCGATGTTGATCGCGGTCGGGTAGGGGTAGGGGAACCACTTCTCGGAGTAGTGCTTGATGGAGTGGCGCACCATGCCGATCGCCTGGCTCCAGCCGGGATTTGCCTCGGGCGCGTAATAGGCCTGCATCAGAATGCCGTTCCAGCCGCTCGCGTCCCAAATGAAGTTCGGGGCGGCGGCCCACGCCACGTCGCGCACGTTTTTCGCCGTGAAGCGCCAGGTGAGCGTGGGGCTCGCGCCGGCGGGGCGGGTGACGGGCGTGCCGGCTTCGCTGCGCGCGATGATCGCCACGCCGCTGTCGGAGCGGATGGCGCGCGCCAGGCGCTCGCGCTGGGTCGCGGTGAGCACCTCCGCCGCGTTGAGCAGGGTGCCGGTGGCCGCGACGACGTAACGCCGCGGCACGGTGATCGACACGTCGAAGTCGCCGTACTCGAGATAGAACTCGCCCTGTCCCAGGTACTGCTCGGTATTCCAGCCGCGAACGTCGTCGTACACCGCCATCCGCGGATACCACTGGGCGACCTCGTACAGCCAGCCGCCCGGGTACTGCTTGCGGCCCATGCGGTCCGAGCCGTGCTCGGGCACCTGGAAGCGATAGACGACCTCGAGGGTGATGGTCCGGCCCGGCGCGAGCGGCCGGTCGAGGTCGGTGCGCAGCATCGTGCCGTTCATCGTCGTGTGCAGCGGCGAGACGCGCGTCGTCGGGCCCTGCGCCGTGCGCGGACCCGCGAGCACCTCGCCGAACGATGCGATCGTGTAGCCGCCGACGAATCCGGCACCGGCGAAGCGTGCGTCGGTGGGGTTGATCGCGGCTCCGCGGCTGTCGGTGCGGTAGATGTTCTGATCCACCTGCAGCCACAGGTAGCGGAGCGTGTCGGGCGAGTTGTTGGTGTAGCGGATCGTTTCGCGGCCGCTGATGGTGTGGGCCGCCGTATCGAGCGTTGCGCGGATCACGTAGTCGGCGCGCTGCTGCCAGTACTGAGAACCCGGCGCCCCCGAACCCTCGCGCAGCAGCGTCGGGGTGGGCAGCGCGAGCCGGCGGAACGGCGACGTGTCCCCGACGCCGACGGGGAGTCGCGGCGGCGCGGCCTGGGCGGGCTGCTGCAGCGCAGCCAGGAGCAAGAGCGAGAAGGCGGGCATCAGCGACGAACCTCGGTTGGGGTGGCGACGGCGGCAGGGAAGATATCCTCAGCGCACGTCGATCCGCACCTCGTCGCGCTCGCCGCGGGCCGTTTCGGCGCGAATCGCGTGGCGCCCGGGCGCGAGCGGCCAGCGCTCGCCGGTGAAGGGCAGCCCGTCCACGAACCAACGGACGCCGGCGCCGCTACTACCCGCCGCGCGCAGGGCGAGGGTCGCATAGCGCCGGTCCACGCCCACGGGCAGGGAATAGCGGTCGCCGTCCTGGGGGGTGAGGATGCGAAATGGGGTGGGCTCTCGAGAACCCCGGGGCATGGCCCCGGGGTCAGTCGACTCGGAAGAGATCAGACTCGCGGCGTCTTGGCGCGCCCATTCCGCGTACTCGGTGGGCCACGCGATGCGCCCGCCCTGGTGCCAGTCGCACGCGCGCGTCGGCGCGGTGCCCGGCAGGAACCACTCGTCCATGCCGGGGCAGTCGGGCGTCGCGAGCAGGCCGGAGAGCCGGCACACGCGCGCCGCCACCAGGCCGGCCGCCGCGGGCTCCGCGAGGGCGCCGGGCGGATAGCGGCGGGCGGTGAGCAACACGGCGCGGTGCAGCAGCGGGCCCGCACCGGTGATGCCGCCGACGCCCTGCATCGGCCGGCCGTTGAAGTTCCCCACCCACACGGCGACGGTGAAGTTCGCCGTCGTCGCCACGGCCCAGTTGTCGGTGAAATGCCGGCTGGTGCCGGTCTTCGCCGCGGCGCGGAACGGGAAATCGAGCGGCGTCTCGGTGCCGAAGCTGGGAATGCGGGCAATCGCGTCGGACAGGATGTCGACCACGAGAGCGGCTGCTCCTCTCGACATGAATTGCCTCGCTCCGGCCGGGATAGGTTCCCTCGCTTCGCTCGGGACCCGCCACCGCACGGGCCGCCACATCCCGCCGTTGGCGATGCCACGATATCCGTTCGCCAGCTCCAACAGCGTCACGTCGCCGTTGCCGAGCGACAGTCCCAGGCCGTAGTACTCGGCGCCGTGCGCGAGCGACGTGAAGCCCGCGGTGCGCAGGGTGCGCAGCAGGCTCCCCGCGCCGATGCGATCGGCGAGCTCGACCGCCGGCACGTTGTACGAGCTGCCCAGTGCCTCGCGGGCCCGCACCGGGCCGTGGAAGCGGCGGTCGTAATTCTTGGGCCGATACGGGCCCAGCGTCGTCTGGTAGGTCTTGGGCAGGTCCGGCAGCACCGTCGCGGCCGTCACGCCGCGGTCGAAGGCGAGGCCGTACAGGAACGGCTTCAGCGCGGAGCCGGGCTGGCGCGGCGAGATCACCATGTCCACCTGGCCGGCGGTGTCGGCGAAAAAGTCCGGCGAGCCGACCCATGCGAGAATGTCGCCGTGCTGGTTGTCGATGACGACGACCGCCGCGTGCGCCACGAGACGATCCTTCAGCACGTCCACGGTGTGCCGGGTCTCAGCCTCGAGCTCGGTTTGCAGTCCCAGGTCGAGAGTGGTGCGCCACTCACCGACCGGAGCCACCGCGGAGTCTTCCGCCCACTGCAGCACGCGCGACGTGAAGTGCGGCGCGAGGAACGGGCCGGGTCGCGTGACGGCGAGCAGCGGCTCCTGGGCGGCTCGGCCCGCGTCCCCGCGCGTGGCGTAGCCGAGGGCGACCATGCGGTCGAGCGCGATGGCACGGCGGGCTCGGGCGCGCTGCGGTGACACCAGCGGATTATCGTGGGACGGCGCGTGCGCCAGCGCGGCGAGCAGGGCCGCCTGCCCCAGGCTGACCTGTTGCGCGTTCGCATCGAAGTACAGCGCAGCGGCAGCCGCGACGCCCGCGGTGCCCTGACCCAGCGGGACGCGGTTCAGGTACTGCTCGAGAATCGTGGCCTTGTCGAGATGCGCGTCGAGGCGCCACGCCCACAGCATCTGGCTGACCTTGCCGGGGAGGGTGCGTGGCGTGCCGCGCAGCAGGCGGGCGAGCTGCATCGTCAGCGTTGACCCACCCGAGACGACGTGGCCGGCGCGAACGTTGTCGCGGAAGGCCCGCGCCAATCCGCGAATGTCCACTCCATGGTGCACGTAAAAGCGATGGTCCTCAACCGCCAGGAACGCCTGCAGGATTTTGGGGTCCAACTCCGCAAGCGGGATCCAGCCGCCGCGACTGCCTTCCGTGGATCTCGTCGTGCGCAGCACCTGGCCGTTGCGGTCCTCGAGCGTCACACTGGGCACGGGACCGGGGTCGCGGAGACTCGCCGGCAGGGGAGCGGCGACCCACGCCGCCACACCGGCGGCGGCGGCGCCGAGCGCGGTGACCGCGATGATCAGCTTGCGACGTCGAACCATCGGAGGGATAATACCCCGCCGCATGCGCCCCTGCTTCTGTCTGCCGGTCCTCCTCGCCGCGACTCTGACCGGCTGCAGTCACTCGCAGCCGTTTGACACTCCTTATTACGGCGCGCCGCCGCCGCCCGCGGGCACGGAAACGCGACTCACCTACAACTTCGGCAACGATCGTGGCCCGGCGTGGCTGCCCGGCGGCACCGGCTTCTACTACGCCCGGCAGGAGCTCGAGCGGCCGGATCGCGACTGGTGCCTGGCGCTGCTGCCGCCCGACGGGGGCGGCATCCGCCGCGAGATCTGCGACGTGGTCCCCGCCGCGATCGACTCGATCAACGGGTGGCAGTCACCCGGGCCCGGCCCCGACGGGCGTCTCGCGTTCCTGCGCACGAGCGCGCCCGCGGCGCTGAACCCCGTCGCGCCATACCGCTCCGAGCTGGTGACGGTGGCGCTCGCCGACCCAGCCGATGCTCGCGTCCTCAAGGTGCTGCCGGGCCAGGCGCCGAGCGGGCGCGGCTACGAAGCGGTCTCCCAGATACGCTGGCTCTCGCCGAGCAGCATCGTGTACCTCGCCGAGCGGGTCGTCTACCGCGCGCCGTGCGGCAGCTGCACGGTGGACACGTTGCGCTGGGGGTTGGAGCTCGTGAAGGCGGACCTCGGCGGCCCGGTGCCGGTGTTTTCGATGCTGCCCGGATCCGATCAGGCCTCGTCCGTCGCGGTCGTGGGATCGGACACGGTGTATTACACGACCAATGGCGACAGCCGGGTATACCGGCTCGTGCTCTCCACCGCGACGATCAGCGTCGTCCACGATTTCGGGGCGACCATCGTGCGGGACGTGCAGGTGGCGGGCGATCGGCTCGTGGCCGTGGTAGGAGGCAGCGTCTCCTTTACCAACGATTCCCTGGTCGGGCCGCTGCAGCGCGACAACGGCGGCGTCCTCTATCTCCTGAACCTCGGTTCCCCAACTGCGTTTCCGCTCACCGGTCCGTTCGAGTCGTTCCGCCACCCGGCGCTCTCCCCCGATGGCAGCCGGCTCGTCGCCGAAATGATCAACAGCGGCAGCTCGGACATCTGGGCGGTGGCCCTCCCATGAGGGTTCCCCTGGGTATCGCTGGCGTGCTCCTCCTCACGGCCACGCCGCTCGCGGCGCAGACCAGTGGCGCCATCGCGGGACGCGTCCGCGACGCGCTCACCGGCGAGGCGGTGCGCGCGGCGCTGATCCGCGTCGACGGCGGGCGACAGGGCGCCGCGACCGACACTGTGGGCGCCTACCGGGTGCGCGAGGTGCGCGCCGGCTGGCACCACGTCGAGGTCAACGCGGTCGGCTTCCGCCCGCTGATCCACGACAGCGTGCTGGTGCGCAGCGGCGAGACGGTCACGCTGAACTTCGAGCTGCATCAGCACGCGGTGGCGGTCGACTCGATCCTCGTCGAGGCGAAGCCGGACGTCATTCTCGATCCGCTGGCGCCGCAGGACCTGCAGCGCATCACAGCCGAGGAGATCCGGCGGCTGCCGGTGACGACGCTCGAAGAGGCCGTGGCGCTGTCCGCCGGCGCCGTGGGCGAGAGCTACCGCGGCGGGCGACTCGGCGAGCAAGCGTTCATCCTCGACGGTCTCGGCGTGAAGAACCAGGTGGACGCGTCGACCGGGCCACTCGGCATCCGCATCCCGCCCGACATCCTCACCGAGGCCTCGCTGGTGACGAACGCGTTCTCGGCGCGCTACGGCCAGGCGGTGTCCGGCTTGATCAACGTCGTGACCAAGGACCCCGGAGACCACTGGCAGAGCCGGATGGCGTACGAGACCGATCGGCCGCTGTGGAACGGGTGGGATTACGGGATGGACCGCGCCGTCGCGACCGCTTCCGGCCCTGTGTGGCGCGGCATCGGCATCCTGGCGACCGTGGACGCGGACAACCGGCTCGACGCCGATCCCGTGAACGCGCCGCGGCCGACGGATCCGATGGACCCCCGTTCCGCGTCGCCGTGGCTGCTGCCCCACAACGGCGGCCAGCGGATGAACGTCGCCGCGAAGATCACCGCGCCGCTGGGCCGGCAAACGATCCGCCTCTTCGGTCTGCGGTCGACCGATCAGCGGTTGCTGTTCGACCCGGCCTACAAGTACGACCCCGTGTTCGCGCCCGCGCAGCGCGTGCGCGGCGACCTGCTGAGCGGGCACGTGCAGCGCGCCTTCGGCAACAACTCGGTGAACCCGATGACGGTGGACCTGCGTGTCGGCTGGTTCGACCGCCAGTTCATGCGCGGCAGTCTGTCGCAGGCGCCCGCCGCCGCGTTCGGTCCGTTCGCCAGCTCGACGTTCCACTTCCTCGGCGAGGACCTGGCGCGCAACCGGAACACCGCGGGGGCGATGAACGCCGTCGCGGGCTTCACACCACCGGACATGAGCGCCCATACGCCGTGGGGCGTCCCGGCGTTCTTCCTCTCGGACGGATCTCGCGGCGAGATCTCCTGGAACCGCTTCCAGGAGCTGCGCACGCAGCTCGACGTCACGCTCGGCGGCGGCCGCAACGCGGACTTCTATCTGGGTGGCGAGTTCGCCAGCCAGCACGTCGAGACCTTCCAGCGCGTCAAAGCGTTTCTCCCGGTCGGGTTCACCAGCAAGGACAGCGTCCCGCCGCCCACCACGTCGGACTTCCGGCCGCACAGCGGGGCGGTCTACGCGGAGACCCAGGTCCGCGTCGAGGATATCGCGTTCACGTTCGGGCTGCGCTACGACCAGTTCGACCCGCGCCCGCCCGCCGGTTCGACCACGCAGAAGGCGGGCGTGCAGCGCAGCATCAATCCGCGCATCGCCGTGTCCACGGTGCTCAAGAACGCGACGTTCGTGGCCAGCATCGGGCACTTCAGCCAGCCGCCCGACTTCCAGTATCTCGTGGACGCGGCGTTCGACGACAGTCTGCGCACCGGTCGCTTCCGCCGCGGCAACCCGAACCTCGGCTTCGAGTCGGCGGTGCAGTACGAGTTCAGCCTGCGGATGCGGCCGACGCCGATTACGGCGGTGCGGGCCAATCTCTACATCAAGCGGCTCGACGGGCTCGTGGCGTCGGTGCCGCTCGGCCTCGATCCCGACTCGGCGATCTTCGGCAACGGCGACTTCGGAACGGTGAAGGGAGTGGAGCTGCTGTTCGAGCGCGACATCACGCGCGGCTGGGGGGTGCGCGTGACCTCCTCCCTGATGACGGCCACCGCCACCGCCACCAACGCATTCCAGATCCTGCGGCGCATCCGCATCGGCACGCTGGGCGACACGATCTATCCCGCCCGCGTGGAGTTCCCGCTCGATTACGACCGGCGTCTCGCCCTCACGGTCGTCGGTCAGGGGCGCGTCAGCGACCAGGGCGGTCCGCGCGTGGGGGGGATCTTCCCGCTCGGCGGGCTCGAAGCGGCGGCGATCGTCCGCTACAACAGCGGGCTGCCGTACACGCGCACCAACGCGACCGGCGACACGCTGATCGGCCTGCCCAACAGCTACCGGCTTCCGGCGGAGAAGACGTTCGACATCCTCCTGCGGCGGCCGCTGTCTGTGGGCGGGCTGCGCGGGGGCATGTACCTCGACATTCGCAACTTCTTCAACTGGCGGAATCTCGAGAGCGTGCGCCGCGACAGCGGCACGCCCGGCGCCGACCCCGGGACGATCCTCAGCATGGCGCAGGCCGCGTACGCGGCGAATCCCGATCCCATTCCCTATGAATCGCCGCGGTACCGCCGCTGGGCGGACCTGAACGGTGACGGGTATGTCGCGGGAGCCGGGGAGTTGATGCCGTTGTATCTCGCGGCGGCGCGTGACTTCGGACAGCCGCTGTTCGCTTACGGGCCGCCGCGGCTGGTCCGGCTGGGCGTCGAGTTCGCGTTCTGATCGGTGGCGGGCGCCGCCTCGCTCCGGTAGCCGGCGGCCACGCCGCCCACCACCATCAGCAGGCCCACCCAAGCTGACACGCTGAGGTGCTGTGAGAACAGCGCGAGCGCGAGCAGTGTCGCGACGACCGGCTCGATGGTAGCGGCAACGGCCGTCGGGGCCGCCTCGATGCGTTGGGTCGCGGAGAAGAAGAAAATGTTCGCGAGCACGACGGTGAGAATCGCTAGCGCCGCGATGTAGGCCCAACCGCTGGCCGTCGGCGGTGGCCGCAGCGCTCCGGCGAACAGCGGCGACGCGAGCCCCATCAGTGGTAGCAGAACCCCGAGAATCAGCGTCCCACCCACCAGCTCGAGGAACAGCACCCGCAGCACGCCGTAGCGCGGGGCGGCCCAGCGTCCCAGGAGGGTAGTGGCGGCGTAGCTCAGCGCGGCGAGCACGCCGCCGGTGATACCCGCTGCGAGCCTCGTCCCCGTCACCTCGGCGCCCGCGTTGCTGCCGCCCTGCACGGTGAGAAAGACGCCCACCATCACCACGATCGCGAGCGCCAGCCGGGCCGGGGTGAGCGCTTCCTTCAGGATGAAGCGTGCGAGGATCGTGACGATGACGGGGGCGGTGTAAAGGAGGGCGGCCGCGCCCGCGACGCCGACGCCGGAGATGGCGAACTGGTACGCCACTTCGAAAAGCGCCACCATCGCGCCGCCGAACAACCCCACCACCAGCCAGCCCTTCCGGTCCGCGCGGAACATGCCGCGTGACACCCAGGCGCCGTACGCCGCTAGCCCCAAGACGCCGAGCGACACCCGCCAGAAGCCGATGCCGGTGAGCCGCGTGCCTTCGCGATACAGAGCGGTGCTGAGAACTCCGGTAGTGCCCCACGTCGCGCCCGCGCCAAGGGCGCACAGGTAGCCGACGACGCGGGCGCCGCGGCTCAAGTGCCGCCCGGGCCGCCGGGGCCCTGCACGCGCGCCTTCAACGCCCGGCACATTCCTTCGAATCCTTCCCGCAGGTTGGTGTCGATCAACTCGGTGTAGAATCCGACGACGGGGCCGGAGAACGTGGTCCGCGCGATCACGTGCGTGCGGTTGTTCCCCTTGGGGACGATGCTGACGGTGTGGTACGCCTCGAGCAAGCCGAGAAACCCCAGCCGGCCGTGCCAGCGCAGCTCCCGGGTGGGATCGGCCTCGAGCAGCGTGGGCCGGAGGGTGCGCGCGTGCGCGCCCGGCGGCTCGAGTTGCAGCTCCAGCTGTTCGCCGGGCTCGAGGGCGCCGCGCGCCTTGGTGATGAACGGGTTCCACTGTGGGTAAGCGCCGAAATCTGTGAGAACGCCCCACACCTTCTCTGGGGTCGAATGGATATCAGTGGTGCTGCGGATCTCCTTCATCGCCCGGTCCGGTCAGAGGGTCGGGAATGAAACTGCCCCGCGACCGCCGTTGCGGCAAGGCGCGGCGCCCACCGGCGCCTCTAGCGGCGGTCGCCTGGGCGCCCACACGTTACGCGCGATGCCGTAGGCAGCACCAACGTCCGACCGCGGGAGGTCATGTGAGTGATAAGGGGATGCTCGAGGCCATCGGCAACACTCCGTTGGTCAAACTCCGGAACATCGTGTCCGACGGCGCGGCGACCGTGCTCGTGAAGCTCGAATACGGCAATCCGACCGGTTCGTACAAGGACCGGATGGCCCTGTCGATGATCGAGAAGGCCGAGCGGCGCGGCACGCTCAAGCCGGGGATGACCGTCGTGGAGTACACCGGCGGCAGCACCGGCATTTCGCTGGCGTTCGTGTGCGCGGT
>Ga0066703_10000662_pt1 | contig 11363 bp, 9 predicted proteins | sample GraSoiAngelo_152_FD_66505 | JGI IMG/M metagenome (GOLD analysis project Ga0066703, IMG submission 66505) | Grasslands soil microbial communities from the Angelo Coastal Reserve, California, USA - 14_1009_12_30cm | ecosystem: Environmental > Terrestrial > Soil > Grasslands | place: USA...
CTGCGGCTGCCGCGCGACCAGTCGCTGCTCAAGCCGCGCTCGACGTGCCCGAACTGCAAACAGCCGATCGCGTGGCGTGATAACATCCCGCTGTTTTCGTGGCTCTGGCTCCGCGGCAAGTGCCGCTGGTGCCAAAAGCCGATCTCCAAGCAGTACCCGCTCATCGAAGCCCTCGTCGGGCTGCTGTTCGGAGCGTCGGTCCTGGCGTACGGTCCCACCTTGCATGCAGTCGCCGCCGCGCTGTTTGGAACGATCCTGCTCGGCATCGCGATCACAGACGCGCGCCATTACCTCATCCCCGATGAATTCACGTGGGGAGGTCTCGTGATCGGCCTGCTGCTCGCGCTCGGGGGCGGCGTCCAGGGATTCGTCCAGGCGCTGCTGGGCGCGGCGGTAGGGTTCGTACTGCTGTGGCTCGTGGGACTGGCGGGGACGTGGGTGTTCAAAGAGGACGCGATGGGCGGGGGCGACGTAAAGATGATGGCAATGGTCGGCAGCTTCGTCGGGTGGCGCGGCGTGTTGCTCACGGTGTTCGCCGGCGCGGCACTCGGCTCGCTGATCTTTGTCCCGCTGTCCATCAAGAAGAAGCGACTGGTACCGTTCGGGGTATTCCTGGCTGTCGGCGCGGTGGTGGCCTTCGTCTTCGGTGACGCCATCATCGCCTGGTACGGGCATTTTCTCAAAGGCGACTGACGAGCGATGGGCAATCCCTTCGAGGGACTCTTCGATTCCGGTGACGTGCTCGAGCGCGTCGGCATCGACATCACGGCGCAGGCGCGCCGCGGCGATCTCGAGCCGGTGCGCTGCCGCGACGCCGAGGTCGCCCGCGTCGTGGATATCCTGCTCAGGCAAGGGAAGAACAATGCGGCGCTCGTCGGGAAGGCCGGCGTCGGCAAAACCGCGATCGTGGAAGGTCTCGCCCAACGCATTGCCACTGGAGACGTCCCGCCCGCGCTCAAGGACGCCCGGATTCTGGGACTCGATCATGTCTCGATGCTGGCGGGCACCTCGTTCCGGGGTCAGTACGAGGACCGCATGCGCCGTCTCGTCCAGGCACTCCAGGCCGACCGCAATCTCATTCTCTTCGTGGACGAGCTGCACAACCTCATCGGGCAAGGCACGGCGATGGGTGCGGCGATGGACGCCGGCAACATGCTGAAGCCCGCGCTCGTCCGCGGCGACATCCGCGTCATCGGCGCGACCACCGGAGAAGAGTACGCCAAGTGGATCAAGACCGATCCCGCGCTCGAACGCCGGTTCCAGCCGGTAACCATCGAAGAGTTGGACGCGATTCAGACCTGGGAAGTGCTCGTCGCCCGCCGGCCGCGGCTCGAGCGGCATCACGCGGTCGCGATTTCGGACGATGCCCTGAAGGCCGCGATCGTGCTTACGGATCGCTTTGTGCAGGACCGCGCGCGACCCGACAAGGCGATCGACGTGCTCGATGAAGCCTGCGCTCATGCCCAGGCGACTGCGCACGTCTCACCGGAGCTCGACAAGCTGATACGTGACCGCAAGAAGGTCGAAGCACTGATGCGGCGCGGGCTGACCGAGGAGACGGTGCCCGAAGAGCCGATGCCGGATCTCGCGACGGTGCTGCAACGGTTCGGCGAGGAGCTTGAGCAGCTGCTTGGTGGCGGCGAAGGACGCCGGAAGACGCCGCCTGCGGAACCTCCGGCGTCCTCCGGCGACGTCCGGCGTCCTTCGTCACTCGAAGAGCAGCGGGTCGATCTCGACGGACGCTTACGCGCCGAGCTCGAGCGCCAGGGCATCGTCGTGACAGGGAAGGAGGTCGCGCGCGTGGTTGGTTTCGCGGTGGGGAAGGGGATTGAGTGGGCCGGCTGACGCGATCCGCGGGCTGGGTCGCGATCCTCATCCCCTTCGTAGCGTGCCGCGAGCGCGCGCAGGCGATCCAGAGCGAAGCGGAGCTGAAGGACATGGTGCATCACATGATGCCCATCGTCGCGCAGACCACAGGACTGTCCTTCAAGCGCGAACCGCTCGTACTGCGCCGGACACGCACGCAGGTTCGGGACTACCTCATTCACAAGATCGATCAGGATCTGCCACCCGCCGAGCTCGGCGGACTGCAAGCGGCGCTCCGCTTGTTCGGGCTGATTCCCGATACGCTCGAGCTGCGGCCGACGATGATCGACGTGCTCACCGAACAGGTTGCCGGCTATTACGATCCCGATTCGAACGCGCTCTACATTCCGGAAGACGTCGAGCCGCTGCAGCTCCGCGTGGTCGTGTCCCACGAGCTCGTGCATGCGCTGCAGGATCAGTACGTCCACCTCGATTCGATCATCGAGCAGCGCCACGCGAACGACCGGCGGTCGGCGGCGCAGGCGATTCTCGAGGGCCAAGCGGTTGTCGCGCAAATTCCGGTGCTCATGCCGGAACAGAAGCCCGACACATTCCCGCTTGGCTGGTTCTGGCAGCAGCGCGCCGCGATGGCGGCGCAACAGGCCGGCATGAAGCAATTCGCGCGCGCGCCGCTCTGGCTCCGCGAAGGCCTCATCTTTCCGTATCTCGGCGGCGCCGACTTCATCGTCTGGTTCCGCCACAAGTACTTCGGCCGGTCCGTGCTCAACGCCATGCCGCACTCGACGGAGCAGATCCTCCATCCCGAGCGCTACGCGGCACACGACGAGCCGACCGAGGTGAGGTATGCCTCCGGCGAAGCGGACACCGTGCAGTGGGAAGACAATCTGGGCGAGTACGAGACGCGGTTGCTCTTTCAACAATTGCTCGGCAATGAAGCGGAAGCGACGAGTCTCGCAACCGGATGGGACGGCGACCGCTACCAAGTGCTTGGTCCCAGGAGCGATGCCCTGGTGTGGTACAGCGTCTGGGATGACGCTCCGGCCGCGGGACGGTTTGCCCTCGGGTTGCAGCGCGCCTGGGCAAGGCGAAAGGCGGGCGCGTCGACAGCGGGGGGCCGGCGGTCCGAGGTGAAACAGTTGACGATCGACAACAGACCCGCGGTGCGACTCGTCGACGCGCCGGCGGACTGGAAGGGGTGGCGCGCGCTCCCGACCGTGCACCTCAGCGGAGGAAACGAGTAATCGTGTAGATCAGCAGTCCCACGAGCCCGCCGACCAGTGTGCCGTTGATGCGCACAAACTGCAGATCCCTCCCCACCGCCAGCTCGAAGCGCCGTGACGTCGCGGCCGGATCCCAGCTCGCCACGGTCTGCGCGATTAGGTCACCAATCTCGTGGCGATACTTCTCGACGACGCTGGCCGTGAGGTCGATCAGCAGATCGTCGATCTCGACGAGCAACGTCGGATTGGAGAGGAGCGCGACGCCGAACTCGCTCAGGCCGCTGTCGAGCGGGCTCGGGTTGCCGTCCTTCCCGCTCCCGTAGTTCGCGATCGCTTCTCGAATGCCCTCCCACAGCCGGCGCGACATGTCGTCGCTCGCCGCGCCCATGAGCCACTCTTCTTTCAACGCCTCCGCGCGCGCGATGACCTCGGGCGAATGCTGCAGCCGATCGATGAAGTCCCGAATCGCGGAGTCGAACGCGCCACGCAGCGGATGAGCCGGATCATTCACCATGTCGTGCAGCAGCCGCTCCACCGCCACGATGATCTTCTGGTAGATCTTGTCATCCAGCACCGGCGGCACCCACCACGGCGTTTCGGCGCGCACGCGCTCGCGAATCAGCTCGCGGTTGTTACGCACCGCGTCCGCCGCGAGCCGGACCGCCGCGTTGAGCAGCTCCTCCTGGCGGTTGTCGCCAAGCGCCAACGCCAGCGTCTTGCCGAGCGCCGGCGCGACGCGGAACGACATGACGCGATTGCGCACGACCTGCGTGATCAGATCCTGCAGCTCGTTGGGGGGGAGGGAGTCGAGGGTCTTCACGAGACCGCTCGCGAACTGCCGTGAGATCTGGCGCGCGTGCTCGCGGTCGGCGAGCCATTGCGCGCCCCGCTCGGCGGGGTGGACCCGGCGCAGATTCGCGGCGATGACCTCGCGCGACAAAAAGTGGTTCTGTACGAAGTTGCCGAGGATCTGACCGATACGCTCCTTGCGCGTGGCGACAATCGCGGTGTGCGGGATCGGCAGGCCGAGCGGATGGCGGAACAGCGCGGTCACGGCAAACCAGTCGGCCAGGCCGCCGACGAGCGACGCTTCGGCGGTCGCGCGCACGTAGCCGAGCCAGGGGTACAGCGGCTCGTACATGCTTGCCGCCACGAATACCAGTAGCGCGACCCCGAGTAACGCGGTCGCGCGCCGCTTCATAGCGTCCAGGCGGGCTTGCCGCTCGGCGTCGTCCGGCCGCGACCACTGCGGTGTGATGGGCGGTGTCATCTGTGCCACAGTAGCCAAAATAAGACCCCCACTTGGTTTGCGGGTACTCGCCATTTAGCTTGCTACGCTTATGTTTACGGCCCTTTCCGAGCAGCTGACCGGGGTACTGAACCGGCTCACAGGTCGCGGGGTGCTCTCGGAAAGCGACGTCACCGACGCGCTGCGCGAGATCCGCCGCCACCTGCTCGAGGCGGACGTGAGCTTCGAGGTCACGCGCGGATTCGTCGAGCGAGTGCGCGAGCGGGCCGTCGGCGCGCTGCAGGTCAAGGCGGTCAGCCCCGGCCAGCAAGTCGTCAAGCTGGTGCGCGACGAAATCGCGACGCTGCTCGGCGGCACCAGGTCCGGCCTCGAGTTTGCCTCCGTAGGTCCGACGGTCATTCTCCTCGTCGGGTTACAGGGATCGGGGAAGACAACGACGGCAGCCAAGCTCGCGCGGCGGCTGAAGCTCGAGCAGAAGGCGCCGGCGCTGGTGGCGGCCGACATCTACCGGCCCGCGGCAGCTGAGCAACTGCGGCAGCTGGGGCAGCAGATCGACGTACCGGTGCTGGGGACGGGGGAACAGGGAAGGGGGAAGGGTGTGCCGGCGCTGGTCCGGGATGCTCTTCGCGAAGCCGAATCGGCGCGCGCCCGGACGGTGATCGTCGATACCGCCGGCCGGCTGCAGATCGATGCCGAGATGATGGACGAGCTGAAGGCGCTGAAGGCGGCCGTCCCCCCGAAGGAAGTGCTGCTGGTCGTGGACGGGATGACTGGGCAGGACGCGGTGAAGATCGCGCGCGGGTTTCACGAGGGCGTCGGGCTCACCGGGGTGATCCTGACGAAGCTCGATGGCGACACCCGCGGCGGCGCGGCGCTGTCGATTCACGGCGTGACCGGCGTGCCGATCAAGTACATCGGCGTCGGCGAGAAGACCGAGGCGCTCGAGCCGTTCGATCCCGGCCGGATGGCTGGACGGATTCTGGGGCAGGGTGACGTGGTGGCGCTGGTCGAGAAGGCGGCGGCGACGGTCGATGCCGAAGCCGCCAAGCGCCTCGAGAAAAAGGTCCTGTCCAAGAAGGGCATGGACCTGCAGGATTTTCTGGTCGCGTTGAAGCAGATGCAGAACATGGGTCCCTTGAAGCAAGTGCTCGGGTTATTGCCGGGGATCGATGCGAAGGCGCTGCAGGGTGTATCGATGGACGACAAACGTCTCAAACATGTCGAGGCAATCGTACTCTCGATGACCCCGCAGGAGCGCGCCGATCCGAGCGTGCTGAATGGCCAGCGCAAGTTGCGGATCGCCAAGGGCGCCGGGCGGCCCGTGCAGGAAGTGAATCGCCTGCTGGAACAGTTCCAGCAGATGCGCAAGATGGGCAAGTTCTTAAAAAGGATGTAGGGAACGCTATGGCAACTCGAATTCGGCTGCGCCGCGTGGGACGCAAGGGACAGTCCTATTTCCGGATCGTCGTCGCGGACTCCAAGTCGCCGCGCGACGGCCGCTTTGTGGCCTTGATCGGCAACTACAACCCGCGCGCCAATCCAGCGGTGATCGAGGTGAACGCGGAGCAGGCGCGGGCCTGGCTCGAGAAGGGCGCGCTGCCGACCGATACGGTGCGCTCGCTCCTCAAGAAGGCCGGCGTACTAGGCAAATCAGCACCGCCCGCGAAACCCACCGCGTAGTCGGGCGGCTGCGCAAGCCGCACGGACAGCACGGGGAGGTGGCGGTGGTCCCCCTCGTGGAGCATCCGGGGACGGTGTTCGTGCCAAAGGCACGCGTGTACGTCCTGAACGACGCACGAGAGGTGCTGGCGGGTCCCTTGGTCGTAACGCGCCGCCGGGCGTATCACCGCGAATGGCTGCTCGGCTTTGAAGGCGTGACGTCCCGCGCCGCGGTCGAAGAGTGGCGCGACCAATTGGTCGCGGTGGACGAGTAGCGATGCTCAGGATCAACGTGGTGACGCTGTTTCCGGAATGGTTCGCGGCGCCGCTCTCGTCGAGCATCCTGGGGCGCGCGGCAAAAGCAGGGCTGGTGCAATATCGCGTGGTGCAGCTGCGCGATTACACGCACGACAAGCATCAGACGGTGGACGACGCGCCGTACGGCGGGGGCGCGGGCATGGTGCTCAAGCCCGAGCCGTTCTTCGAGGCGGTCGAGGACCTGAACGCGAAGCCACCGATCGTGTTGCTGTCGGCGCGGGGGCGACCCTTCAGGCATGACACGGCGGTGCGGTTCGCGGTGGGCGGTGAGCTGACGTTGCTGTGCGGGCATTACAAGGACGTCGATCAGCGGGTGGCAGAAGGCCTGGGCGCGGAAGAAGTGTCGATCGGCGATTTTGTGCTGTCGGGCGGAGAGCCGGCGGCGCTGTGTGTGGTCGACGCGGTGGTGCGGCTACTGCCCCGCGCGCTGGGAGATCATGAGTCGGCCTCGAGCGACTCGCACTATGACGGTTTGCTGGCGCCCCCCAGCTACACGCGGCCGCCCAGCTATCGCGGGCTCGACGTCCCGGACGTATTGTTGAGTGGCGATCACGACGAAATTGCGGCATGGCGTGCGGCGCAGGCCGAGCGCCTCACGCGCGAACGCAGACCAGATATTTGGTTGAAACACGGGGAATAGCTTATGGAAAAGCTCAGAGCGGTCGAGCGCGAAGGCCTGAAGACGGATATCCCGGCTTTCGCTCCCGGCGATACGCTGCGCGTCATGGTGCGGGTGCGCGAAGGTGAGAAGGAACGCCTGCAGGCGTTCGAGGGCATTTGCATCGCCCGGCGCGGCGGCGGCATCAACGAGACCTTTACCGTTCGCAAGATTTCGGCCGGCGTGGGCGTCGAGCGGATCTTTCCGCTGCACGCGCCCTTGATTGCCGAAATCGGGTTGCTGCGGAAAGGCCGCGTGCGGCGCGCCAAGCTGTACTTCCTGCGCCGGCTCGCCGGCAAGGCCGCGCGCATCCGTGAGAAGCGCGGCGCGGGGCAGGGGCTCACCGTCCCCAGCACGCCGGAACCGGAGCAACCGCAGACGTGAGACACCGCCGCCCGTCGCTGAAACGCGAGGCGGCGTTGTGGAGCGAAGGCTGCAGCATCGTCGCCGGTATCGATGAAGTCGGCCGCGGTCCCCTGGCTGGTCCAGTGGTCGCCGCGGCCGTCGTCTTTCCGATCGGTGTGAAGCCGATCCGTGGGCTCGATGACTCGAAGGTGCTCAGCGCCGCGCAGCGCGAGAAGTTCGCGGTCAAGATCCGCGAGCGCGCCTTCGCCCTGGCGGTCGGCGCCGCGAGCGTCCGGGAGATCGACCGGCTCAACATCCGGCGCGCGTCGATTCTCGCCATGGCGCGCGCGCTGCGGCGCCTGCGCCTTGCGCCGTCGCATGTGCTCATCGACGGGTTGCCCTGTCCCGAGCTCGGCTGCGCGCACGAGGCGATCGTGGATGGCGATGCCCGGTGCCATTCGATCGCGGCGGCGTCGGTGATCGCCAAGGTGCTGCGGGATGCGCTGATGGACCGTCTCGCCGCCCGGTATCCGGGCTATTTCTGGGAGACGAACAAAGGCTACGCGACCCCTGAGCACCTCGACGCGATTCAACGGCTCGGCCCCACGCGGCATCACCGCTACAGCTTCGAGCCCGTCGCGCAGATCGAGCTGCTAGCGGTTTCGACCGCGACGTAACCCTTTCAAGAAGTCCGGGAGCGGCCGCGTATTGAGGATGTCGGACGCCGTCAGCCAGGCCCGCCGGGCCACGGCGACCGCGAACCGCATGAACCGCAGCTCGCGCGTGTTGTGGGCGTCCGTCGAGAGCACGAACCGCGCGCCGTGCGATTTGGCGGCGGCTGCCAGCGTGTCCGGCAGGTCCATCCGCTCGCTGCCGTTGATCTCCAGCAGGCATCCCGCCTTGGCCGCGGCTGTCGCGACGACGTCGAAATCGAGCGGATATGAGGGACGCACCGGCACGATGCGGCCGGTGGGATGGCCGATCGCATCCACCCAGGGGTTGTCGATCGCGGCGAGCAGGCGGTCGGTGAGCTGCCGCTCGCTCTGCTTCAGACCGTAGTGGATGGTCGCCACGACGTAATCCGCTTCCGCGAGCACGTCGTCCGGCAGGTCGAGTTTGCCGCTTTCCAGAATGTCCATCTCGACGCTCTTCAGGACTCTAAGCCCTCGCATTCCTTTATTAAGCCGGTCGATCTCTTTCCACTGCGCGCGCAGCTCGGCGGGAGTCTGCCCGGCCATCGAGGTGCGGGGGGAGTGGTCGGTGATGGCGACGTATCCATAGCCGAGCGCGCGCGCCGCTTCGATCATCTCCGGAAGCGTGGCTTTGCCGTCGCTCGCGTCGGTGTGCATCTGCAGGTCGCCGCGCATCTCCTCCAACGTCACGAGCTTGGGAAGCTTGTGCTCTTTGGCGAGCGGGATCTCACCGCGATTCTCGCGCATTTCCGGCGGGATCCAGTCGAGGTCGAGCGCCCCGTAGACCGCTTCCTCCGTTCGTCCGGAGATGCATTTCGAGCCGCGGAAGACGCCGTACTCGTTCAGCTTCAGCTTCTTGCCCTGCGCAATCTTGCGCAGCTCGATGTTGTGCGCTTGCGAGCCCGTGAAGTACTGCATCGCGGCTCCGAAGCACGAGGGCTCGACGACGCGCAAGTCGACTTGCAGTCCGCTCGAGAGTCGCACGGTCGATCGCGTGTCTCCCTGCGAGGCGACCTGAGTGACGTCGCCGAATTTTCCAAAGCGAGCGATCACGTCGGGCGCGTTGACGCAGCTGACGACGATATCGAGGTCGCCGATGGTCTCCTTGCGCCGTCGAAAGCTGCCCGCCACGTCGATGGCATCGATCCCGCCGCCCGCCTTGAGATACTCCACGATCGCGCGGGCATACTGCTCGGCCTCGTGCAGCACGATGCGCTGTGGCCCGGTGTCGGCACCCGCGACGCCTTCGCGGATCTTTTCGAGCAGCTTGGGTCCGAAGCCGCCGAGCTTCGCGATCTTGCCCTTCTCGAGCGCGTCTTTGAGATCGGCAACGCTGTTTACTTTCAATTGGTCGTGGAAGAGCTTGACGCGCTTCGGGCCCAGGCCCGGAATGCGCAGCAGATCGAGGAGACCGGGTGGGACCGTCGCGACGAGTTGTTGACGCTGTGGCATGCTGCCGGTCTGTACGAGCGCCGTGATCTCCTTCGCAATGCCGCCGCCGATTCCGGGAAGCTCGGTGAGGTCGAATTCGCCACCCGCGACGAGCTCGGCGATGGGGTCGGGGTGATCGGCGACCGTGCGCGCCGCGTTGCGATACGCCCGCACCTTGAACGGATTGCCCGCGGAGATTTCCAGGAGATCGGCGACTTCGCCGAGGGCGCGCGCGATTTCCGTGTTCTGCATGGCGTGAAAACTAAGGCTTGCGGAGCCTTGTCAGGGGTGATAGGCTAGCCGCTCCGAAGATATCTTTCCCACCCAGTCGGAGGCCGAAGCAATGGTGCGCAAGCTCCTCGGACCGGCCGCATTCGCTTTCGTATTCCCCGTTCTCCTCGCCGCGCAGTCGCAAGCGACAACCGGAATCATCCGCGGCACCGTCACCGATCCCGCGGGGGCGCCCGTCGCGGCAGCGACGGTCACACTGCGCGAAACCCAAACCGGGTTCCAACGCCAGATCACGGCCAACGAGCGCGGCATCTTTATCGCCTCCCTCATGCCGCTGGGCACGTACGACGTGACCGCGCGCGGGGTGGGCTTCAGTGAGACGCGGGCCACCGGCGTGCGGCTCGGGGTGGGCGAAACGGTCGACCTGACACTGGCGCTCGCCGCGGTGCAGCTGCAGGCGGTCGTCATCGAGACGACGCCCTCGGTCGTCGAAGCCACCAAGACGGAGAACTCGACCCGCCTGCCGACTGCCGCCGTCTCCGGCCTGCCGAACAATGGCCGGAACTACCTGAATCTGACGCTGCTCACGCCGCAGGTCGCGCTCGTGCAGGGACCGGACGGCGACGAGCTGACGATCGCCGGGCAAAAAGGCATTCACAACAACGTCGCGGTCGACGGCGCCGACTTCAACAATCCGTTCTTCGGTGAGCAGCGCGGCGGGCAGCGTCCGGCCTTCACGTTCAATCTCGACGCCGTGCAGGAGATCGTGGTGCTCCCGGGCGGCGCCAACCCGGAGTTCGGCCGGTCCTCCGGCGGGTTCGTCAACGTGATCACCAAATCGGGCACCAACCAGCTGCGCGGCTCGCTGCACTATTTCGGGAAGAACGACGCCCTCTCGGGTACGCCGGTGCACGCGGGCGTGACGTACCAGCCAGACTTCAGGCAGCACCAGTTTGGCTTCACGCTCGGCGGGCCGCTGAAGCGCGACAAAGCGTTCTTCTTCCTGGCCTACGACCAGCAGATCTACGATGAGGTGAAGCAGCAGTCGCGGCCGCAAAGCGCCGCCTTCGATTCCCTGCGAAACTGGATGAACACGGCGTATGGCGGTGCGCTGGCGGGCGACTTTGGCCCGATCTCTCGGACTAATGATGCGCGTGCCGCACTCGCCAAGTTCGATTTCCACTTGTCCGACCGGCACACCTTGTCGCTCAAATACAACTACACATGGTCCGAGCAGGTGAACGGCACGTTCGACGTGGATTCCTGGGCGCGCAGCGCGAATGGGTTGGAGCGTGATCACTCGAATGCCGTGAACGGCAGCCTGGTGTCGTACCTGTCGTCCAGCACGTCGAACGAATTCCGCTTCCAGTACTCGCGCGAGGATCGGCCGCGTCCATACGACGGCGCCCGCTCAGCGTTGCTCGGTGCGAATCGCGCCGATCCGCCGGCCGCCCGGCCGTTCCCGGATGTCGCGATGGACTTCGCGAACCATTTCCGGTTCGGCATGCCGTTCTTCCTGCCGATCGATTATTACGACACGCGGGTGCAAGTGCTCGACAATATTTCGCTCAGCAAGGGCAACCACTTCTTCAAGCTGGGCGGCGAATACAACCGGGTGAACTCGGTCCAGACGTTCATCGGCTTCGCGAACAGCCGATACATCTTTGGCTCGGTCCATGGCTTCCTGAGCTATCTCGCCGATTCTACCTTCGTCGAGTGCTCGGGAGGAGGGA
>Ga0066703_10000666_pt1 | contig 11339 bp, 10 predicted proteins | sample GraSoiAngelo_152_FD_66505 | JGI IMG/M metagenome (GOLD analysis project Ga0066703, IMG submission 66505) | Grasslands soil microbial communities from the Angelo Coastal Reserve, California, USA - 14_1009_12_30cm | ecosystem: Environmental > Terrestrial > Soil > Grasslands | place: USA...
GTCGCACCCAAAGGGACTTAACGCGGCCTCGCCTGCTTCCTCTCCATGGCGGAGAACCGGCTCGCGAAGGAGTCGTCGACGTACCTGAAGGGGGCCGCCCACCAGCCCGTCCAGTGGTATCCGTGGGGGGAAGACGCGTTCCGCCGCGCGAAAGAACTCGACCGGCCGATCCTCCTGGACATCGGGGCCACGTGGTGCCACTGGTGTCACGTCATCGATCGCGAATCGTACGAGGATCCGGAGCTCGCCGGCGTCATCAACGATAACTTCGTCGCCATCAAGGTGGACCGGGACGAGCGACCCGACATCGACGCGCGGTACCAGCAGGCCGTCGGCGCGATCGCGGGCCAAGGCGGCTGGCCGCTCACCGCTTTCCTGACGCCGGACGGCAAGGTGTTCCACGGAGGTACCTATTTTCCCCCGAAGGACTCGTACGGACGCCCGAGCTTCCGACGCGTCCTGCTCGCGATGGCGGATGCCTACCGCACGAACAAGGCGGACACGCTGAAAGAAGCGGAGGCGCTCCATCAGGCTCTCGCGGAAGGCCGCGTCGCGCTCATCGAAGAAGGCGCCGTGAACGAGGCGATGCTGAAGGAGAGCCTCGACTCGCTCCGCGGGCAATTCGACCCCGTGAACGGCGGCATCTCGGGCCAGCAGAAGTTCCCGCACCCGGGGACGATGGAGTGGGTCATGGCCCGTTTCCATCGGACGAAGGAAGAGGGCCTCCGGAAGATCTTCACCCGCACCCTCACGGCGATGGCGCAGGGCGGCGTCTACGATCAGGTCGGCGGAGGCTTCCATCGATACTCGACGGATCCGCGGTGGATCGTGCCGCACTTCGAGAAGATGCTGTACGACAACGCAGGCCTCCTGGCGAACTACGTTCACGCGTGGCAACTCACCCGCGACCCGCTCTACCGCGAGACCGCCGAAGGGATCCTCGCGTGGGCGGAAGAGGTCCTCTCGGACCGCCAGCGCGGCGGATACTTCGCGAGTCAAGACGCGGACGTCGGCCTCGACGACGATGGCGATTACTTCACCTGGACGTCGGACGAACTTAGGGCCGCCGTGACTGCAGACGAAGCTCGGGTCCTCGCGTTGCACTTCGAAGTCGGAGATCGGGGCGAGATGCACCACAACCCGAGGAAGAACGTGCTGTTCGTGGACCAAAACGCGGAGGCGATTGCCAAGGAACTCCACCTGTCGGTTGATCGCGTCCGGGCTCTGATCACCCACGGCATGGAGAAGCTGAAGGCTGCACGCGAGAAACGTCCCATGCCGGCGGTGGACCGGACGATCTTCGCCTCCTGGAACGGGATGATGATCGCGGCGGTCCTGGAGGCCTCGATGGCCTTTGGTCGGGAGGACGTCCGCGCGTTCGCGCTCAAATCCCTGGGACGGGTCCTCTCGGAGATGTGGTCGAAAGACCGCGGGATGTGGCACGCCTTCGCCGATGGCGACCGGAAAGTCCGCGGCCTGTTGGAAGACCATGTGTACGTCGTCGACGCCGCGCTCGCCGCGTACACCACGACCGCCGAGCCGGAGTACCTTCGCACCGCGGAGGAGATCATGGTCTTCACACTGAACCACTTCTGGGACAAAGCGGGAGGGTTCGTCGACATCGCGACGGACCTGCACGAGGGCGTGGGTCTGACCCTGCGCGAAGTCCGTCGTCGCCCCGTCGAGGATTCGCCGTATGCGGGAGCGAACGCGGTGGCCGCGCTATGTTTGGCGCGGCTCCATGCGCTCACCGGGAACGACGACTATCGGTTGCACCATGATGAGCTGATGACGGCCTTTGCGGGCGAGGCGAGCCGATACGGCCCGGTCTTCGCAGGGGCCTATCATCTCGCAGCCGAATTGTGGATTCATCCACCGGCGGAGGTCGTCGTGCTCGGTCCTCGCCACGATTCGCGGGTTCGGAAATTACAGGAGACCGCGAGCGGGACATACTCCGCGGGGAAGACCGTGCTCGTCGTCGATGGCGACGATGCGTACGTGCCGCCGCCCGTCGAGCCCATGCTCAAGACGAAGGAGGCCAAGACAGCCCCCGTGGCGTTCGTATGCCAGGGGCAGGTGTGTTCGCCGCCGACATCGGATCCGACACGATTGCGGACGATTCTCGAGGCCGGCGGAACGAAATCGTGATTCTGGTCGAAATGCAACCTTAAACAAGGTTAACATCGGCGGACCCGCATGCTATTTTGTACCATGGGTTTTGAACCCCTGCGTCAGGCTTATGTCCCCTCCCCCGCAAGGCTAATGGGCCGCCGTCGCTACTATTGGAACCGAGGTTCGACAGCATACCCTCCGACCCACCGAGTGTTCTCCTGATCGGGTGCGGAGCGGTTGGTTCCGTGGTGGCTCAACACCTTTGCGCGAGCGATGATGTGGCCGAGGTCATCCTCGCCGACGTGGACGGGGAGCTTGCGAAGCGCACGGCCTCGCGCCTGAAGAGTCCGAAGGCCCGTGCGACCCAACTCGATGCGAGCGACGGTGAGGGCCTGCGGCGTGCGATGCTCGGATGCCGCCTCGTGATCAACACGGCGCTCCCGCAATTCAATCGAGCGGTCCAGGCCGCCGCGCTGGCAGAGGGACTCAACTATCTGGACCCGGCGAACGACTCGCGGGATCCGTTCGTGGATTCCGACACGTGGAAAGCCGCGGGGCTGACGGCCCTCTGCGCGATGGGCGAGGATCCGGGATTGAGCAACGTCTTCGCGAGGTACGCCGCGGACGGCATGGAGCGTGTTGATTCGATCAAGGTGCGCGACGGCGACACCGCCTCGAGTCCGGATTATCCGTTCATCGCCCTCTTCAGCCCGGAGACGTTCGTCGAGGAGACGCTCGCGCCGTCGAGGATTTGGCGGGACGGTAAGTACGACTCCGTACCGCCCTTCGGAGAACTCGAGGCATACGAGTTCCCGGCGCCGATCGGATCCCTTCCCGTGTACTCCGTCGACCATGAGGAGGTCGACACCCTTCCGCGGTTCATCGGGAAAGGCGTCCGCTATGTCGACTTCAAGCTCGCCCTCGACCCACCCACCGTCCAGACGCTGAAGCTGTTCCGCGACCTGCGCCTCCTCGAACCGGGGCCGCCCGGAGGACCGAACCCGCGAAGGGCCTTGTTCAGCGCCTTGCCGAAACCCGCAGACCTCGCGGGCCGCGTCGATGGCTACGCGGCGATTCTGGTCGAGGTGGCCGGCGAGAAGGACGGACACAGCATCGTCCATACGATCTACGCGATCCTCGGGCATCGTGAGGCGTCACAACGATTCGGGGCGACGGCGACCGCCTATCTCACCGGGACGGGCGCGGCCGCCGGTGCGCTCCTCCTCGCGGGCGGCTCGATCCGCGAGAAGGGCAAGCTCTCTCCAGAGAACCTCGACCCGAAACCGTTCTTCCCGCTCCTGCGGAAGTTTGGAATCGACGTCAAAGAGCGGGTGCGCTCGGAGCGGTCCCTCACTTAGCGGGAGTGCTTGCGCAACGCCGACTCCATCCCGTCGAGGGCCTTGTCGAGCAACGGTTCCTCGATCGTCAGCGGGGGCTGGATCCGGAGAACGTTCATCTCGTAGTCGTATAGCGGGATGACGCCGCCGCGGACACAGTCAAAGAAGACGTCCCGCGCGGTGTCGTTGTCGCGGGCCTTCGTCCCTTTGTTGCTCACGATCTCGACGCCGATCGCGAGGCCGAGGCCGCGCGTCTCGCCGACGATCGAGAGGTCTTCCCACTCCTTCACGCGCTTCAGGGCCTTTCCGCCGACCCGGGCCGCGCGTTCCGGAATCCGGTCTCGTCGCATGATATCGATCGTGACCGTCGCGGCCACGCAGGCGGCCGGATGCCCGCCGAAGGTGGTCCCCGCCACGACGTCACCCTTGCCCATGGATCGATCGTCCCCGAGGACCGCGCCCAGAGGCATCAACCCGCCCCCGAGCGCCTTGCCAATCGAGACGAGATCCGGCGCGACGCCGAAGTGCTCGATCCCCCACATCTTCCCGGTGCGACCGAGCCCGGCCTCGACCTCGTCCGCGATGAAGAACCAGCCGTGCTGATCCGCGAGCTTGCGAAGGCCAAGCGCGAAATTCTTGGGGGGGATCCAGACGCCCGCCTCCAGGGCCACCGGCTCGAAGATCGCCCCCGCGATCCGATCCGGGGAGGCGACGTACCGGAGGATCTGGTCCTCGAGGAATCCGAGGCACCACTCTCCGAACTGATCGTCCGTCATGCCCTTCGGTTTCCGATACGTCATCGGGTAGGGCGAGTGGATGGCGCCTCCGGAGAAGGCCTCCCAGTTCCGTCGCATGCGCGACGCGAGGGTGCCAAACGCCGTCGCCCCGATGCTGAGCCCGTGATACTGTCCCATGAAGCTCAAGATGAGCGGCCGACCGCTCGCCTCGATCGCGTGCTTGACCGCACCTTCCGCGGCCCCGGTGCCGGAGAGCTCGAGGAATACGCGTGTGAGGTTGTCCGACGGACGAATCGACAGGAGCCGCTCCGCGACATCGATCATCGGGAGATGCGGATTCATGAAGAGGATGAGGAACCCGTAGCGCTCGAGCGCATCCACGGTCGCCTTCAGGATCTCCGGATGGACGTTCCCCAGATTGTTCGTCGCCCATTGGCTCGTGAGGTCGATGTACTCCTTGCCCTCGACGTCATACAGGAGGGAGCCCTTCGCGGACGCGACCACGATGTCCGCAAGCTTCGTGTCGTCGGCCCAGAAGTACTTCGGGTAGAGTTCCGTGTAGCGCTTCCAGTACCAGTCCGCGGCGCCCTTCGTCCCGACCGGAGGCCTCGCCCCCTTCTTCGCCATCCTCGCGGGGAACGTCCGCCTCGTCATAGAGCCTTTGGGCGGAGGTTCATGAAGACCCGAGAAGGCCCGGGCCTATGCCTCGAGGCCTGATTGCAAGAGGGAGCGGAAATCGTCGGGGATCGGCTTCGACTTCTTCTTCTCGTAGTCGTACGAGACCAGGACGCTCTTCGCGCGCGCGAGGATGCGGCCGCTCTTTTTCTCCTTGATTTCGTAGCTGAGCGTGAACGAGGAGTTGCCAATCTTCGAAGGCCAGACCGTCACCTGAATCTGATCGCCCCACGTCGCCTGGGACTCGAAGTCGATGTCCACGTGCGCGAGGATGAAGTCGATCTCGTCGAGCGACCGCCGGTTCGCGTGGTGCATGTAGAACTGCGTCCTCGCGAGCTCGACGTAGGAGAGATAAACGGCGTTGTTGACGTGGCCCATGCCGTCGATGTCGCGGAACCGCATCTGGATGTCCGTGGTGAAGCGTGTCATCGGCGGTCGATGCCGGATTCCACCGAAAAACGTTTGGGTGGCTCTCATTCTTCGCGGACGAGACGCGTGAATTCCGCCGAGAGGCCGAGCGAGACCTGCTTCGAAGGATCGCCTTTGATCGGGGCCCGCGCGGTCAAGCTCGCCTTCGCGAGCTCCCGGTAGATCGGCCACGAAAGGTCAATCCGACGCCGAAGGGTCTCGTCGACGCTCCGAATGATCTTGGCGGGGACGCCGGCGATCAGGCCGCCAGCGGGAAACTCGGCGTTCTCCCGGACCACGGCACCACTCGCGACGACCGATCCCGAGCCGATCACCGCGCCGCTATTGATCGTCGAATTCATGCCGATCAAGCAGTCGTCGCGGATGGAGCAGCCGTGGACCACGGCCGCGTGGCCGACGGTCACACGTCGGCCGAGCACCGCGGGCAAGCCGCGATCGACGTGCACGACCGCGTTGTCCTGGACGTTCGAGTCGCGCCCGACGACAATCGAGTCGAAGTCCCCGCGCAGCACGGCGCCGTGCCAGATGCTCGCCCCCTCCTCGACGGTCACGTCTCCGACGAGGACCGCGCTCGGGGCGACGTAGATCATCGTGTCACTCGAGGTTCACGAGGACATTCTTGACGTGGGTGTAGAACAAGACCGCGTCGACGCCTTGCTCCTGACCGAGCCCCGACTGTTTCCACCCGAGGAACGGCGTCTGCGGGAAGGTGACCGGGAACTCGTTGATCGAGACCATGCCCGCCTGCAGTCTTCGCGCGATCGCGTGCGCCTTCGCGATATCTTGCGTCCAGACACCCGCCGCGAGGCCGTACGGCGTGTCGTTCGCCTTCGCAATCGCGTCGTCGACATCGTCGAAGTGCCATGCCGCCACGACCGGGCCGAAGACCTCCTCGCGGGCCACGCGCGCACGATCCGGAGGGTCCTCGAAGACGGTCGGTCGCACGAAGTTCCCGTCCTTCAACTCGGCGGAATCCGTCCGACCGCCTCCCGCGAGAAGCTTCGATCCCTGCTCGATCCCGTCCTCGATCGCGCGGACGACGTTCGCGGCGTGCTCGCGGGAGACGAGGGGGCCCATCTGCACGTCGTCCTTCAGGGGAGGCCCGAGCCGCAGTTTCTCCGTCTGCTCCTTGAGCTTGGCGAGGAACGAGGGCGCGATCGACTCGTGCACGAACAGCTTCGACCCGGCCCAGCACATCTGACCGGCGTTCTGGAACGCGCCCCACAGAGCGCCCTTGACGGCCCGGTCGATCTTCGCGTCCGGGAGGACGATCTGCGGATTCTTGCCGCCGAGTTCGAGGGTCGTCGGCACGACTCGATCCGCGACGACGCGGAGGAGCTGCTTCCCGGTGTCCGTGGAGCCCGTGAAGGTGACGGAGTCGACGTCGGGATGCGCCGCGAGAGCGCCGCCGACCTCCCGGCCGGGGCCTGTGACGACGTTCACGATCCCGGAGGGGAAGCCCGCTGCCGTCGCGAGCTCTCCGAGTTTGAGGGCCGTGAGCGGGGTGAGCGTGGCCGGCTTCAGGACGACCGAATTGCCGGCGGCGAGCGCGGGGGCCACGCCTCGGGACGCGAGGAGCAGAGGATAGTTCCACGGCGCGATGTGGGCCGTCACGCCGAGCGGCTCCCGCAAGGTGTAATCGAACCGGGCACCCGGGACCGGGATCGTGTCACCCTGAATTTTATCTGCCATCCCGGCATAATATTCGAACAGCTTGTAGACGTACGCGATGTCGCCTTTCGCTTCGCGCAGCGGCTTCCCAACGTTTTGGGACTCGAGCCGCGAGAGCTCGTCAAAATGGTCCCGCACTTGCTGGCCCAGGAGCCAGAGCAACCGTCCCCGTTTGCTCGGATCCATCTCGCGCCACTCGGAGGACTCGAAGGCGAGCCGGGCCGCTTCGACCGCGGCGTCGACGTCGTCCTTCGTCCCGGACGCCACTCGGGCGATCGGTCGATTCGTCGCGGGATCGATCACCTCCGCGGTCTGCTCCGAGGACGCCGGGACCGTCTTCCCGGCGATGTAGAGGCCGTGGTCGCGGATTTCCATCGTCGTTCCGCGCCCACCATCGGGCGGCGGACTATAAGCGTGTGGCTTTCCCGGCTCCGCACCGGTGTCCTCTTATTCCGCGCATCCGTTGCGAGGGCGCGAGGACATCGTGCCGGACGTCGTGCGCGTGAGCCGCACGCTTCCATGGCGGGAGGCGGCGAAGGAGTCCGACTCGCTCCGTCCGTCGCTTGTGTATCAGTTCCGGCATGAGGACTTTCGCGGAAAGCTCGTCTTGGATGTCGGCACGGGCGAAGGGCGGCTCGCTTTCGTCGCTGCGTCGGCCGGCGCTCGCGTCGTCGGTGTGGACCTCGACCGCACGAAACTCATGCATGCTCGGGCATATGCGGGCATCCGGAATATTCCGCACGTCGAATTCGTCCTCGGCGACGTCGACAAGACGCCCTACCATGAATTCGCCCGCGACCCAATCGATGCGGTCATCAGCAACCTCTGCATGTCGCCGGAGATCGTCTGGCATTCATCTCGTGCCCTCCGTCCGGGAGGGACGTTCATCTTCTGCTGCCATCACGGGGACCACTGGAAGGAGACCCGACGGGGTTCCCAATGGGCCTTCTACGAGGACGCCATGACGGACCTGCTCGAGGAGAACCGTTTCGAAGTCTCCTTCATGGGCGTCGACACGACCGTGGCGCTCTTCGACCAGTTGCGTGAGGTCGAGCTTTTCCTCCGCGACTCGGTCGTGCGAAAATGGGTCGAGGACGGGCGGTGGGAGGAGCTCTCGGATTCGTTCGCGCAAGGGGAGAACCACTTGACGCTCTCGTATCTGGTCGTGAAAGCGCGGAAACTCGCCGCGGCGTACCGGGCGGAATAGACGAAGCGTCCATCCGCGATTCGTAGCGCCCGTCGCGGCCGCCAGGGACATCGGCAAGCTCATCTGTGCCGAGGCGATTCCCGCGGGGGGGAGCGATGTACCTCGGCGCCCACGTCTCGATCGCGGAGAGCATCGCGCTCGCCCCGGAGCGCGGCAAGGCGGTCGGGGCCGATGCAATCCAGATTTTCTCGCGCAGTCCGCGCATGCTTCGAAAGACGAAGCCGATTCCTCCGGAGGAGGCGAAGGCGTTCCAGGAAGCGATGCCTGCGAACGGGATTGCGCGCGCGATCATTCACGCGAACTATCTGATCAACCTCGCGGGACCGGACGATAACACGCTCAACTACAGCCGCGTTGCGTTCGTGGAGGAGCTCGATCGTGCCCAGATCCTCGGAGTTCGGGACGTGATTTTCCACCCGGGAGCCCACCTGGGGAGGGGCGAGGCGCACGCCGTCCAGACGATCCCGGCAAGCTTGGACTGGTGCTTCGAGCACGCGAACGCCCCAGATGTGTTCGCGGTCCTGGAGAATACGGCGGGGGCGGGCTCGGTCGTCGGCTATCGATTCGAGCAGCTCGCCGAGATGATGAAAGGCTCGGCCCATCCGGACCGCCTCGGGGTCTGCGTCGACACATGCCACACGTTCGCCGCGGGCTACGACTTCCGGACGCGGGACGGCTACGAGTCGCTCCTCCGGACGATTGACGAAACCGTCGGACTCGGTCGGATCCGCGCGTTCCACCTGAACGATTCGGTGGGCGACCTCGGATCGAAACTCGACCGCCACGCGGATATCGGGAAGGGGAAGCTCGGGAAGGAGGCGTTCCGTTTCCTCGTGAACGAGGAGCGTTTCAGGGAACTCCCGGGCTGCCTCGAGTTCCCCGGGGCCGATGCCGGCTATCGGAGAAACCTGAAGACGCTTCGGTCCCTCGTCACGGGGACGAACGCGCCGACAGCGGGGCCGCGTCCAAGCGGCAAACGAGCCGGTCGCGGAACCGCGTGAGGAACGCATAGAGTCGGTGGACCTGACGCATCAGGCCGGACGAACCGCGAAGGAGACGTCCAAAGCCGGCGCCGATCGGGAACGCGCCGACCAAAGTGGGCACCGCGTCGCCGCCCGTCGTGACCTGGCCGTCGGGAGCGACCATGTGCCAAGCATCGAGCATCCGATCCTCCGGAATTCCCTTCAGCAACCCGCGTCCAGATTGAATCGACTCGAATCGGATTCGCCTCCGGACGTCGACCGCGCGGATCCACCGGGAGAGTGCACTGCAGATCCCGCAGTCGCGGTCGTACAAGAGGACGTACGACGGGCCCGCCATGGTCTCGGAGAAAACTAGGCGGAGGTGGGCTTAAACAAACGGGTCGTACCGAGAATCGTTCTCGGCGGACCAACGTTGCCTCGTGCGGGAATGCCCGGCGGTCAAAAGGGCAACTTGCTCAGGCCGATCGCGAGCGGGAGCAGCGCCTCCTCCCTCCCGAGGAACCTCGCGGTCTGCAAGACCGCGTTCAAGTAGCTGATCGTGTGCTCCTTCTCACCGACCGTCCACTGGCCGTAGAAGTCCACCACGGCGGCGAGGATGTCGTCCAGGGGGACGTCCGCTTCGAGGGCGCCTCGCACCGTCTCCTCCGCGGGCGGCGACTTGTATCGTAGGCTCGATTCGAGGGCGGCGATGAGGGAAGATCGATCGGTCGACTCGGGTGGCCCGAGCCGAAGAAAGTCCGGATAGCCGAACTTCGTCGTCAGGGTGCGATACAACTTCCACAGGAGCCAGGCATTCTCCGGAGGCGTCAGGTAGCGGCTGGCAAGACGCGCGGCGTGCGCCTCACTCAATGTGTGTCCCAAGAACCCGGGCTCCGCGCTCGCGGCGACGAGGAGCGGACGATACGCTGCGTCGGCTTGTCCCTCGAACGCGAGGGCCCGGAGGATTTCCTCGACGCGATCGAACTCCCAGTCCTCGAGGAGACGGCTCAGCAGCTCGACATCCGGCTTGCCCGCGCCGGCGTTTGCGAAAATCGGGATGTCGATGGGCCGGACGCCTTGCAGACTCACCGCCTGAGCATGCCCCAGGTTCGCGAGAGGGACGAGCCCCCGCGGAAGTCCGAGACTCGACGCGGCCTCGGAGTACGCGACGGCTATCGTGAGATTGTGACCCAGACGTCCGAGGTCATCGAGTGACGCGCGAATGGCCAGGTGCGCCGCGGCCTCGATTCCGTGGTCGAGGCCGACCCGAGCGAGTAGCGCCGCGGCTTTCGTCCCCGCGTGATCATGGACGACCTTTCGATAGGCGCGCTCCATGTCCCCCGGCGTCGCAGCAGGGATCGCCCTCGCTTCTGCCTCGACCGCCGCGGTCGTCAATGGGCGCTTTTGCAGGCTGAAATTGTAGAGGACCAGAAACCGGAGCAGGCCGAGCCCTCCCGGCGGCCGCGTGAGGCGGAGGAGATCGCGTCCCGCTTCGAGGGTCAACAGGCCGTGTGGCGTGTGCAATTGGGGGTCGTCGTGATTCGACACGACGAGCACGAGTTCCTGGAGGATTGGCGCCGCGTTCGCCGGATCTTTCGCCACGTCGTCGAAGAGGCGGATCCCCTTTTGGTGCTCGAACGTCGGGAGGATTGCGAAGAGCCGCTCGACGTCTTTTGATGCCAAGCATCGAAGGAAACGTCGCCGACCCTTTTAGGTTGCGGGTATCCGTGACAGAGTAACTCTTATGGGGAACCGGGACCTTGAACGGGGGTCATGCCTCTCTACGATGTCATCATCATTGGTTCCGGCCCCGCCGGCCTCACCGCGGCGATCTATTCGACCCGGGCGAACTTGAAGACGCTCGTCATCGCCGGCGCGGTCGCGGGGGGACAGCTCATGATCACGACGGACGTCGAGAATTATCCCGGTTTCCCGAAGGGCATCCAAGGCCCCGAGCTCATGGAGCTCTGGCGGGAACAAGCCGAACGCTTCAAGGCGGAGTTCGTCGACGACAACGTCTCGAAGGTGGATTTCACGAAGCGCCCGCTGAAAGTCTGGACCTCCGACGGAATGCATGAGGGCCGCTCCGTGATCATCGCGACCGGCGCGAACGCGAAATACCTCGGATTGCCAAACGAAGAACGCCTCAAGGGCCGAGGGGTGAGCGCTTGCGCGGTCTGTGACGGTTTCTTCTTCAAAGGCCTCGAGG
>Ga0066703_10000671_pt1 | contig 11320 bp, 10 predicted proteins | sample GraSoiAngelo_152_FD_66505 | JGI IMG/M metagenome (GOLD analysis project Ga0066703, IMG submission 66505) | Grasslands soil microbial communities from the Angelo Coastal Reserve, California, USA - 14_1009_12_30cm | ecosystem: Environmental > Terrestrial > Soil > Grasslands | place: USA...
ATGCTATTTCGCCGCTCTGAGACTGCGGAGATACTTCACTAGTGCATCGATTTGGACTATGCTCAAACTATTTCCGAAGGCCGGCATATTGCCTTGTCCGTGAGTGATGACGTCAGCCAACTGAGCGTTCGATTGCTGTTGTACCTGCGGAGAATGAAAATCCGCCGCGTGCAAGCTCTTTCCCACTGCGCTGCCACGCCCGTCGGCGGCATGGCATGACACGCAGTTCGTTTTGTAAATGCCAGCCGCGGAACTGTTCACCGCCTGAGCAGATCCCACCGACACTGTCGAAGCCATAAACATCGTCATCGACAGGACCATGGCAAGCAGGTTCTGAGGCGCAGAGTCGCGCAGGTGGAGCATCAGGGTGTTTCTACTGCAACGGGTTGGCTCGAACGCGGAGCGAAGGTTCGTCTTCATACAGCGGCACCTCTCGTGTAGCCATGCTGCATGTGACCTGCCAAATGTGTCGTTGCGTTACGTGCCACAGCTCCCAACAGCACTTGGAACAATCATAGAGAGAGTCAATAGGTCGACACTCCTGTCGAAATGCGCACTCGGATCGTATGAATTTCTCTCCATTGGGATATAACCGCTTGTTTTCACATCTCGGTTGAGATTTGTCGCCTGTCCGGCTTTGGAATGCTGCTTGCTCCTGATGCAGCGGCGTCCTCCATAGGAGACCCTTCGGGGAAACAAAGGGTAAACGAATAGTCTGCCGGAGTTAACGAATGATCGACTTATTGCTGGGTACGAGTTCGGACTGGATCCTGACCATAGCACGCCTGGTGCTTGGAATCGTCTTTTTCGCGCATGGCGCTCAAAAAATGCTGGGATGGTACGGAGGATCGGGATTCAACCCTACTCTGCAAGTTTTTACCAAGCAGCTGAGGATTCCTGCTCCCCTTGCAGTTCTCGTGATGTCAGCCGAGTTATTCGGGGGCCTGGGATTGGTCGTTGGTCTACTAAGCAGAATCGCCGCACTAGGCGTCGTGCTCACGATGATAGGCGCGGTGGCACTCGTTCACTGGCGTTACGGCTTGTTCATGAATTGGTACGGCAACCAGGAAGGCCACGGAATCGAGTATCACCTGCTGGCGTTCGCACTCGCATTAGTGGTCGTTATCGAGGGCGCTGGCGCTTTCTCTGTCGATCATATCTTGTACCAGCATCGCACAGCGCAGGTTTCGACCCTTCAACAGAGTACACGGAGATGATATGAACCTTCTCACTCCAGATGAGGTGAAACTTGGATTCATTGGCATCGGCCAAATGGGAAGCCGTATCGCACAACGGCTGCTCAAAGCTGGCTACCATCTCACCGCGTATGACCGGAGTGCTGCAAAGGCACAAGCCTTAGCCGTGCATGGCGGAGAGGTCTCAACTAGTATCGCTGAACTCGCACAGACTGCCGACGTGATTCTCTCCTGTCTGACCAACGATCGGTCAGTTCAGGACGTCTATTATGGCGCTGCAGGCGTGCTCGCCAATGCTCGGCCGGGCGCAGTGATGCTCGAGATGAGCACGGTCCTCCCGAGGACTTCACGCGATCTGCAGCAAGGTGCCGCCCAGGACCAGTTACAAGTACTGGACACTGCCATTTCGGGCAGTACACCGGCGGCTGAGCAGGGATCTCTCATTTTGCTCGTGGGTGGCGATGCGGAACTGTTCCAGGCTGCGCAGCCCCTGTTCAATGCAGTCTCCGCACGCTCCTTTCACATGGGTCCTGCCGGCGCGGGCACCGCGATGAAGTTGGTCGTGAACACACTTCTGGGAGTGGGTATGCAAGCCATCGCTGAGGCCATACCACTGGGAGAGAAGGCCGGCATCGAGCGCAACCTTCTGCTCGAGGTCTTATCGCAGACAGCTGTGATCGCGCCTGCTCATTCTGGCAAGCTGGCACGAGTGGCCCATGAAGACTACAGCCCGCAGTTTCCGCTGCGTCTCATGAATAAAGATTTTCGTTTGATCCTGGAAAAGGCGAAATATCTGGATGTACCCATGCCGGCAACCATTGCGGCATTTGGCGTCAACTCCATGGAATGGACCGACGATCCCGAAGCCGATTTCTCGGCTGTCGTCCGCCGGATGGAGGAACTCGCTCACGTAAGAGCCTCAGAATAACGGCCGGCGGTATCGTCTTCCCAGGGCGAGTCGGAGCGGACCGTTTTCTTTGCAGCCGCATGAATGTTTCCTGATTCAGGGAGGTGACCCAGCATGATTCAACTGAAGGTCAACGGGGTTATTCGCAACTTTGACGGTGATCCCGAGATGCCGCTGCTGTGGTACTTGCGCGACGTGCTGGGGTTGACCGGAACCAAGTTCGGCTGCGGCATCGCGCTATGCGGAGCCTGTACCGTCCATAAGAACGGCGAGGCGCTGAGGTCCTGCATCACTCCAATGAGTTCCCTGGCGGGCTCTGAAATCCGAACCATCGAAGACGTCTCCGCAAACGGGTTGCATCCCGTCCAGAGGATGTGGATGCAGTTCAATGTCCCGCAATGTGGATATTGCCAATCCGGACAGATTATGCAGGCGATTGCGTTGCTGAGTCAGAAGCCCAAGCCTACCGACCAGGATATCGATGACGGCATGGCTGCCAATATTTGCCGCTGCGGAACCTATCAACGGATCCGCGCCGCCATAAAAGCTGCGGCGGAGGTGAACCAATGAGCTTCATCACAAATGTGAGCCGTCGCCGCTTCATGAAAGGGTTGCTGGGGGCGGGAGCGCTGGTTTTAGGTGTGCATTACATTCCAAAGGTGGTCTGGGAACGACAGGCGCACCCCGGTGAGACGGACGCTGACCGGGCCACCCTGCACCCAAATGCGTTTGTCGGAATTAATGCCGATGGGACCGTTTACATCGTGGCGCATCGCTCGGAGATGGGCACCATCATCCGGACTTCTCTCCCTTTGGTAGTAGCTGACGAACTCGATGCTGACTGGAAGAGAGTGAAGATGGATCAGGCGATCGGTGATCCCCGCTACGGTGATCAGAACACGGACGGCTCTCATTCCGTCCGCAGCTTTTTCGATGTGATGCGGCAAGCCGGCGCCACCGCGCGAGTGATGCTGATTCAGGCCGCCGCTCAAAAATGGGATGTTCCTGCCTCTGAGTGCCGCACAGAGCTTCACACCGTACTTCATTCGGCAACAGGCCGCCGCCTTTCCTACGGAGAGCTCGCTTCAGCAGCAGCGAAACTCCCAATTCCCAGCAAACAAGACGTGCAGCTTAAGACGAAGAACGAATGGCGCTACATCGGCAAAGGAATGACCAGCTATGACCTCGCCGACCTCTGTACCGGTAAGGCCGTATACGGGATGGATGTTCTCCTCGACGGTATGCTTTATGCCTCCATCGAACACCCGCCTGTTCTGGGCGGGAAGGTGAAGTCGGTTGATGATAGTGAGGCACTCAAAGTTGCGGGAGTTCATCAGACGGTTGCTATCGATCCCTTCAAGCCGCCTCCGGCTTTCCAACCGCTGGGCGGCATCGCTGTCATAGCGGATAACACTTGGGCGGCCTTCCAAGGGCGCAAGAAGCTAAAAATCGAGTGGGACAACGGACCGAATGCAAGCTATGACTCGGAAGAGTACAAGAAGGAGCTTTACGCGACTGCGCTAAAGGCGGGAAAAGTTGTCCGAAACATCGGGGATACGGACGCCGCATTTGCGAGGCCCGGACAGGTTTTCGAAGCGCAGTATTACGTTCCCCTGCTGGCGCACGCTTCCATGGAGCCATTGGTCGCCACTGCGGAATTTAAGGCCGGCAAAGTCACCGCTTGGGCGCCTACACAGAACCCTCAAGCGGTGCAGGCAATCGTCTCGCAGGAATTAGGCATTCCCAAAGAAGATGTCATCTGCCACGTGACACTTCTCGGCGGAGCCTTCGGGAGAAAGTCAAAACCGGACTACGTTGCAGAAGCGGCCGTTCTCTCCAAGAAAACCGGTCGCCCGGTAAAGGTGGTCTGGAGCCGCGAAGATGACATTAAATTCGACTACTACAACGCCGTCGCCGCCATGTACATGAAGGCGGCACTGAACGCCAAGGGAATGCCCACTGCATGGCTGCAGCGATCGGTCTTTCCCCCCATAACCTCTATTTTTGACGTGAAAGCTGTATACGGTGATCCCGGTCACCTTCAGCAGGGCTGGACCGATATGCCCTACGATATCCCGAATCTTCGAATTGAAAATGGCCCTGCCCCGGCTCATGTACGAATCGGATGGCTTCGCTCGGTAGCTAATATCTATCACGCCTTCGCGGTCCAGACTTTCACGGATGAACTGGCCCATCGCGCCGGCCGCGATCCGGTTGAATATTTGTTGGAACTAATTGGTCCGCCGCGCGCGATCGATTTCACGAATACCGATTATCCGAATTACGGGGCGGATCTTAAAACCTACCCGTGGGAGACAGGAAGGCTTCGGCGCGTGCTCGAAATGGTGGCGGAGAAATCGGACTGGGGAAAGCGCAAGCTGGGCAAAGGTGCAGGAGTCGGCATTGCAGCTCATCGCAGCTTCTTGACGTATGTGGCCACTGTTGTCGAAGTCGAAGTCAATGATCAAGGCGAGATAAAAATTCCGCGAGTTGACACCGTCGTGGACGCAGGGCTGGTGGTTAACCCGGAAGTAGTGCGTGCTCAGTTCGAAGGCGCGGCGGTGTTTGGAACCAGCGTCGCCCGTTGCGGCGAAATTACTGCCAAGAACGGCGTGATTGAACAATCGAATTTCGATACCTATCCCGTGGCTCGCATAATTGAGGCTCCTTACCAGACAAACGTGTACCTGGTAGAGAGCGATGCACCGCCGGCCGGAGTAGGGGAGCCCGGCGTCCCACCGTTCATCCCCGCCCTGTGCAACGCAATTTTTGCCGCTACCGGAAAACGCGTCCGAGAACTGCCGCTCGCTAAAACGAACTTGGCAAGTAAATGAGGGTCAGGCGTCATGTCACGTATGAGAGGTTGCTTAATCGTTTTCGGCGTGCTTGCATTCATCTCGTCCCCTCTCGCGCAGCAAAATACGATTACAGATGCTCCGGAGGTGAGCTATCCGTTCACCCTAACGGCGCAGTACGACCCGGAGGCTGGACACAATGTGTTCTCCTATAGGGGAGAGATAGTACCGCCAACGATTCGCGTGGTTCCCGGCAGCACGATCAAGCTCCGCTACGTGAACCATCTGCCGGCACATTCGCGCGAACAATGCGCCACCGGACCTTGCAGAGACATGAGCAATCTGCACTTCCATGGTCTCCACGTGTCACCCCAGCGTCCGCAAGACGACGTGCTGACGATGATGTCAATGCCTGGACAGGAACTGAATTATGAAGTGCATGTGCCCTCGTATGCTTCACCGGGACTCTATTGGTATCACACCCACCCGCATGGAGAAAGTGCCCGCCAGGATCTGGACGGCATGTCTGGAGCAATCATAGTCGAAGGCATCGACAAGTATTACCCCGAGCTTCGAGGTATGAAGGAGCGTGTACTTATTCTTCGTGAGATCGATCTTGGAGACGTAAGCGATCAAGATCGCAAGGAAATCGAAAAGCGCGTCAGCATTCCTGTTGGCCGCTGCGGGACAGCCACTGAGCAGAACATTGAACGCGTCCTCACGTTAAACGGCAAGGTCCGGCCCAGGATACCAATCAGTCCTGGCGAGCGGCAGTTCTGGCGGATCGTCAACGCTTCTCCAGACCGCTATGCCGACCTTCAGATTGGGGGAAATCAGCTTGAGATCGTCGCTTTGGATGGCATGCCTCTTTCCTATCACGACTCGAGCCGCCATACACGCACAGTCGATCACATTCTTGTTGCACCCGCGGGGCGCGTGGAGGCCATTGTCACCGGACCACCTACCGGTAAGCGCGCCACATTAAGCGCACGCTGTATCGATACCGGACCAGACGGCGACAATACTCCGGCAATGGCAATCGCGGACGTTGTAAGCGCGGTGAGTCCAACTTCCTCTGACCACTTGGTGCCAACAACGGCGGGTCGGCCGATCTACAAGGCAATTACCGTCAAACAGCTGCAGGGCATTGAGTCCCGTGGACCTGATTTTACGGTGATTTTCACGGAGGACAAGAACAGCTTTTACATTAACGGAAAGAAGTTCTCCATGGATTCTGGACCGATGCTGCGCGTAAGAACCGGATCACTGCAACACTGGCGCGTGATCAACGCAACTCGTGAGCTGCATCCCTTCCACATCCACCAGGTTCATTTTCTGGCGTATGCAGTCAATGGCATTCGGTCTGATACTCCGGAATGGCTCGACACAGTCAACGTTCCATATAGCGGGATGGTCGATCTTGTCATGGATTTCACGGACCCGGTGATTCGAGGAATGTCGCTGTTCCATTGTCATCTTTTGAATCATGAGGACAAAGGCATGATGGCGAAGATTCTCTTTGAATAAGAATCCAGGGGTTTATCTGGTTGTTCTCTTGCAAGTCTTTCAAACCACTAGGAGCTCACGAAGGCTGGGCATCCGAACGGCAATCATGCTGGAAGCGTTACAGCAAACGTATAACTTTCTCTTCGGGTGTTGGCACCGCCGCCTGAGCCGTCCCTTCACGATTTCCGGAAAGACCTACGAGGTCTCGGTCAGGCGCGGTAAGAAGTTCCCCTACTCGCTCGACACAATGTCGCTTGTTAAAACCAACCACTGAAAACTCCTTACGACTTACTAGCAGTACCCGAATCGCGAATTGTCTCTGCACGTTTAACCGGATATTGACTACAGGAATCTCGTCCAAAGGAACTTCGCGAATTGGGCTTGCCGCCCTAATTGCTTAAAACCACGATTGGCTCGAAGCACCATCTCGGATCTCAGTCGGTTGGTATATCACCGGGAAGAAGCTCCTCGTTCTGGTTGACATCACTTGGCACTTGGCAAGGCATGACTCACTTCTGATATGCGAACCACTATTTCCTTGGACGGTGTTGATTCGTTGTGGTACCTCTGAGTCCTCACAGCTTACTCCGCTTGGATACCTTACTCCGCTTGGATACCCTACTGACCTGTCGCAACGAAGAACGACGCGAGACTGCCCCAAACGAAAGCAGTCAGAAGGCGCACAAATGAACCCGGGTCAACGTTAGCGATACGAGACCGCCACTTTCGCGTAACGTACCCCAGACGCCGCAATTATGTTGTTTTGGTCTGCCTTATTGAGCGGCTATACCCCGATCGAATTGCTCCGAGCACTGACACATGTCGATATAACGACAGATAGGGGTCACGCCCTCCAGTGGCCGTTTCAATCGCCGAGCTGCAAGTTCATTAGCCAAGGGATCCTTACAGGTTTGCGCATTGGCATAGGGCTTGCTCTATTCCCCGGGACGGGAAGCAGTGACGCAACGAAGATTCTATTCATTCGTCATGGCAACGGCCGGTCCAGAACGACTCGACCATTGAAATCTCTGGTCAAATCGCGAGTCGATGTGAAGTGCAAAATGAGAACTTGGATTTGGTGGATTCCGATCCTTCTAGCACTGCTCGCTGCGAACGGGTTGCCGGCTCAGCAACAAGATCATCACGAGCACCGTGACAATAGCCTGGGCGGGAACGGCGATTGGTCTGAATTGATGTCGGGCATGGACAAAATGCATGCCGACATGGAATCAATAAAGCCCTCAGGCGACAGTGATCTAGATTTCGTCAGATTGATGATTCCGCATCATCAGGCCGCAATCGACATGGCCAAGACCGAACTGATGCATGGAAACGATCCTGTGATGCGCAGACTGGCGCAAGAGATTATCACGGACCAGCAATCCGAAATTGAATTGATGAACCTTTGGGTAAAACAGCACAAACACCAATAACCACTCGCCTTCAAGCGAGCTAAGGAGCGTTTCAAAATGAAAGTACGTCAACTACTGGCATTCTTCTGTCTATTATCCGCCTCGTTTGCGCAACAAGCCCCCTGGGGGAGAACAGATATCCCAGTCTCCAACCGTGACCGTGTGTATACAGCTGACCAGACATCCAATACCGTTTCTGTCATCGACCCCTCCAGCAACAAGCTGCTCGGGGTGATCAGGCTTGGGGATCCGGCACCCGGCTCCCTCAGTCCGCTATACAAAGGCCAGCTCCTGGTCCATGGTCTCGGATACTCGCCCGACTCAAAGACACTAGCGGTCGTGTCCGTCGGCTCGAATTCGGTAACGCTCATCGACACCGCGACGAACAAAGTGAAGGGGACGATTTACGTAGGGCGGTCTCCACACGAGGCTTTCTTCATGCCGGACGGAAGCGAACTATGGGTGACGGTGCGGGGCGAAAACTACGTCTCCGTTATCGACCCCGTACAGATGAAGGAAATCCGCCGCATCGAGATGGCCAATGGACCAGGCATGACCATGTTCGGACCAGACGCCCAGTATGCTTTCGTCTGTTCCAGTTTTACTCCAGAACTCACTGTGATTGACGCGGCGTCGCATGAAGTGTTGAAGCGCGTGCCGCAAGCGAGTCCGTTTTGTCCAGACATTGCTGTAAGCCCGGAAAACGACGAAGTATGGATCACCCTGAAGGATGCCGGCAAAGTGCAGGTGTTCAACGCCAAGCCGCCGTTTGAACAGAAGGCGCTATTGGAAGCAGGGCCGATTACAAATCACGTGAATTTCGCAAACAATCGAAATGGCAAGTTCGCCTATGCGACCATCGGCGGTTTGAACGAGGTGAAAGTGTTTCATCGCGGTGGTACGCCCGAATTGGTTGCCACCATCCCCACGGGAACCCTTCCCCATGGTATTTGGCCATCCGGTGATGGCTCCAGAGTTTATGTCGCGCTGGAGAACGATGGGCAGGCCGCTGCGATCGATACGTTAAGAAGCAAGGTGATCGCGAACATCCCAATTGGACAGACGACACAGGCTTTGGTATATGTGCCGGACGCAGTTCCAAGCGGATCAGGCACCGATAACCTTGCGCCGCTCGGCGAAGCTAGCAACAGTGCGCGCTTGCACCTGCAAGCGGGAGGAACCATGTTGCCGGACGCGCAGGCATCGGTGGCCGTGAACTCGCTCGGTCTATTGGATCTCATTCAGATTGCTGCGGAGGGCCTGACGCCTAAATCGCAATATCAGGTGTACCTCGCAGGGTCGGACCATGCGCCTTTCGGAAAACTCGAACCGCTGGCGGTTTTGAAGACGAATCCCGATGGAGCAGGAATCGTTCAAGCGATCGGACCGCTAAAGAGTCTTGGCGCCGGCACTGCGGGGGAGCCCTCGCGCAGATCTATCATCGTTACTGAACTCAAAGACCCGTCGCGGATAGTGCTGCGGCAAGCTGGTGGCTCGGCTGGCCAGTGAAGTCCTGCCAACTAAATGTTCCGATCATAAGGGCAGCACTGGAAGTGCGTTACGACGACCATTGCGTAGCTGTACAACGGTCGACTATTGATCTCGGTCAGCGATACGGCCATCGGACTACATCCGGACAGGCGGAACAAATCTTCGATGCATTTCTTACTACCAAGCCTCAGGGCACCGGCATGGGGTTGCCAATCAAATCGTCGATCGTCGAATCGCATGGTGGCTGCTTGTGGGCCCTCCCAACCCCGGACGGGGCCCAACGTTTCAGTCCGTCCTACTTGCCGAACTAACCACATGTGAGGCCGCTTAGCCAGAGGATGTGGGCCCGCTAGGGAGGAGCGCGCAGCGGGAGTTCTCGCTCGGCACTTCCAGTCAACCAGAATCTGGGAGCGTACTGACGGGATTGCGGTCCGCCGTGGAAAGGGAACGACCGGACTTGATCGGTTTCGGCCACTAGCTAAAGGGGAGGACTGTAGGTACCGACAGGGTGAAGCGACTTCACCAGTAACGGTACAACAATGCCGCCGAATTTCTGTTCGGTGTGCGCATCAACCAAGGTAGCACTAAAGGTGATATTTTGCGGTATCTCAGAGGGTCTAGGAAAGTAGAGGAATCCGCTAGTCTCTCCACCAGGGGGGACTACGCCTTCAGAGATAGCTTGCTTGAGCATCGCGTCGGTCGGTAATTGCACTTCAACACGCTGTTCGGCTTCAGAGTAGGCCCAGTAGGGTTCAAGAGGCTGACGACTGTGACCTTTTATCTGGTCTGGGGGGATATCGCTGTAGCGGCGATCGTTCGCTGCGATGAGAACAAAGTCGTCATAGCGAATCGCTATGTCATGCCCACTGTTGTTTTGAATTGTAACCTTGATTGGAATGAGATCTTTGTCCAGAGTTCGGGGATACCCCTCCCAAGCATCCGCTTGCAGTAAGACTGATACCCCTTGACTCGACCCCTCGGCGGAGTTGGGCTGAGCAGCTAACGTCGCATTTGGCGCGGGCACCAGCACCACACGTTTAGCCGTACACCCAATCATGCTGAAAAGACACGTGAGCAGCAAAGCGGCTCGGAGACGCTTTGCTCCAATAGCGACCGGTAATGCCCAGAATTTCACTCTAATCCTCCTTCGGTAACAGCTCAGAGTGCATACCGGGGGGGGCAAATCACTACCGAACCCCACCCCGCCTTTCTGGTGAACAAATTGCACAACATGTCGTCGCGCCGGGCCAGTTTGTGGGGCTAGAGAAGCGACTTAACACTCTCGCCGGATTTTCAACATGACGCAGGCGTCAATCGCCCGACATGTGGGTGTCAATTGCGTGGTCATGCATGGGACAGATCACCAGACGAAATTCCTGGGATGAGGATATTGCTTCGGGAACGCATTGCAAATCGTGCCCCAGCGGCGCATTCGGGACGTCTGGAATTACAAGTGCATGTGACATCTCGCGATTGGACACTGCCACTCGGTCCGAATTTCCGGCTGAGCTGGCGGTGTTCAGATGATGCATCCCCTCACTGCCATTGAGCAGCAAAAGGGTCTAGTCATCCGCACATCGGCGATGGTGCTTAGCGCCGATGGTCGCCAAGTCCGGCGGAAATCGCTTCACACGAGAAGCTATGAGTTTTAACGTTCAGATCGAGAAAGCCATTCGACTTTTGAACGAAGACTCGTCTCATACGCTTGCCGAACTTGCCAGCCGTTGCGCTCTGAGTATCTCAAGGCTCAGCCACTTGTTCAGAGCGCAGACCGGACTCACAGTGGGGAGGTTCCGCAGAGACTGTCGTTTTGCGGAAGCAAAGAAGATGCTTGCGGTAACGGATATGTCCATAAAGCAAATTGCCTATACGCTCGGCTACCGTCACAGCTCCAGTTTTGTGCGAGCTTTTCAACGGTGTGCCGGTATCTCGCCCAGCGAGTATAGAAAATGCGAGTTAGAGAAAACATATCTAGCAATTCCTGCTAACAAAGAGCAGGAAAAGCTAACCGCA
>Ga0066703_10000675_pt1 | contig 11309 bp, 11 predicted proteins | sample GraSoiAngelo_152_FD_66505 | JGI IMG/M metagenome (GOLD analysis project Ga0066703, IMG submission 66505) | Grasslands soil microbial communities from the Angelo Coastal Reserve, California, USA - 14_1009_12_30cm | ecosystem: Environmental > Terrestrial > Soil > Grasslands | place: USA...
TGATCGAGAGAGGCAGAGATCGGGTTCTCGCCGGGCACGATGAAGCGACCCTCGATGGGCGTGCGTTTCTTGACCGCCTCGAGGACGCGCTCGAGCTTCGCGACAGCGGCGCCGTCGATGCGCTCCTTGAGCCGGCCGAGGTCGCCGCGTGGCGTCGCCACTTCGGCCATGGCGAGGTAGAGCCCGCGTTGGATAGCGAGGAGCTCGCGGCCGAGCGTCGATCGCGGGTAGCGCGAGCGGGCTACACCCAGCACGGCCTGCGCCTCATCGAGGTCCCCGAGGGCTTCGATCCGCGGATCGGTCTTGCGGACACGATCCTTCCCGAAGAGCGAGGTCTCGCCCGTGTCGCCGGTGCGGGTCGCGACGCGCGCGGATCGCGATGCTCGTCTGGCCGGCATGGCCGACAGTCTGGCCGCTCCGGTCACGCTATGCTCGACTCGTCCCGCGAGCTTCCGGCGGGGTGATGGAGGGACCGATGCCGACGGGTCGAGGAGAGGCTAAAGACAAGAACAGGAAAAAGAAATCCAAAGAGCAGCTCGAAAAGGAGCTCAAGAAGAGGGGCGTGGCGCAACCGGTCCAGCCCATGACCTTCGAGATCGTGAAGCCGAAACGCAAAGAGAAAGAGACTTGGTAATAAAACACTCCGGGAAAAACGGAGGGGAGCGGGGCGGCGCCGGTGTGACGCAAGCCGGCGCCGCTCTTTTTGGGAGCGCTAAGGAGCAGAAGGTGGCAGTGACGGAAAAGTCCAGAGCGATCGAGCAGGCGATCCAGCAGATCGAGAAGCAGTTCGGCAAGGGTTCGATCATGAAGCTCGGCGCCACCGCCGGGGAAAAGATCGACTCGATCTCGACTGGCTCGCTCGCGGTGGATCTCGCGCTCGGCGTCGGCGGATTCCCTCGCGGCCGCGTCGTCGAGATCTATGGCCCCGAGGCTTCCGGTAAGACGACGCTGGCTCTCCACGCTGTCGCGTCCGCGCAGCGCACCGGCGGGACCGCGGCCTTCATCGACGCCGAGCACGCGCTCGATGCGGCGTGGGCGCGGACCTGCGGCGTGAACACCGACGACCTCCTCATCTCGCAGCCCGACAACGGCCAGCAGGCGCTTGAGATCGCGGACACGCTCGTGCGCTCCGGTGCCGTCGATATCGTCGTCATCGACTCGGTCGCGGCCCTCGTGCCGCGCGAGGAGATCGAGGGCGAGATGGGCGATGCGCACGTCGGTCTCCAGGCGCGCCTCATGAGCCAGGCGCTGCGCAAGCTGACCGGGACCATCTCCAAGACGAAGACCACGGTGATCTTCATCAACCAGCTGCGCGAGAAGATCGGCATCATGTTCGGCAACCCCGAAACCACTTCCGGTGGCAGGGCTCTGAAGTTCTACGCCTCGATCCGCATCGACATCCGCCCGATCGAACCGATCAAGCAGGGCGATGTGGTCATCGGTCGCCGCGTCAAGGTAAAGGTCGTGAAGAACAAGGTCGCGCCGCCGTTCCGCATCGCCGAGATCGAGATCCTCGCGAACGAGGGCATCTCGCGTGAGGGCGGCCTTCTCGACATGGGCATCACCACCGGCGTGCTGGACAAGTCGGGTGCGTGGATCAATTACGGAAAGCAGCGCATTGGTCAGGGTCGCGAGAACGCCAAGCAGTTCCTGCGCGAACACGCCGACGTCGCCGCGGAGATCGATGCGAAGGTGCGCGAGCGCAGCTTGACCCCAGGCAGCGAAAGCCCGAACGGTGAGGAGAGCTAGGCCCGAGGCAAAGGCCCACGGCAACCCCTACGAGGAGGCCGTGGGGTTCCTCGCGACCCGACCGCGCAGCGTCGCCGAGATCCGCCGGCACCTGCACGGCAAGCGCTACGACGACGCGGCGATCGACGGCGCGATCGATCGGCTCCGCGCGCAACGGTATGTCGACGATCTCGATTTCGCGAAGTACTGGGTCGAGCAGCGCTCGCGGTTCCGGCCCAAAGGCGATCGTGCTCTCGTCAGCGAGCTCACGAGCAAGGGTGTCGCCCGCGAAACGATCAATGCAGCGCTCGGCGAGCTACCTCCGGAAAGCGAGGCTGACCGCGCGCGGCGAGCGATCGCGCGTCAGGTCGCGCGCTGGCGATCGCTCGGAGCAGGCGAACGCAACAGGAAGATCCACACATACCTCGCGGCGCGCGGCTTCGATTACGGAGTCATCGAAGAGGTGGTCGCCGAACCCGAGCTTGAAGCCGATGAGGGCGAGCGCGCGTAAGCCAGCGGCGAAATCAGCTCGGCGGGCCATGCTCCACGGCGTCCACACGCCCCGCTAACTCGACGTCGGCGTCGCTGATTCCTCCCGTCGCATGCGTCGTCAGGACGATCCGGACCGTCCTGTAGCTCTCGACGTGGATGTCGGGATGGTGATTCGCCGCGTTCGCGGCTTCAGCGACGCGGTTGGCGAACGCCATGGCGGCCTTGAATCCCTTGAACGCGTAGGTCTTTGTCAGGGTGTTTGCCTGGCGCCTCCACCCCGCGCCCGACTCGAGCAGACCGGCGAGCGCGTTCTCGTTGAGACGAGTCTCGTTCTCGGGGACCGGCACGCGCCCGAGCCTACCGTGTACGCGTTCCGTACGAGCGGGATGGGCGTGCGCTATCCTGACCGCACTAAAACTTTGTGAACGACGTGGCCGGTGGAGCACCCCGTTCCACAGGTCACTTGCCGAGAAAACGGGGACGAGCGTCAAGTCACGGCGTGCGCCCCCGCATATGCGGCACGGAAAGGACCGCTGTCATGTCCGACCCGATCGTCGTGGGCCTGCTTGCCCTCGTCGTGGGTCTCGTCGTCGGAACGGTGATCGCCGTGATCGCGCGTCGTCAGCTCGCGCTGGGCCGTGAAGCCGAGGCGAGAGCCAACTCCGAACGCTTGGTCGTCGAGGCGCGCGCCAAGCAGAAGGAGATCATCCTCGAGGCCAAGGACGAAGCCCTCAAGGTCGCCAAGGCGGCCGAGCTCGAGAACCGGGAGCGTCGCGCCGAGCTCCAGCGCTACGAGACGCGGCTCGACAAGAAAGACGAGCAGCTCGACCAGAAGGTGACCCAGGTCGAGGAGCGTGACCGCCGCCTGGGCCAGCGGGAAGAAGACCTCGAAGCCGAGCGGGCGAAGATCGGACAGCTCCAGGAGGAGCAGCGGACGGAGCTCGCCCGGGTGGCCTCCCTGACCATGGAGGAGGCGCGCGGCCTGCTCCTCGAGCGCGTCGAAGACGAGATGCGCGACATCACCAGCAGGAAGGTCCGCGAGCTCGAGATCGAGGCTCGCGAGCGGGCCGACGATCGCGCCCGGGACATCATCACGATGGCCCTGCAGCGCTACGCCGCCGAGCACACTGCCGAGCACAGCGTGACGGTCGTGGCGCTCCCGAGCGACGACATGAAGGGGCGGATCATCGGCCGCGAGGGCCGGAACATTCGCACCCTCGAACAGCTCACCGGCGTTGACCTGATCATCGACGACACTCCCGAGGCGGTCGTCGTCTCGGGTTTCGACCCGATCCGCCGCGAGGTCGCCAAGCGCGCGCTGGAGCGCCTCCTCGTCGACGGACGCATCCACCCCGCGCGGATCGAGGAGATGGTGGCGAAGGCCCGTACCGAGATCGATCAGGTCATGAAGGAGGCGGCCGAGTCCGCGGTGTACGAGGTCGGCATTGGCGGACTGCACCCTGACCTGGTGAAGCTCCTGGGCCGGCTGCACTTCCGCACCTCGTATGGCCAGAACGTGCTCCGCCACTCGATCGAGGTCGCGCACGTCGCGGGAATCCTCGCATCCGAAGCGGGGTACGACCCGCAGACCATGAAGCGCGCCGGGCTGCTGCACGACATCGGGAAGGCCATCGATCACGAGGTCGAGGGCCCGCACACGGTGATCGGCGGCGAGCTCTTGAAGCGCTACGGGTTCCCACAGTCGGTCATCGATGGCGTCGTCGGCCATCACGGCGACGTCGAGCCGGTAACGATGGTCGGCACGCTCATCTCGGCCGCCGACGCGATCAGCGCGGCGCGGCCCGGCGCGCGGAGCGAGATCGTCTCGAACTACATCCAGCGTCTCACCGAGCTCGAGAGCGTCGCAAACAGCTTTGCCGGCGTCGAGAAGTCATTTGCGATCCAGGCTGGTCGTGAGGTGCGGGTCGTCGTGAAGCCCGATCAGATCGACGATCTCCAGTCCGCGCGCCTCTCGCGGGACATAGCGCAGAAGATCCAGGAGACGCTCCAGTACCCAGGTCAGATCAAGGTGACCGTCATCCGCGAGACACGCGCCGTGGACTACGCGAAGTGAGCAAGATCGATCCATCGGCGTGAAGAAGCGGGCGATCCTTGGCTTATGCGCTCTGCTCCTCGCTGCCTGCGCCGTGGGGCCCGCAGCGAGGTCCAGTGCTCGCCCCGATGAGAGCCGCGGACCGTCTGTCGCGACGGCGGCCCCAAGCGCCGCCGTCGTCCCGATCACCGTCGCCGCGTCGCGGTACGGGAGCCTGCAGGTCCAGACAGTCCCTGGAGCGTCGTGCTCTCTTCTCGTCCAGCTCAATAGCGGAACGTTCGGCGATGCTCCGCCCAAGCTGATGGCGACGACGGCCGGCCCCGACGGATCGGTCGTGTGGAGCTACCCCGCGGCCCTCGTGCCGTCCGGGCATGGTCGCCACACCGTCGTGTGCACGGACGGCAGCCGGTCCTCTGAGGTCGTGTCCGAGTTCGACATCGCGGCGCGGAAGCTCGAGGCCAAGGGTCTCACTGTTCGGGTCGAGGCGGTGGACCCGAACCGCGGCCTTCCTGGACTGAACGGGAGACTCGAACCAAGCCTCGTCCCGGCGCGCGATGCCATGGTCGCTCGGATCACCGCGACGCTCGAGAACGAGTGGAAGCTCGCGACGCGTGGCCTGGGAGCACTCACTCTGGCTCCGTCCTCGGCGGACATCGCGGTGTACGTCCTCCCTGGAAGAGGGACATCGGTGCACGCGACCGCCTCGGACGGTACGCAGCGGGTGCTGGCCTATGTCGTCGGCGATCTCGGCCCGGTGTCGGCGGAGAACGGCGTGGCCGTGGTCCTTCACGAGCTCGGTCATATCTGGTGCTGCTTCGGTCCCGAGGCGGGCGGCGACGGGCATTGGCTTGAGAAGATCCCCGACCCGCTCCTGCAGGGAGTCGACCGCTTCGGTCTCATGACGCATCCAGTCACTTGTCTGATCGGCGCCGGATTCGAGAGCTGCCCGAACCGGTTCTCGGAGCGCGAGCTCAGGACGATGGGTTTCACCGAGATCCCCGCACCGCCCCCGGATCCCTGCATCGCCCAGAAGAACACCCTAAACGCACGGCTCGCGACGGAGCGCTCCACCGTCGATGCCGGGAAAGCGCAGCTGGCGCTCGTCGACGGCCGCATCAAGGCGATCGCGGCGCAGTACCCGTCGCGCGTGCTGCCGCCGGACGTCTATGCCGCCTATCAGGACCTCCTCGCTCAGTACAACCGCCTGGCGACGGAGATCGGCGCGAACGTCGCGGCCTACAACGCGACCGTCGACCAGGTCAACGCGCTGCCCTGCTGAGGTGAGAGTCCTCTTCGTCGGCGACGTCGTCGGCAAGCCCGGCCGGCAGGCGGTGGCGGCGCTCGTTCCAGCGATTCGTGCTGAGCGCGGGATCGACCTCGCGATCGTGAACGGCGAGAACGCCGCAGGCGGCAGCGGGCTCACCGGCGAGATCGCCGCCGAGCTCCGGGAAGCCGGCGCGGACGTCGTCACGAACGGCAACCACGTATGGGATCAGCGCATCTTTCTCAAGGAGATCGATGCACTGGACTTCTGCGTGCGACCACTCAACCTTCCGCCGGGGAATCCCGGACGCGGCTGGACGATTACGAAGGGCGCGCTCGTCGCGAATGCCATCGGGCGCGTCTTCATGGCCGATCAGGACGATCCCTTCCGCGCACTCGACGGTCTCCTCGATGAGCTGGGCGAGCGTGCCCCGAGCGTGCGCATCCTTGACTGGCACGCCGAAGCAACGAGCGAAAAGCTCGCGATGGGCTGGCATCTCGACGGGCGTTTCTCGGCGGTCCTCGGTAGCCACACCCATGTGCCGACGGCCGACGCGCGGATCCTGCCGCAGGGCACCGCGCTGGTGGCGGACACAGGGATGGTCGGCCCGCGCGATTCGGTGCTCGGCATCGACCCGAAGGTTATCGTCGCGCGCTATCTCGATCACCTGCCGCGCCGCTTCGAGGTCGCGACGGGAGTTGTCCAGTTCAACAGCGTGGTCGTAGACGTCGACGACGCGACAGGCCGTGCGCGATCGATCGAGCGGCTCGATCGGGAGTGGGCTCCCTGAGCGTCGCGTATCCCATCGATCTCCACACGCACTCCTTGCGCAGTGACGGCGCGCTCTCGCCCGGGGATCTGGTCAGACGCGCGGCCGCCCGAGCTGTCCGCGTGCTCTCGCTCGCCGATCACGACACCCTGGCGGGTGTGGCTGAGGCCGTCGCGGCCGGCGAGGTGCTGGGCGTCCGTGTCATTCCGGCGTCCGAGCTCAACACCGAGTCGGAGTGGGGTGACGCGCACGTTCTGGGTTACTTCATCGATCCAACCGATGTGGTCCTCGAAGAGCGTCTCCGATGGCTTCGGGAGAATCGCGGACGGCGTATCGAGCTCATGATCGCGAAGCTCAGCCAGTTGGGCTACCCGGTCTCGCTCCAGCGCGTTCTCGAGATCGCGCAGGGCGGCGCTCTCGGGCGGCCGCACCTTGCGGAGGCGCTCCTCGAGAAGGGGTACGTGCGCTCATACGACGAAGCGTTCGACAAGATCCTGGCAAAAGACTCGCCCGCGTACGTGGCTCGGGTAGGCCTGACTCCCCTCGAGGCGGTGGAGCTGGTGCGAACGCACGCTGGCGTGCCATCGCTCGCGCACCCCGGAACGGTGGTTGGCCTCGAGGCGTTGCTGCCGAAGATGGTGGCGGCCGGCCTCGCTGGCATCGAGGCGTACTACGGCGAGCATTCACCAGAGATGACCGAACGTTGCCTCGCCCTTGCGCGCACGCATCACCTCGTTCCCACCGGCGGCAGCGACTTCCACGGCCGCGGCGAACACGGGATCGATCTCGGCGCGGTCTTCGTTCCACCCGAAACGATCGAAATGCTCGACTCGCGCCGCACGCAGGCCTAGCGGACTAACATTTCACGCTCGTGGAAGGGGAGGCGTGAGGGTGGCGGGGGCACTCCGTCCGGTCGTCCTGCTCATGCTCTTCGCGTCGCTCCTCTTCGTGATCGACGGGATCTTCGACGGCGTGTATCCGGGAGGTCCCGCCTGGTTCACTGGCCGCTACGACAACCTCGCCGAGATCGCCTACGTCTTTGCGATCCTGAACACGGTCGTCGCCTTGATGGTCGCCCGCGGCAGCGAGCGCAGCCTGCAATCGCGGATCGCGCTGTCGGTCTTCTTCATCATCGAGCGCCCGCTGACCGCGTTCGTCCTCGGCCCGAAGCCGATCGAATCGGTCGTGACGCACTTCGCGACCGCCGGCGTGGAGCTGGTGATCCTGGTCACGGCTCTCCGGGTCTGGCGCCTCGGCCACAGCTTGGCCGCGGGCGACGTCGACACGCTGTTCTCGCTCGAAACCTCGATCCCGGCGCCTCCCTCGGATGAGGCCGCGCCGAGTTCCCTGAGACGACCTGCGATCACGGCGCGGAACGCTTGGCTCATCGGCGGCATCACGCTCGGCCTGGCCATCGTCCTCGTGGCCGACGGCGTGTTCGAAGGCTTCGTCCCAGGCGGACGGGACTGGTCGGCCTCCGGCGACGATTCCGGCTGGCTCGTCTACCTCTTCGCCGCCGTCGCGCTGATCGTGGCGGTACGGGCGGTACACGGAGGGAGGCTCGCGATGCGCGCGCTCATCGTCGTCGCACTCCTCCTCTTCGTCGAGCGCTCGTTCAGCCCGTTCGTGTTGCGTGAGCAGGACCCTGTCGCCCTGGGCCTACACGCGGTCGCTGCGTTCGTGAGTCTCGCGCTGGCGCTTGCGACCGCGGGCGCCATTCGGGCCGGGCCGGCGCTGGAGCGGGCCTCCGTTCCGTCGCTCGAGGCCGCATAGTTCTCGCGTGACCCTCACCGTCCGCGAGGCCGCCGAGCGGCTCGCGGAGCAGGTCGGGACCGTTGTCATCGGGAAGCGCCAGGGCACCGAGCACCTCCTGGCCGCGCTTCTGGTCGAAGGCCACGTCCTGCTCGACGACGTGCCGGGGGTGGGGAAGACCATGCTTGCGCGGGCGCTCGCCCGTTCGCTCGACCTCGCCTTCCGCCGCATCCAGTGCACCCCCGACCTCGTGCCGAGCGACGTCACTGGCGTCTCTATCTACGACCAGCGAGCGGAGCGCTTCGAGTACCGCCCGGGACCCCTGGCCGCGAACGTCGTGCTCGTGGACGAGATCAACCGCGCAACGCCCCGTGCGCAATCGGCGCTCCTCGAGGCGATGCAGGAGCGGCAGGTCACCGTGGACGAGACGACGCATCCCCTGCCCGACCCCTTCCTCGTCATCGCCACGCAGAACCCGGTTGAGCTCGAGGGGACGTTCCCGCTCCCCGAGGCGCAGCTGGATCGTTTCCTCTTCCTGCTGAACCTTGGATATCCGGACGCGGAAGATGAGGACGCGATCCTCCGCGTCCACGGCCCAGCAACAGTGCGACCCGAGACGCTGTCCCCGCTGTTCGATGCGGCGGTGATCGCGAGGCTCCGCGATGAGGTTCGCAAGGTGCGCGTGGGTGAAGCCGTGCGTCGCTATGTCGTCGATCTCATTCGGGCGACGCGCCGCATCGACGGTATCGAGCTCGGCGCGAGCCCGCGCGCAGCCCTCGCGCTCTACCGCGCCGCGCAGGCACATGCCGCGATCCGCGGGCGCGCATACGTGCTCCCTGATGACGTGAAAGCCCAGGCGGTCGCAGTTCTCCGGCATCGGCTCTTCCTCAACTCCGACGCCCAGATGCGCGGAAGGACGACTCCCGCGGTCATCGGCGAGGTGTTGGCGCGAACGCCCGTCCCCGCGGAGGACATCGCCGCGACCGCCGGCTGATGGAGACCCATCCCCTCGACTCGCGCACCGGTCGCTTTCCCTGGCAGATCGTCCTGATCTTCGTAGCCGCGGCGGCCATCTCGCGCGCCCCGGCGATCATCGTGTTGACCTTCGGGGCGCTGGTGTCGTGGGTCGTCGTCGCGGTGACCGGGCGCCTCGCGCTATCAGCGGTTCACGTTCGCCTAACGCTCTCGCCCGACCGAATCGTGGCCGGCGAGCAGGCGATCGCCACGCTCGAGATCGCGAACCGAAAGCCGATCCCGCTCCCGTGGCTCGAGGCGCGAGTCTTCCTTGGCGAAGGCGTCGAGCCCGCCGCGGCCGCGCCGGGAACCCCGCGCGGATGGATCGACTGCGGCTTTCCGCTACGCGGTCGCGAGCGCGTCGCGGTGCGGTTGCGTGTTGCCGTTCCCGCGCGCGGCGCATACGCCATCGGTCCGGTGCGCATCCGCGCCGGCGACTGGATGGGATTCGTTCAGATCGAGCGGACGGCGCCGGCGCGATGCGAGGTCATCGCGTATCCCGCGCCGCTTGCGGTCCGCGATCGCACGCTCGCGTCACTGCGGCCGCTCGCGGAGACGGCCACCCGGCGCGGGCTCGTGCCGGACCCGCTGCGATTCCGGGGCGTGCGGCCGCATCAACGAGGCGACGCTCGTAAGGAGATCCACTGGAAGGCCTCCGCGCGACTTCGTGAGCTGCACACGAAGCTCTACGAGCCGGCCACCAGCCTCGATTCGATCTTCCTGGTGAACGTCGCCTCATACGAGCAGTACTGGATCCAGGCCGACCCAGAGGCCGTCGAGCTCGTGATCAGAGCCGCGACCGAGCTCATCCGCCACGCGGCGGACGCGGGGCGGCAGGTCGGCCTGGTGACGAACGGGATCGATAACCTGACGCACGAACGACCGCGTTCCGCGCTCGGCCGGGGCCCGCGCCCGCTGACCCGCAGCCTCGAGATCCTCGCGCGGCTGAGCCCGTATGCGGTTGGCGCGCCCGAGGGGGTGTTCCTCCGCGAGCGCGGCAGGCTCCCGTGGGGCTCGACGCTCGTGATCGTGACGCCGCGCGTCGGCCACGGGCTCGCCGCGGCCGCGGTCGCGCTCCGCCGCGCACACCACCGCGTCCTCGTCGTCTGCGCCGATGAGATCCCAGGCGAAGTTGGTGCGCACCTCCTCGCGAACGGTGTCGCGCGCGACTCGCTCGCACCTCTGGAGCAGCGTGCGGCGGTCTAGCTCTCGCGCGATCGCGACCCTCCTCGTGACTCGCGCGCTGATCGAAGCCATCGCGTTCGCCTGTCTGCTTGCGGTCGCGCAGACCGCGGGAGGGGCCACGCCCCTCGCCCTGACTCCGGCGACTCTTGGGCTTCTCGGCACGACCCTGGTGCTCGTCGCGGCGCTCCGCGACACCGGATCCGAGAGGCGGGGGACCGCGATCGTCGTCGCGACCCTTCTCGTCGGCGTCGTTCTCGCGGTGGGCCTGCCGGCGCAGCGGCTGGATGTCGTCGGCTGGGGCGGCCGCGTCATCGCGTTCGTGATAGTCGCCGAGATCTACCTCTGGCGCGTCGTCTCGCTCGCGCGAGGCGGAGTGCGGTGGAGCGATGCCCGGAACGCGGCACCGTTCGCCGCCACCGCCCTCGGGGTCGCGGCGGTCCTGCCGGTCTCGCTCGACCGCGGTCCACTGGTGCCCCTCGCGCTGATCCTCATCGCCGCGACCGGCGTCGCACTCTCCGTCGCGCGCTCGACCGAGGAGCTTTCTCTCGGAAGGGAGAGCGCCGGAGCGGCGCGTGTTTCGTCGGCACATTCGGTGGTGTTCGCCCTCGGGCTCGGGGCGATGGTCGCCGCGATCGCGACGCCCGTGGTCGAGCAGATCCTGGGTGAAGTCGGCAGAGTGCTCGCCCCCCTCTTCGATCAGCTCCTCTTCTTCATCCTCCTGCCACTCGGCTATCTCGCCGCGTTCGTCTACGCGATCCTCAAGCCGTTTCTGCAGCCGATCCTGGCCAACCTGCAGCCGAACCCAGCGCGGAATCCCGACGAGGACGAGGCGCTGCTCCGCGAGATCGAGCGGACACGGCCGTTCGTCGTCGGCGGCGTCGAAATCCTGATCGTCGTCGTGGTGATCCTGGTCGCGCTCGTGCTCCTGGAGCGCGCCGTGCGCGAGCGCCGGATCGCGATACCCGACGGAACGGAGCTGGAGCGCAGCTCGGTGGACGGTCTTTCGCTTGGCGCCACATTGCGCGACCTGTTCCCGCGCCGGCCGGCCCGGC
>Ga0066703_10000682_pt1 | contig 11283 bp, 11 predicted proteins | sample GraSoiAngelo_152_FD_66505 | JGI IMG/M metagenome (GOLD analysis project Ga0066703, IMG submission 66505) | Grasslands soil microbial communities from the Angelo Coastal Reserve, California, USA - 14_1009_12_30cm | ecosystem: Environmental > Terrestrial > Soil > Grasslands | place: USA...
AGATCACCCTGGGGCAGACCGATGCCGTCCTGCCAGTAGCGGAAGTAGTCGATCCACTCGTCGAAGTTGCCGAGCTTGCGTACCATCAGCCGCTCCTCTTCGCGATTGACGCCCCACCCGCGATGCGCTCCCGCACCTCGGGAATGGCGAATAGTTCGTTCTGTTGTGCGATCTCGTGGTCGAGCACCGCTTCCAAGGCACCCCCGGCGCTCCGGTACAGCGCCGCTTTCGCCCGACGCACCGCGCCCGGGGGTTGGGCCGCCCAGGCGTCGGCGAGTGCGCGGGCCTCTGACGCGAGCCGGGCGTGGAGCACCACCCGGTCGAACAGGCCCAACTCGAGCGCCTCGACCGCGGGCACCATGCGCGCGCTCCACACCAGCTCGAGGGCCTTGGACGGGCCCACGAGCCGGGGCAGGAAGAACGTCCCACCCCAGTCGGGCACCAGCCCGAGCTTGTGGAACACCTGCCCGATGGACGCCTGGTCCGACGCGATGCGGTAGTCGCAAGCCAGCGCCAGATTGGCGCCGCCGCCCGCGGCGGCGCCGTTCACCACGGCGAGCACGGGTTGTGGCGCGGCGCGCAGGGCGAGCGCCACGTCCTTCCCGGCGGCGACGAGTGCGGGTCCCTCGCTCCCCAGCACTCCCAGGTCGGCCCCGGCGCAGAACGCCCGGCCCGCGCCCGTGATCGCGATGACGCGAACGCCCTCACTGCCGCTCAAGAGACGCAGCGCCTCCAGCAGCTCGTCGCACATGGCGCGGTCGAACGCGTTCAGCTTCTCCGGACGGTTGAGCGTCACCGTCCCGATTCCGGCCGCGATCTCCACCAGCACGCGCTGGTACGCCGCCATCACGCCCGCTCCACGATCATCGCGATGCCCTGGCCGACGCCGATGCACATGGTCACGAGCCCGTAGCGCCCGTTCGTGCGCCGCAGCGCGTGCGCCAGCGTCGTGAGCAGGCGCGCGCCCGTCGCACCGAGCGGGTGCCCCAGGGCGATGGCGCCGCCGTAGATGTTCACCTTCGCCGGGTCGAGCTTGAGCTCGCGCATGCAGGCGATCGCCTGCGCGGCGAAGGCTTCGTTGAGCTCGATCAGGTCGATCTGGTCGATCTTCAAGCCGGCGCGTTTCAAGACCTTCCGGGTCGCCGGGATCGGACCCAGACCCATGCAGCTCGGGTCGACGCCGGCGACGGCGGTCGCGACGATGCGCGCGAGGGGCTTGGTTTGCTCAGATGTCACGAGCAGCGCTGCGGCTCCGTCGTTGATGCCACTCGCGCTCGCCGCGGTCACCGTGCCGTCCTTTCGGAACGCCGGCTTGAGCTTGGCGACGCCGTCGAGCGTGGTTCCGGCGCGCGGATACTCGTCTCGCGCGAACGGGGCGCCGTCGGGAAGCGGGACCGGCACCACCTCGTCGGTGAACACGCACGCGTGGAGCGCTGCGGCGGCGCGCCGCTGGCTTTCGACCGCGAACGCGTCCTGCTCGGCGCGCCCGATCTTGTAGCGATCCGCCACCACTTCGGCCGTCTCGCCCAGCGAGATGGTCCATTCCCGCTTCAAGCGCGGGTTCGTGAAGCGCCATCCCACGGTGGTGTCGGCCGTCTCCGGGGCCTTGCGACTCCAGGGCTCACCGGACTTGAGCATCACATACGGGGCGCGCGTCATGTTTTCGACGCCGCCGGCGATGAACACCTCGCCCTCACCCGCCTTGATCGCCTGCGCCGCGCTCGCCGCCGCCTGGAGCCCCGAGCCGCACAGCCGGTTCACGGTCTGGCCGGGAACGTCGACCGGGAGACCCGCGAGCAGCAACGCCATCCGCGCCACGTTGCGATTGTCCTCGCCCGCCTGATTGGTGCAGCCGAGGATGACGTCGTCGATCGCGAGCGGATCAATTCCGGTGCGCTCGACGACGGCCTTGATCGGGATGGCGGCCAAGTCATCGGCACGCACGGATGCCAGGGCACCCCCATGCTTGCCGACGGGCGTACGTAGCGCAGCACAGATATACGCTTCCCTCACGGGCGCTCCATTGCGGATTGTAGGTTCCGGATTGCGGATTGAACATTGCGCGCGTCGAGGGGCGTGCCGAGCCAATCCGCAATCCGAAATCCGCAATCCGCAATCATAGTGCAACCCATACCGTTTTGAGCTCCGTATAGTTGTCCAGCGCTTCCTTTCCGAGGTCGCGCCCGAATCCCGAGAACTTGTAGCCGCCAAACGGCGCCGCGGGGTCGTAGAAGTTGTAGGTGTTCACCCACACCGTCCCCGCCTTGATCGCACGGGCCACGCGGTGCGCCTTCTGGATGTCCCGGGTCCAGATCCCGGCCGCGAGGCCGTACCGCGAGCGGTTGGCGAGCTCGACGCCCTCGGCTTCGGTGTCGAACGTCAGCACCGACAGCACGGGACCGAAGATCTCCTCGTCCACGATCTTCATTCCCGGTGTGGCGCCGTCGAACACCGTGGCCTCGACGTAGAACCCCTTGCCGTTCACCTTCGCCGCTTTGCCACCCACCACCAGCCGGGCGCCTTCCTTCTGTCCGGCCGCGATGTAGGAGAGCACGGTCTCCTGCTGGCGCTGGGAGACGATTGCGCCCAGCCGGGTGCCCTTGTCGAAGGGGTCGCCGGGCGCGAGCTGCTTGGCGCGCTCGGCGAGCTGCGCCACGACCTGATCGTGCACCGACCGCTCCACGAGCAGCCGGGAGCCCGCGGCGCAGACCTCGCCTTTTCCGTAGAAGATGCCGTTCTGTGCGCCGCGCACGGCGGCCGCGAGGTCCGCGTCGGCGAAGATGATATTGGGGCTCTTGCCGCCCAGCTCGAGCGTGACCCGCTTCACGGTGCCGGCCGCCTCGCGCATGATCCACTGGCCGACTTCGGTCGAGCCCGTAAAGGCGATCTTGTCGACGAGCGGGTGGCGTACCAGCGCGGCGCCGGCCGTCGCGCCGGGCCCCGGGACGACGTTGAGCGCGCCCGGGGGCAAGCCGGCCGCCAGCGCGATCTCGCCCAGCAGCAGGGCGGTGAGGGGTGTCTCGTGCGCCGGCTTGAGCACCACGGTGCAACCCGCGGCCAGCGCCGGCGCCACCTTCCAGCAGGCGAGGTTGAGGGGGAAGTTCCACGGCACAATCGCGCCCACCACTCCCACCGGCTCCCGCAGCGTGTACGTGAAGAAATTGCCGCTCACGGGCAGCGTGTCGCCCGTGAGCTTGTCGGCCCAGCCGGCGTAGTAGCGGAACGTCTCGATCGCCATCGCGACGTCGATCTTCGACTCGAACAGCGGTTTCCCGTTGTTCCTGGTCTCCACCTCGGCGATCTCGGGGGAGCGTTGCTCCAACAGCTCGGCCATGCGATACAGCAGCTGTCCGCGCTTGCGAGCCGGTAGCTCCCGCCATTGCTTCGACTCGAGGCAGGCCCGGGCCGCCCGGACGGCGGCGTCGATGTCCGCCTCGCCCGCCTCGGCGACTTCCGCGAGTGGCTCCTCGGTGGCGGGGTTGACCAGGCCGTAGCGTTTCGCGGCCGCCCGCCACTCGCCCCCAATCAACAGGTCGGTCTTCACCGCCCCTTGAACTCCGCGACGCGCTTCTCGACGTTGGCGGCGATGCCCTCCTTCGCGTCTTCGCTCTGGAACAGCTGCTGCTGCAATTCGCGCTCCAAGGCGAGCGCCGACTCGAAGGGGATCTCAGCGCCCGTCTGCACGGACCGCTTTATCAAACCCACCGCCTTCGAGGCCTTGTGCGGGGGGCAGAACTGCTTGGCGTAGAGCATCACCTGCTCCCAGAACTCCTTGGCGGGGAAGATCTCATTCACGATGCCGAGCTCCTTGGCGCGATCGAACGAGAAGAGCTCGCCCTTCGCCATCAGCTCGATCGCCTTCGCCTTGCCCACAAGCCGCGCCAGCCGCTGCGTGCCTCCCGTGCCGGGAAGCACGCCGAGGTTCACTTCGGGGAGCCCGATCTTGCCGGCGTTCTCCTTCGCGAGCCGGATGTCGCATGCCATCGCGATTTCGAGCCCGCCGCCCACGGTGTGCCCGTTCAGCGCGGCAATCGTGAGTTTCGGCGTCTGCTCCAAGCGGTTGAGCGTCTCGTTGGCGTGCAGGCAAAAGAAGAACTTGAAGCGTGGCGTGACGCTGTTCAGCATGCCGATGTTCGCGCCAGCCGAAAAGAACTTGTCGCCGTGGCCGCGCAGCACGACCACATGGACGTCGTCTTCGAAGCGCGCCCTCAGGATCGCCTCGTCGAGCTGGTGCATCATCTCGTACGTGTAGGTGTTGGCCGGCGGGTCGTCCAGCTCGATGATCGCCACGCCGCCTTCCACCTTATAGTGCACGAGCGTCTTCTTCTCGACTTTGGGTTCCGTCATCGTCGCCATGGGACGTCAGCCTCCGTGTACCGGGGAGGGGGAGCGCGCGTCGACGAAGCCGCCGATGAAGACGCGCGCGATGAGCCCGGCCAGGCGCTCGGGATCGATCTCGCCCGCCGGGTCGTACCAGTTGTAGATCCAGTTCATCATGCCGAACAGCGCGTACGCGGCGGCGCTCCGCTCCACGGCGGTCTCGTCGGGCGCCACATCCCGCAGCAGCCCCTCGAGCAGATCCACGTAGCGGCGCTTGATCGCGTTCACCTTGCGCTGACGCTCGCCCGTCAGGGAATTCGCCTCGTGCGACAGTACTTTCATCTCCGCCATGTGGGCGGCGAAGAAGGTCACGTGGTGGCGGATGAACGCCTGCAGCCGCTCGACCGGGTCGCCGTGACCGCGCCCGACTCCCTCGAGCGCGCGCTCGGCGCCCGCCAGCACGCGAGTGAAGCAGCGCTCCTGGATGCGGTGCAGCAGCTCTTCCTTGCCCCGCACGTAGTAGTACATCCCGGCGAGCGACATGCCGGTGACCGCGGCGAGGTCGCGCATCGTGGTGGAGTGGTAGCCCTGGTCGGCGAATACCTTCGCCGCCCGGGACAGGAGCTGATCGAGCCGCTCGTCGTAGGGGCGCATAGTTCGAACGATCGTTCGAAATTGTAAGTTAGAGGCGGCCACGCGTGAATTCAAGGGCTCTACCGTCTTAATTTCACCGCATCTTCCACGTCTACCGTGCCAGCGCATGACTCCAGCGGAGCCCGTTGCCGCCGTCCCGAGCCCGACCGACGCGGCGCTGATCGCCGCCTGGCAGGGCGGGGACGAGCAGGCGGCGGCCGAACTGGTCCGGCGTCACACGCGTGCGTTGGCACGGTTCCTCGCGGGCACCGGGGCGCCGGAGGCGGATCTCGATGACGTGGTACAGGAGACGTTCATTCGCGCGTTCCGGGCCGTCGCCACGTTCCGCGGGCAGTGTCGCTTTCGCACCTGGCTGCTCACGATCGGGGGCAACGTGCTGAAGGACGCGCATCGCCGTGCCAAACGGGCCCGCGTGGTGCCGCTCGCCGACGAGCTGCGATCGACCGACGGCGATCCCCACGAGCGGGCGGTCGCCGCGGAGGCGGAGGGGCGCCTGGGCGAGGTTTTACAGGGACTGCCGCGGTTGCAGCGGGAAGTGTTTCTGCTGCGGGCGCAGCAGGGGCTCGAGTACGACGAGATCGCCGCGGCCCTGGGCACGACGCCGGGGGCCGCGCGCGTGCACTACCACCACGCCGTCAAGCGACTGAAGGAGTGCTTGAAATGAACGACGACGGCACGTTGGACGACGCCGGGCTGCGGGAGGTCGCGCGGCGCCTCGGGGTCCGCGCGGCGGACCGCGTGGACGTCGAGCGCACAGCCCAGGCCGTGGTGGCGCGGCTGCGCGAGGAGCGGCACGCGCCGCGCTCGCGCGAGGCGTGGCTGTGGACCTCGCCGGTCTGGCTCAAGATCGCCGCGGCGCTGGTCATCGTCGCCGGCGCGGGCGTCGTCGCACGGGCGGTGCGGCATGCCCCGTCCGGCCTCGCCGCGCCGGTCGAGACGGTGGATCTGGGCGACCTGTCGGTCGCCGAACTGCGCGAGCTGTTGCAGAGCGTCGAGCAACCGGGTGCGGCGGAGCCGGTGTCGTGGCTGGACGTGGGGCTCGAGGACTTGAGCCCGGCCGAGCTGCGCACGCTGCTCGCGTCGCTGGAGCCGGAAACGTGATGAAACATTTCGCGTGCGTGCTCGTGCTCGCGCTCGCGCCCGCGCTCATGGCACAGGTGCCGGGCGACTCGGGCGCGGCGCCACCCGCCGACGGGGCGGAAGCGGGGAGGCTGCGGGCGCAGGTGCGGCAGCGCTGGGCCGAGCACGTGCGCACGACGCTGGGGTTGAGCGACGATCAAGCGGGCAAGCTCGACGCGACGGAGCGGCGCTTCGAGGAACAGCGCCAGCCGATCCGCGCGCGCCAGCGCCAGCTCAACCAGGCGCTCAACGCCGAGCTGGCCGCGCAATCCCCGAACGAGGAGCGGGTGAAGCAGCTGATGAGCGAGCGGGAGCAGAATCAGCTCAGGCTGCAGCAGGTCAATCGCGACGAGGATCGCGAAATGCAGGGCTACCTGACGCCGGTGCAGCGGGCGCGCTACCAGGACGAGCGACGCCGGTTCCAGAGAAGCATCGCCAATGCGGTGCAGCAGCAACGCGAGCGGCGGCAGAACAGGCCAGCGCCGCCGGCGCGACCGCGGCGGCGCCCGCCGCGCTGACGCCCCCCCGCGCTACGCCCGCAGACCGAACGCCGTCGCGAGCGCTTTCAAGGCGCGTGCCCGGGCCCGCGCGAGTGTGCCCGACGCGGGTCGGCCGGTGCGCACCTCGAACGCGCGCCAATCGGCATCCGACCACCCTACGGCGGCCAGCGCGCCGCAGCGCGGGCAGCGCATGGCGCGCGCGGGGCCGTCCAGGCGCGCCCGGGCACAGCAGCTCGGGCACACGCCGTACTTTCGGCCGGCGCCGGCGGCGGCACCCGCGTCCGGTCCCGGGACCACGGTCCAGGCCGGGGGCCGGAGCGGCAGCACTTGCACGAAGGCGCGGGGAATGTGGAGCAGGCGGTGGTTGACGTCGACGATGGCTTCGACGGGAGTGAGTTCCACGACGCGGTACCATGCGCCGCGCCGCAGGGGGCAGTCCTGGCCGTCCCGTACCCGGGCCCAGTATTGTACGTGCGGCATGCGCGCTCTCCATGCGACGGTCGAGAGGTGAGTTCCAGGCGTCCGCGCATCCGGTGGTCGCGCGCGCTGCGTCAAGATGGCGGCGGCCGACCGGTTCGCACTGTGACATCCGACACCAGGGGGTCGTTCAGATGCTTTTCCCCACCTGAGGCGAGGGTGCCGGCCGGGACGCCGAGGCGCTAAGTTGAGCCGGCCGGCGGGCCCGAGTGGCGGAATGGCAGACGCAGGGGGACTCAAAATCGCTTGCGTTTTCCCGTCGTTACTGAATCATCGGGCCGAAACATGCAGTAAACATGCAATAGCGGATCGGTAGCGCCCGAGTGGCGGAATGGTATACGCGCGGGTCTCAAAAACCCGTCCCGGCAACGGGGTGTGAGTTCGAGTCTCACCTCGGGCATACGTGGGGGGCTTGATCGGCCCCCCGGAAGTGCTGGCCGACGTCGAGCGCAACGTCGCCAACGTCAAGCGATGGCTCGCCGGCTCCTAGCTCTGCACCGAGGCCGCTTCGCATGTTCGGCGGCGGTGATTCTGATAGCGTGCACCTCCGCAGCCGAACGGCGGGCGGAGATCAGCTTCTGTGTGGAGCGCATCCCCGACCGGGTATTCGAGACAAACTATCGGTCCGACTATGAGAGAATACTCACCGAATGTCTTTCCGGTCGCTTCAATTGGAAGTTGACGGCGATAAACGACTCGAAAGAGGTGCAACATTACGTCGATGAGCTTGTCAGATTGGCGAACAGGGAGAAAGCTGAGAAAAGGGCTCGGGCGGACAGTGTCCAACAGGCGGAGGTCGCTCAGGCTGCTAAAGCTCGTCGAGGTTTAGCGGGGGCTCGGGTCGACTCACTCACGCGTTGGTGGACGTGTGAACTGTCACATGTTCGTGGAAACTCCATGGGTGAAACAGTGTGGGAGAATCTGACGACAGATTGCTACACCTTGTACCCATCAAATGGCGACAGCATTTTCTATCAGTACATCAATCCTCAGACTTTTTCCGACCCAGCGAAGATAGAATACCTGCAACGCCAATCGCGTAAGGCTCGCCGTTAGCGATGCGTCCTAGCGCGGCCCAGTCGAGCACCGCCGTCTAGGGAATCTTGTACACGGGGAGGAGCGCCACGCGGAGCGTCCACCGCGTGCCCGGTACAAAGAAGTACCGGCACGGATGCCGGTCGCGCAAACGTCTCCCATTGGGGAGCGTGATGTGGCATCGACAGCGTCGGTCCCCAGATTCCAAGGACCACCACGTGAAGTCCAGCCACCGCCGCAGCGCGCGGCACAGTGCGACGAGCAGCGCGAGGCAGGTGCCTTCTAGGAGACGACGGGAGTCGACGAATTGAGGGAGCTGGGGCAGCCAAAATGCGAGAAGTTGAGGCCAGACGCGAGCCAGCGCATCCTTGAGCAAGGCCAGCCGGGCGGACAGCTTATGCTTGAACGTCATGGGCACTTTCCTTTCGGGCGCAAAGAAAGCGGGCCGCCGCTTTCGACTGTTGGTCGATTCGCTGGCGGCCCGGCGGACTTAGCGACTCGCGTCCCTGTAGTCCCGTAGCTCTGCGTCACCGCCTTTCGGCGGTTTTACCCTGAGCAGCGTGTGTGCGAGGCGGCGCGCTTGCAGCCGTCGCCACCGGCACGGGGCGAGTTTACCAGGGCGACCCAGCGCCGGCTGTGATCTAAGTCATGATCTCGGCGGTCCAATAAGGCGTGTGCTAAACACCGGTCCCACAGCACGCTTGGACCGTTGCAGGCGGTGACGGCGGTTTACGGCGCGAAGGGGATTCGGGGCTCCGGGCACGTTCGCCGGGGCCCGCTTACTTTCCGGGACGTATGGGACGGGTCACGGCGCAAGTGCGACAGCAAGTGTGCATGGCGGTGCTACGTGCCGTGGCGGGCGGGAAGCTCAAAAAGCCTGAGCGCTGTCAGCGGTGCCGGGTCAAGGTCGTGCCGCGGTTCCTGCAAGCGCACCACTTCAAGGGCTACCGCCGAGCGGATTGGCTGCGGGTGCGCTGGCTCTGTCGCCCGTGCCACGTGATTGTTGAGCGCGGCTGGCGGGGTAAGGGGGCGCAACAATTCCGTAGGCAGTGGCGTGGCCGCGAATCGGGCGTGAGTCCCTTCCGGCTAGATCAAATTGCGTGCGCGAGCTGTAGGCACGTCGGAGCCTTGGAGATTCGGCGATATTGGCGGAGGAAAGGCGGCCGCTGGCACCGGCGCTTGCCCAGCGACTTTCGAACATATTGGCGGGTGCGCACGGTGCAGGTCTGCACGCTCTGCAAACGCACAGAAAGTCTATGAACGTCTTTGGCGTGCCGTTGTCGGACGCGGGCGACCCAAGCCCGACCGCGTCTTAAGGGGATGCGCTAGCTCATGCCGCGCGAGAGTGGCGGCAATTTCCTGGCCCGCGTCGTCGCGTGGTGCATTATCGGCGTCGTGGCGCTCGCGGCGCTCTTACTCGGCTGGGTAGTAGTGCAGGATTGGCGGCGCTGACGGCGTCCCCGCAACTCAAAAACATGCAGTAAACATGCAGTAGAGAAAGGCCCCAAACGCCGCCGAACGCCCGCCCGCCTCTCGTAAGTCCTTGTAAATGGCCGCTAACGTTGCGAAAGGCCGCCAAACGGCTTAAGCATGGTGGGACTCAAAATCCCCCGGGGGCAACCCCGTGAGAGTTCGACTCTCTCCTCGGGCATGGTGATCCGCAATGAGATAGGGCCGCCCGCGCGGACGGCCGTCTCTCGTCTCCGCCCCCGTTGGGACCTTCCTGGCGACGTTAGGCATCGGCGCGCAGCTTAAGCGCGATCTGTGAAGGCAAGCGCATCATGTCACTACGACTATCTGCTTCGGTACAGGCATCGCTCCTATTAGCAGGCCTCGTGCAAGGCTGCGTGCCTCATCCGCCTGGAATCCCGGTCCTGGTTCTCTCGGACCCACCGGGCGGTCGGGTAGCCACCGGACACGATACCATCGGCACCTCTCCGATCACCGTGTATCGGCGCCCGTCGGTATGGCCTGGCCTAGAGAGTGAAATGTTCATCACCGTTGCGCGTCGCGATGCCGTTCTCGTTCAGGCTAAAGCCTAGGCAATTGGGCCCTAACGGATCGGCGTTATGCCTGGGTCTTCCGCCATTCGACGAACCAATCATTGAGTCGGGTCGGCGCGAGCGGTTCTAGCCTCCACCTCGCTTCCCCCGTCCAACTTCCCCGCCTATAGGCACAAGGCCGGGCGGGGCGCGGACTAGGTGAGTCGCTGGTCGGTGGCACTCTCGGCATCAGCGGGCATCGGGCTTTATCGGTCGTGACGCCTGTCCGGAGCCGGGGTGAGAGTTCGACTCTCTCTTCGGGCATCCCAGGATCTGCACTCCGCGCTCGCGCGGGTGCTGTCTGCAGGAATGAAGATCGCGAGCGCATCGTCGTACAACACCTCACGGCTGCCGGCGATATGGTGAAGGATGAGCCCATTCGCCCCCAGCTTCGCGGCCTTGTTCCGCTCCGCCTCGTCCACCGCCTCCGGCGGGGGCTCCCGACCGCCATTGCCCGACGGGGAGAGCTCCGCGACCTCGATGTATGGCTTGCCCACCTCGCTGGGCGCATCGAACAGAGTGACGGCCGCGGCGCACATGCCGGGGCGCGGAAACGCGCGGTTGAGGATCCTCGCATGCGCGCGAACCCTGGTCGTGGGCGACTCCGGCCCCGTGGGCGACTCCAGCCCGGCGCGGTTCGCGATTTCCACCAACAGCATCTTCTGCTTCCATCCCGTGGCGATCATCGCGCCGCTGGGGTCGCGGAGCGCCCCCACGTTCCCATAGTGATACACAACGCGTATGCCCTCCCAGCCGAAGCCGAGCGTGTATCCCCTTCCAGTGCCGGAGAAGTACGAGGGCTCGTGCGCAACGGGCTCGAGAGGGTCGCCCGTACCGTGCTCGAGCGCATAGTTCGAGAGCCCGAGTCCCGCCTCGACGAAAGCGCTCCCGGTCACGCGGGGGTAATACGCCAGCAACACCGTCCCGGTGCTGATGGTCGGGAGCCTTCCTCGCCTTAGCCCGTTTTCCCAAAAGTCGCCTTGAACCCCGAGCTGCACATGCGGATTCGGCGTCCCGCCGAGGCCCAGATTGAAGGTCCAACCACCGAGCTCCCGGCTGCGGCCGCAGGTGTCGCAGGAGAAACCCGCCGAGCCGTAGCCCAGGCCTACTCCCAGCCAAGCGCCGTGTCGCGTGTC
>Ga0066703_10000697_pt1 | contig 11237 bp, 8 predicted proteins | sample GraSoiAngelo_152_FD_66505 | JGI IMG/M metagenome (GOLD analysis project Ga0066703, IMG submission 66505) | Grasslands soil microbial communities from the Angelo Coastal Reserve, California, USA - 14_1009_12_30cm | ecosystem: Environmental > Terrestrial > Soil > Grasslands | place: USA...
AGCAAGCCAACGAAAAAACCTATCAAAACCAAAAAGTACTACGTTTTTACTACGGTGGGCCCAAGTCAGAGAAAGAGGCTGTTCAGAAGTCTGTAACTAGTTAAAATAGAAGGAGAAACACGACGCGCCCGTAGCTCAGTTGGATAGAGCGTCTGCCTTCTAAGCAGGGGGTCGCCAGTTCGAGTCTGGCCGGGCGCGCCACTCTTTTGGAACTCATTGAAACCGAACGAGTTGGATAAAACTATGTTCACCCCGACCATCTGCTTTTTCGACAGATGGTCGGGGGATGGCGGCACTATGGCCTTTTTTGCTCTTTCTTCTATCGATCCAATTGCTTACGCGAACCGAACTCAATTCTGCATCCACTGAGAATCAGGTCCTGTCATAGAAATGCGTAAAAATGCGTAATACACGCGGAGCACGGCATTAGGACGTTCGGGAAGTCTATTTGATGAAGTGTAATGGGCCTCTAACGAATGTTCGCAGCATCTCCGAGTGGCCGGCCCATACTGCCTACATCGACATTTCTGGCCAGTGACGGGGACTTGTCCGATTACCCGGGATCACCCTGACAAAGAGGGAAACTCTAGACAAGTCTCTGACACTAGCGACGCGTCGATGACGCAGTTAGGGCTTACCGGGCACTGAGAAAATCAATGCGCGCAAATCACCCGCCATCACTGCAATTTTGCATATTCTTCTTTGGCTTGCTTCAAGATGGGAATATCTGGGTCAGCGTCTTTCCAGAGTGTGAGGAAATTCTGATACGCGGCCTTTGCCTTCGCAGTGTCACCTTGTATGGCGTACGCTCTCCCAATCTGGAGGGGAGCTAAAGCGGCGATTCTCGAGTTAGCCACAAGTCCTCGATGATCTAGGATCTTCTGAAATTCTGATGCGGCCTCGCTCCCTTGGTGTGAAGCAAGGTAAGCCATGCCCCTCACGTACGCAGGATAGAGGGCTGTGGGAACCGCCGCCGCCAGGTCGTACGGTGCCGCAACTTGGAGATACTGGATGGCTTCGGAGGAACTGTTGTTGCTGAGCGCAATCTGTGCGTGTAGCGTCGGCAAATAAATGAAATGGACAAGAGTATCCTCCGGAAATCGATTAGCTAAATCATCGCCAAGACTCTGAGACGTAGATACCTCTGAGGCCAGGGCCAGCGCCGCTAAATATTGCACATCCCTGCTGGTCGCAAGGCGCCGAGCTGATGCAGCCCAATCCCGGGCTTGTGCGACATTTCCGAACATCGCTTCTCGGAGCGCGGCATCTGCCGCATACCCCGCAGCTGTCTCTTTGAGTTGTGCTTGCTGCACCGAAGCTATTGCCTTACGAGATAACGATCGCGCTTTCTCCAACTTGCCCGAATAGGCTGCCGTGTCAGCGGCCGTGCTAAAGAACTCGTCCTCCAGCCCGGGCTTGCCCGACGCTAGGGCCACCTCCCGCTCCATTCCCGCGGCATCGTTCTGGAAGAAGGCTAGGTTGTATCGAATCCCAATCATGGCGGGGGAATTGACGTTTTTCACCACCGCTGCATCCGCCGCAGCACGCGCCTCATCAAACCGGTTTAGCGCGATGTAACTACCGATGATGCGTGGGTACATTGCTTCCGAATTCTCTGGATACAGTCGGAAAGCTTCGCGGTACCGTCCGAGTGCTTGGTCATATTGTCCGAGATCAGCAAGCAGGTCCCCAGATGAAACTAAAGCTGACCGGTCTCTTGGATAGGTCTGCACCCAGACTTCGCAGACTTGGTGCACCTTGTTGAGGTCGCCGGTTACCACGCGGTGGTACATCGACTCAATCCACAATTTCTCTCTTTCGCTCACGCTCCCACGCAGCACGTAGGCTTTCCGAATGTTCTCGCTCGCCAGGCTGCTTTCTCCCAACTTCCAGTATCTGTATCCGATTCGGAGATAAGCCATAGCAAAATTCGGGTCGAGCTGGATTGCTTTTTGGAGCAGGGGGATTTCGGCCGCAAAGTCTTTTCCCAAGGCCTCGTACGCTAAGGTGTAGGCCTTAAGCGCTTCCAGTGAGGGAGTCGTTGCTTGTTCCAGTGGCGTGTCAAACCTCTGAAGTGAGGCTGGTGATTCACCAAGCTTTTTGCGGATTTCCGAAGAGACCTTACCGAGTGCCTCAAGGACGCGGGCTTTGTCACTTGCCTGAGCCTCTGCACTAGTCAGTGTCTCCCCATTCGAGCAGTTCACCGCCTTTAGTATCAAACTGTACTGCGTGCCCATTTGGGCCATCGAGCCCTCAAGGACTGTGGTGCTGCTGGTTCGCAGGCAGACTTCTCGCGCAATTTCCGGAGTAAGCCTTGCATCCGAAGACTGCTTCATCATCTGCAGCGTTTGTTGAATCCGCTCATCTGAAACAAGGCTGAGGAAGGGCGATTGTTCCAGCTGCACAGATAACCCCTGGCGAAGTGTTTTGTCGAACGCCGGATCTCCTGTGGTGTTGGTGAAATCCGCCAGAACAATCGTGTCCTTCGCGGAGAGCTTCGGTACTTTATGCGTCCACCAATACCACCCACCTCCACCGATGAGAACTATTGCGATCGCAATCGCCGCCGCGAGGGCTTTCCCCCACCGTAGCGACGCTTCCGGTGCCCTATTGGTCACTGAAGTCGGGTGTATTCCCGTGGATTCCGTCTCTCTTTTTAGCCGCTTGAGGTCCGCGCGTAATTCAGACGCATGCTGATACCGGAGCTCCCGGTCTTTCTCCAGTGTCTTGTCGATGATGCGTTCCAGTTCCGCCGGTGATTCGGGATTCATCCGCACTGCGGGCGTCGGCGCTCGCTCCAAGATCGCGTTAAAAATCACTCCCGAAGTCTCCCCGCGGAACGGCAGCGTCCCCGTAGCCATTTCGTATAGGACGACTCCAAACGAGAAAAGGTCCGTCCGCGAGTCCAGTTCCTTTCCCCGCACTTGCTCCGGCGACATATATGCGACCGTTCCCAGCGCCGTCCCTGGGCTCGTTAAATGGTCTGGATCCTGGTCCACCGTGGCCAGCGACTCCGCTCTCGTCGAGGAAGTACCGGGCGTGCTGACCTTGGCCAATCCAAAATCCAATATCTTTGCGTGGCCTTGTTCGGAAACAAAGATATTTGCTGGCTTGATGTCCCTGTGGATTATGCCCTTAGAGTGGGCCGCATCGAGAGCCTCAGCTACATCTATTGCGACCTTCAGCGTCCTCTCCAATTCCATAGGACGACGCGAAATCAGATGCTTGAGGGTCTTGCCCTCCAGATACTCCATCGCAATGAAGCGCCTGCCCTCGTGTTCGCCAATTTCGTAAATGGTGCAAATATTCGGATGATTTAGTGCAGAAGCGGACCGAGCTTCGCGACGAAAACGTTCGAGGGCCAGTGGGTTTTTCGCAAGGTCATCAGGAAGAAACTTCAGGGCAACGAAGCGGCCAAGTTGGTTGTCCTCGGCCTTATACACCACTCCCATTCCCCCACCGCCGAGCTTCTCCAACATGCGGTAGTGAGAAATTGTCTGCCCGATGAGCGCGTCGGAGCCCGGCATAGCGCCGACATCTTAGGTTGCTAGTTGGGCCAAGTCAACGAACCAGCGCCGCTGTTGGCTGAATAAAGCGCATAGCGATTCCGAGTGCCATCTGGTAAACGCTAGTTACGCCTCGCCAAAACGTCGTACACCTGCAAAATGAATGACTTGGCGAAAAGCTGAATTCGGATAGTTCCGATAAGATTCTTGCTATGATCGTGTCGCTCCGGCATTTCCTCGGTTGGATGTTCAGCGCTTGCCGTTCCCGCGAGGATCTCGTCCTCGACGGCTCTCCGTCGGCAACTGCTGGCCCTGCACGCGCAACGACCTCGCCATCGATTGACTACCCTGCACAAGCTGTTCTGGATTGCGTTGAGAACGTTCTGGTCCGGGTGGACCAGGCCTCTCGTCTTGGTCACTCCTAGAACCGTCGTGAACTGGCATCGAGCGGGGTTTCGTTTGTATTGGGCATGGGTCTCCAGATTCAGACGAGCGGGAGGGCGGAAGCGTGTCAGCAAAGAGGTTCGCGCCTTGATCTTCCGTATGGTTGCCGAGAATGCGACCTGGGGAGCACCCCACTTTAATCAGAACTTGCCGGAGCGAGCGTAAAGCGAGGGAAAATCAGCAAAGCACTCCAAGAGGACGCTCGGGAAGTCCCATTGATGGAATGGCCTTCGCGAATGCGCCTAGCGTGTCCGAGTGGCTGGCGATCCGCAAGGACCAAAACAAAGTGAAATCTAAGCAAATCAATTCTGTCGAATGGTGAATCCGGTTCTTGCTCCGGCGCGACGCCAGCCGTTTGTGGGGGAGTCCGATGTCGCCGATAGAGGCTTCGTGGGTTTTCTTTCGAAAGGCTGTGGCGATTTTGAACGCGAGCCGGGGTCCGGAAAGCGTGCCGGTCGCTAAGCCATTCTGGCCTGGGGTTCCCCCGCAAACAGACATTTGATCCCAGTGGGCGATGAAGAAAAAACTGTGGTTTGAAAGCTCTTTTGGTTTGATAAGGAGCAATCAGCTCCATATTTTATACACATTTGTCAAAGGGTGGTGTTTGTTGGCCGCGGACTGGCTATCCTCTCCAGATTCAATTCCAGTTCCGTCCTGGGTTGAGCTGCGTGCTCTGGAAGATGCTGATTTAATACGCGAATTGGTACGTGGGAACCATGACGCATCTCGTTCTAGATCGATATCACAGGCTTATATTCAGCATCGCAGTCCGCATCCTGAAGAACGAAATTGAAGCGGAGGATGTAGTACAAAACGTATTTCTAAATATTTACCACAATTCGGTCGGCACGTGCGCGCTTTCAAATTCGTTGCACAGTCCCGTGAACGACATTCTGTCCCCGTGCTGGCCCACCTTGAACATCTGCATGGCAATTTCACCCTCGCGCTGCCGAGGCATTTCGAAGCTTCGCTGTGTTCGAGCCCAACGGTCTTCAATCGCTGTTGCACTATGGCTACCTGAGCGAATCGGAATCTGAGAACCTTCGCCGCGAGCTGTTCAAGCAGCGTCACCATGGGTTCGGCATCGCTCGGCACGAGCAGCAAACAAGTTATGTACTAGCCGGGTGCGCTGCGATGCATCATCTCCATCACCACGCTTCTCTGCTTGGGACTAGCAGTCATAGTCCTTCAACTCTTAGAATTATTAGATAGTTTCTACATCAAGTTTCTTCATCTTTGTTACTTGACTTCGCCAGGCACTAGGTGCAGCATTCCGCCACGTCTCCAAGCCTCTTATTCCGGCCACTTATTTATTTACAGGACAGTTCCCAGAGATCTAGAGTAAAGAGGAGTTGTTATGAGATATTGGTGGAAATTGCTGGCAGGTTTCGTTTTTCTCACCGCTTTGAGTATCGCAGGTTATAGCCGTATAGGGGCCAACGGAGCCCAAGAAACTCAGTACCAGGCAGTATCCTCACGGGATGGCTTTGACGGGGTAATTCGACAAAACGTGGGGCAGATGATCACGGAAGGCAAGCAAACTTTCCGTTTTGACACCTTCGGTGACGAAGCCTTTTGGGGAGATACGCTGCACCTTCACCAAGCCATCGAAGGCGCTACGTTCGGAGGAGTTGGCCAGGGTGTCGACCCGAGCACCGCGCTGGCCGTAGGCCTGAAGGTTGATGTGGATGCACTTCCCGAAAACCTCGTCCAAGCCTTAAGGGAAGGCACAGTCAATCTCCATGATCCTGCCACCACGCTCGCGCTGCTCAAGTTGAACTCCGTTGTCGGTGTCACCGGATCGTTCAATTCGAATGGAAGCTTGCGCTCGATGGGGATTCAATGCGCCTTTTGCCATTCGACGGTGGATGATTCTTTTGCGCCCGGTATCGGCCGCCGACTAGATGGCTGGGCCAACCGCGATCTCAATGTCGGCGCAATTGTCTCGCTTGCGCCCAATCTCCAACCCGTGGTGGATCTGCTCAACTCCACCGGCGGTCATCTCACCGTGAACGACCTCAAGAGCGTCCTAGCGACTTGGGGGCCGGGGAAGTTTGACGCCGAAGTATTCCTGGACGGCAAGGCGCTTCGCCCCGACGGCAAGTCTGCGGCGACTCTCATTCCTCCGGCCTTCGGCCTGGTCGGCGTGAACCTTCACACCTGGACGGGCTGGGGCTCGGTCACGCACTGGAACGCATTCGTCGCCAACCTCGAGATGCACGGCAAGGGCACGTTCTTTGACCCGCGCCTCAACGATCCCATGCGCTTTCCCATCGCGGCGACGAACGGGTTCGGCAACGTCCGCAATGATCCCGACCTGATCACCTCCAAGCTGGGCCCGCTGCAATTCTATCAGCTCGGAATTCCGGCGCCCAAACCGCGGAAAGGAAGCTTCGACGAGGAAGCTGCGGAGCGCGGCAAGGCGCTGTTCAATGGTACGGCGCGGTGTGCGACGTGCCATGTTCCACCGCTTTTCACCGAGCCCGGCTGGAACATGCATACCCCGTCAGAAATCGGCGTCGATGACTTCCAAGCAAACCGGGCGCCCGATAAGCGTTACCGAACTTCGCCGCTGAAGGGGCTTTGGACCCACCAAACGGGCGGGTTCTACCACGACGGCCGTTTCGCGACCCTGAGTGATGTAGTCGAGCACTACAACAGCTTCTTTGTATTGGGCTTGGGGCAACAGGAAAAAACGGCACTGGTTGAATACTTGAAATCCCTCTGAACCCCAATTGCAAACGGGAGACAGAACCGAAAGCACGACGGCATTTAGCTCAAGCCCGGTCAGTTCGTCAATTTGACGCTGCACTACCCACCGGAGATGGATGCCGACGGCAATTTCCGGACCTACATTCCTCACTTTCTCCACAGTGCCGTAACCAGGACATGAACTCTGTCCAACCTGCGAGAACTTACGTCGTTGCTGAGGCTGGAGATTCCAAAGGCCACTTCCAGTTCTTCCTTTTCTCCTTGCAGATTCGTTCTGTGACGCTCGATACGGGAAGACCTGGGCCACGAAGGGGATTTCCAGATAGCCGACCAGTTCCGTGCTGGTCCAGATCTTGCGGGTTTCGATGCGCCCGTGGCTCTTAGTCATTTCCGTGTGCTGAGGGGAGAAAAGCCTCGAGCCCGAGGTCTTGAATGTCTTGTTTGAGGGTCGGTTGGTTGTCTTTGACGGTTAACACGTAGTCCGCTTTTTTATCTTCGACCAGGTACCTGGCCGTCTAGATCTGCGTATGTGTTGATTCATCTATATATAAATGAAACAGACGTGGGTACTGCCGTGTGCGTCCTCCGGGATAGCTGACCGTCAGAATCCAGACGCGGTGGCCTTCCCCTCGCCGACGCTTCCGACAACCCCGCCGATGAAAGATTTTCCGGTGTAACAGGGAACCCCGCACGATCTCGGAAGTGTCTGGCAGCTGCCGGACGAGCCGAGCGCGCGCCTTAATACCTTCTTGGCGTTTCATCTAGACGCATGAAACAGCAAGAGATAGTCCCTTGTCAAGACCTCGCGCAGAAAAAACAAACCTAAAACTGGGGGAGGGCAAGCTTCCAGGCAAGCATCTTTCGTACTTCTTTCTTACTTGACTTCGCTAGCCACTCGCCGTAACATTCGTCCACGTCCTACGGTCTCTTATTCCGACCATTTATTTGTTTATGCAACATTTCCCGGGTACGGCCAGAGCAGCAGTCTAATCAAGATGGTAATTCCGGCTCGGATCCGCGTGAGCGTTCTGATCGACACCTACAATCATGAGCGCTTCATCGAGCGGGCGGTTTCGAGGAGCGTGCTCGATCAGGATTCCCCCACAGAAATGAAATCCTTTTCTATAGGTTCTATACGTACTGCCAAAGAATGTTACTTGACAACGGACTTGTATGGGGAAGATAGTCCAACGAAGTCGGTCCCGGTTCCTGCCCAAGTGAAAAAGCTTACTTGTATCTGTTAGCCTTTACTGTCGACAATTGGTGTCTGCGTTTTCGCGTCGGTGATGTGTCAGCCTTTCCTGGGGCATAAGTCGTACTGACTGCAACGCGAACTTGGTGTCTTTAGTCGGGTCCTACTTGTGCGCAGAAATGGAGTTGAAATCGGAAATTCGGGTTCAAATCGTAATTCCCCGCATACGGGGGAATGTGTAGATTGGAGGAAATCAGATGAGAGAATCCAGTCCTGCATTTGGGCTGTTTGCTGTGGTCAGGTCGTTGCTCAACATTTGTTTGGGGACTCTATTGCTGTGGCCAGCTGTTGCTGTGGCGCAGATGGTAGACAACACCCAGGCGATTAACCCGATAAACGCTGGGATTAACAAGTCGTTGAGACAGGAGATCGGTGCTAGTCGCGGCAGCGTTAACACTCCTGACTCCTCGCTGTTCATCATCAATCGCGACGCTTTTCGTGCTGTGCGTCGTGGTCGTCAGCTTTTTCAGCGGAAATTTACAAGGGCACAGGGGCAAGGTCCGGGCATCGACGACGGCGTTGGTAACATCGGTACAACGATTGGAATTGGCGCTGGATTGGCCGATTCCTGCGCTGCCTGCCATGGACGTCCCCGAGGCTCAGCCGGCTTAGGAGGTGACGTGGTTACCCGGCCCGACAGCCGAAATGCGCCACACCTGTTCGGCTTAGGTCTCAGAGAGATGCTAGCCGATGAAATGACCTCGGACTTGCGTGCGGTTCGTAGCCAAGCTATCGCCAGCGCAAAACAGAAGCGTCAGCCCGTCAGTCTTCCACTTGTCACGAAGGGCGTCTCTTTCGGATCCATTACTGGCAATCCTGATGGATCGGTGAACACTTCCCAGGTGCAGGGGGTCGACCCCGACCTTCGAATTCGCCCCTTTTTTGCTCAGGGCGGCACAATTTCCATGCGTGAGTTCATTGTGGGTGCTCTCCACGGAGAAATGGGCCTTGAGGCTGTAGATCCGGACTTGGCAGCTGCAAGCGCCGGAGCCAGAGTGGTAACGCCCTCGGGCATGGTGCTGGACGGATCCCAGGATGCAATCGAAGCTCCGCCACCACCGGATCCACTAAACGGCAATGAGATCGACGTTGCTCTGGTGGATCACCTCGAATTCTACCTGCTTAACTATTTCAAACCGGGAAGCTCGCACCAAGACATCAGGGCACAACATGGTTTGCAGGTGTTCAATCAGCTTGGCTGCACAACGTGCCACGTCCAGAATCTTACGATCAATCACGATCGCCGTGTGGCCGACATAAACACTGTCTACGACCCTGTAAACGGGATTTTCAATCGCATGTTTGCCACTGCGACCGCATTGATCCACACCGTGAACGATCGTAGCGGACTTCCGCCTTTGATGGTGCCGAATGGGCAACCGTTCGTGGTTCAAAACATCTTCACCGATTTCAAACGTCATGATCTTGGACCTAATTTTCACGAACGCAACTGGGACGGCACAATCCAAACCGAGTTCCTCACTAGGGCTCTTTGGGGCGTGGGAAGTGTCGGATCGTTGGGTCATGACGGTCGTAGCATCAATTTGGTCGAGGTGATCCTACGCCACGGTGGCGAAGCCCAGGCGTCGCGAGATGCATTCGCCAATCTCTCCAGCCAAGATCAGCAGGACCAAGGAGATGCTGGTGCCCTGCGGCACTTCCTGGAAACGCTCTTATTGTTCCCACCCGATGACACAGCTTCTAATTTGGATCCGGGGAACCCAAGCGCGCCTAACTTCCCGCAAAACGGGCATGGCAGTATCAAATTGACGGTTCTTTTCAATAACCCCAAAGACCCCGAATGAGGCACGTGAGTTGTAACGCACCGGCGCTGATTGCGTTCTGTTTTCCGGCCTCTCCTCCAGTCTGGCCGTGCCTTCATGCAATGTTGTCGGAAGGGATTCACGCTCAGAGAGAAGTTGGGCCGGATGGCGCATCGCAGAATGCTAGCAGGGCGGGGAATTATGGGCGAAATAACAATTCGCCAGCCACAGGATTCATATCCCCCGAGATGCGCGTTACGCCACAATTGAGCGATGATCTTGACCGCGGGTCGAAGCCCGATGATATCTTCGGCCTGAAGCTCACTATTGCGGTGAGAGGTCTATGCTAACGAAGGACCTATCCGCAAATTCCGCTGGGAAATTTCTGGTCGAAAGTCTGTTCCGCGATTTTCGGTTCGCCCTTCGCGGCCTCGGAAGAGATCGCCGCCTTGCTCTGGCGGCCATTTTCGCGCTCTCGCTAGGGATCGGCGCGATGACCGTGATGTCGGCGTTGTTCACAGCACCGGCCTTCCACATAAGGGAATAGGCGTAGATTGCCTCTGCTTCGTCGAAGGCACAGAAGTCATACCCAGTTTCGAGATTTGATGGCAAAGTGATCAAATACCGCACATGGGTGGCACTGGACGGGTGGATAAAAGTGATGGCCGCCATAGGTGATGGCGGCCACTTCGATTCAGCGTCTTGCGGTTGCTCAGATTTTTATTGGCGAGCCATGACTCGCAACACACTGCCACTTTCCGTTCGGCATCTTCACCCACGTATCGGTCCACTGGACTTAAGTCAACTATCTTGCCTGAGGGATCCTTCGTCTTCGCTTTCAAGATTCCTATCGCCGAAATCGTGGTATGGCGGTCGAGAAATCCCTTCCACCCAAAACCCGAGCAATTAATTGTTCTGATTGGTCCTCGCATTCCTTCGCAGTTAAGCAGAATCCTGATTCCGTTCGAGGAAGTGTGATTCCACTGAATGCTGCCCCCGACCCCCATCTCCCAAAAAGCCGTTTGGACCGTGAGGTCGGTCAGCAACTCGAGAAATAGACCGAAATAGATCAATAGGTCCTGTGTACGATAACTTGATTGGCCCCACGATTTTCTCTGTCATAAGAATGTAATACTAATTGTGACAAATGGCGGCAAAACGGCTGCCTAAAGGTGATGAAAAAGGAGTAAGTAGCTTGTCACCGTTAATCACAAGTTGCTGATTTTCCCTCGCTTTACGCTCGCTCCGGCAAGTTCTGGTTATTAACTGGCCAATCTTTCCTCATTTTTGCTCTGTTTGGATCCTCTGCAGTTGGGAAGCAACAGTGAGGAGGCGCTTGCCGAGGCGTCGCAATCGACGGCGGATTTTCTCATCGCCCAACTGACGGCGATACATTTCCAGAAGATGACGTGTGGCCTCCAGTGCCTGACGGATGCCGGGGAGACCGGCGCTTGGCATGTCTTTGGGGAGTGCGAGCGTGGGCAGACGATGCGGATGAGCTGCATTCTGACGGGCCTGGTGGAATTCGCGCTGCAAGTCCTGTTGAGTGACTTCCACGTA
>Ga0066703_10000699_pt1 | contig 11232 bp, 13 predicted proteins | sample GraSoiAngelo_152_FD_66505 | JGI IMG/M metagenome (GOLD analysis project Ga0066703, IMG submission 66505) | Grasslands soil microbial communities from the Angelo Coastal Reserve, California, USA - 14_1009_12_30cm | ecosystem: Environmental > Terrestrial > Soil > Grasslands | place: USA...
CTCACGCCCCAGCTGCGCGACGAGCTGCAGCGCCGCAAGAGCGAGATCCTGGAATTCCTGCGGTCGGCCGAAGCGCTGGCGCAGCGGCCGCGCGCGATCGTGCCGCTCGAGCGACGCGGCACGCGCACGCCCGTATTCGCGGTGGCGGGGCACAACGGCGACGTATTCTGCTACCGCGCGTTGGCGCAGCACCTGGGCGACGACCAGCCCTTCTTCGGGCTCGAGCCGCCCGGGCTCGACGGCCGGAGCGAGCCACTCACGCGCGTCGAGGACCTCGCGGCGTACTTCGCGGAGCAGGTCCGGGCGTTCCAGCCCAGCGGCCCGTGCATCATCGCCGGCTTCTGCGCCGGCGGCACCGTGGCGTTCGAGCTGGGGCGACAGCTGCTGCAGGGCGGCGCGAGCGTGCCCTTTGTGGCGCTGTTCGGCAGCCCCGATCCGAGCTGGTACCGCCTCCCGTCGCAGCTCGGGTGGCGCCTGCGCCAGCAGATGGCGCGGGTCGTCGGGCACGTCCGGGCGTTCTGGTCGCTCCCGTCGGGGGAGCTGGGCGGCTATATCGCCGAGCGACGGCGGCAGCGCCGGGAGCGGCGTGATGCCGCGCAGGCGGCCGCGCTCGATCCCGTGCTGGTGCGACGCGCCGGCGTCGAGCGCGCCACGATTGCGGCGATACGTCGCTATCGGCCCGCGCCGTTCGCGGGGCGGCTGAGCCTGTTCCTGCCGAGCCAGCGGTGGCTGCCGTCCGCGACGCCCGTGTGGGCGTCGCTGGCGCGGTGCAGCGACCAGTATGTCGGGCCTCCCGGCTGCGACAACGACACCATGCTGCGCGAGCCCTACGCCGCTCAATTTGCCGCCCTCTTCCAGCGCTGTTATGCCGCGGAGCGGGACGCGTGCGCTGGGCCATCCCCCGGCCCGGTGGTCGGGCCGCTTCTGGCCACCAGCGCGATCCATTAGATTTGCCACCGCCCGTGGTGGCTGTAGCTCAATCGGTTAGAGCGCCGGACTGTGGCTCCGGAGGTTGCGGGTTCGATTCCCGTCAGCCACCCTAACGGCTAGACGCGTAGACGCCCAGAGCTAGGCGTCTCGGCGTCTAGCCCTTAGGTCCGTAGCTCAATTGGTAGAGCACCGGTCTCCAAAACCGGGGGTTGCAGGTTCGATTCCTGCCGGGCCTGTCCGTCAATGCGAAGCCTCGTAGCGAGTTGTCCGCTGCGAGGCTTCATGCTTTCGAGGCGGGCACCGTCAGGTTTGGGTCCAACTTGGGTCAAGTGAGCGCCTGTCCGGCTCAGTGCAACGCCATCCAGAAGACGACCGCGCCCAGGACGATCCGATAGTACCCGAACGGTTCGAGACCCCGCCGCTTCAGGTAGCGCAAGAATCCCGCGATCACGCCGAGCGCCACGACGAACGACACGACGAGCCCGATCAGGACGGAGACGCTCCCGGCGTGGGCCATGAGCTCGTGCCGCGCCCTGTAGCCCTCGTACAGCGTGGCCGCGCCGAGGGTGGGAAGCCCCAGGAGGAACGAGAACTCCGCGGCGGTGGCGGTCGAGAGGCCGCGCAGCTGACCGGGGACGATGGTGGCCATGGAGCGCGACGTCCCGGGGATCATCGCGACGCACTGGCCGAGGCCGATCCATAGGCCGTCGAGGGGCGTGACCTCTTCCAGGCCGTCGCGCCACGCCCTGGCACTGCGTTTGCGCCAGGCCTCGACCCCGATCATGACGACGCCGCCGACCACGAACGCGGCGGCGATCGTGACCAGTCCGAAGAGATATCGCAGGATCAGCTTGTGGAGGATCAGTCCGATGACGGCGGTCGGGATGAAACCGGCGGCGATCGCGAGCCACAGCCTGATGGCGATCGGGTCCCGGCGCACCACCCCCGAAAGACGCTGTGCGATGAGCGCCCGATAGTGGACGAGCACCGCGAGAATCGCGCCCAGCTGAATCACGATGTCGAACGACGCGAATCCGGGAACATCGGCGACGCCGAGCCAATGCCCGGCGAGGTCGATGTGCGCGGTCGAGGAGACCGGCAGATACTCGGTGAGGCCCTCGACGGCCCCGAGAATCGCCGCCTGGGCCCAGCTGATCATGCCGCTCATGCGGAGTCTCCCTTGATGAAGCGTGCGCATACGATCGCCGCCACCGCGATCCCGATCAAGGCTCGATTCCCCTCGCTGCACTCGGGCGATACTAGCGGGCATCAGACTCCGATGTCATGCTTGTCACCGAAACGCGACTCTCCTAGGGGAGGCCATATGACGACCACCGTCCTCGACGATCTCAAGCGAGTGTATCAGCGTACCTGGTGGGCGCTCGTGCTGCGCGGGCTGCTGGCGCTGGCGGTGGGCGTGTTCATCTTCGCACGGCCGCTCGACTCCGTCGCGGCCTTCGCGCTCGTGATCGCGTGGTGGGCGCTGTTTGCCGGCGCCGTCGACATCGTGCACGCCGTAGAGATGCGACCGGTCATGACACACTGGTGGGTGTTGTTGCTCTCGGGCCTGGTGGGCGTCGGATTCGGGATCGCTGCGCTCGTCTACTACCCCGTGCTCTCCCTGACCTTCGCGGTCGTATGGGTCGCTTGGTGGCTCATGGTCACCGGCATTCTCGGGATCTCCGCCGCACTGATGCAACGGAGACTGGGCGTGCAGTGGGGCTGGATCGCGGCGTTCGGGGTCTTGAGCGTCGTGGCATCGGCGTTCGCGCTCTTCTCCCCACCGGTCACGCTCGCCGCGATCATGGGACTCATCGCGGCCTTTGCGATCGTGGCCGGTGTCGCGCTGTTGGTCGGGGCGTTCAAGCTGCGCTCGCTCGTGCACGCGTAGGCGGGAGATGCGTCCGAGCCGGCGACAGACAGTGAGTGCTCAGAGCATGATCAAGCCTCGCCGCAGGCCGGTCGCCACGGCTTCGGCCCGATTCGAGGCGTCGAGCTTCTCGTAGATCGCCGCGAGGTGCGTCTTGACGGTGTGCTCCGACACCCCGAGCCGCACGCCGATCTCCTTGTTGACGAGCCCTTCGCCGAGCAGCGTCAGGATTTCACGCTCACGCGGCGTCAGGACGCGACCGCGACCGTCCGGTGAATCACCGTCGAGCATGCTTATCGCGAGGGCGGCCGGTACGGAGGCCAGCCCGGCCATGGCTCCGCGAATGGCTGCGCCGATCTCCCGCGGCGAAGCATGGTGCGGCAAGGCCGCACGCGCCCCGGCCCGCAACGCCTGCGCCGCTGCATTGCGGTCGAGATCGTCCAGCAGGACGACGAGCGGCGTGGCATCGCGCCCCGTCTCGTGCTCGAGGCGCAGGGCCATGGGCCGCTGAGCCTCGGGTCCGGGACCAAGCAGGACGACGTCGGGACGGTTCTCATCCGTCAGGCCGTCGAGCGATGCGAGCGACTCGCAGGCACCGATCAGCCGCAAGCCTGGATCCCGAGCGACGACGCGCTCCAGCTCCCTGCGCACACCCGACTGCGGGGAGACAACCAGCACCCGTATCACGATGCCGCTGGCGCCTGCGCGCGTCGCAACCATGACTCGACCAGCGTCACGGGGACGGCGAGCGCCAGCCCCCCGTGCATCATCGTGTTGATGCCGATCAACCTCCCGCTCGCGTCGGCGAGCGGTCCTCCGGAGAAGCCGGGCGCCAGGCGCAGATCCGCGCGGACCCACTGCGGCGTGCCACCTGCGCGGTCGCCGCCGACTGTGTGGACGATACCGAGAGCAGCCGCGCCGCTCATGTCTCCCGGATGTCCGACCGCGATCACCAGCTCGCCCACCCTCAACGGGGCTGCGTCGCGCACGTGAGCAAACCCGGCAGGGGTGTGCGGCTCGAGCTCCAGGTCCAGCTCCAGGGCGGCGAGGTCGCGCTTCCGGTCGCGCGCCACGACCCGGGCGCGCGCCACGGCGCCGTCGCTCAATCGGATGGTGGCCTGAGCGCGCGTGGCGACGTGTGCGTTCGTGATGACCAATGCTCGCGTATCGTCGCCCGCCGGGTCCCACAGCACCCCGGCACCGGACGCCGCCGCCCCGTTCGCCTGCACGCGCACCGTCACACGCCGCAGCTCATCGACTGCCGCGGCCAGCTCTTGGGCGAGGCCTGTGGTCGTGGGCGCGGTCATGCGGCGCGCGACTCCGGCCGTTCGCCTGGGGTCACCTGAAGCGTCTTCACCTGTCCTCCGCGAATCACCCGCGCAGCGATGGGCCGTCCCACTCGGTCTCCGCCGAGCTGGACCAGCACGTCGGTCGGATCGCTCACCTCGGCGCCGCCGAGCTCGAGCAGCACGTCGCCCAGCAACACCCCGTCGCGGTCGGCCGGCCCGCCCGGCTCGACGCTCGCGATCAATAGGCCCAGGGTGTTCGTGAGCTCGAGCCGGCGGGCGAGCGACGGCGGGACTCGCACCGGTTGCGTGCCGATTCCCAAGTACGCGCGGCGAATCGCTCCCCGTTCCAGTAGCTCCCCGACCGTGCGCTCCACCGTGGCGACCGGAATCGTCACGGGGGTGCCGCGCGCCAGGCCGGAGGTGTTGATGCCGAGCACGCGGCCGGTCGCATCAATGAGGGGGCCGCCCGAAAATCCGTCGTATATGGACAGGTCGAGTCGCAGCAGCGAGTCGATCTCGGCACCCTGCCAGGTTCGCCAGGCGCCGGCCACGCTGCTCACGACGCCCCAGCTGGCGGTGAGCCTGGGTCCCGGCCGCCCGAGCGCAATCACGAACTCTCCCACGCTGGGCGACGGGTCGAGGCGCAGATTCGCCGTCGCCAGGTTTTGGCCGGCGAGCTTCAGCACGGCCAGGTCGGTGCTGGGGTCGCGCCCGGCAAGGCTCACGGACGCGGTGGTCCCGTCGGGCAGCGTCACGGTGATGTTATCGTCGCGGTTGATGGTGTGATTCGTGGCGACGATCACACCCGAGCGCCAGTGGACGCCGCTCGCGGGAATGCGGCGCCGGGCGTGGATCGCCACCACGGCGCGGCCGCCCGACTCGACGGCGGCGGCGAGTTCGTTCGATAGGGACTCCAGCAGTGCAGTCATGGATCACCTCTGTCAGGGGGCGGGCACAAGGACCTGTCCGCTGCAGGAAGGATGCACCCCCGCCCGGCGGCGCGGCATCGGCCGAACGGGCGAGGCCGGCGTGCTCCGCGCTCACGACCCCGGGGGTCCCGCCTCGCGCAGCGACTCCACGGCCCGTTCGATACGCCGATCGGGAACGAACCAAATCAGCGCGACGAGTACGTAGACGGCGTCCGCGATCCACGCGCTCACGAACGCCAGCCCGATCGCCGACACGTAGAAGAACGCCGACAGCTTGCCCTTCAGGTCCCGCCCGACCGCGTGTGCCAGCACGGAATCGGGCCCGTTCCGTCGCAGCAGCGCCGCCTGCAGCAGCAGCCACGCGACACCGGCCATCAGGAGCACCACCCCGTAGCTCGCCGTGGGTATCGCCGCCGCAGGATTCTGTCCGACCCACCCCGTCGTGAACGGCACGAGCGACAGCCAGAAGAGGAGGTGCAGGTTCGCCCAGAGGACCCGGCCATCGATGTGCTGAGTCGCGTGCAGCAAATGATGGTGATTGTTCCAGTAGATCCCGACAAACACGAAGCTGAGCGAGTAGGTGAGGAAGGAGGGACCGAGCGACGCGAGCGCAGCGAGACTGATGCCGTGCGGCGCCCTCAGCTCCAGCACCATGATGGTGATGATGACGGCGATGACGCCGTCGCTGAACGCTTCGAGCCGACCCTTCCCCATGGAGAGAAACTAACGCACCAAGGGGAGGAGCCAACGCACCAGTCGGTGCGTTGCCCCCTCGGCAATCACCGCACCACGATCGTGCCCGTCATGAGCTGGCCGTGGACGGCGCAGTCGTACTGATACGTCCCGGCCGTAGGGAACGTTACCGCATACGTCCCGCTCCCGGTCATGGTACCGCTGCTCGGGAAGCTCGTCGACCCAACCGATTGCACGCTGTGCGGCAGCGATCCGGTCCAGCTCCAGGTGACCGTACCGCCCGCGGCGATCGTGTCCACGGCCGTGTTGGTGCTGCCGTTGTGGCCGCTCACGAATTGGATGCCGGGGCCAGCCGTCACCGAGCCGACCGGGCCGCCGCCCCCCTCACCCCCGCCGCCCCCGCCGCCGTACATACCCGTGCCGCCGTAGCCACCGCAGCCTGCCAAGGACGCGAGCGTAACCATTCCGATCACCGCAGTGCGCACACGCATCACATCCCCCTCGCAGGCTGGCGGGAGCTGGACTTCTCCCAGTTCACGAACAGGAACCCGCCGGGTGCGTCGAACTTGGGCTCCCCCGGTCCGGGCAGAATCTGCAGCTGCAGCTCCTCGATCTTGTTCTTCGAGCAATCCCAGCAGTTCAGGGCGAAATCACCATCCCGGCGGGTGCGCGACAGCAGCATCACGTGCACCATCGCGTTGTCGGTGACGAGCACGTCGTCCTTGTACAGATGTCCGAACGCCCACAGCGCCACGGCGCTGTTGATCGTGGGCACGAGCGGCGTGTGCACCTGGGTCACGCCGTGATAGTACAGGCCCATGATCACGCCGCCGAACCGCGGGTGGTGCGGGACGTCCTTCGTCTGCACGCGGTCCATCACGAGTTTCCAGCGGGCGCCGTCCTGGGTGGCGAACTCGGCTACGCCGTCGACCGAGTCGCGCACGGCGCCCTTGTCCCACGCGGTGAAGGTGAAAGTGCCGGAGCTCTTGACGATGTTGTTCGAGTAAGGGCCGTTTTTCACCTGCGATTCCAGTCCCTCGCGCTCGTCGCCGAAGGCCGCCAGGATCGGGGCGGCGCTGTCGGGGAAGGGAAACGGTCCCGGCAGGATCTGAATGACGGGCCCGCCGCCCGTCACCCGGATCGCCTGCACCCGCTCCGCCTTCGTATGGGACTCACCCATCTCGGATGCGCCATAGCCCGAGGGAGCCTGGCTGGACCCACTCACGACCTTGAGGTGCGTGTCCATGCCGAGCTTCTTGTGCGAATCTGCTCCGACCGGGCAATACACGTCGTAGCTCCCCGTTTTGAGTGTCAGCGTGAGGGTGTCACTCGCCCCAGGCTGGATCGTCTCGATCTCCTTCTCGATCCCCTGTCCCTCGACCTCGAAGCCGTGCGGGATGCTCCCGGCATTCGTGATCACGAACGTGACCGGCCCCGCCGCGATGCTCGCTTGCGACAGCGCGACGTTCCACTCCGACAGCTTGACGCTCACTTGTGCGGCAACGTCGAGATGCGGCCGTGAGGCCGCGCCCACCACCACGCCGAGTACGCCCAGTGCAACGACCGTCCCGGCCCTAGTACCATGCGACTTGCGATCCATAGTAGCCTTCCTCGTCAAAGGGTATCGCATCGAATCCATCCACCGTTCAAGACTCTTGACCCGCCGGTTCTATTCCCGTGTGGAGGTCAGACCGTCGAGTGCAGCAGCGCGCCGAACAGCAGGATGAGAAACCACAGCGCGAGGCTCGTGATCGAGGTGCGCCGGAACCAGGCCCAGCGGGCGATGGCGCCTTGCCGCAGCTCGATCTCGCAGCGCAGCCGCGCGTAGCCGTTGCCGAGCAGCAGGGCCACGAGCCCCATCTTGGTCCAGAACACGCCCGAGGTCGCGAAGCTGTCGAGCTCGGTGAGGGCCAGCAGCACGCCGCTCGCGAAGATCAGCGCGAGGCCGCCGACCACCCACAGGTGCACGGCGGCGAGGCGATCGAGCTCTCCGGGCCAGTCGGCCACCCGACCGGGCGAGAGCCGCAGCGCGGCCACATCTGTGGCGACGGCCACACCTCCCCCGGCCAGGATTCCGACCAAATGGACGTAGGTGACCGTCGCGCTCACGGCCCTGGTGTGGCCGTAGAAATGGGCCCAGCGCGCGACCAGCTGAGATACTGCCGTCATGGCGACCATGATTCCGTGCTCCTCCTGGTGTGTGCTACTTCCCTCGATCGGGCGGCGCCCGCAGAATGATCCCGTGGCGGAGACCCCAAGCGGCGGAGCTCTATTCCTCCGGGAATAATCCCGCCCCGGGCGGAGTCTCTATTCGGCAGGTGGACCGCGCACCCTGGGGACTGGTTGGAGTCGAGCGAGCTCGAGCGATTCGAAGCCGTCGTACTGCCGCATCTGGACGCCGCGTACACGCTGGCGCGCTACCTCACGCGGAACGACCACGACGCGCAGGACGTCGTGCAGGACGCCTCCCTGCGCGCGCTACGGTATTTCGCGGGCTTCCGCGGAGCCGGGAGCGGGGAGGGGCGAGGCTGGTTTCTCGCGATCGTTCGCAACACGGCGTACACCTGGCAGCAGCGGCATCGCGCGGACACGCTCTCTACGGAGTTCGACGAGGAGCGACACAGTGAGACCGTGGCCGATGAGCACCCGGAAGCGGCACTGCAGGCTCAAAGCCAGCGTGCCGCCTTGCGCCGGGCGATCGCTGAGCTGCCGCCCGAATTCTGCGAGGTGATCGTGCTGCGCGAGCTCGAAGGCTTGTCCTACAAGGAAATCAGCGACGTGGCGGGCGTGCCCGTCGGCACGGTGATGTCGCGGCTGTCGCGCGCGCGCCGGCGGCTCGAGGACGCGCTGTGCGCCGAACCGGAGGACTGCTGACGTGACCCATCCCGGCTTCGAAGCTCAGATCGACGCCTACCTGGACGGCGAGCTCGCCCCGCCCGACGCGGTCGAGCTCGAGGAGCATCTCCGGGCGTGCCCCGACTGCTCCCGCTTGGAGCGGCGGCGCCGCGCGGTGCGTGTCGCGGTACGCGAGCACTTGCCGCGCTTCCCGGCGCCGGACATGCTCCGGGCCCGGGTGCGGGCGCAGGTGCAGGCGGAGACGCGCCAGACGCATCGTCGCCGCGCACCCACCTGGACCGCGCTCGCGGTCGCCGCATCGCTCGCGGTCGTGGCCTTCGGCAGCTGGCAGCTGGCGCTGCGGGGCGCCGCGGGGGAGGCGATCACCAATCAGGTGCTCGCGAGCCACGTGCGCTCGCTCATGCCGGGGCATCTCACCGACGTGCTGTCGTCCGATCAGCACACGGTCAAACCGTGGTTCAACGGCAAGCTCGACTTCTCGCCTCCCGTGTACGACTTCGCCGGCGGTGGCTTCCCGCTCGTGGGGGGAAGGCTCGAGTACGTGGACGGGCGGCCGGTCGCGGCCCTGGCCTACAGCCGGCGGCAGCACGTCATCAACGTATTCCTCTGGCCCGCCGACCGGGGCCGTACCGCGGGACCCCGCGCGGCGACCCTGCAAGGCTATCACCTGCTGCACTGGGCCACCCCCGCCTATACGTACTGGGTCGCGTCCGACTTGGGCCTCCCGGAGCTGAACGACTTCGCGGCATTGGTCCGCCGCGGGGATTCGGCGGCGGCGGCGACGGTCCGCTAGGCACCGGCCAGCGAGCCTGAGTGCTCGTCACCGCGGCACCTTCCGGGCCGCGCGCGAGTACCATTGCCTGTCCCCTTCCTCGAGGCCCACCATGTCACGCTCGTTCTCGCACCGCGCCGGCGCCGCCCTCCTCTTCGCCGGCGTCGCCGCCGGGTGCGGCGGCCGCATCCATTCCGTCGCGTCGACTGAACCAGCTCCCGCGGCCCCCGCCACGCTGGACCGGATGACCGTGCGCACCGGGGAGCAGGCGGTCGTAGTCGACTCGCCCACGGCGGTGGGCCGGCGTGTGGAGCGCATGGTTCAGGACGCGGGTGGGTACCTTGAGCGCTCGAGCAGCAGCAGCGACGGCAACGTGGAGATCCAGGCCCGCATCCCGGCGGCGCAGCTGGACGGCTTGATGGACAGTGTCGCGGGACTCGGAAAGGAGCGGCGCCGCCGGCTCACGGGCGCCGACGTCACCGACCAGTATACCGACCTCGAGGCGCGGCTGCGCAGCAACATCGCCCTCCGGGATCGGCTGCAACAGCTGCTGTCCCGCGCCGCCACGCTCGACGAGGTGCTCACCCTCGAGAAGCAGATCGCCAGGCTGCAGTCCGACATCGACGCGCTGCAGGCGCGCATCGACCAGCTCAAGAGTCGCACTGAGCTCGCGTCGCTCAGCGTCAGCCTGGAGCGCAAGCACGTGCTCGGCCCCCTGGCCGTCGTGGGGCGAGGCGTCGGGCGGCTCGTCGGGAAGCTGTTCGTGATCCGCTAGCCGATCGCGCGTGTCTGGGCGTGTACCACCTCATGCGACTCCAAGAGATCCTTGCCAGATCGCTGCTCGACCTGGCCGTGGCTGCCGTCTGGACCTGTTGGCCGCGGCTGAGCGCCTGGTGGCACCGACCCGTATTGCGCCTCGACCGGTCGTGCGTGCAGCCGGTCAGGCCGCGCCGCGAACGCCGACTCGAGACGGGTGTCGTCGCCGTCCTCGTGTCACGGCCAGCAATGGCGGAACGGGTGCGCCGCGCACTGGCCGGGCGCACCCGCCTGTGCTTCACCTCGACGTGGGACGAGCTGCAACAAGTGGTTACCCGCGTGTCGCCCTCGGCCGTATTCGTGGACCCGGTCGCCGACAGGGCAGGCGACCCCGAACGTCATCTGGCCCGGATCTCAGGCGACTGGGGCGTTCCGGTGATTCTTTACACGACCCTGACGTGCGAGAGTGCAGCGAGCGTCCTGCGATTGGCCGGATGCCGCATTCGCCACGTGATCTTCCACGGGCACGACGACGAGGTGCGCCGCCTGGTCGCCGCCTGCGAGTGGGGACCGAGTGGACCTCCGTTGCGGGCCGCCTGACGCCGGGGCAAATTGTCCATATGTCGCGCCGTCCCACCGACACCAGGATCGCCCCGTGACCTTCCCCTTCCTCTCGATCCGCACCCCGCGCAGGCATCCGAGACGACTCGCCGGAATTGCCATGCTCGCGTTGGCGCTCGCCGCGTGCAACAGCGAAACGGCTCCCACCGGATGGATTCCCACCGGGACCATCAGGGGGGTGATCACGACGACGACGACGAGTGCGTTCCTGGCCCCTCCCGGCGCATCCGTCCCGACAGCCCGCACCGTCGCGAGCGACCGCGTCCCGGTATCCCCACTGCCCCGCTTCGGGTCGTTTCGTCCCCGCTTGCCCCGCGTGGCCCTGCGAGCGGACCGTCCGCGCGGTGCGCGGCCGACGGCCACGCCGCACGACTTGATCGTCACGTTCCGCCACGGCGCGCTGGGCGCTCCCCGCGTGGGATCGGCGGCGCTCGCAAGCGCGACGAGCGCACGGGTGTTCGGGGCGGCGATCCGCTCGCGCCTCGCGGCCATCCTTCCCGCGGACGTCGCGGTCGC
>Ga0066703_10000716_pt1 | contig 11168 bp, 10 predicted proteins | sample GraSoiAngelo_152_FD_66505 | JGI IMG/M metagenome (GOLD analysis project Ga0066703, IMG submission 66505) | Grasslands soil microbial communities from the Angelo Coastal Reserve, California, USA - 14_1009_12_30cm | ecosystem: Environmental > Terrestrial > Soil > Grasslands | place: USA...
CCCGCGGCGGCGAGCTGCAGCACATCGTCCGACGTGCCGCCCTCCGCCGCCACGCTGCGGCCGGCCACCAGGCGCAGCGATGCTGCGAGCATGCGCAGGCGCAACGACCACGGTGCAGCCACCGCCGTCGCCGCTGCGTCGAGCTCGTCGAGCAGTCGCTCGAGAAGCGCCGCGCACGATGGAGCGGCTGGGTCCACGCAGACGACGAGACGGCTTCGCCGCACGGGATACGCGGCCGCGCCCGGCCCGGCGCCGCGCCACTCCGGCGTGCATGCGACCACGTCGCCGTGCGCATCGAAGAGCGCGGACGCAAGCGGCAGAGCACGCAGGTCGGCGAGCCCGAGGTTCACGTGCGCGGTGGGTCGGGGCCTGTCGCCGCGGGGACGGCGAGGCGGTACTTCCGGTTGCCCAGGCTCACCAGCTTCACCATCGAGTCGTGCCGCGTGAGCCAGTCGCCGAAGCGCCGCACCGCCTTGGTCGCGGTGTCGGAGTGGAACGTGACGATGTCGGGATGATGCACGACGAGCCGGACCGCCTCGCGATGGTGATGCTCGTCCTGCGACGGCATGTGGATCACAACCGTGCCCTGGTGCACGCGCAGATCGCCGACCTGCTGGTCGAGCATGCGGTCGATGCGCACCATGAGTGAGCTGACACCGTCGCGTTTGTCGTGCAGCCACGCGCGCGGATGTGCCCGGTGGATGTCGCTGCGCACATGGAACGCGTCGATGTTCTGCGAGTACACGATGACCAGGCACTCGGCGAAGTCATGGGACAGCCGCGCGAGCACGTCACCCGACGTGCTCCGGTTGTCGGGTGCCAGGCGCAGATCCCAGTCGATGACGGCGAGCACAGGCCGGCTGGACTCGCCGTTGTTCTCGAGCAAGGAGAGCGCGCGCGTGGCACTCCGCGCGGCGAGCGGATAGAAGCGCTTGCGCGCGAAGTGCGACCGCAGCTCCTCCAGCGTCTGGGCATCGTCCTCGAGCAGCAGTGCCTCCGGATTTGCCTTCACGCACGTGCTCCCGCGGGCGCGACCCGCGCGAGCACGACGCCGCCGGCGGCATCGTGCGCCGGACGCCATGCGATCCCACGACGCGCCAGCGCATGCGCGGCGGAGTTGAAGCGCGACAGCGGAAGGTCGAAGCCGGCCGGGTGCAGCGCGACGAGCGCCTCCAGCGCCGCGCCACGCACCGCCTCACCCGAGTCGAGATCGACGCCGACTCCGCGGCCGAGCCGCATCCCGCCCACGGTTCCACACAGCGCGCGGGTCACGAACTCCGCAAGCGAGGCGAAGCTCGTGAATGCACGCGTGTGCGCCGGTGCCTCTGCAGGCGGTCGACCGCGCCACGCGAGGATGACGGGATGCCGCCGGGCAACGGCCAGCGCCGGGGCCGGCACGGCGCCCGCGTCGGCGACGAGCATCCATGGAAAGGGAGTGCACGCGCTGATCGCGCCGGCGGCCTCTCGTGGGCGTGCGTCGATCACCACCGCCATCTCGCGCGGCACTCCGTGACGCAGCGCCTCGGCGAGCTCACCGGTCCGGCTGACGACCACGATGGTGCGCAGATCTCCTTCCTCCGGCCGCGCATTCTACCGCCCGCCGACCACGTACCTCCAACCCACGGGAACGTCGCGCGCATCGCTCCACTGTCCGTGACCAGGACGGACACAGCACGGACGGTGGCTGGCGCCGTGGTCGTGGCAGACTGATGACAGATGGAGCTCTCACCGGCGGGAGACACGGCCCAGCCCGCGGCCCGTCTGTGGCTGACCCAAGTGGTGGGCAGTCGGATCGTCGACCGTGCCGGCGAGAGGCTCGGGCGCATCAACGACGTCATCGTTCGCCTCGCCGAAGGCGGCTATCCGCCGGTGAGCGGGCTCGTCGGGCGCATCGCCGGCCGGCGCCTGTTCGTCCCGCTCAACCGCATCGGTGATCTGACCGCGGAGGGCGTGCAGCTGACCGGCGAGATGCTGAGCCTGGCGCGCTTCGAGCGACGCCAGGGCGAGGTGCTGCTGCGCGAGGACGTGCTCGGCCGGAGCGTGATCAGCGTCGACTCGGGACGGCTCGTCACCGCGAACGACATCGAGCTGGCCCGGGGCGGGGACGCGTGGCGGGTGGTCGGCGTCGAGCCCGGCAGGGGCAGCTTCCTCCGGCGCCTGCTCCCACGGCGGCTGCGGTCGCGCCCACGCGAGACGCGCGGGTTTGTCGACTGGGCGAATGTCGAGCCGTTCGTGGGACACGTGCCCACCTCGCGGCTGCTGCTCCCGTTACGCCGCCTGCGCCGTCTCCACCCCGCGCAGATCGCCGACATCGTCGAGCACGCGTCGCACGAGGAAGGAGAAGAGATCATCTCAGCGGTGCACGGTGACCCCGAGCTCGAGGCGGACGTGTTCGAAGAGCTGAACACCGAGCATCAGGTCGAGTTTCTCAAGTCGCGTTCCGACGCAGAGGCCGCGGCGGTGCTCGCCGAGATGGGAACCGACGACGCCGCCGACCTGATCACCGAGCTCGACCAGGAACGCCGCGCGCCGATCCTCGCCCTGCTGCCGCCGGCCCAGCAGGCGAAGGTGCGCGCGCTGCTCAGCTACAACGCCGACAGCGCCGGTGGGCTGATGAGTCCGGATTTCGTCTCGGTGCCCGAAGAGGGCACGGTCTCAGATGCGCTCGCGGCCGTGCGCTCGGCAGACGTGTCGGAGCAGATCGCCGCCGACATCTTCCTCACCGACACCGAAGGCCGCCTCGCCGGCGCGGTCCCGCTGCTGCTGCTCGTGCAGCACACCGACGGTGATCATCTCTCCGATTTGAAGCAGCGCGGCAAGACTCACGTGCACCCGACAGACGACTTCCCCGAGGTGGCGCGCATGATGGCGGACTTCAACCTCACGTGCGCTCCCGTGGTCGACGATGCGGATCACATCATCGGCGTCATCACCGTCGACGACGTGCTCGAGGCGATGCTCCCCGATTCGTGGCGCCGTCGTGCGGAGGCCGACGCCAGCAGCGGCTGATAGACTTGACGGCGGTAAAGCCGCACCTCGTTCGGCGAGGCGGCTGAACGGACACAGGCCACTGACCCCACCCGTGGAGACACGCTCCGGGTCAGACCAGGTTTCCCCGGCACAAGGGGTTTCCCTAAGTGGCTGACCGACCGGACTACGCCGTTCAGCGCCAAAGCTCTGACGAGAAGGGGTGCATCAGCCGGCGCGTGACCGGTTGATGAGGCCGGAGCCCGCCGGGCGCCACCCCTTCAGCGGTGCGACCGACGGTCGGGCGCTCGGAGGCCGCGATGGACGACGACGGAAGTCCTCACCAACCGCTGCCTCCTGCAGGCTCGCTCACGGTTTTGGTCACGTCGTAAGCCGCTGAGCGGGCATCGCCGCCAGCTGTGCCGTCGCTCGACGGCACGAGGTCCGACATGATCGACGAGAAGTCTGACAACACTCGGCGCTCGACCCGTGCGTCCGCCGTCCTCGACGACGCGCACCTGGGCGACATCAAGGGCGCGCTCGGCACCATCCGCGAGCACGAGGTTGTCCGCCGCTCGTGGCGCGGGCGAATGCTTGCGCTGCTGGCGATCATGGGTCCGGGTCTCATCGTCATGGTGGGCGACAACGACGCCGGTGGCGTGGCCACCTACGCGCAGGCGGGGCAGAACCACGGCACGAGCCTGTTGTGGACGCTCTTGCTGCTCATCCCCGTGCTCATCGTCAACCAGGAGATGGTGGTGCGGCTGGGCGCCGTCACCGGTGTGGGACACGCGCGACTCATCTTCGAGCGCTTCGGAAGGTTCTGGGGATTCTTTTCCGTCGGCGACCTGTTCCTGCTCAATTTCCTCACCATCACCACGGAGTTCATCGGCGTCAGCCTCGGCGCTGCGTACTTCGGCCTGTCGCCGTTCATCGCAGTGCCCATCGCCGCACTGTTGTTGGTGGGAATCACCGTCACCGGGCGATTCGCCACCTGGGAGCGCATGATGTTTGCGTTCCTGGTGGGAAACCTGCTCGTCATACCGCTCGCGGTGCTCTCGCACCCAACCGGCGGCGCGATACTGCACGATCTGGTTGTCCCCGGCATACAGGGCGGCATCACATCGAATTCGGTGCTGCTCATCATCGCCATCGTCGGCACCACGGTGGCGCCGTGGCAGCTGTTCTTTCAGCAGTCGAACGTCATCGACAAGCGGATCACGCCGCGCTGGATTCCATACGAGCGCGCCGACACGGTCATCGGCGCGCTGGTCGTCATCGTCGGGGCCGCGGCCGTCATGATCACCGCGGCTGCGGCGTTTCAGGGCGCACCGGAAGCGGGGCACTTCGTCAACGCCCAGGCGGTCGCGACCGGTCTGGCCCGGCATGTGAGCTCGTCCGCCGGTGCCATCTTCGCGGTGGTGCTCATCGACGCATCCATCATCGGCGCCAGCGCGGTGACGCTGGCGACGTCATATGCGTTCGGCGACGTGTTCGGCATTCGCCACTCGCTGCACCGGCCGTGGAGCGAGGCGAAGCCCTTCTACGCGAGCTTCACGGTTCTTGTCACGCTGGCGGCGGCAATCGTCCTCATCCCTGGGGCGCCCCTCGGTCTCTTCACGACGGCGGTGCAGGCGCTTGCCGGCCTGCTGCTGCCCAGCGCGAGCCTGTTTCTCCTGTTGCTCTGCAACGACCGCGATGTGCTCGGTCCCTGGGTGAACCGACCCTGGCTCAACGCGCTGGCGAGCGTGATCCTGGGTGTGCTGATCGTGCTGTCGCTCATCCTGGTGGCCACGACCATCTTCCCGTCGCTCGACATCGTGGTGCTTCTGGTTGTGCTCGCGTCGATCCTGGCTGCGGCGCTGGTCTCGCTGGCGCTCGTGCAGCGAGGTGGAGCAGGCGCGCGGGTGCCGGCCTCCGCACGGGAGGACCGCGACACGTGGCGGATGCCACCGGTCGCGCTCCTCACGCGGCCCGCTCCCTCGCGCGCGCGCCAGATCGCGTTGGCGGCGCTGAGCAGCTACCTGGTGGTGGCGATCCTGATGCTGCTCGTGAAGGCGGTGCAGCTCGCGACCGGGCACTGAGAGCGCGACGGCGGGCCTCGGGGGATACACTGCGCGCCCCAGCCAATCAGGGAGCAAACCGCCGATGGCCACCACGCGCGAGGACGTGATTCCCACCCTCGAGAAGATGCCGCTGTTCCGCGGACTGCCGAGAGCGGAGCTCGATGGGATCGCCGCGCAGCTCGATGACGCGACGTTCCTGGCCGAGCACGGGATCATCACCGAAGGAATGGAGGGCCCGGAGTTCTTCATCATCCTCGAGGGGACGGCGTCGGTCCTGATCGACGACCACCCGGTCGCCACGCTCGGCCCCGGCGATTTCTTCGGTGAGGTGGCGGCGCTCGACGGCGGTCCGCGCACCGCGTCGGTGCGCGCCGAGACACGGCTTCGCTGCGTCACGCTGCCGGTGGGCGGGCTGCGGCAGTTCCTGCTCGATCACCCGGTGGTCGCCGTCAACCTCGTTCCCGAGATGGCGCGCCGGTTTCGCGACGCGTCGGCCCGCCGCCACTAGGGGACCGCGCTACAACGCGACCTCTTCGAACGGCGTCGCGCAGGGCCGACCCGCCGCGTGGCGGTAGGTGACACGATCATTCGCGACGACGACCGTCGATGCTGACACCGTGCCGTACACGTCTCCGTGGATGCACGTCGCGTCCAGTGGGTCATCCGTCGGTGACGTGTGGTCGGCGAGCACGGTGCGCAGGTGCAGCTCCAGGTCCGCGGCGTTCGATGCCGCAGCGAGCGCGCCGTCCAGCAGCGTCCGCAGCTTCGCGTCCTTCGGTCGCGACGCATCGTCGACATCGCGCACCGTCAGCACGTGCGGTCCCGGCGTGAGATGCACCACGCGTGGCGGGCCCTCGTCGTCGATGTGCGCCACCACCGCGACGCGATGTGACGCGTACAGCACGTTGACCGGGTTGTAGCGCCCAGGACCGAGCCCGTCGAGGAATGCGTCGAGACCCGTTTCGTCGACGTTCGTCAGCGCGGCCATGGGGATCTCGCCACGCGAGAGTCGATCCGGGTCGCGCCGCACCTCGTCCACCGAGCCGGTGCGGCGATTGGTCACGGCGCAGAGCCGGCCGTCGGCGGCCACCGCGAGCCACGTCCCGCCGGCGACGAGATCGCGGCCGCCGGCGATCCGCGGATGCTCGCTCAGCAGGCCGGGAGGTGCGCTCGCGCGCGCGACGAGCTCGTCGCGGTTGGCCGCGAGCACGACGTCCGCGTCTGCGACGCATCTCCAGGCGAGCAGGATGGTGCACACGTTCAGCGACGGGCGCGCAGATCGAGCACGTCGACCGGGCCCTCGCCACCGCCGATGCCGGTGAGCCCGTGTGCGACAGCGGATGCCGTGATTTCCGCGGCGGCGCGCGCGGCATCGACCAACGGCACTCCCCGCGCGAGCTGTGCCGCCAGCGTCGCGGAATGTGTGCAGCCGCTACCGTGGGTGGTGCGCGACTCGACCCGACGTACCGTGATCGCTGTGTGCCGGCGACCATCGAAGAGATGATCGATCGGCTCGCCGTGACCACCGGTGATCAGCACGGCGCGTGCACCGCGCGCGACCAGTCGCTCTGCGAGCTCGCGGCGGCTCCCCGATGCACCGGCGAGCGCCTCCGCCTCGTGCAGGTTCGGCGTCACCACGGTCGCGAGCGGGAAGAGACGCTGCACCATCAATGACGCGGCGTCGTCGGTGAGGAGCTGTGTCCCGGTGCTCGCGCGCATCACGGGATCCACGACCAGCGGCGGCAGCCGATCGCCGAGCGCACCGAGGAAAGCCGCCACCACGCCGACGATGCGTTCCGACACGAGCGCGCCCGTTTTCACCGCGTCGGCGCCGATGTCCGAGAACACCGCATCGAGCTGTCGCGTGACGAATTCGTCGGGCACCACGTGCGTGGCCACGACGGCACGCGTGTTCTGCGCGGTGAGCGCGACGATGACCGACGCGCCGTAGCAGCCCGCGGCCGCGAATGCCTTGAGGTCCGCCTGCACCCCTGCGCCACCGCCGGAGTCCGATGTCGCGATGGTGACGCACCGCGGCACGGTCACGGCAGCGTCGTGGTCAGTGTGTCGCTGCCGGTTCGTGCGGCGCCGCCTGCGTGCGCTCGCGGGCCGGTGACGCCGGCCGGCGCCTGCGGCCGTCGCGGTACCAGTCCGAGCGAAGCAGCGGCACACCCGACGCGCCGGTCTCGGTGGGGCGCACGGCAAGGGTCTGATGAATGGCGATCGAGCCGAGGCGGAAGCCGACGATGGAGCCGGTCATGTACAGGCGCCAGACGCGCGCGCGGCGCTCGCCGGCGAGCCGCACCGCGTCGTCCCAGTGCTGGTCGAGCCTGCGACGCCAGTGCTGCAGCGTCAGCGCGTAGTGCTCCCGCAGGCTCTCCACGTCGCGCACCTCGAGCCCCGCAAACTCCAGCTCGCGCACCACGCGGCCGGCGTCCTCCAGCTCTCCGTCGGGAAACACGAAGGTGTTGATGAACGATGCTCGGTTGAGGCGCGCCTGCGGCCTGCACGTGATGCCGTGCACCAGCGCTCGCCCACCCGGACGCAGCGCGCGCTGCAGTGATCGCGCGTACTCGCGCAGCTGATCGCGGCCGACGTGCTCGATCATGCCCACGCTCGCGATCGCGTCGAAGCGCTCGCCGGCGATGTCGCGATAATCGAGGAGCCTGAACTCCGCGCGATGCTGCAGGCCGGCCTCGGCGGCACTGCGTCGCGCGACCTCGAGCTGTCGCGGGCTCAGCGTGATGCCGACCGCTCGCACACCGTACTCGCGCACCGCGTGCAGCACCAGGCTGCCCCATCCGCATCCGACATCCAGCAGCCGCTCGTCAGCGCGCAGGCGCAGCTTGCGGCACACGAGGTCGAGCTTGGCCCGCTGCGCCGTGTCGAGGTCGACATCCTCGTCCTCGAAGTACGCGCAGGAGTACGTCATGGTGCGATCGAGAAACAGCGCGTAGAACTCGGGCGGCAGGTCGTAGTGGTGCCGGACGGCCGCGGCGTCGCGCGCGCGGGAATGGCGCAGGCCGCGCAGGTGCGCCTCCGCGTCGCCCGGGGTGCCGCGGCCCGGGCGCGCGCCGAGCGCGATGGCAGCTGCCACCACGCGCGGCCAGCCGGTCGCGACGCTCCACGCCGGTGTGCGCGCCACGCGCTCGAGGAAGGGCTCGAGCGGATCGATCTCGAGCTCGCCGGTCACGTACGCGCGGCCGAACGCTCGCTCCGGAAGACCGCCGACGAGCACGTCGAGGGCATGCCGCGACCGCAGCGCGAGCGTGAATGCCGGCGGCGCGCCGCCCTCGATCACGTCGCCCGTCCAGAGCGCGACGTGGAAGCGATCGGTCCCCAGCAGCCTGGCCAGCGCGCGGTGCAAACGACGCGCACCAGAGGTGTTCACGGCGCCCACCGCCGCATGGTAGCCCGCGCCGACCCCTCGGCAGGGGATCAGGCGGGCGGCGGCTCCACCGTCGCGCGGGCGTTGGTGGCGATCACCGGCTCACGTGCGCTGGTGTCGAACACGACGTAGCGGTCCTTGCCCTGCCGCTTGGCCAGGTACATCGCCATGTCGGCGCGGCGCAGCAGCTCGTCCGGCGCGGGCACGTCCTTCGGGTCGTCGACCACGGCGACGCCGATGCTGCCTCCGACACTGACGGCGATCTCACCGAGGGGTATGGGCCGGCGCAAGACCTCGACCACCCGCTGCGCCACCATCTGCGCGTCGCTGCGATGTCGCATGCCGTCGAGGAGGACGCCGAACTCGTCGCCACCCAAGCGCGCAACCATGTCGAATTTGCGGATCTGCCCGCGCAGCCGCGTGGCGATGGCGTTCAACACCTTGTCGCCGACCGCGTGGCCGTGCGCGTCATTGATCTCCTTGAACCCATCCAGGTCGACGAACAGCGTCGCCACCGGACGGCGTGTCGACGGCAGGCGGGTCAACGCCTTGCCGACGGCTTCGGTGAAGAGCGAACGGTTCGCTATCTGCGTGAGCGGGTCGTAGAACGCGCGGCGCTGCAGCTCGTCCTTTTCCGCCGACATCGTGCGAATGGCGCCCGCCAGCTGACCTGCCTCGAGCGCAACACTGATTTGACCGGCGACCGTGACCAGGAGACTCTCTTCCTGTGACGTCATGTGCAGGTTGCCGTTGAGCGGTTCCGCGAGCAGCAGCATCCCCTGCGGGCGCTCATGACCACGCAGCGCGACGGCTGTGCCGCGCTTGACGCCGCGGTCGGCGAAGAGCAGGGCCATCGACGTGTCGGGTGAATCCTGGTTGCTGCTGATGACGCGTGAGTTGCGCAGAGCGTTGAGCGCTTCCTGTTCCGCGTAGGTCAGCTCGGACGACGACACGGTGGCGTGGTCGTCGCCCCCGGTTGCGGTGAACCGTATCGCGGCACCGCGTTCCTCGGGCATGACGATCAACTCGGCACGTCCCACTCCGAACATCCGTGACATGCCGGCGAGCAGCTCGCCGGCGCGATCCCTCACCCGCGACGACGAATGGAGGATGTCGGCCGTCCGGTAGAGGAACTCCATGCGATCCGCGCGCCGCTGGCTCTCGCTTGCCGTGAGCTGCGCCGCCAGCACCAGCGCCACCGGCGGTATCAGCACGAAGGCGAGCCACGGCCGGCCGTCCATGAAGACGAGCGCGGTGACCCCGAGGCAGGTGTTCGTCGTCGTCGCGACGACCTGGAAGAGGTACGCGCGGATCACCTCGCGGAGCCGGAGCTCGCCCTGCAACAGGAAGATGCCCAGGTTGAGCGCAATCGGTCCCACGACCCAGCCGGCCACGGCCATCGCGGCCACCAGCGCCGCGATGCTCTGCGCCGCCAGCGGGCCGGATGCAGAGGGGCCGATGGCGGTGAAGACGAGCACGGTCACCGCCATGTACATCGCGTCGAGCATCAGGTTGCCGTAGTCCTTGGCCGGCTGGACGCCGCGGCGCGTCCAATGGCCCAGCAGCACACCCGCGACATAGCAGCCGAGCAGGACATGGGGGTCGACGGCGAACAGCCCCACGGCCACGGGGATCTCGGTGAGGGACAGCGTCGTGCGTGTTCCCCGAATCCGCACCTCGACGTAGCAGAGGCTGGCCGCGTAGCAGGCCGCGAGCTCGGCCCACCACGGGATGGAGACGGCGGAGTCGGGTCGCGTCACGGCGTGCAGCGGCCCCAGCCAGATCGCCGCGGCCACGCACCCGAGCACGCTCGCGAAGATGACCAGCCGATGCGAGCCGGTCAGTGACAGGCGCCCGCGCCTGGCCTCGGACGAGGGAAGCACTGCCGCCATCTGCCCAATCGTCCTGTAATCACCGCGTCAGAGCGGGATTGTGGTCAGCCCGATACTTGTCTGTGCGCTGCGCGTGACAGTAACTGCAAACGAGATGGCCAGATCGCGAGTGTGATGGTGCCTATCACCAGTGCGCGTGGTCGAGCAGCCTCACCACCGCCGCGGCACGACGGAACAACCCCATCGGCGTAACCTCCCAATTGACCCCGACCTGCAGATTCTGGAAGGCAGGCGATGACGTGCTGCCAGACGTTTGCGTCACGCCGTCGTAACGACAGAGCGGGACCGAAGTTGAGGATTTGGTCCTCGGGGTGTCCGTCGAGGCTTCGTAGCCTTCCCGGCATGACCGCGAGAGAAGCCGGCGGCACCGCCGGGACGCAAGCGCCTCAGGGGCCCTCCTTCATCCGCCGCCACCCCATCCTGGCCGCGTTTGGCGTGCTGGCCGCTCTCTCGCTCTTCGCCGCCTACTGGCCGGTGAGCGCCATCGTCACCGGCGTGCTCGTCGGCGCTCGCGCCAGCGGAGCGGACCGCGTCGCCTACCGCTGGCTGAGTCGAGGCGCCGCCGCGGTGGCGCACCGCTTCCGTCGGGCTCCGACCTCGCCGGCGGATCCACCCGGCGGGCGCGCACCCGAGCCGCCGGCGCCGTCGAGCCCGCCTGTGCCGTCACCCCGCCAGGGAGCACCCAGCCCGGTGACCAGGGCGCCCGACCGGTCACGATCGGAGCCGGGTCGCGCCGCCGCCGGCGTAACCGACAGAGAGCTCGGCGGGCTGTAGGCGCCTCGGGCGCGCAGCGGTCAGCCGAGACGCGCACGTGCGGCGCGCAGGCGCTCCAAGGCGCGGTCGCTGCCCAGGAAC
>Ga0066703_10000717_pt1 | contig 11165 bp, 8 predicted proteins | sample GraSoiAngelo_152_FD_66505 | JGI IMG/M metagenome (GOLD analysis project Ga0066703, IMG submission 66505) | Grasslands soil microbial communities from the Angelo Coastal Reserve, California, USA - 14_1009_12_30cm | ecosystem: Environmental > Terrestrial > Soil > Grasslands | place: USA...
CGGCGCGGGCTCCGGCGCATTCAGCCGGAAAAAGTGTTCGGTGAGGAGAGGTATGCAATTCCGACAACTGATGTTGACAGCACTTGCGATCGCGATGGCGGGCGCGTCTCCTGCGCGGGCGCAGGACTCGATTCTACAATCGCTCGTCGCGGAGGTGCTGGCACGCAACCCGACGCTCGTGCAACGGCAGGCAGCTGTTCGGGCGGCGGCACTGCGAATCAGGCCAGCGGGCACATTGCCCGACCCAAGGTTGTCACTCGGTGTGATGGACCTGCAGATGCCGCACTTCGAGTTCAACCAGAGCGACTTCACCGAGGTAGACGCTGACCTGAGCCAGGAGATCCCGTGGCCAGGAACCCTCGGCGCCCGGTCTGGCGTCATGCGTGCGGCCACTGCCGGTGCGCGGGCGGAAGAAGGCGCCGTCCGCCGCGAGCTTACCACCACGATGGCGGCAGGCTACTACCGGCTTGGATACACAGTGACGGCGCTGGAGACTCTGCGGCACCAGCGCGAGCTTCTCGAAGCCGCCGTCCAGCTCAGCACCACGCGCTATGCGACGGGCGCCGCACCTCAGAGCGATCCCCTCCAGGCAAAGTTGGCCCGCGATCGGCTGCGGTCGGAAGAGTTCGCGCTGGAGAGCGAGCGGGTGGCGGCGCTCGCCGCAGTGAATGCGCTGCGGAACCGAGCGCCGGAGGACACTGTCACGGTCACGCCGATCGACCCTGCGGCGGTGCGCGCTGGAGTAACGTCGGGGCCCCCCGCCGACTCGCTCGTGGCCTTGGCCCTCTCAGCCCATCCGCGGCTCACCGCTCGCCGTGCGGCGATCGACGCAGCGACCCGCACGATTCGAGTCGAGCGGCTCGGCGCCCGGCCCGACTTCACTGTCGGCGTGCGCTATGGTCTCCGACCCGCCTTCGGGGGGATCTACAACCAGCCGGATTTCTTCTCGGCGTTTGTCGGACTGCGACTTCCGGTGTGGGCGTGGCGCAAACAGAACCGGCTCGCTGACGCCGCGCGCGCGGATTCCACCGGGGCGGCCGCTGATCTGCGGGACGCGGAGCTGCAGCTCAGTCGTGAGGTCACCGAAACCGCCGCCCGACTCCAAGCGTCACGGCAGCGCCTTGCGCTCCTGGTCGACGACGTGTTGCCCACCGCTCGGGGGACGGTCGAATCCGTAATGCGTAGCTATCAGGTCGGTCGCGCCGAGTTTCTCACCTTGCTGTCGGTCGAAGACGCGCGCTTCCGCGCGGAGCTCGAGGCGGCCGACGTGGCGGCCGACTACCTGACCCAATTCGTCATGCTGCGGCAATTGACCGCGGGAGAGGGCCGGCCATGAAACGCATCGCGATAGCTCTGCTCCTGGTCGCCGTGACACTGAGCGGATGCCGGAAGAAGACCACGGCGGTCAGCAAGACGACAGACATGAACGACATGGCGGGCATGCCCGGCATGGCTCCCGCGAGCACCGACACGTCCGGCGTTCCGGTGAATCGAACCGAAGCCCAGCGGCTCGGCATCACGTTCGCGCGGGCGAGCGAGCGATCGGTCCAGTCCTCCGTTCGGGCGGTCGGAGTTCTCAAGTACGCCGAGCCAAACCGCGCCTACGTCAACGCGCGGGTCGGCGGTTGGGTCGAGCACCTCTACGCCGATTACGTCGGCAAGCGAGTCGAGCGGGGAGAGCCGCTGCTCGCACTCTACTCGCCGGACTTGGTGAGTGCCCAGGAGGAATACCTTCTAGCCCGGCGTCTCAAGGATGACTCGCTCGCTGCAGGTGCGCGTCGCCGGCTGGAGCTGTGGGACATTGGCGCCGATCAGATTGACAGTCTGGAAGCGCGTGGCAGAGCGACCCGAACGCTGCTGCTGCGCGCGCCCAGAGCTGGTGAGATCGTCGAAAAGATGGTGACCGACGGTCAGGCCGTGAAGCCTGGTGACAATCTGTTTCTCATCGCGGATCGACGCGTGCTGTGGGTGGACGTTGCCGTGTTCGAGCGAGACGCACCTGCGGTCCGAGTGGGCATGCGGGCCACGGTTCGCGTGGATGCCGTGCCCGGTGCGACGTTCGACGGGCGCCTCTCGTTCATTCAACCGCAGCTCGATGAGCGGACGCGCACGCTCACGGCTCGCCTGGAAGTCGATAACGCGAACGGGGCGCTGCGCCCCGGGATGTATGCCACGGTCGACCTGAACACCGCCGGTAGGCGCGCGGTGACCGTCCCGCTCGCGGCGGTGCTGCCGACGGGCACGCACAACATCGTATTCGTGAACCGAGGCGACGGCCGGTTCCTGCCGCGCGACGTGCGTGTCGGCCAGCATGGCGACTCGCTCATCGAGATCGTCGAAGGCCTGCAGCCGGGTGATGAAGTCATCGCCTCGGCCACGTTCCTTCTCGACTCCGAATCGAATCTGGCCGCCGCAATCCAGGGCCTCATGCTCCAGATGGGGATGGGCCTCAACATGGGCGGCATGCAGATGCCCCCGCGCGAAGGCGAGCGTCGGCCATGATCGAGAAACTCATCGCCTGGTCGATCAAGCGGCGCGAGCTGATCGCGCTCGGCGCAATCTTCTTATTGGTCGCGGGTGCGCTGCGCCTACGGACGATGCCGGTCGACGCGATCCCCGACCTCTCCGATACGCAGGTCATCGTCTACACCGATTATCCGGGGCAGGCGCCTCAGGTCGTCGAGAACCAGGTGACCTATCCACTCGTCACCACCTTCCTGTCGGTTCCAAAGGTGAAGGTGGTGCGCGGCCAGTCGATGTTCAGTTCATCGTTCGTCTACGTGATCTTCCAGGACGGCACCGATCTCTATTGGGCGCGCTCGCGCGTGCTCGAGTACCTGAGCGCCATCCAGAGCCGCCTCCCTGCGGGCGCGAAGACTCGGCTCGGTCCCGACGCGACCGGCGTGGGATGGGTCTATCAGTACGCGGTCGAGGGGCCCGGGTACTCGCCTGACCGGCTCCGCGCCATCCAGGACTTTCAAATCCGCTACGCTCTGCAGTCCGTGCCGGGCGTGGCCGAAGTGGCAAGCCTGGGCGGCTTTCAGCGCCAGTATCAGGTGCTGCTCGATCCCACACGGCTGCTCGCGTACGGTGTGACCGCGCGCCAGGTCATCGATGCGGTGCGTGGTGCGAACCAGGACGTCGGGGCGCGTACGGTCGAAGTCGCGGGCTCGGACTACGCGATCCGCGGGCTCGGTTACTTCCGCGGGGCAGGGGACATCGAGAATGTGGCAATCGGGGCCGGCAGCGGCCGTCCTGTCCGAGTCGGCGACGTGGCCCAAGTGACGATCGGCCCCGATCTGCGTCTGGGGATTGCGGAGCGCAACGGACTGGGCGAAGCGGTCGGCGGCGTCGTGGTGATGCGCTACGGCGAGAACGCGCTGCGCGTCATCAATGGCGTAAGACAGCGAATCGCCGAGATCACGCCGGCGTTGCCCGCTGGCGTGCGCATCGTGCCTACCTACGATCGTTCCAATCTCATTCAGGGATCGATCAAAACGCTGTTGCGCACGCTGCTCGAGGAATCGGTGATTGTCGCGCTGGTATGTGCGGTATTTATGTTGCATGCGCGCAGCGCGCTCGTGGCGGTGGCGACGCTGCCCTTGGGCATCCTCGTGGCGCTCGCGGTGACACGATTGCTCGGCATCAACGGCAACATCATGAGTCTCGGCGGCATCGCGATCGCGATCGGCGCGATGATCGACGCCGCCATTGTGATGCTCGAGAACCTGCACAAGCACATCGAGCGCGAACCTGATCGGCCGCATTGGGAGCGGGTCTTCGCGGCCGCGCGCGAGGTAGGACCGGCGCTGTTCATGTCGCTCCTGATTATCACGCTGTCGTTTCTCCCGGTGTTCACGCTCGAGGACCAGGAAGGGCGCCTGTTCCGGCCGCTAGCCCTGACCAAAACCTTCGCGATGGCGACGGCGGCGCTACTCTCGGTGACGCTGGTGCCCGCCTTGATGGGTTGGTTTGTGAAGGGGAAGATCCGCGCCGAGGCGGAAAATCCATTGAACCGCTGGGCGATCCGGTTGTACCGACCCGCGCTCGACTGGGCGTTAAAAGCGCGCTGGTGGGTGATCGGCGGGGCAGCGGTCGCGTTGCTGCTCACCTCAGTCCCGTTCTCGCGGCTCGGCAGCGAGTTCATGCCGCCGCTGAACGAAGGGTCGCTCATGTTCATGCCCAATACGCTGCCGAGTGTCTCCCTCACGACGCAGCGGCGGTTGCTGCATGTGCAGGACAGCATTCTCATGACCTTTCCTGAAGTTGCCTCCGTGTGGGGGAAGGCCGGGCGCGCCAATACAGCCACGGATTGGGCACCGATGTCCATGGTGGAGACCGTCGTCAACCTGAAGCCGGAGTCCGAGTGGCGAGCTGGCATGGCGCAGGACCGCTTGATCGCTGAGATGGATCAGGCGCTGCGGATCACCGGGGCCGTTAACACCTGGACGATGCCGATCAAGAATCGCACGGACATGCTCTCTACCGGCGTTCGCACAACGCTCGCCGTGAAGATTTTCGGACCTGATCTCGAAACGATTCAACGGATTGGACAGGATATCGAACGCGTGCTGGCGCCGCTTCCCGGAAGCGCGAGTGTGTACGCCGAGCGATCACTTGGCGGTCGCTATCTCGATATCCGGCCGGACGCCAATGCCCTGGCACGTTACCGACTCACCACGGGCGATGCGCAGGAAGTGATCAGTATCGCGCTGGGCGGGGAGGAAATCACCACGACCGTAGAAGGGCGGGAGCGGTATTCCGTGCAGGTCCGGTACGCGCGGGACTTCCGCGACAGCCCCGAAGCTATCGGTCGCCTCCTCATCGGTCGCGGCGATGGACCGCAGGTGCCCCTTGCGCAGGTGGCCTCGATCGGGTTCAGCGCGGGACCGGCGATGATCCGCAGCGAGGGCGGGTACCTCTATGACCAGGTATCGATCGACGTGCGGGGCCGGGACGTGGGGAGCTACGTGCGTGACGCGCAAGCCGTCGTGGCCCGCGAGGTCAATCTGCCGACTGGATACCGCCTGCAGTGGAGCGGCCAGTACGAAGCGATCCAGCGCGTGCGGTCACGGCTCGCGGTCGTCGTGCCGCTGACGTTGGGCATTATCGCATTGCTGCTCTACCTCACCTTCGGCACGATAGCCGAGACCGCGATCGTCATGCTGTCACTGCCGTTCGCGCTTGTGGGCGGCGTGTGGATAATGTGGATACTGGGTTACAACCTCTCGATCGCCGCCGCCGTGGGCTTCATCGCGCTGGCGGGCGTGGCAGCCGAGACGGGTGTTGTCATGCTGATTTACCTCGATCACGCCTGGCGAGACGTGGTGAAGGCCAATGCGCGGCCGACGCTCAGCGAGCTCGTTACTGCGATCGAGCACGGTGCAGTCAACCGTGTGCGACCCAAGCTCATGACGGTGCTCGCGATCATGCTCGGCTTGATACCGGTGCTATGGAGTCACGGCCCCGGGGCCAGCGTGATGAAACGGATCGCAGCGCCGATGGTGGGAGGGATGATGACGTCGACCGTGTTGACCCTCGTAGTAATTCCGGTGCTGTACCATCTGTGGCGTCGGCGCCAATTGAAGGAGACGGTGAACTGACGCATGGACCGCGTCGCGTTGCTACGTCGGGGGGTCGTGCTCGAGGGCGTGACGATTGGCTACAACACCCTAGAGGGAATCGTCGCGATCGCAGCCGGTGTGGCGGCCGGGTCGGTCGCCTTGACCGGATTTGGAATCGACTCGGTGATCGAGGTGACGAGCGGGGCCCTATTGTGGTGGCGGCTTCGAGCTGAACTAGGTTCGGCGCCCTTGGGGCCGACCGTGGAGCGCCGTGCGGCGCGGGGGGCGGGTTTTCTGCTGCTCGCGCTCGGACTCTACATCGTTACGGACTCTGTCCGCGTTCTGGTAACGGGCAGCCGCCCCGAATCGAGTCTGATCGGCATTGTCCTCACGGCCATCTCCCTGATCGTGATGCCGCTTCTCGCCCGCGCAAAGCTCGGCGTCGCCGCCACTCTTGGCAGCCGAGCGCTTCGCGCAGATGCGCACGAGACGATCGTTTGCGCTTGGCTCTCCGCGACGACGCTTCTCGGTCTTGGCTTGAACGCGGTTCTCGGCTGGTGGTGGGCCGACCCCGTCGCTGCGTTGGCGATGCTGCCGCTGATCGTGCGCGAGGGACTGGAGGCATGGCGAGGGGAGGCTACATGAGCATCAGGCATCCTCCCTACGGCGTGAGACGATGCACCACCTTGACGACGAAGGCCCCGTTGAGCGGGCGGGCCAGGGCCCCGGTGTCCGGGAAGCGAAACCGGGAGAGCGGCTCAGTAGTGTACCCGGAGTTCCACACCACGAACACATCGTCTCCGATCACCGGGATCCAGTGGAACCGTAGATTGAAATCGACGCGCTCGCTCGCGTTGTCATACTGTACGAACGCGAGCAGGCTAGCGCGGGTATCGAAATCGTACTCAAGCCGGTTTGCGGACACGATAGCAGTGAACGCTCCCGCCGGTAGCTGCGCCCCCGTGCGAATCAGGTCAGTGCTCACGATGACGTGCTTCGTCACCAAGGCTCAGGCTGGCGTGGGTACGCGCTGCGGATTCCATGAATGACGCTCGCTACGGGCATGCTGCAGCCACTCATAGAATCTACCGATTGTTGGCGCGATGCGGGATACGCGTTCGGCACGATCGCCAACCTGACGTTGGCGTCGGGGGTGGTCGTGGCGGGCGTCATGAGCGAGACGCGTCCCGGGGGCTGACCGCGGATTCCTGCTCGCTCGCAGTCGCTTCTGGCGAGACCTGTTCCCGTAGCCTAAGATCGTACGCGGGAACCCTGTGGAAGACTTACTCGCCCGCCTGCGCGCTGCCCTCGCCGGGCGGTACACGCTCGAACGCGAAATTGGCCGCGGTGGCATGGCCACCGTGTACCTCGGCCGCGACGTCAAGCATCATCGCGCCGTCGCGATCAAGGTGCTGCGGCCGGAGCTCGCCGCCGCGCTGGGACCCGACCGCTTCCTGCGCGAAATCGAGATCGCCGCGGGACTCACGCACCCGCACATCCTCACCCTCCACGATTCGGGGGAAGCCGACAGCTTCCTCTATTACGTCATGCCCTACGTCGAGGGCGAATCGCTGCGGGATCGGCTCACGCGGGAAAAGCAGCTCTCCGTTGCCGACGCCACGCACATCGCGCAGCAGGTGGCAAGCGCCCTCGATTACGCGCACACCCATGATGTCGTCCATCGCGACATCAAACCCGAAAACATCCTGCTCGTCGCCGGGCAGGCCGTCGTCAGCGATTTCGGCATCGCGCGCAGCATCAGCGCCGCCGGCGGCGAGAGGCTGACGGCGACCGGTGTGTCGGTGGGCACCCCGATGTACATGAGCCCGGAGCAGGGCGCGGGGCACGGCGATGTCGATGGGCGCAGCGACATCTACAGCCTCGGCTGCGTGCTCTACGAAATGCTGGCAGGCCAACCGCCGTTCACCGGGCCCACCGCGGAAAGCGTGTTGCACCAACACCTCGCCGCCGAGCCGCCGCGCATCAGCGCGATGCGGGATGCGGTTTCTCCGTCGCTCGCGGCAGTGATCCGCCGCGCGCTCGCCAAAGTACCGGCGGATCGGTTCGCGACGGCGCGGGCTTTTGCTGATGCGCTCGCCGGTGGCGTGGTCCCGGTCCAGGAGTCCGCCTCCGCGCCGCCCCCCGCGGGACGCCGGCTGCGCCGCGCGGTGGTACTGGGCGGCGCGGTCGGGGCCCTCATACTCATCGGGGTCGTCGTGAGCGGCAAATGGTTCCGCAAATCCACGCCCGCCGCCGTGCAGTCGCTCGCCGTGCTGCCGCTCGCCAACCTCTCCATGGACTCCGCACAAGGGTACTTCGCGGACGGGATGACCGATCTCCTGATCACGCACCTGGCGCGGAGCCCGTACTTGCGGGTCACGTCGCGCACCTCGACCCTCCGCTATCGCGAAGGTAAAAAGTCGATGCCCGAGATCGGGCGTGAGCTCCACGTCGATCTGGTCGTCGAAGGCTCGGTGGTGCGCGAAGGGCAGCGGGTGCGAATCACAGCGCAGCTCATTCGCGCGCCCACCGATGAGCACGTCTGGGCGAACAGCTTCGACGGCGACCTCTCCCACGTCCTGGCGCTGCAACAGGACGTCGCGCAGGCCATCGCGGAGCAAATCGGTGTCAAGCTGGCGCCCTGGCACACCGCCGCCGCGCCAGCGCCCGATCCGCAGGCGCAGGAAGAATACCTGCGCGGGATCTACTACTACGGCATGGGCGACATGATGAAGAGCGCCAGGGCGCTCGAGCATGCGGTGATGCTGGATCCGAACCATGCCCTCGCGTATGCGGCGCTCGCGCGCAGCTACTACTTCATCGCGTTCTTCGGCGACCTTCCGCCCAAAGAGGCCTTCGCACGGATGGAGCGGGCGGCCACACAAGCGCTCGACAAGGATCCGAGTCTTGCGTCCGCGCACGGCTCGCTCGCGCTGGTCAAGCTGCACCGCGACTGGGACTGGGCCGGGGCCGAGCAACACTTCCGGCGCGCGCTGGAGCTGAACCCCAGCAATGCCGACATCCACCACGACTATGCGCACCTGTTGCTGGTCATGCGGCGCGACCGCGAGTCCGTGGCGGAGACCGAGCGTGCCGTCGCGCTCGATCCCTTCAATCCGATGCTCAACGCCTGTCTGGGTTGGCACCGGCTGTTTACCGGCGACTACGATCACGCGATCGAGGCGGCGACTCGGGCGCTGCAGATCCAACCCGCCAATTTCTGGGCGCGCATGAACCTCGGCTGGGCGTACGAGCAGAAGGCGATGTATGGCGAGGCCGAGGCTCAGTTCCGGGCCGCCTCCGAGCAGCAGCCCATGGCCATGGGCATGAGCACGGGCGGGGGGATGCAAGCGACCGCCATGTCCAGCCCGACGTCAATGCAGATGTCCGCCGAGGCCGCCCGTATCGCTGCCTCGCGCGCGGATGTGGTCGTGTTGGCGAGCGCGTCGCTCGGTCATGCCCTGGCCGTTGCCGGGGACCGGCGGGGCGCGCAGGCGGTGCTGGCGGGACTGCTGCGGCAGCGGGCGCATGGCTACGTGTCGCCCTATGATGTCGCCCTCGTCTACGCCGGATTGGGCGACAAGCAGCAGGCGCTCGACTGGCTCCAACGAGCCTACGAGGAGCGATCGAGCCTGCTGGTCTTCGCGCTCCGGGAGCCGCGGCTCGCGCCGCTCCGATCCGAGCCGCGGTTCGCCGCGCTGATGCGAGACTTCGCCATCTCGCAGTGAGGTGCCGGTCGTAGCAAAAAGGACAGGCTCGAAAAACAAGCCTCCCCACGATTTCGTGGTGGGGGCTTGTTCATTTCCGCCGCAAAAACGCTGCGTGCATTGCACATCGTCCATGAAAATACAAACGGCCTGATCTCTCAAGCCGTTTGCCGGGTTAACCGCCGGTGCCCTCGCGCATCCCGAGACGGGGTCAACGACTTCGGGGGCCACCATCCTCTCCTACAGCCTCCGTCAAGCGCCTGACGTCGCTGCCATCGGCGTTCATCACGAAAAGCTCGACATCCCCACCGGTGCTCGGCCGGAACGACATGAAGTAGATCTGCCGACCGTCTTTCGACCACGATGGCGCCCTGCTGAGCCAGGCGGAAGCGGCATCGGTCGCGTCTTTCGGTGTGAGGTTGATCGCCGGGTTCTCGGCCGTCTCACCCTCGGCGCTCATGAGGAACACCGATGGGTAGCCATCCCGCACGCTCATGAACGCGATCTGCTTACCGTTCGGCGACCAGGCGGCCATCTGATCAAGAGCGGGCGCGATCGTGAGCTGCCGGACGTTCTCCTCCTCCCCATCGGCGTCGGCCACGTACACGTCAGTCCCACGGCGAAACGCGATCTGCTTACCGTTCGGTGACCAGTCCGGCCACTGATCCAGCGCCGCGTCGTTCGTTACGCGTCGCAGGTCGGTGCCGTCCGCATTCACAGTGTAGATGTTGTAGTCGCCGTCACGATTGCTGTGAAACACCAGGCGGTGGCCATTCGGTGACCAGCGCGGCCAGTTGTCGTCCGCACTCGACGCGCTGACGTTCACGAGGGTGCCGTCACTCAGATCCAGCACGTAGATCTCATTATTGCCGCTGCGGTTCGACGCAAACGCGATCAAACGGCCGTTCCGCGAGATGTCGGGCCAGACGGCATTGCCGGGCCCTTCCGTGATCGCCTGCTGTTCGCCGCCATCAGGATTCATCCGAAAGATCTGTGGGGTCCCGTCGCGGGCGCTGTGGAACACGATCCTGCCCGGACCGCCACCTCCAGCCGAACCATCGAGCGGCGCGACGCCGAACTGCGCTGAAAGAGAAAGAGACTGCAGCGCTACCGGCGCCGGCCGGTCACACGCCAGCATCGCCAAGGGGACGACTATGGCGATGGCCAATCGCAGTAACTGCACGTCTACCTCCTGCGAGGGAATGGGGACCTGATTCGCGTCCCCATCCCTAAACGCGGAATTGGGGGGAAAAGCGAGACGCCTGACTCCTACGACGCTTCCCAGCATTTCTTGCCTGTTTTTTTCACCAGGATTTTTCCGATTTTTCCAAATTACCGGGCTCTCCGCCAGCGACTCTACCGGATTCTCTACCGGACTTTTTACCAGACTTTATGCCGGACTTTTCGCGCGGCCGGGGCACCGAACGGTTCGTGGTCAACGCGCTGTTCGAGGCGCCATTCAGTCCGCCATTCAGAGTGGCCGTTTCCGCCGTCTTCGAAAACCGGATTGTGTGCGGCTGCGGACGCCCGCCTTAGTCCAGTCAGTCTATTCTATGCGACACAAGCCGTAGATGAATGCTTGGCGGACTCCTCCAGGGGTGACGTGCTCCTCACGTTCGCTGGCTATCAGCCGGAAGGGGGCGCCGAATTCGGCGTGCAACGCCTCCGGGGAGTACCGAGCGACCTCGAGTCCGCTGCAACGTGTTGGACCGTCGTCAGCGAAAGTTGCTACGAGGACGAACCCGCCGACGCGAACAGCCCGCCGCACCTGCGTGACATAGCGGGCTCGGTCGGCCGGCGCAGTGAGAAAGTGGAAGGCAGCACGGTCATGCCAGACGGAATATCCGGCCGTCGGAAGCGACGCGTTCAGAACATCGGCCTCGACCCATCGGAC
>Ga0066703_10000727_pt1 | contig 11144 bp, 13 predicted proteins | sample GraSoiAngelo_152_FD_66505 | JGI IMG/M metagenome (GOLD analysis project Ga0066703, IMG submission 66505) | Grasslands soil microbial communities from the Angelo Coastal Reserve, California, USA - 14_1009_12_30cm | ecosystem: Environmental > Terrestrial > Soil > Grasslands | place: USA...
GAACCGTACGATACGCCACATCCACGTATAGAACTCGTACTCCTCCGCAATATTATCGAATCCTCCATGCTTCTCATAGAAATTCACCAACGCCTTCTCATCCGCGTTGAGACCCTTTCTCGTCTTCAGCTTCTCCATCACATCCTGGAACTCCATCTCCCGCTGGAACGAGATACCCTCCGAGATTGCCCCTCCAAGCGGAGACCAGAGCATATCGACCAAGGTCGGCTTTGCCCCATACCCGACGGACGAGTTCGACGCGTGAACACAATGACCATACTCCTCATGCACAAGGAGATTGAGTAACTCGCCAGGAGCCGTGCTAGGATCGCGACGCGGGTCCGTAGTACAGATGAACAATTGTTGTGGTTTATTCGTGAGAGTGTCGAAGAAGAATGCGCCGCCGCTCGGAAATATCGCCGTCAGATACGACGGTGTCTCGATCACCTTCGCATCATAGTTCGGATTAACCTTGACAATACTCTTGTTGACGACCTTGACAACTCGCTTTCGAAGATCCGCGAGATACGGAATAACCTCATTGACCTTAACCGCTCTCTTGGCCTTGATCGCTTGCGACACCTTTTCCGCATTCGAAGCAACACCGTACTTCTTTGCCAGTTTAGCCATAATCCGCTGGAACCTTGGAAACTCTCTCTCAAGATACTTGAGACCCTTCGCCTCCAACTCACCAGGCGTCTCGGAATAATCCCAGAGACGTTGCAGCGCTTGAGCATAGATCTCTTTCCGGCCAAGATCCGCACCCTGCTTCTTGATGATCCGGTAGACCTCGTCAAAACCCTGGTTCTTGAAACCCTTAACCCGGAAGATCGAAGCATACTTCCTCGTTACCTCAGAAAGATCATCAAGCCCCTCCTTCAGCTGCTTATCCTGAGTCTCCTTCTTGATCGTCCGGATAATCTCCTGCAGACCATCACAACGAATCAACGCAAGCAAACGCAGCCCCGTCGGCCAGTTCTTACCTGCAGCCTCCATGGTGGCCGCTTGTACCGCCCTAATGCCGTTTCGAGTAAGCGCCTTCATGTGTCTGTCGATGATGCCTTCCTTGATCATGTAACCAAAGAACGCGTTCAACACCCATTCAACAACCTGATGCGGCTCATTCAACGTAACCCACGCAGACCCTGAATCGAGGACCTTGAGCTGCGACTTGTTCTCCGCCTTCAACCGCAACTCTTCGACCCGCCTAGAAAGCCTATCTAGATTCTTCCTCGAAGGAATGAAGATCTTGCCAGCATACTCTTTCAGCCCGTTTATGTAAGCTCCAGAAGGGTCCGCTTCCTTGAACAGATCAAAGATTTCCGATTCAACAGGTGACGCAGGTTTCGGTATGGCCATTCTTCTAATCATCCAATTCCTGTATTGGTATTCTCGACTTGGAGCTTGACTACTTAATTTTATTCCAGAGTCTGGAAGCTAATCCGGACCACGCGAGAATCCACTCGGAATCGTAAAACACAGCCAGGCATCACAGCGTTCGCTCAGCCCAATTTCATGCCACTATGAGTCGGTTCACGATGCCTATTTGCCCGCTTCACACGATTAGACAGGCGTCAGCCAATAACGGCTTTCCGAACAAAGAAAAATATGAGAATAAGGGGGCTGACTATGTAGCCCGAAATCCCGGATTACTCGTGGCCCTTTTTAGTCTTAGTTCCCGTTTGCTTCTCGAAGCTGCGGAGATTGATCTCCTTGACAAATGCCTCGGTGATGAAGTCAAGCGAGTCAATCTTCTCCTGCATCTGAACATCAGTAATCTTCAACGGATGCTCAGGAATAAGCAGGTTGTCGTTCGAAGCAACAAAATGCTCCCAGTTTATTCCAACGTCGAGAACCGTGTCCGCGAGCTCTTCATCTGTTAGAGAGACGGTCTTCGCTGTATTGACATAGTTTTGAAACTCGTCGTCGGGAACCTGTAGATCCACGACTGTCCGAATCGGCCTGGGAGTTGTCCCCCCAAGCTCATGTCCAAGGACATGTGCGAGAAAGCTGAAGTTCTCGATTTCCGTGAAGTGTTTCATCCGTATTTCTAGCGGTGTATCCCCCGTGGGATTCGAGTCTGGAAAGTCTGAGATCTGCGGAGCGCCTGTTTGTGGGTCGTTGAACCGGAAAACCCTTGATAGTCTTAGCTGGTTCATCGGGGTAAGGCTTCTCCCCGAATCTTCTTGTTCAGTCCACGACTCTCTACTCTTAGTATCTGAGGCCATTTCTTAACACAGAACACAGTCCTGCTCGGGGATTCATTTACGATTTGTAACCCACGCCACCGCTCGACTGTACTCTTTCTCGAATTCTGGTTATCGCGCCGAATACATGGTCGATCTTCTGCGGGCTACGTCTCTAGAACACACTGGGATCCAAGCTGTACTGGACACTTAGTCAGGGAAAATTGTAATCTTCAACAGCACCCAAGATTCAGAGGTCACAGGAAAATCTGCGGCCAGCTCAGGTGAAATTGGAGAGAATGTCATTTCTACCGGCCCAAGTCTTTGCGACGCTTCCTCCTGGCCCACACAGTCAAAGCCAGAGCCGCTATCAGTGCCACTGTACCGAGGGTGAAAAGAGCCGTGTTCTGATAGACGATATCTATCCAGCCAGAAGAGGGCGGAGGTTGTATCACCGCTATGGACTGACTGGTCGTGAATTGGCCCTGGGCCGCATCCGTAGCCGTGAGAGTCACGTTGTAGGTTCCAAGTGTCGAAAACCTGTGCGTCATTTGTTGACCAGTCCCTGTCGTCCCATCTCCAAACGCCCATTTGTACGTGTAAGGGGATGTACCATTGTAGGCTGTCGCGATGAAAGTGACAGTGGTATTCGGGAACACAAAACTCGGCGAATAGTTGAAGGACCCGGTTAGCGGAGGGCTAAGAGAACTGGCTGGAAGGGGAAGGTATTGGCCCCAGATGTTCAGGGCTCCCGTGGCTCCTGCGCCCTGGGTGCCTGTCCAGTCGTCCGCGGTCCAGAGCATGTAGCCCGTCTTGATCGCGTCCAAGTCCGAGATTTCTCTGCTGACATAAGCTAGAGATTCTGGCGCATAACCCGCGCTTCCCGCGACCACTGTGTCCGGAGGCCAACCACCGCCCCCCGAGGCATCAGCCCCGGTTTCCGTAATAAGCACCGGACGCCCATACGCTGAGATGAGACTGTTTACTGCAACGGGCACTTGGTCCGCATAGGCTTGGGCATCAGATACGCTCCACGCGGGATGGTACTGGTAGAAGTAGTAGTCGTGGAAATCGTAGAATATTTTGTTGAGGGGATCTGTGACCTGCGGGAATTGGGACAGGAAGCCAGAGTCTCCTGGCGCTCCGAAGCCCTGATAGTCTATGCTGACGACAATCCAGTGCGTATCTCCCGTAGCCCTTACCTTGTTTATCCAGTTCTGATACATTGTGGTCAGAGTGGACATGCTGTAGGCGGGCTCGTTCTGGGGCTGCCAGATTATCTGGTCGTACAGGTCTTTGACAGCCGCTACAACCTGATCCCAGAGAGGGTCGGTGTCGAAACTGTCAGTGTAAGCGTGGCGGTCGAGGATAATCCATAATCCGTTAGCCTTGGCAACGTTGACAGCGTTAACTATCGAACTAATAGAAGGGGTTCTGCCCAGGTCTGAATTGTAAATCATGCAACGGAAGCCATTGTAGCCCCTCCCCTTGATTATATCTAGGTTGGCCTGGAGGGCTGAACTGTCTGCGAATATCCCGCCCCAGCCTCTAACAAGCGGTGGAGTGGGATATGCGGCTACGAGCTCGAGGCGAATAGGCAGCTTTCCGCCCGTGTAAGCTTCAACAGTCGAGAAGACTCCTATGAGAAGTATCATGACGAGGAGCCATCCACGAGTGCCCCTGAGACTGCTTGTGGAGACGGAACTGACTGCCAAGCCTCTACCGCACAGCCGATGAGGAATATTTCGCGATAATGTTACTCGCCTAGGAAATACTGTCGCAATCGGGGATTGCCGCTTGGGGCTAGCGAACTCGTCCAATTCACAGTTGGAATGGCTGTCGGCGCCGGTAAGATAGGGCGACGCAATGGTTCAGAATAATCCAAACGCTGAGAACCTGTACAATCCTGTAGGCGTTTCCCCAACGATAGCGGTCGCCTGTGCAATCATAGGATTCCTCGTCGCAATAGTATGAGCCTTCCTAGCCATCGCCATTCGCAAACGGAAATAGTTTCCGAAAATTGCGCCTCCATTGTGAACCGTTGTTTACTGAGGGTCTCCTGAAGCTCGGAGAGGCCCGTCAGTCTCTTTATCAGAGACATGGTTTCTCTTGGCGAATATCCGCTCGGTTTTCTCGACCACCTTCTTGACTATGCCTAAATAGGTTAAGGCTTCATGAATTCCGGTTGCTGCGAAACCGACACCTTGAGCGATCTCTCTATTCGAGAATTTCTTTGACATGCCGCTGAGGTCTTTCTCCACACCTTCCAGATACCGCTTGAACTCCTTGATGGCGAGCAGAGTTTTTTCTGCCTTCTCACGCGGGGTTTGTTCAGATTCCTTTCCCAATCCGATTGTCTCTCCAGACGCATTGAGAGAACGACGATAATAGGATAGTCCAACCTAGCGGCTGGAAGATGGGTACACAGGTTCTGATGACTGCTGAAATTCTTTAGAGGGTGAGGTCCTCTATACTTTCTTGCCTGTTTTAGCCCAATCCGTGGTCGCGGAGGGCTTGCGCGTCTCATGAATCGTAAAATGGTTGCCGTCAGGATCGACGAGATCGGCTGCAAAACCCCAACCCTCTTCGCGAGGCTGCAGGTCCAAGAACTTCACTCCGCGCGCTTTCAGCTCAGCAAATGTCTTTCCGCAGTCATCGACCTCAAGCACCCAGCGTGTCCCGATTCCTGGCAGATCGTGACTCGTAGGTACCTTAGGGTCCGTCATTGACCCCGCCTGAAACAGGACCATCTCGATAGCCTGCCCTTTCGGCGCAACAGTGAGCCACCGCGGTTGACCAGGATTCTGGTAGTCGGCCTTCTTCTCGAAGCCCATCTTCTTGGTATAGAACTCCAGGGCTGCGTTCTGGTCTTTGACGACAATCGTCACGTGAGTAAGCATCACTCTCGATCGCTCGCCACTTTGGGCGCCGAGTGATATAACGACTCCTGCGTGCCGAGGCCAGACACAGTACGGTGAAAAGGTGACAGGCCCAAGAACTCTTAAGAATTAGAAAGGACATACACGAGGGTATGTTGCAAGAGAAGAAATTCAAGTGCAGATTGTGTGGCGAGACCTTCAATTCTTCTGAGGAACGGGACGAACACAACCGACAAGTACATCCGAAGGCTTATCGATTATCACATCTATTTTCGCGGACGAAGAAGGAAAACAAGCCTAAAGCAGAATAGACTTGGGAAGAGAACCGTGCTTAGGATGTAATGCTGAATCCTGACGCTTGGGAGGCTGGTCAAGTGGAGGGGTTGGAGAGCCGTGGAACTCAGCCGACCGCTCCCCATCTTAAATAAGAATGAAACTCAAGGACCCTTGCGACCATCTGTTGCCCCGGAGGAAGTCTCGCAAGGTCGCGACAAGAACAAGATCAAATAGCGATTCTCAGGGCAACCGAGAAAGCTCGCCCTCCAAAGATTCTATCAAGGCCGCAGAGGATCTCGCTCTTGCCGCATTCGCTTCAGGACTAAAACTGGCAGCTGCCTTCGGAACCGTCGCGGCCAAAACCACGAGTCTGGCCCTCGCATCGATCGCAACAGGCGCAGACAAATTCTCCGAGCTTGTCAAGCAGGAAGCACTGAAGTCACAGAAGGCTAATGCTCACAAAACCGCGCTAGCCTCTCCTCCGAGAGGCAGAAAAAGAGCCAAGAGAGAGCCGAAGAAGGAAATCCTGGCGTCCTGACCTCTTGCCTCGCTAGTCTCATACTAGTATCTAGGTTTCCTGCAAAGGATATCTCGCGATGAGATCGCGACTCGCGATCAACAGCGGAGTGCAAACTAGCACTGCTCCGAGTACGATGATCGCTCGTTCGAATGGATAAACCAGGAATATGGCTGGCCAAAAACCCAGCGCACCTGCTCCAACGATACTAGCAAAAAGAATTCCTCCCGTGACGTGTTCGATCATCGTTCCAATGAATGCAACAACAAACACGGCCTTGGCCAAATCTCTACGCGCTCCAAAGACGAAACTATCTCGCAGGTTTCGAGTCAGGGGAGACACCAGAACCCCGAGCGCGACCAGATGAAGCCAGAGATATGGAACAGGCGGACTGGGAAGACGAAGCCACTGGAACGGAGGAACCAAGTTTGGAAGGCTTGTCCCAACAAAGATCTCAGTATTGGGATTGATGACGAAGAGTCCCAACGTAGCGACGTACATTAGGGTCGCCTCAGTCCTACGACCACGGATGAGAAGACTGATCAGCGCTACGTTCAGTGCTCCACCGAGAAAATCGAGTCCGCCGAATTTCAGAGTTCCAGCCGATCCAGGAATGAAGGCAGCAATCATTGTTCCCAAGAAAACCGCGAGTATTCCGTAGGATGGAGCGAGGAAGACACCCAAGACGGGCGTTATGATTCCGCTGAATGTGATGGCCCCGGATATCCCTATGAGCCTATCAAGCGGTATGGTCCGCGGAATTATGTAGAGTGCGGTCAATGATGCCGTCAGGGTTATCCGTTTTGTGTCGAATCTGGTCTTGCGAACCTGCATTCTTCCAATCACAGGAAGTCAGGTGTCGCGCGTAATAGCACGGTTCTTAACGATTTGCTGAAGCTCTCTCATACTTAATCCGGTCTCGTTGGATATTCTTCGAAGATCTTCGTACTCCACCTTCCCGCCGTGGGAATGACCGGTCGCTGTAAGCGCGCTCTTCACTCTAGCCTGGAACTTCTTTCCTCCCACTTCGAGTGTGATCGTGCTGCTGGCCCTTCTGCTGATGTGTCTCGAAACCGGCATTTCTCGCACCCCAAGCGTCCCTGTCTCTTCCATCAGCAATTCAGCCAAATGTTCGCTCTTTGTCTTGTCAGCTATTACCGAGATTAATTGTCCTGGCCGGTTTTTCTTCATAAAGACCGGAGTGATGGATACGTCTCTCGCTCCTGCTTCCATCAGCCTCTCGACCGCCCGTCCGATAACTTCGCCCGAGACATCGTCCAAGTTTGTCTCTAGGACAACAACCTCGTCGTGAGCGTGATCGGTCCCAGAAAGCTCTCCGATCGTAAGACGGAGGATATTCGCTATTTCATCCAGATTCTTTGCTCCGGCGCCGTACCCGATCTTATGAGGCGTAATTATTGGATTTTCTCCGGCCTTACCATCCGCTAGATTTACCGCGATTGCAGCGCCTGTAGGCGTGGTCAGTTCGAATTGGATGTTGCTGGTTTTCATGGGAAACTTGTGAGATCTTAGAATCTCTGCGACAGCAGGTGCCGGATTCGGATAGGTTCGCCCAGAGAACTCTGTCACTCCCGTTCCGACTCCAATTGGACCGCACCACCATCTCGCTCCCGACAGTTCGAGCTCATCCGCGAGGTATGCGGTACCGACTATGTCCACGAGAGTATCAGCGGACCCGAGCTCGTGAAGTTCGACCTCTTTGACGGAGTGGCCGTGGACTCGTGATTCAGCTGAGGATAGTGTATCCAAGACAGATTTGACAAAGGCAGTTCCCCACTCAGAGAGATCCAACTCTTTTGCGCACTTCACAGCAGATGACTGGAGATCGCTCGCCTTTCTTTTCGAGACTCTTTCTTCAGACCTTACTTCGATCAGTTGTGCGCTGATCTCTCCTCTCTCTACTCTTGCCGTCTTGACATGGACATGACTTGCCCCAAGAAGATTATCTTCCACAACCCTGGCTACTTTATCCAAACTCTTTGGACTTCCACCTAGGTCGATGAGGGCGCCTAGGAATTTGTCTCCGGAGGCTCCTGAAGAACTGGCGTCGATTATCACCGCTCTTCCAGAAATTCTCATGCTGACCTGTCCAACCGCTCGCGTGGGCACAAGTATTAATCAAGCTATTTCGATATTATCATGATCAGTTTTGGAGCCCAAGTCTGACAACTCCTGCGTCTACGGCCTAGGCGAATGCCCCGTTCTGGCAGTTGTAGGGGAAAAGATGAAAGACATGGAACAGCGATCAAAAGTCTTCCCAACAGACCCCGGAGCAGCGGCTGTAAGCCAGATGATTCAGCCCTTTCTTCAGCTGAACGCCAACATCTATGCAATGCTTCCTTCTTTCTGTCCCAATTGTCCCAAGAGAATCGTAGCGGTCGAGAAAGAGTTAGCTCAGATCAGGCATCAAACAACCAAGTAAGAAAAATCCAGATCTCTATCCAAGGCTCCACGCCTTGGTCGAAGGCTTACGAAGGGGATTTGGTTCCTTTCACAGCTTTCTTGAACAGTTCTACGAAACGTTGGGCCGCTTCGGCGTCTGGAGTGGGAGCGGTCTTTCTAGGGGGTCTTGGACTGGTTTTCAAATCGTTTGACAAGGCCGAACATTCCAAGGAACAGAGCCACTCCGGCTGCCACATTCACAGCTGAACTCGCAATTATCGTGACCACTCCAACCGAGTCTATCAGCGAAGCCAGTTGATCAGCGGGCAGAGATAACGAGAGGAAGAGAGAGACGACATTTCTGACTGTCAAAATGGTGAAGGCGACGATGATCAGTGTCCATGCCCGAAACGACCCGGTCAACTTTGTCACTCGATAGGCATAGAAGACCACGCCTGCTTGCAGAATGAGCTGGAAAACGGAAATGAAATAGAGCGTCGGTAAAACAACAGGGTCAAGCATTCACTCTACGCCTTCTTTTGTTTCTCCGAGGTTCCGCGGAACATCTCCATGAACTTCTCAGACGCCACCTTTCTCGGCGAGCCGCTGATGATCCCCTCGTAGTTTGTGAACGCTGACTCTATCTTGACCCCTGCCGATGTTATTTCGTACTCTCTAAGCCTCTTGTCATGGTCACTCCCCCGCATCTTCAAAATGACCAACGCCTTACGCATAGACGACTCTATCTCTACAGGCTTAAGCGCGACGATACAATCGACCAGGAAGCTCAGCCCCACATCAGTTACGCTGAAGGACCCGCCGCTTATCTGAGGAGATTCCCAGAGCAGCACTGAGCTAACCCCCCGAGTTTTCAGATATCTTATCACCCGGTAGGCTTCCATTCTCATGTCATCCTTCTTCACAAACATCTCCAGATGGCTGAGAGAGTCGACAACAAGCCTACGAGGCTGAATATCCCTAAGGACGTCATCTAGCAAGCTATCGCTACCAGACTCCAACATGAGACTCGGAGAGGTGCAGATCACGCGGAACTTGTCCTGCTCCTCCATTTTTCGCAGGTCCCACCCGAAGTTCTTTGCATCTCTATAGATCTGGTCCGGGAGCTCTTCGAAGGTCACATAGATCCCGGGCTCGCCTAGCTTGACTCCGTTGACAAGGTACTGAAGAGCGAGAGTTGTCTTTCCTGTGCCTGCGCTTCCAGCAAGCATCACAGCATCACCAGGCATGAAGCCTCCCCTGAGCATCTCGTCGAGCTCGACAATTCCAGTTTTGACCCGGCCTTCCTCCGGTTTTCCTGGGAATAGTTGGTCGAACCCAGAGGCGCCGGTCTTGGAACGTGCTGCAGTCATTTCTCTCCACTTATCCTTACCGTTTTCAGGTGGTTCGCGACCGACTCGAGAAGTTCCCGGTCTTTCGCCCGATCTAGGAATACAACTTCGGAATTTCCGACCCTCTTCTGTCTTAGGACACCTAACTGCAAGAGTTCCCTGACATCGGAAATGACCGCGATGGTTGTTCTCCCGACCCGACGCGCTACTCCATCGACCGTATCGATGAGTCCGGGATTCCGGTGAAATAAGATTAGAAGGTCTCCTCTGACCTCTGACGCGAGTAGAGTTGACAAGACCTCGGATCCGCTCACTTCAATCTGCTCCCCACGAAACAGACTTCCTTCGCGGTCTCAAGCGATTTCTCATAGTCAAGCCTCGCTTCCGAGTCATAACGTATGCCCAGCTTCCGGTTGAGATCCTTAACCACTATCCGTTCAAGAACCGCGGCTCCATTGCCGAACAGTGATTGTAATTTTCTATCAAATTCTCTCGAGTTGCTTGCGTCGTCAAGCAACCCTTTCGACGTGAGAATTTCGAGCACATTGTGGCCCAACGCGTTTCCAACAGCTTCGCGGACCGTGCTTACCAGTACCGAAGAGAAGGCTTTCTCTGCAGCAAACCTTTGGTCTGGACTCAATGACGCGGAAACGGATTCCGAACTGCCGTGAAGATCGGCTGAACTCGACTCGCGTGCTCGTACTGCCATGACCATCATGTCCTTAGGTGCTGGGCAACATCTGAAAGATGAACTGGTTGTAACCTAGGTTTCGAACATCATGTTCAGGCTTTTCCATTCTTGCACTAGAGGATAAGAAATTCGAAAGGAACAATCGACTGAGGCAGCCCCCATCTAATGAATTGAGAACGGCTGGCTTCGTTGCAAATGGCATACTATCTGGGTGTCTAATGCGTTCGAAAGAACGAGTTACAACACGCGTATTTCCGTTGGACAAAGGAGGCGCCATTTGACTAGGAAGATGCTTTGCGCTCTCCTCTAACAGAAATTTTCTACGAGACGCTGGGGTGCTGTTTCGGAAAAGTCTTACTTGAAACGCTGGGACCCACCGTACAGGCATCTATCTACAATCTGCTGGAACGTAGTGGGATCCGGAAAGAGGACATTTCCAATAGATTTGATGACGTGGTGCAATCACTGACGAGTACTCTCGGGACTTGCTCGCGTGTCGTCGTACATCGGACGATGGTCGAGATGTTCAAAGAGTATTCTCAGAGACTCGACTTCTCCTACACGGATTCCCTCAGAGATCGGCTCGCATTGTTGAAGGAGGCCGTGGTCGCAAACCATGTCCTCCCGCGCAGGCTTCGTGACGTATCGGCGTTCGACAGCGTGGAGAAACCTGACTGGTCCGAAGGATCCGGTGCCCCGAAAGGCCAAGCGTACAGCAGTCTCTATCCTATGAAAAAAGGCGTCAAGACATAGAATCAGGTTTCGATTCCACGGGCAAGCGAGAAAAATCTCTAGCTTAGTCCAGACCTCTTCAGGGAGTCTAGTCCCCTTAGGGAGGATGGA
>Ga0066703_10000734_pt1 | contig 11088 bp, 5 predicted proteins | sample GraSoiAngelo_152_FD_66505 | JGI IMG/M metagenome (GOLD analysis project Ga0066703, IMG submission 66505) | Grasslands soil microbial communities from the Angelo Coastal Reserve, California, USA - 14_1009_12_30cm | ecosystem: Environmental > Terrestrial > Soil > Grasslands | place: USA...
CGATCCTCATCCTAGGGTCTGAACGAATCTCCGATCTCATTTTGGCCTCTTCCGGGCGTCGTGGCCGTATCTGGGATCGACGTCCCAGGTTCTCCGAGAAGATCATCCATGACCTGGGCATTGGCGGGCCAATTTAGGCCCGTACTCGGCGAGGTTGGTTCAACCGAGGTGCTGGGTTCCGTTGCGATTGTTGGGTTAATGTCTGTTATTGTGGGTGTTGTGTCTGATACCGTGATTGTCGGTCCAGGGGCTGGGGATATTATCTGACTGGTTCCTGCGACACCGCCCGCGTCCTCAGCGACCACAGTGTCCGCATCAAGATCATAGCCGTAGTAGCTGAGTACGTCTCCACAGATCATCGGGTTCTCGTAGCATACCTCGCGGAGGTACGGGTCGGCGATCTTGCTGATGTCCTCGCTGCTCATGAAGAAGGCTGGTCCCTCGCAGAGCGAATAGTTACAGTCGAACGCGGCTCCAGAAGGATCCACTAGAACCGTTGGAAGATCACGAGCATACGTGTAGCCGTTCTGGCTCTGAGGATCCGACAGCTGGCCGGCAGAGGAGTCTAGACTGATGAAACGACCAATGCTAGGATCATACCAGCGAGAATACTCATAGTACAAACCTGTCGATTGGCTAACAGATTTGCCTGTAAACCTGTCACTCGACCTGTCCGAGCTAAATACAACATCCCACGACTGTACGATCTCAAGAACCTGTTTTGCCTGAAGATCTTGATAGACTAGGGGACCGGACGCCTGATATTCGAATTGTATCCGCAGACAGAAGTTACTTTCAGAGACCTCCATGTGTAGAGCGCTGGCTCCGAAATAGAGTCCTATCAACTCGGAAGCACTATCTAGGCTACATGGGCCGGTTCCAAGTTCAAACAGGCATATCACCTGAAGAGTTCCTGCGATGGTCCAAGACTGTCGAATCGGTCGAGGTCCAAGATCTAATCGACAAGACCTCGATCGACTTCAAACCTGCTATTCAGTTTTGCTACCGCGTGGCAATTCGAAGCTTCCTTCGTCACAACGGCTACAACAGTCTGCCCAGGACAGATCTCCAATACGTGTCCCAAGCCTGGCATCGAGCTTACAAGCGCGAGGAAATTCAGGGACTCTTCGCTCAGCTGAGAGAGAAACATCATAAACTCTTCGTCGTGATGGCTGCAGAGTCCGGCCTACGTTCTCATGTCCTGATAGAGTTGCGATACTCTCACATCTTAGAGGACCTTGAAGGCAGGACGACACCAGTCGCTATCCGCCTAGAGCCACGATTCTACGTAGGGAAGAAGGCAGCCGGCTACACGTTCTTGGGACAAGGGTCTGTGGGACTACTCAGAGAATGCATCGAAAAAGGGCTTGTCGAAGCCAGACCCGAAGCCAGACTGATTCCTCGTAGCTACTACGGCATCTGGGCAACCCTCCATAGAGCCCAGCAGAAAGGCTGGGCTGGACCCTAAGATTCAGACTTGCCACGGGCTCAGGAAATACTTCGAGAATGCTTTGGATGATGCGAACATTGATCATGAGAAGAAGATGATTATCGAAGGCCACTTTGCTGGGACCCGAGCCAAGCATTACACAGACCGAGACGTGGAAGAACTCCGAAACATCTATGGAAAGGCCTACCCGTTCATCAGACTGAGAGTCGACGAGCGTGTTGCAGTCAAGGCCCAAAGTGAGGGCTATGACAGAAGGCTTGCGGACTTAGAGGCCGGATTTGGCGCACACAACTGTTCCTGGAGGCTAGGTTGACGGTGCTCGAACACGAATTGGTTCAGATGAAACAGTTCCGCAAGCAAGTCGAGCAGGTTTGATGCTAGCTTGGAACTTTTCCCAAGACCTCCGGAATTCAGTTAAGAGTGGGTTGCTCGAAGGGCCTTCTTTATCATGTCATAGTAGCTAACATATTGACGTGCGACGCTGCCAATTTCGTAGATGATCGGATATTTCTTCAGCAGATTGTTGATACCTCCTCCAATCGTGGATCTTCTTGCAGGCCAGTCAAGCGGCTGAAGTCGGGCGAGGGTTTGGAGACTTCCGATAATCGGGAACCGCTGCTGCAACATCGGCGTCGTGAAGGATGAGGAGACCGTGCGCGTCCCGAATCTCTTCGCTTCTTCCTGACGGCGGAAACGATAGATTCTTGAATGCCTTGAATACACGTTCCAGTACTTATCGGGCCGATTGTTGTCTCGAAGTTCTACGGCTCTGGCGGTCCATACCAGAATGTCACTATGTCACAGCAAGGATGTATGTACCATCCATCTCGCTCCACATGCTAGACATCTGAAACCTATCAGGTTATTCACGGAGTCGCGTGAGACTTCTTCCGTCTTGGTCTCTCCACAATCTGGACAATTCTGCAAGTTCGATGATATTGACGAAGTCGGAGCTTGGGGTTTCGAGGGTCCAGCTGCCACAGCACCTGTGAGAGTTGGGAACGGAGATCGGAGAATTCGGTCAGGAAGCGTCTTATCGACAATAGTGTCTGGTCCGAGAAAATCTATGAGATCGCCTTCCGTCTTCTTTGTTTCCGGTTTCGCATAATCCAAAGGACTACGACTAGTTAGAATCAAGCGGCCACCGTCGAGAAGATCCTTTTTGCTGTAGCCCGGAGCACTCGCAAGTTTTGCCTTAGTGTAGAAATCAACGAAAGTGGGTCCGAAATAATTTGCCCAGAAGATCCCCGGCAACCCTTTCGTCGGCTGGACAGGAAGATGAGCCTCGGCATTCACTGTTTTGTCGCCGACCCTTATGGGCTCAATGATGACAGTCTTCTTATCCCAGTCTTTCTTGTGCGAAATCTCTCCGTAAACTGGCTTGAGTTGAGTGTAGAGCTCTTCGGAAAATTCTAGAAACCTAGAAATGCTTTCTGAGCTTTGAAAGTACTCATCGTGAAGAGCAAATGTGACGAGCCTTGGTAATGGCCCCGACATATGAAGAAGTGCTTGGAACCCCATTCTACCAAGCTTCTGTAAGTTGAGCTGTCCCGGTTGCCTGGTCCAAAGCTTCAAAAAACCGACGGGTGAAGAGACTTTGAAATTCCGCTTTGGAGGATCTTCGTCCCCGTACTTATCGGGTATGAAGCCATGCCGTTGCATTATATTCAAAAACCTTTGGCCAATTTCGTTGTTGCCATAATCCTGGAACGTCCAAAAATGAAGGACCACAACATACTCCCATGATGCTTCCGTCTTACTCATTCTCCACTAGGGAAACGGAATCTTCAAGACCTTCACTCCGAACTGGACTCCATATTCGAATACTGAATCGGCAACCCTTGTCCCTTCCGGCACGAATATGTTAAACGCTTTACCTGCCTGAGCAGCTCCTTCTATTTCTATTCTTATCTGTCGGGTGGCGTAGACTGTACTCTGGGTAAACTTGGCTTCACCGACAAATGCGTCAGTAACGAAGTCAGGAACAGCACTTCCTGCAGTCTTAGCGCCTTGTAGTATGGTCCTTCCAACGCCGATATTTCTTGTGAGACCAAGAGTATCTGCGATCTGTCCTTCATATTCTAGCCCAGCTGCGCGGTTTGCAGCCAGTCTTTCTGCAACATTCAATCCGCCCCCAGCTCCAAGTTCTGCTAGAGAATCGATGCCGGTGGTCACACCGAACCCGACGTTTGCCCACATGAGTGCTCCCGCGAGAGTTGGAGTTCCTCCCGCCGCATAGGTACCTCCAAGATAACCACCTACTGCTGCAGCGGCACCGATTCCTCCGATGACCAACAGGTCGGTCCCACCCGTGGCAAAAGTCAGCGCGACGAAGCCTGCAAGCATGAGCCCTTGTTGTTCTTCGGGACTGAGACTGTTCCAACCATTCCCAATGTCGCTTCCAACAGTCGTGAGCCCATTCCAAGCGGTTGTAGCTCCCGATGAGACAAAACTACAGACCGATGAAAAGATCCCGCATCCGTCCATTCCCGAGGGATCCGTGATACCGGTAGGCTGGTCCGTAGCGTAGATGTACGGGTTTAGACTCTGAGGGTCGGATAGATGCCCCGCAAGAGGATCCTGGCTGATGAACCTGCCTGTCGTCGGGTCGTACCAGCGCTGGTAGTAATAGTAGAGCTGGGCTGCCTGGCTGTATGGCTTGCCCGTGAACTTGTAGGCCTCTTTTCCCGTTGAAGAGTTGTCCAGGCCGAAGGGCTGATAGTTGTCCGAGAACAAGATACTCCCAGTAGAGCTTGTGACGAGTCGTGTGCTTCCGAGAGCATCCTGGTGGTAGTAGTTGACCGTCCCACCTACGAAGTATTTTGCTATCCTCATTCCCTGAGCGTAAACGTAATCGATGACTGAGCCTGAGGTGTAGTTGATGTCCATCAGCGACTCTGTTCCCAAATAGGCACGGAAGACTACTGAGGATCCTTCCTTTGACTCGACCTGACGGTGCATTCCGTCATACGCGTAAGATGCCTGGACAGCGCCGTTCAGCCAGAACTGGAGCAGTTCACCCTTGTGGTTCCAGATGCAGGAGCCTGTCAAGACTGGCGTCGCGGTCTGATTCCGTAGAGTGAGTTCTCCATTCTTGTCGTAGTTGAAGACTGTTTGAGGCCGCGTTTCTGATGTTATCTCGTTGAGATTGTTGTAGGTGTAGTTGTATGTAGCTCCGTTTATGTTCTGGAAGATTCTGTTGCCAAGGTTGTCGTATAGGTAGGAGAACTTCGTAGTACTGGAACCGCTTGTGAGCGACGCGCTGTTAACCCGCTGAAGCGGGTCATAGGCGTACTGTTCGTTCACCGTTATGTTCGATCCGGTGTTGGCCGTTGATTGCCCGACGACGCTCGCAACGGTTCCTGTCTTATTGTAGCCGTAGGCGAGAGACAGAAGGGTCGTAGGGTGGTTGCCGGAAGTCTTGAGGCTGATGGTTGAGACTCTGGATAACTTGTCATAGGTGTAGTTCCCGAGAAGATTGTTTCCATACGTGATGCTCTTCACCTCGTCGTTCTGGTAATAGTAGAGGCTGACGTAAGAAGAGGCTCCTTGATCAACGCTGATGGTTCTGCCAAGGTCATCGTAGGTGTAGTTGACGACGGGACTTGAGGTTCCGCATGCTGCCGCGCAGTAAATTATGCTCATGGTGTTCTCTCCCTTGTAGGCGTACTTGACGGAATAGTTCTGGCTAACAACGCCTGAAGGTGTCGATGGTCCGCTCGGGATTTTCGGAGGGTCGAGATAGTTGTTGGCGAGATAGTCGAATGGGGCGCTGGTGTAGATGTCATACATCTTGTGTATGCCGCCTGATGCGTATTCGATGTCCGCCACTCTGGACCACTTTAGGTCGACACCATTGAACAGAGAATCGCCGACGCGCAGTTCTGTTACAGAGAACCAGCCTATGCTCCCGTCGCTCTTCATCACGTAGAGCTTCTGTGCAGTGGCATTATCCACGCGGAGTGGGAGCGGGTCTGTTGTCCTTATGACTAGCATATTGCTCGTGTAGACGACTGCCATCCGGGTTATGGTTGAAGACGCGTATCGGTGGGTCGTTACGTTGTAGGAGAGTAGCTGCATCCCCGCGCTGAGACTCTGGACGGGAACAGCTGTGTCGTTGGCAAGAGTGATCAGAGTTCCCTCTGCAACGCTACCGCCACCCCCTCCACCTCCTCCTGATTGGACGACGCTGTTTACGTTGTAGGCTTCGCCGAGGACCCTGTTCCTGGCATCGAAGCTGTAGCTGGTGGTCGCGTTGAGGCTAACCAGAGACATCATGTTGCCGTTCTTGTCATAAGTGTAGTTGTCTGACTCCTGATAACTCATCCAAGGATATTGAAAGTTAGTGAGGTGTCCGAGAGAGTCGTAAAGGTAGGAGGTGCCTACGCCCATCCTGTCAACTTTGCCTATGAGAAGACCGTCGTTGTCGTATTGGTAGGATTCTTTGGAGCCATCTGGATAGGTGGTTGTCACTAGACGGTTGAGATCGTCATACGAGTACCTGGTCGTCTGGTTCTTCGAGTTGACAACTTTGACGAGGTTTCCCATTTCGTCATAGTAGTAGTTGGTGACGATTCCTGTGCAGGAACTGGAGGATTCTTCCACAACTGAGATGAGCCTTCCGAGACGGTCGTAGACTTCGCACTTCAGGTTACCGTACTGGTCAGAACTGATTATCCACGAGTTTGCCATGTTGTAGGTGGTGCCGGTACGGTTGCCATCAGCTTCGATGACGGTTGTCAACCGTCCGGCAGCATCGTACTGACTGGTTGTGGTCCTGCTGAGAGGATCCGTCTGGTTAACGGGCTCGTCCACCCAGTTATAGGTAGTGGTCGAATTCGAGTAGAATTTTCCGCCTAATAATCTTTCAACCGTAGAGAGTCGGCCTAGACCATCATAGATCTGTCTCGTAAACCAGCCGTTCTCGTTCGTGACGTTGACATAGTTAAGTTGGTCATTATACGCGTATTTGACATAGCCTAGACCGGCCGGATATGTGATGCTGGTCGTTCTGCCCAGGTTGTCGTTCGTGTAGCTGGTTATGTTGCCGTTAGGGTCTGTCTCTTGGAGAATACTCCCCGTTGTTAGGTTGTAACTGTAGAGTGTTGTGATCTTGGTCGAAGGTCCAGTCAGAATCTGGGTGTGGTTTGTCAGGTAGGCATTCTGGTAAATGTTGTTGTTGGAGTTGTACGCGTAGAAGTTCTGTCTTCCCTGGGGGGACCTGACGACTGTCGGGTTGCCGTACTGGTCGTATGTGGTAATGGTCGTCAGCCATTGAATGCTGGATCCCGTATTCCACATCTTCCTAGCATGGTTGAGACCTCCCCAGAGGTAGTAGTCGAAATATATCTCGATCGGCGCGGACCCTGTCCCGTTCTGGAGCTGCGCTGTCCCCGCGAGAGCATTATGAATGCTCGGGCTTGGGGCTCCGTTCTGGTAGAACGAGTTTGAAAAGCCGGTTGTGGTTATGTACGGGGAGACGGTTGTGACCGTAACATTGTCGAAGAGAGCTGAGAATCCGCCGGTTGCGAGGCCGAATCCAGTAGAGACCTGAACGGGGCTGTTCTGAAACACGTTGCTTGTCTGGCAGAGCGTAGACTGCCCGTCCTGCTTGAGCCAGGCAGTCACGCTCGCTCCGAGAGAGGTCATGTTGAATGTGTACCAGTAACCGGTTATCGTTGAAAGTGGACAAGAGCTACCCACTATGATGTACCCGTCATCCGACAATACGACCTCTTTTTCATTCATCCCGGTCAGTAGGTAAAAGCCCCATTTTTCGTCGCCCGTTCCTGGATAGTGGACGAATATTCCTGCCTGCGCGGTAGAGTTGATCTGGTGAGCAAGATAGACCCGGGCCTGTATGGAAACGTCGTGGCTGCTTGAATTGGCCCATGAGAATGTGTTGATGAGGGGCCCATTCACATAGGTGCCATTGTAATCTCCACTACTGACGCTCCACGAGCCTGCTGAGGTCTGCCAGACATTGTCAGTTGAGTTTCCCCCGTCTTGGCTGAACGTCTCCTGAAACGAGCGAAAACCCGGAGATAGACCGTCATTGTAGTAGGCGTTGAACGATTCCTGATACGTGTTCGTCGAAGGATTGATCACCTTCTTGGCATAGATCTGGTTACCCCGCAGATCATAGCTGTAATAGTTGGTGTAGCTACCTATCTGCCCCTGGCCATTGTTGACTAGGACTACGTCTTTGATGATCTGGCCGTTGACTCCGAAGAACTGATCGTCTCCACTGAGCAGGTTGCCGCTCGCATCTGTGACGTTCTTGACGTCCTCGATGAACGAGAACGCATACTTGGTATAGCTCGCGATCTTAGTTCCAGTTCCATTGCCGTCAGTGACCGTAGTGCCGGTAATCCGGTCGCCGGCACCCTGAGTATAGGAGTAGGCGTCCCAACGAACGGTCAAAGTCGAACTTGCTATGACCGTTTGCTGATGGACCCTGTAGGTTGTGGCTTGGGTTCCCAGTTGGTATCGGGTGTAGGCGTAGTCGTCGAACCCGCCTGTTGGGTAGATAATTTGGGCTATGAGCCAAGGATTCGACCCGCGAGTGAAAGTCGTGTTCCTGTTCGCAGGGTCGGTAACGGATGTGAGGCTTGCGCCATAGTTACCGTAGGTGATCCTTCGGATAGACGAACCTGGACTGCCGCAGCTTCCGTTGATCTGGCTTATCTGATGCAGCAGTCCTCCACTGTATGAGAAGGAGAAGGCCCTCCCAACAGTGTCGGATATGCATGAGATCTGGCCATTGGCATTGTAGAAGAAGGTGATGGTGCTGTTGCCAGTCGAATCGGTAATGTACCTCAGCGCGCGATTTGGATAGTTTGGTGGGACGCCGAAAGTGTAAGATGTTCCAGACTTGTCGACAAGGACGATGGTTCCGTTGACCGTCCTCACTAGCTGGAAGCTTTCTCCCTGATAATTCTGGTAAGTTCCTGTCGAGCCACTCCAGAAGCTTGAAGGTATGAGATAGCCCTGCCCGTCGGACAAGTGCACATCAGAAGGCTGAGCACTAGTGCTCATCCATGGAAAGTTGAGCGCCCATCCATCCCCCATTGGAGCCCACGGATACAGGTCGTAGAGGTAGGGCTGGCATGTTGTAGAGCAATTGAGAAAGCTGTAAGGCTCAGTGTACACTCTTGTGATGTCAAGGGCCAAACCCCGTCCTGGAACGCTGAGGTCTGTCTGCTCGACGGTAAGCATCCCCGTGCTCGGAGAGACATACTCGCCAAGATTTGCAAAATACTGCCCGTAAGGAGCGACACCGTTGCCGTCCCAAGGGTCGGTGGGAGACGCGTAGGGTGACCAGACTGTTTCGATTGGAATAGCAGCAAACCATAGCCCGTTTCCTTCTCTCCAGATGATCGCGAGATAGCTCGAACCGGCCGCGCTTGCGGAGGCGAAGTTCGAGCTCAGCTCGACTGGACTGGACCTCCCGATTACTGGAAAGACCGGTGACACGTCAGACCAGGCACTCGACAACGTCTTCCTTTTCATGACGATTGAAGAGCCGTTGATACCCAGCGCATAGACGTCGGAGGTCGAGAGATCAACTGTTAGGGTTGGATAGGTTACGGTCTGGGAGAAAATGTTCTTCTCGATTGTCCATGAAGAACTTGAGGGACCCCGATAAGCGTAGGAGACTTTTCCATCGCTCGCTCCAAGCCAAGCAACGTGAATATTGTAGGAGAGGTCAGAGGCAGCTGAGAACTCATCGCCTGCAACGACGTTGCTATCGAGCTCCTCTGGGCTTCCGAGGCTTGAGTTATCGTACCACTCTGACCACAGACTAACCTCCGTGCTCGAAGCACCGCCAATCTGTTTCTGGTAAATGATGCGTACATCGCCCTGCGAGTCCGATGGTACAATTACAGCCGGCATATCACTAAGCGAGGCGCCACCACAGTCATTGCTGTCTGTGTCCGCCTTCCACACTTTAGGGTATGACTGTGATATGCTGTAAATCGCGTAGAGTGTACTGTTGCAATCGAGATGGACAAAATCCTGGCTCACGGCATAGAAGGAGAGGGCCACATGGCCGCCGGATGCTACCGTTATACTGTTGAATTCGGCAAAGCAGGAACTCGGACACGTAAAAGAAAGGTAATAAGGATTCTGAATCGAACTCCACGTAATCCGAGACCCCGATATCGTCCCGATGATATAGTCCGCCCGTACTTGGTCCGAGGTGCAAGACGCTAAAGGCCCTGAGCATACTGAATTAGCCCAACCAAGCACTACCGCCTGGCCTACATTTGAAACGGACATTTCTCCCTGACAACCGAGAGTGCCAGTAAATTGCGCAGGAGTGATAGTCTGCCCCGCAGACCAACTGGTTCCGTTAGACGAATAGCTGTAAAGGATATCATTGACTCCAACACTAGTACCGCAGTAGAATACGAAATAGTAGCCAGCAGAGGGGTCGTAGAACACAAGCCGCTGAGATGTGTACACGTCGTAAGCCCCGCTTGCGACGAGGCTGGGATCCACATCGACCCTCGAACCACCCACTACCGAGCCTAGGTCGAGCGAAAACAAAAACTGTCCGGTGACAACACTCGTTGTCACGTTGTACAATGAGGAGACATCGTCCCATGAGAATGTATAGTTGGAGACACCGTAGGACACATTGAACTTCTTCGATAGAGTTGAGAGATCATATACATTGGTGATGTTCGACCACGCAAATTGCATTCTGTAGTCTCCAGAGACAGCTGGGGCAAACTGGAGATCCCATTTCAGCGGGCCCTTCGAACTCGCCCAATAGTTAATCGTGAAGGTGCCCGAGTAGTTGCCAGCAGCGACAGGCATTGTCCTGGCTGCGTATGCGCCTGTGCTGTTCGTGCCTATTACCGTGAGCGTACTCGACAATGGCAAGAGTGGGAGCCACTCACCGCTAACGGAGACCTGGACGCTCCAGAGGGAGTAAGAACTCAGAACTTTACCACTGCTGGTCAGAAGCTCGTCCGATGACAGGGGACCTCCGAGGAGCCGTATAGATAGACCCTGATTATACAGTGTCGGATTCGCTGAGGAGTCTTCAACCACTCCTGCACTCGCGAGAGCACTATTGACGCCCGAGACGATGGTTTCCGGTAGCGAAATGCGGGAAACTGGATCTGCTCCTACGGTCTGGGGAGCGATTGACTGTGACGCAGTGCTGTTCGAGAGCCCAACAGTGCTCGATTTTGAGCCGTTGACGGATGATTGGGCCGCGGGAAGTATGTGTAGTGCAGATGCAAAGCCGGAGACCGTCAGCAGAATCAGGAATGTTGCGAGTGCAACCCTTACGACTATTCCCGTTCGATGGCCCGGATGGACCATCCTAACAGGTCCAACATTGTCATGGTTCAATCACTCATCTCCATGAACCTAAGAATATCAGCGAATCCTCGGGCTGTTTGGTCGTTGCTCATTGAATGCTAGACCAAACAGGTGTAAAATCCTCATCCTGGATATTAATCAGTAGTGATCTCAGATCACTACTTACTAGTGATCACTACTTGGTTCATTAGGACCTTCGATCTCTAGGATCCCTAGAGAGTATTTCTTTACCTAGATGAGGGTGCTCTGGTTGGTTCAAACCGCTTGAACGGTCTCGATAGGCTCCAGAGACTGTTGAA
>Ga0066703_10000738_pt1 | contig 11062 bp, 9 predicted proteins | sample GraSoiAngelo_152_FD_66505 | JGI IMG/M metagenome (GOLD analysis project Ga0066703, IMG submission 66505) | Grasslands soil microbial communities from the Angelo Coastal Reserve, California, USA - 14_1009_12_30cm | ecosystem: Environmental > Terrestrial > Soil > Grasslands | place: USA...
GTCATGGAACTGGGCCGCCGCGGCATCGACGTGCAGCGCTACAAAGGGCTAGGCGAGATGAACCCGGATCAGCTGCGCGACACCACGATGGACCCGGCCCGGCGCACGCTCCTCAAAGTGACGATGGAAGACGCGCTCGAGGCCTCGCAGCTGTTCGAGACGCTGATGGGGGACGAGGTCGAGCCGCGCCGCAAGTTCATCGAGGAAAACGCGAAGTTCGTGCGGAACCTGGACGTCTAGGGGGCCGCAACGCTCCCGGTCTGGATCTTCCTCGTCCTCTGCGCCCTCGCCTTGGGCTGGTTCTTCCTCCCCCGGCGCGAGGACCCCGCGGAACCCACGGCGCGCCGCCGGGCGGACGACGACATCGACTACGCCGAGCTGGAGGAGGCCGAGCGGGAAGTTCAGGAAGCAGGGGGCGAAGACAGCGTGCGGGACTGGGGGCCAGGCACGGGAAAGCCACCTCCAGTGTGAGGCCGGTCACTGTTGCGCCTCCGCGACGCTCTTGGGGGCTTGACTGGGGGACCTACAGTCCCCAATCGTGGTAGGACGTACGACATCGGCAGCATTCCGGCCCCGTTGCGCCCGCGATTCGGCCAAGGGGGCCGTTTGTTTTCGGGTAGGTTCCAGTTGGAGGGGTGATGGACCCTAAGGCGCTGCTGGACAGCCTCGACGTCGGCGTCGCGGTGCTGGCGCGAGACTGGACCGTGGAGGACTGGTCTGGGGCGGCGGCCCGCCTCACCGGGCTCGCTCCCGACCGCGTCGTGGGCCAGACCTTCTGGCACGCGTTCCCGGCCGCGCGGGGGACGCACATCGAGAAGACGTTCGCCGAGGTGCTCAGCGACGGGGCGCCGCGCACGGTGCTGTTCCCGGCGCGCTCCGGCGATCCGCAAGGCGTGGTGTTCGACACCCACGTCACGCGCACGTCGCGCGGCCAGCTGATCCTGCAGTTCCGCGAAGTCCGCGAAGAGCTGTCTCCCGAATCGCGGGCGTCGCAGATCCTGACGGCGTTCGAGGCCGAGCGCCGCCTCTATCACCAGATGTTCGACACGCTGCCGAACCCGGCCCTGGTGGTCGTGGTGGACGGGTCGATCCTCGAGGCCAACCCGGCCGCGGTCATGTTGCTGGCGGCCCCCGACGCTCGCGCGATGCGCGGCCGCAACCTGGCCGAGTGGGCGCCGGCGACGCAACGCACGTCGTTGCTCACCGCGCTGCGCGACGGCGTGCACAAGCCGCAGCAACTGCGGCTCGGCATCGAGGTCGGCGGCGACCAGGTGGCCGAGGTGGAAGGGGTCATCACCAACGTGGAGCCGGGCCGCGACGCCGCCAAGCTGCTGTTCCTGGCGGTGGACGTGTCCCGCGAGGTGCTGCTGCAGCGCAAGCTGCTGAAGTCGGACCGCCTGGCACAACTGGGCGCCCTCGTCTCCGGTGTCGCCCACGAGCTGAACAATCCGCTGGCGGCGATCGCGGCGTTCGCCGAACTGCTGGCGGTGGACGCAACGTCATCGCAGCTGCGCGAGAGCGCCGAGGTGATCCACGCCGAGGCGGAGCGGGCCGGCCGCATCGTGCGCACGCTGCTCGACTTCGCGCGCCAGCGGCCGCACGCCCGGCAGCCGATCGACCTCCGCGACACCGTGGACCGCGTGGTCGCACTGGAGCGCAGCGCGCTCAAGAAGGCGCGCGTGCATCTCTCGACCGATATCCCCGACCACATCCCCGACCCGGTGGGCGACCAGCAGGAGCTGCAGCAGGTGCTGCTGAACGGCATCGTCAACGCGATCCAGGCGATCGAGGCGAGCGGCAAGCCGGGCAAGATTCTGGTCTGGGCGCGGCGCACCGAAGGGCACGTCTCGATCTTCATCGACGACAACGGCCCCGGCGTGCCGCCGGAGCTGCTGGATCGCGCGTTCGACCCGTTCTTCACGACGAAGGGCGAACTGGGCACCGGGCTGGGGCTCGCGATCAGTCTGGGCCTGATCCGGCAAATGGGTGGACGGCTGTTCCTGGTGAACGTGGACGGCGCCGGCGCGCGGTTGGGCATCGAGCTGCCGGCGGCCGAGGCGCCGAGCGCGCCGGCGACGCCCCAGCGCGTCCGTCCCGCGGACCGGCCGCTGTCGGTCCTGTTGGTCGAGGACGAGCCGAGCGTACGGCGCGGGCTGGAGCTGATGGCACGGCGGCTGGGCCACCAGGTCGAAGTCGCGGCCGACTACGGCCATGCGGTGAAGCGGCTCGAGGGCCGCAAGACGCCGTACGACGTGCTGCTCATCGACATTCACCTCGACGAGCACCACACCGGGTTCGACCTGTTCGAGCAGCTGCGGCTGGAGGGACGCGGCCGGGAGCGCCGCGTCGTCTTCACCACGGGAGACTCGATGTCCGGCAAGACGCGGGACGCTCTGCGCATTTCCGAGCGGCCGGTGCTGCGGAAGCCGTTCAACCTCGAAGATCTGCGGGAGATGCTGGACCGCGTCGCGGGGCCGTGAGCGTCAGCGCTTGCGCGCTTTCGCCTCCCCCTTCGCCTTTCCGACGTCCGCTTTCAGTACTTCCACGCCGTCGTTCGTCACTCGATGTGAAATCAGCGGCAGCGGCCGCTCCGTGAGCCGGTCGGCGATCACGATCGCGTGCTTCAGCGCCTCGAACCCGAGATCGACGCCGGCCTGGTCGCGCGCGAAGACGGACGCGATCGCCTCGCCCGCCAGGACTTTGTCGCCCGGCTTCACGGTGATCACGAAACCGACGGAATGGTCGACCGTGTCCTCGACCTTCTGGCGCCCGCCGCCGAGCGCGATGATCGCGCGCCCGATGCTCCGCGGCTCGACCCGCGCCACGACGCCCGTCTCCCTGGCCCGGTAGATCTCCACGGCCTGCGCCTGGGGCAGCACCGAGGGATCCTCGACGACCTTGGGGTTCCCCCCCTGCGCCTCGATCACCTGTTGAAGTTTCTCAGCCGCGCGACCCGAGCGCAGGGCGTCCTCGAGGCGCTTGCGCGCCTTGGCCGCCGTTTTCTCGATGCCGCCGAGCAGCAGCATCTCGACGCCCAGGGCGTAGGACACCTCGAGGAGGTCGTCGGGGCCTTCCCCGACCAGGGTCTGGATCGCCTCCTCGGTCTCGAGGGCGTTGCCGCACGCCCGCCCGAGGGGCCGGTCCATCGCCGTGAGCAGGGCCACCGTGGGGCACGACCGATCCTGCCCGAGGGCGATCATCGTGCGCGCGAGTTCGAGCGCGGTCTCCGTGGGCGGCAAGAAGGCGCCGCTGCCGTGCTTCACGTCCAGGACGAGGCCGGTGAGCCCCTCGGCCAGCTTCTTGGACATGATGCTGGCGGCGATGAGGGGGATCGACGCCACGGTGCCGCTGACGTCGCGCAAGGCGTAGAGCTGTTTGTCGGCGGGAGCGACTTCGGGCGTCTGCCCGAGCATCGCGCAGTGCAGTTTCTGAACCTGCGCTTTGGCCTCGGCGAGGGAGAGGCCGGTGCGGAACCCGGGGATCGCCTCGAGCTTGTCGAGCGTGCCGCCGGTGTGGCCGAGCCCGCGTCCCGACATCATCGGCACGGCGACGCCGCACGCGGCCACGAGCGGGGCGAGGACGAGCGACACCTTGTCGCCGACGCCGCCGGTGGAGTGCTTGTCGATGCGCGGCACGGACCAGCGGTCGAAACTGAGGCGGTCGCCCGAAGTGAGCATGGCGTCGGTGAGGGCGCCGAGCTCGGCGGGCTCCAGGCCGCGCCACAGCACGGCCATGAGCAGCGCCGACATCTGGTAGTCTGGCACGCCGCCGGCGGTGTATGAGGCGATGAGCTCGCGCCATTCGGCGGGTGTCAGAGCGCCGCCGTCGCGCTTGCGCTCGATGAGTGGAACCACGAACATTTACGGCCCTGTCGCCTCCTGGAGTTCCCGATGCGTGTGCTGCGGTGTCTGCCGATCCTCGTCCTCGCCGCCCTGCCGCTCGCGGCGCAGAGCGCCGCGGAGCACATCGCCCGCGGGGACAGCGCGAACCCCCTCATGCATCCCGACGTGGCGTTGCGACACTACCAGGCGGCCCTCGCGCTCGACTCCCTGAACTTCGAGGCCAACTGGAAAGCCGCCAAAGCCCTCAGCGACGTGGCGAAGCAGCTGCTCGGCGACTCGACCAAAGACCAGCGTGACAGCCTCTACTCCATCGGCCGGGGCTTCGCCGAGCGCGCTCTCCGGGTCGACTCGACGCACGCCGAAGGGCATTACGCCGTGGCGCTGGTGCTCGGCCGCCTGTCGCGTACGCGCGGCGGCAAGGAGCGGGTGCGGTTCGCGCGTATCATCTTCGACGAAGCGACCCGCGCCGTCGCGATCGACTCGACCCTCGACGCCGCGTACCACATCCTCGGCGCGTGGCACGCGGAGGTGAAGCGGTTGTCCGGCTTCACCCGGTTCTTCGCCAAGGCGCTGTTCGGCGCCGGCTTCATGAACCGCGCCAACTGGCCCGACGCGGTGAAGAACCTGGAGCGCGCCGTCGCCTTGAACCCGGCCAACATCTATCACCGGCTCGAGCTGGCGGAGGTGTTCGAGGATCTCGACCAGTACTCCAAGGCCCGCGAGCAGCTGCAAATCATCGCGACGCTGCCCATCACCGACGTGATGGATCCGCACCACAAGCAGGAAGCAGCCGCGCTGCTCGCCGAGATCCGCGACAAGAAGGACAAAACGTAAGGCTACTGTCCCCGCGCGCAATGGCTTAAACTAGGAGCCATGTCCGTCTCCTCCGCCCTCACGCAAGCCGACGCGCAGCGGCTCGCCGCGCGCGTCGCCGAGCTCGAGCACGAGCGCAAGCACCTCCTCGCGGTCATCGAGATCCTCAAGGAAATCTCGGGCTCGCTGCACTTCGTGGACATCCTGCAAGCCATCGCGCGGAAGCTCGGCGAGGCGTTCGGGCTCGACCGCTGCTCGATCTTCCTCACGGAGCGCGGCGGGAAGTCGGTGCGGCTCGTGGCGTCGTATGAGGACCCCACGATCCGCAACTACCTGGTGGACCTCGACCGGTATCCCGAGCTGCGGCGGGCGATCCAGGGCGGTGAAACGGTGTTCATCGCCGACGCGGCGACCGACCCCTCGCTCAAGCACATCAAGTCGGAGCTGATCAGCCGCCGCGTGAAATCCATCACCGTCGTGCCGATCAAATGGCGCAGCGCGGCGATCGGCGCGATTTTCCTGCGCACCTTCCGGGATGGTCCGACCTTCTCCGACGCCGACGTACAGTTCGTGCAAGTGGTCGGCGCGCTGACCGCGCAGACCCTCCGCAACGCCCACCGCTACGAGCGCCTGCTGCAGCGGCAGAACCAGTCGGACGACCAGCTGCGCAGCGTGGAGTTGGAGCGGGTGGCGCTGCTCGCGTTCCTGCGCCGGCTGCTGGATTCCTTCGGCCAACGCGAAGGCGCGTGGTCCGAAGGCATGCTCTCCCACGCGTCCGCCGAAGAGCTCGATCGTCTCGTGGGCGTCGCGATGGCGGTCATTCAGGAAGAAGCCAAGGGCCGGTGACGGACACGGCGGCGCGGGCCGCCGAGCTGCGGCGGATCCTCGAGCGGGCCAACCACGCGTACTACGTCCTCGACCGTCCCGAGATGACGGACGTCGAGTACGACCGCATCTTCCAGGAGCTGCAGGAGCTCGAACGCACCCACCCCGAGCTCCGCACCCCCGACAGTCCCACCCGGCGCGTCGGCGCCGAGCCGTCCGCGGCCTTCAAGAAACACCGCCACCTGGTTCCGATGCTGTCGCTCGCCAACGCCTTCAGCCCCGAGGCGCTCACCGCGTGGGAGGAGCGCAACGCGCGGCTGGTCCCCGAGGTCACCGGCGCCGGCTACACGCTGGAGGTGAAGATCGACGGGGCGGCGGTGAGCCTGACCTACGAGGACGGCGTGTTCGTGACGGGCGCCACGCGCGGCAACGGCATCGAGGGCGAGAACGTCACCCCGAACCTCCGGACCGTCCTCGATGTGCCGCTGAAACTCCACGGCGACGAGTGGCCCAAGAAGATGGAAGTGCGGGGGGAGGTCTACCTCTCCAAGTCCCGCTTCGCGCAGCTGAACAAGGAACGAGAGCAGGCCGGGGAGCCGGCGTTCGCCAACCCGAGGAACGCGTCGGCCGGGGCGCTGCGCCAGCTGGACCCGAAAATCACGCGGGCGCGCAAGCTGCGGATCTTCTGCTTCCACGTGGAAGCCCCGGGGCAGAAACTGCCCTTCGATACCCAGCGCGAGCTGCTCGAGCAGCTGGCGCGCTGGGGCTTCCCGGTCGAGCCACATCACGCGCTGGTCGCCGACTTGTCCGCCGCGCATGCGGAGATCGCCAAACTGGAAGCGCTCCTGTCGACCCTCGACTATGGAGCGGACGGCGTCGTGGTGAAGGTCAACCAGCGCGCGCTGCACACCGAGCTGGGCACCGTGGGCGACCGCGAGCCTCGTTGGGCCATCGCGCGCAAGTTCGCGCCCGAGGTGCAGATCACCAAGCTGCTCGACATCCGCATCAACGTCGGCCGCACCGGCGCCCTGAACCCGTACGCCGTCCTCGAGCCGGTGGAAATCGGGGGCGCGACGGTGTCGCAGGCCGCCCTGCACAACGCCGACCTCGTCGCCGCCAAGGACATCCGCATCGGCGACTGGGTCGAGGTGACGCGCGCCGGCGAGGTCATCCCCCAGGTGCTCGGCCCCGTGCGCGAGCGGCGCACCGGGGACGAGCGCCCGTTCGTGATGCCGGAGAAGTGCCCCGTCTGTGGATCGCGCGTCGAGCACCCGCAGGACGAGGTGATGACGTATTGCCCCAACGTGTCCTGCCCGGGCCGCGTGCTGGAAGGCATCGTGTACTTCGCCTCGCGCGGCGCGATGGACATCCGGGGACTCGGCTACGAGCGCGTGCGCGCCCTGCTCAACGCCGGGATCATCGAGAACGTCGCCGACCTCTACGACCGCGAGCGGCTGGACCTCGCCCGGCTCCTCACGCTCGACGGGTTCGCCGAGAAGTCCGCCCAGCAGCTGCTTGCCGCGATCGACGCCTCGAGGAGCCGCCCGCTCTCGACCCTGCTGTTCGGGCTGGGCATCCGCCACGTCGGCGCGGCGGGAGCCAAGCTGCTCGCCCGACAGTTCGGATCGATGACCCGTCTCGCCAAAGCCACCGCCGACGAGATCGGCCGCATCCGCGGCATCGGCGAAGCGATCGCCGAAGCCGTCGCCGGGTTCTTCGCCGAGCCGCGCAACCGCAAGCTGATCGCCCGGCTCGAGAAACTCGGCCTCAACCTGACCGAGCCCTCGGCCGCCGCCGGCGAAGGGGGCGGGCCGCTGGCCGGACAGACCTATGTGATCACCGGCACCCTCCCGTCGCTGTCGCGGACCAAGGCGCAGGAGCTGATCGAGGCCGCGGGCGGCCACGTCACCGACAACGTCTCCAAGAAAACGACGGCCGTGGTGATGGGGGCGGATGCCGGGTCCAAACTGGAGAAGGCCCGCACACTCGGTGTCCCCGTCATCGACGAGGCCGAACTGTTGCGCCGCGCAAGCGAAAAGTTGTAAGTTGGCGTCCGTCATGAGCGCCTCCATGTCGGCCGGGAACGGACTCGCCATCGGCCGCAGCGGCCTGCGCCAGTTGCGCGCCAGCCTCCTCACCCACAGCCCCGACCAGGCCATCACCGTCCTTCAGGAGGCCGGGTACGCGTCCGGCGGGGACGTGTACCAGGCGTTTTCCACCTGGCTCCCCGGCCGCCATGGCGTCCACTCGCCACAGGACCTCGACGCCGACCTGCTCAGCGACGCCCTCTCCGAATTCTTCAGCAATCAGGGGTGGGGCACGGTCGTGGTGCAGCCCGTCGGCGGCGCCGCGTTCGCCGTGGACAGCAGCGACTGGGCGGAGGCCGATCCCGGGACCGCCGAGGCGCCGATGTGCTTCTTCACGGCGGGGATGCTGGCCGATTTCCTCGGCCGGCTCGCCGGCGAGACGGTCTCGGTCATGGAAGTGGAGTGCCGCAGCCGCAACGACGGCCGCTGCCGGTTCCTGTTCGCGAGCCCCGTGGTGCTCCAGCAGGTCTATGAGCGGATGACACAAGGGAAGGGATACGAAGAGGCGCTCGCCGCACGGTGAGTGTCCGGCTCCTGGGCTCCGACCTCCGCACCGCTGGGCCAGGCGACGCCGCCGGGATCGCGGCGCTGCACCTCGCTTCCCAGCGGGCCGCATATAAGGGCATCGTCCCTCCAGATCTGATCGAGCACCCCGACCTCGCCGCGCGCACGCGCGACTGGGAACAGGCGTTGATGGCCGGTACCGGGCCGACCTTTCTGCTCGAAGACGGCGGCCAGCTGCTCGGCTTCTGTTACGTGCGGCCCTCTCCCGATGACGACCTCGACCCGCAGACCACCGCGGAGATCTCCAACCTCCATGTGACGCCGCAGCGACGCGGCCGCGGGCACGGATCCGTGCTGTTCGAGGCGGCGCGGCGCTGGGCCACAGGGAGCTTCCAGGACTTGCGCCTCTGGGTGGTGGAGGAGAACCGGCCGGCGCGCCGCTTCTACGAGAAGCTGGGGATGGCACCGGACGGCGGGACGCGCACGTATCACGGATCGGACGTGCAGGTCGTGCGCTACCGGCTCACTCTGTAAGCGGAGGCGGCGTGTTCACGTTTCTATCGCGGTTGAAGCTGCTGTTCTCGCGGATCCAGACCGGTCAGGACGCGGCGGATTTCCTCGGCGAGGTGGCGACGATGTTCTACCTGATCGCCGCGATCCAGGCGGCGGTCGGGCTGCTCGTCCTGGGAGACGTGTACTTCCTGATCGACGCGGCCGTGTATGCGGGACTGGCGACGTGGATCTTCCTCAAGCAGAGCACCATCGCGGCGATCCTGCTCGTCGTGGTCCGGGCGATCATCCTGGTGGTCGCATTCAAGTTGGTCAGCCAGACGGGGTTCGGCTTCCAGGGAGCGGCGTTCTCAGTGATCACGCTGGGGTTGAGCATTCGGGCCGTGGAAGCCACAATCAAGCTCAAGAAGGCGAAGGCCGAGCTCGGAGTCGGCGGCGGCAGCGCCGGCCGGCCGTCCGGCGTCATCGAGACGGGCGGAGACATCGAAGCGCTGCAGGGCCTGAAAAAGGCGGGGTCGAACCTCAAGAAGCCCCACGACGCGGAGTTCTTCCTGCACTTCCCCAACGAGGCGGCAGCTCAGGAGGCCGTGGGGAAGGTGAAGGCGATGGGGCTCGACCCGGTGGAGGTCCGCACGGGCGACAAGCCCGGCGAATGGATCGTCTACTCCCGCAAGAGCATGCTGCTCGACGCGGAAGGGCTGAAGCGGATGCGCTACCACTTCGGGCGCATCGCCAAGGCCGGCAGCGGGCGCTACGGAGGCTGGGAAGCCGCGATTGTGAAGTAGTCAGCGCCGCGCGACGCTGACCCCCTCGAGCAACAGCGACGGCGCGAACCGCGTACCGAGCCACCGCCCGTCATTCCCGAAGCCGCCGACCTTCTTCAGCAGCTCGTACACGTTGCCGGCCACAGCGGCGTCCTTCACGCGCCCGGTGATGGCGCCGCGCTCGACACGATAGGCCAGCGCGACGGGATGGGAGAAGCCTCCGGCGATCACGTTCCCCTGCCCCACCCCGATGAGATCCTCGACGATGAGGCCGTCTTGTATCCCCGCCGCCAAACCGCCGCCCGGTATTCCGTTTTCCGTTTTCCGTTTTCGGTCCATTCCCACGACGAGATTAGTGTAGGCGATCCGCGGCTTGCCGAACACGCCGCGCCGTCCGTGGCCGGTGCTCGCCGTCCCCGCGCGCGCGGCAGTCTCCAGATCATAGATGAAGGCCCGCACCACGCCCTTCTCGACCAGCGGCAGGGTGCGGGACGCCACCGCCTCGTCGTCGCAGGGGCGCGAGCCGGCGCGGCCCTGCGCGAGGGGATCGTCGGTGAGTGAAAAGCGCTCGTCGAACACGCGCGATCCCAGCTTCTCGCCGAGCGGCGACACGCCTTGCAGCACCGCTTTTCCCGAGAGTGCCTGCTCGAGCGGCAGCAGGATCGCCGAAAGCCCGGCCGGGGTGAAGATCACCGGCAGCGCGCCCTCGGGCGGCCCGACGACCGTGAGCGCGAGGTCGAGGCGCGTCGCCACCGAGCGCACCAGCGCATCGAGGTCGGCGGCGCCGGGGAGATCCGCGGCCACGTACTGGTCATAGACCATCAGCACGTCGTCGCCCGCGATGCGCGTGATGTCCACGCCGACGGCGACGCCCGTCGCCCGGTAGCGCCCCGTCGCGCCGGCGGTGTTGGCGATCTCGGTCTCCGAGACTTCGCGCTCGACCGCCACATTCAGCTGGCACCCGTCGCGCGTCAGGCGGGCGACGAGCTCCTCCCCGACGGCGATCAGGGAGTCAAGGGAGGCGTTGGCGGCGGCGTCGAAGTACGTCGAAATCGGGGGAAGGGGGGACGGAGGCGGGAAGCCGAGGGCGAGAGACTCGCCCAAGGCCGCCGAGGCCAGGACGCGGTCCAGCAGGTCGCCCGTCGCCCCGTCCGTCGCCGTGGTGCCGGCGACGCCGACGCGGCCGCCCTGCACCACGCGCAGGTTGACGCCGGCCTCCTCCGTGGTCCCCGCGCTCTTCAGCCGTCCCGACTCGAAGGCGATGGCGGTGCGCTCCTCGCGCCGCCACAGCGCGTCGGCTCCACCGCCGGAGACGCGGCGGCGCACGACGTCGAGCAGATCGGCGATCACGCCGGGACGTCGCCCCCGACGAGGGCCTCCTCGATGCGCACGTGCGGCGCTCCCTCGGTCACCGGGAGGGGAAACTGCCCGCCCTTGCCGCAACCGCCGCCCATCTGGTTCCACTGAAAGTCTCCGGCCACGCGCTCGATGCGGTCCAGCGTCTGGAACAGATTGCCCGCGAGCACGACGTCCTTCACCAGCTCCGCCACGCGGCCGTCGCGGATCATGTAGCCGTAGGCGGCGGTGAACGAGAAGTTCTCGAGCAGCGTCTGCCCGCCGAACGCCCCGCACGCATACACGCCGAGGGGGATGTCCTTGATGAGGTCGGTGAAGGTGCCGCCGTCGCGGCCGCCGGCGATGTACGTGTTGGTCATGC
>Ga0066703_10000739_pt1 | contig 11061 bp, 9 predicted proteins | sample GraSoiAngelo_152_FD_66505 | JGI IMG/M metagenome (GOLD analysis project Ga0066703, IMG submission 66505) | Grasslands soil microbial communities from the Angelo Coastal Reserve, California, USA - 14_1009_12_30cm | ecosystem: Environmental > Terrestrial > Soil > Grasslands | place: USA...
CCGCCTCCCTCCCTGCGGCTCGTCCGACGCGGCCCGTCGAGCTACCTGCGAACGCCGAGGAGGCCCTGGATCGGTCGGTCACACGATCCAGGTCAGCGGGTAGAAATCCAGGTAGGAATCGGGCCTTCAAGGATTTGCTCGCATGATCACCCCCTATTGATGCGAGGAACAGGCCTCGTCATCGCCGCGATCCTCTTGGTGCCCTCGGCCGCCGCCGCCGAGATCCGCATGGAGGAGCGTGACGGCGTCCTCTACATCCAGAACGTCGAGCCGCCGCAGGTCGTCGCGCCGCAGCCGCCGTCTTCACCCGGCGAACCCGTCGCCACGCAAACACTGGCGCCGTACCGCGACCTGATCCGCGCGGCCGCAGCACGGCACGGGCTCGCCCCGGAGCTCGTCGAATCCGTCATCCGCGTGGAGTCGAACTTCGAAGCGCGCGCCGTATCACCCAAGGGCGCGCGCGGGCTGATGCAGCTCATGCCCGCGACGGCGGCGAAGCTCGGCGTCCGCAACGTCTTCGATGCGCGCCAGAACATCGAGGGCGGGGTCCGCCACCTGCGGCACCTGGTCGACCGCTACGGCGGCAACCTTGCGCTCGCGCTCGCGGCCTACAACGCGGGCGCGGAGGCGGTCAGGCGGCACGGAGGTATCCCGCCGTATGCGGAAACGAGGGCGTACGTGACGCGGGTACTTCGGCTCCTCCAGCGAGCGGAGCCATCGGCCAATGCCGAGGCACGAGTGCTCCACCGCTACGAGGCGGCCGATGGCCACGTCGTCTACTCCAACCTTCCGATCGATAAGCTCTCGGTGACCGTGCGCGAGATGCTCGCGGAGCGCCAGTAACGCCCTAGCTGTGCGACGGGCCCGCCGTGTCCTCGAATCTGACGGGCGTCCGGCCCTTCAGATGTAAGAGCTAGCCGCGTTGGTGAGCACGGTGCTATTGGATCACCTGATCCGTCCGCTGTAGCAGCGTCTGCGGGATCGTCAGGCCAAGCGCCAGTTCCGGCGTCCGTTCGACCCGTGATACACATACGGCATGCTGTGCGGGGCATGTGGCATGGACAACCCATCCCAGAACCGCTTCTGCGATCAGTGCGGGGCGGTCCTCGACGCGGTGTGCCCAAGCTGCGGAGGGACGATCCGGCCCGAGGCCAGATTCTGCGGAACCTGCGGCAAGCGCATCGGTGAGGCTGCGGCAGCCGAGAGGCGGGCGGAGCCCGAGGCACGGTCGGCACGTCCCCCGGCGTCCCCCCCGCTCGCGTACCGGAGTCCGGTGGTCGCCTATACCCCGCGGCATCTCGCCGACAAGATCCTCCGGTCGAGGTCCGCCCTCGAGGGCGAGCGCCGGCAGGTTACCGTCCTTTTCGCCGACATCGCGGGCTTCACCACTCTCGCCGAGAAGCTGGACCCCGAGGACGTGCACCGCATCGTGGACCGATGCTTCGAGCTGATCACGGCCGAGGTCCACCGGTTCGAGGGCACGATCAACCAGTACACCGGCGACGGTGTGATGGCGCTCTTCGGCGCGCCCATCGCTCACGAGGACAGCCCGCGGCGCGCGGCTCACGCCGCGCTAGCCATCCAGCGGGCACTCCGAGGCTACGACCGGGAGGTGCAGGCCCAGGGCGGGCTTCCTCTGCGGATGCGGATCGGTCTCCATACGGGGCCCGTCGTCGTGGGGAAGATCGGGGACGACCTGCGGATGGACTACACGGCGGTTGGAGATACCACCAACCTGGCCGCGCGCCTTCAGCAGACTGCCAGGCCGGGCAGTGTGGTAGTGAGCGAGGCCACCCAGACCGCCATCGGCGGCTTCTTCGAGACGCTCGACCTGGGCGAGGTCGCGGTGAAGGGGCGTGCGCCGGCGCGCGCGTTCGAGGTGCTGCGCGCCCGCGCCCGCCGCTCACGACTCGCCGCCGCCGTGGAGCGAGGGCTCACCCCGCTCGTGGGCCGGTCCCGCGAGGTGGACATCCTGCTCGAGCGCTTCGCGGAGGTCAAGCGCGGCCACGGCCAGGTCGTGTCCTTAGCCGGGGACGCGGGCATCGGCAAATCACGCCTGCTCCTCGAATTCCGCCGGGCCGTGATGGAAGCCGACGAGCATCCCACGTGGCTGGAGGGACAGTCAGTCTCCTTCGGTCAGTCCATCCCCTTTCTGCCGCTCATCGAGCAGCTCCGGTTGAACTTTCACATCGAGGAATTCGATGGCGAGCCCGAGATCATCGCCAAGGTCGAGCACGGCATGCGCCGCATGGGAGAGCTGGAGACGCATATCCCATACATTCGCTACTTGCTGTCGGTCGATCCGGGCGACCGCAGCATCCTCGAGATGGAGGCGGGCGCGCGACGGCGGAAGGGCTTCGAGGCGATCCGCGCTCTATCCCTCCGCGGGGCGCGCCTGCGTCCCCTCGTCTTGGTCTTCGAGGACCTGCACTGGATCGACGCCGGCACCGAGGAATACCTCGCGTCGATGGCCGACGCGGTGGCGAGCGTACCCCTCATGCTGATCCTCACCTACCGGGTGGGCTATTCCCCGCCGGTCCCCGCCCGCAGTTTTCACACCGCACTCACGCTGCACCCGCTTTCCGAGGCTGACGCAGTGGCCATGGCCGGTCACGTGCTCGGCGCGGCCGACCTACCGTCAGCGCTGCGCCAGGCGCTCCTGGAAAAGGCCGAAGGCGTGCCCCTCTTCATCGAGGAGGTGATCAAGACCCTGCTCGATCTCGGACTGCTCCGACGAGAAGGCGACGGCTATCGCGTGGTGGAAGGCGTAGGCGCCCTCAACGTCCCCGACACCATCCAGGGCATCATCATGGCCCGCCTCGACCGACTGGGCGAGGATGGCAAGCGCACAGTGCAGCTTGCCTCCGTCATCGGGCGCCAGTTCCTCGGGCGGCTGCTCCAGCGGGTCGCGGGGCTGGCGGAGCGGCTCACGGAGCTGCTGGAAGAGCTGAAGGACCTCGAGATCATCTACGAGCTGGGGCTGGCGCCCGAGCCCGCTTACATCTTCAAGCACGCACTCATCCAGGACGTGGCGTATCAGAGCCTGCTCAAAGAACGCCGGCGCGAGCTCCATCGGGCGGTCGGCACCGCGATCGAAGAGATCTATGCCGACCGGCTGGCCGAGCACGCCGAGGAGCTGGCCCACCACTTCCAGAACGGGGGTGATTGGCAGAAGGCCTTCACCTACCTCGTTCGGTCCGGGGACCGCGCGAAGGCGGCCTACGCCAACCAGAGCGCGCTCGACTTCTACGCGCGCGCACTCGAGGCGAGCGTGCAAGTGGTTCCCGCCCTTGCCCCCACGCGGATCGTGGAGATCCATCATCACCGGGGCGAGGTGCTGCGCCTGCTCGCCCGATATCCGGACTCCATTGCCGAGTTCGAGCGCATGCGCGAGGTGGCGCGGAGCAGCGGCGACCGCGTGCGTGAGGGCGAGGCGCTGGTCGAGACCTCCTACAGCCAGTTCCTCACCTTTAGCAGCGAAGCCATCGGGCATTGCCGCCGTTTCGCCCAGGACGCCCTGGCCATCGGCCGGGGGACCGGCAGTCAACATGTCGTGGCACGGAGCCTCTGTTACCTCGGCCTCGCCGCGCAGGCGGACGGCGACGTGGCGGAGGGAGACCGTCTCTTCGAGGAGTCCCTGGGCATTGCGAGGGCCGGCGGCTTCGCGGACACAGTGGCCGTGAGCCTCACCTGGCTCGGGGCCCACGCTAACTGGCGCGGCGAGTTCACCCGGGCCATCGAGACGAGCCAGCAGGCAGCCGCGGCGGCGCGCGAGATCAACGACGGCCTCTCCGAGATGATCTCGAGCGCGTTCACCTGCCTGAGCCAGATCGGTCTCGGGCAATACCCAGAGGCACTCGCCACCATCGACGATGGGTTGGCGAAGGCGCGGGACCGCAACAATTCGTTCATCGTGGGCCGGCTCACCAACACGCTGGGCTGGCTCTATCAGGAGCTGGGCGACTTTCGCCGGGCGACCGAGTACAACCGCGAAGCGGCGGAGATCGGCCGTCGGGCCAAGAACGCCAACGTGGAGGTCAGCTCACTGATCAACCTGAGCCTGGACGAGCTCAACCTGGGCGACCCTCGGAGGGCGTTGGCCCTCATGGAGGAGACGCAGGAGCGGGTGGAGAAGTCCGCGTTCGGCGCTCATCGGTGGCGGTGGTCAAACCACCTGAGCGCGTACTTGAGTGAGGCTCTGCTCGCGATCGACGAGCGTGAACGTGCGCTCGAGCAGGCCGACAAGGCGCTTCGGCAAGCCCGCAACACGGGGTCGCTCAAGTATCAGGCCAAGGCCCTGGCCCTGCGCGGCCAGATCTTCCTCGAAACCGGTCGACTAGCCGACGCCCGGCGTGAGCTCGCCGAAGCACTGACCTTGACCCGGCGCATCGGGTATCCGACGCTCACCTGGCAGGCCGCGCACCTCCTTGCTCTCGCCCAGGCGGCCGAGGGAGACGGGGAACAGGCGGTGACCGCAGCCCGCCTCGCTGCCGACACATTGGATCAAATCGCCGGCCGCCTGCCTGATGCCGCCCAGCGGCGCACGTTTCTGGCCTGGCGCCGCGTCAACACCGTCCGCGAGGACGTGGAACGCCTGCTACGCAGGTCCGGCGACTGAGATTAAGCCCGTCGCCGACCTGTTCGTTCCTATCTTCTTCGTGACCATTGGCACGAAAGTTCAGCCAGCCATGTTGAGCCCCTTCTCTCCGGAGGGTCACTTGTGGCTCGCCCTGCTGCTTACCGCCATAGCCGTGGTGTCGAAGCTTGTGACTGGTCTAGGCGTCTACCAGCGCGTACGCTGCGCTCATCGTCACGGTGATGCTCACGACGTTCGCCGCGCCTCCGTGGCTGAAGGCGCTGTACGGCACTTCTACGCCCATCAGCATCGCCGGCGTCGTCTTGTCGCACCCGGACAGGAGCACGGTGGCGTCGAGCGGATAGGCGCGCAGACACTCCTCGACGTCCATCGCCATCAAATTTCTGAAGAGCATCGTCGTGGCTTCATCAGCACTTCACCCAGCGAGATCGTCGGGAACTCGACCGGGAACCCGCCGGCGCTCCACACGCCGCGCTTGACGGCATCGGCGACCTGGCGCAGGTGGGCGTTGCAGTTCGTGAGCTCGGACCACGAGTTGGCGATGCCGACGACCGGACGTCAGTCGAAGAGCGCGTCGCTGAATCCTTCGGCTTTGAGCCACGAGCGATGGACGAAGCCGTCGAGGTCGTTGCGCCCGAACCAGTTGCGGCTTCTGAGCGGGTGTGCTGTCATGGGTTCCTCCGGGGCACCGATTATAGATCGAGGGGGTCTCCATGCGGCTCGCCGGCAAGGTCGCGGTCGTGACGGGCGGAGGGAGCGGGATCGGCCGTGGCATCGTGCTGGCGATGGCGCGTGAGGGCGCCGACATCGCGATTCCCGACATCCAGGTGCTGAACGCCGAGAAGGTCGCCGGCGAGGTCAAGGGACTGGGCCGCAAGGTCCTCGCGATGAAGACCGACGTCACCAGCGCCGCCGACGTCAAGACGATGGTCGACCGCACGCGCGAGACGTTCGGCAAGATCGACATCCTCGTCAACAACGCGGGCGCCGCAGGGCCTCCGGGGATGCCATTCACGAATAACACCGAGGAAGACTGGGACCGCACCTTCGCCGTCAACACGAAGTCGGTCTTTCTCACGTGCAAGGCGATCACGCCGCACTTCATCGAGCGCAAGGCCGGCCGCATCGTCAACATCGCCTCGATCGCCGGCCCCATCGCGGCGCCGACGATGCCGCCGTACAGCGTGGCGAAGATGGGCGTGATCACGCTCACGCGCATCATCGCCAAGGAGCTGGCGCCCCACGGCGTGACCGCGAACGCGATCTGTCCGGGTGTGCTCTGGACCGACTTCTGGCAGAAGCTCGCCGCTCACCTGGCGGAGACGAACCCCGCCTTCAAGGGCATGACGGCGCGCCAGGTGTTCGACAAGCGCGTTGGCGACATCACGCCGATGAAGCGCGAGCAGACCCCCGAGGACATCGGCTGGGCCGCAGTGTTCCTCGCCTCGGACGAGGCGCGCAACATCACCGGCCAGGCGCTGAACGTCGACGGCGGCGTCGTGATGCAATGAGCCACCTCCGCGCGTGTTCGCAGGGGAGTCGAGAGGGGGGCGGAGCCCCCTTCTTCCAATGAACTTCGACTTCAGCGACCGCGAAGAAGCGTTTCGCAAGGAGGTCCGCGGCTGGCTCGAGGCCAACCTGCCGGACGATCTGCGCGGTCGCGCGTTCGCCGCCTCGCGCGCCGACCGCGACGAGGTCCGGAAGCTCCGCGCCTGGCAGAAGCAGATGTGCGAGGCGGGCTACGTCGGCCTCGACTGGCCGCGCGAGTTCGGTGGGCGCGGCGCGACGATCGTCGAGATGGTCATCCTCTATCAGGAGATGGCGCGCGCCGAGTCGCCGCAGCTGGTCAATCGTGGCGGCGTGTCGATGCTCGGGCCCACGCTCATGAAATACGGGACCCCGGCGCAGCAGCAGCGTCACCTGTCGAAGATCCTCACGGCCGACGAGCTCTGGTGCCAAGGATTCTCCGAGCCCAACGCGGGCTCCGATCTCGCGAATCTCCAGACTCGCGGCGTGCGCGACGGCGATCACTTCGTCGTGAACGGCCAGAAGGTCTGGACCAGCATGGCCCACGTCGCCGACTGGTGTTTCCTGCTCGTGCGCACCGACCCCACCGCCGCCAAGCACAAGGGCATCAGCTTCCTGCTGGTCGACATGAGGACGCCGGGGATCACGGTGCGGCCGCTGCGCCAGCTCACCGGCGAGGCCGAGTTCAACGAGGTGTTCTTCGACAACGTGCGGGTGCCGGCCGAGAATCTCGTCGGCAAGCTCAACGAGGGCTGGTCGGTCGCCATCACCACGCTGGCCTACGAGCGTGATCTCCTGACCTTCATCCGTCATATATCGTTGCGCAACGCGCTGCACCGCCTCGTTCGGCTCGTGCAAGAGCAGAGGAAGGGCGCCGATCCGATCCTCAGGCAAAAGCTGGCGGCTCTCTGGATAGGCGAGCAGGCGCTCCAGCTCAACGGCTACCGCAGCCTCACGAAGATCCTGCGCGGCGGCTCGCCCGGGCCCGAAGGCTCGACCTCGAAGCTCTTCTGGAGCCAGCTCGACCAGGAGCTGGCGCACGTCGCGACCGAGGTCATCGGCCCGTACTCGCAGATCGCCCACGGCTCGGCCTGGGCGCCGGACGACGGCCAGTGGGAATTCTACGAGCTGCTGGCGCGCGGCAGCGGAATCCGCGCCGGCACGTCGGAGATCCTGCGCAATATCCTCGCCGAGCGCGTCCTCGGGCTGCCGAAGGACTAGCCTTCGTTTATCCGTATTCTATTCATAGGTGCGCCTCGGCCGGCGGGACCCAGCCCGCGACGGCCTGCAGCGCGCACTACCACGAGGAGCATGACCCATGAGTGACCTGCTCTACGAGGTGAAGGACAAGATCGCGACGATCACCTTGAACCGGCCGGACAAGCTGAACGCGTTCACGCGCGACATGATCGACGCGTGGGCGAAGGCGCTCAGCGCGGCGCAGGCCGACGAGAGCGTCAACGTGATCATCGTGACGGGCTCCGGCCGCGCGTTCTGCTCGGGTGGCGACGTGGGGCGGATGCGCGAGGGCGAGCCGACCGCGCTCGACGGCAAGAACAGTCTGTGGGAGGGCGTGCACCGCGTGCCCAAGACGCTGGAGACCGTCGACAAGCCGGTCATCGCCATGGTGAACGGGCTTGCCGTGGGTGCCGGCATGGGCATGTGCGTTATGTGCGACATGCGGGTCGCCGCCGAATCCGCTCGCTTCTCCACGGGCTACGTTCGCGTGGGCCTGGTCCCAGGCGACGGCGACACGTACTTTCTGCCGCGGCTCGTCGGCGCGGCCAAAGCGCTCGAGCTCCTGTGGACCGCCGACTTCATCGAGGCGCCGGAAGCGCACCGGCTCGGCATCGTGCAGCGGGTCGTGCCCGACGCTCAGCTGAAGGAGACGACCTACGCGCTCGCGCGCCAGATCGCCGACGGACCGCAGATCCCGATCCGGATGATCAAGCGGCTCGTCTACCAGAGCCTCAAGCTGGATCTCCGGACGCACCTCGACCTGGTCTCGTCGCACATGTCGATCGTGCGGCAGACGGCAGACCACAAAGAGGGCGTGGCGGCGTTCAAGGAGAAGCGGCCCCCGCGGTTCGAGGGCCGCTGATCGGCCTCAGCCCTTCCGGAGCTTCGGGTCGAGCGCGTCGCGGAGCGAGTCGCCGAAGAGGTTGAAGCCGAAGACGCCGAGGCTGATCGCGATCCCCGGGAACAGCGCGATCCACGGCGCCTTCTCGGCGTACGACGGGGCGGAGCCCGAGAGCATGAGCCCCCACGACGGCGTCGGCTCCGCCGCCCCGAGCCCCAGGTAGGACAGCGCGGCCTCGGCCAGGATCGCGGCGCCGAGCTGCGCGGTGAGCATGATGATGTATGGGGCGGCGACGTTGGGGATGATGTGCTGCAGGATCACGCGACGCCGGGTCGCGCCGAGCGCCTGCACCGCCTCGACGTAGGGGTTCTCCTTCACCGACAGCGCGGCGGACCGGACGACGCGCGCGACGCGCGGGATGACCGGGATCGAGATCGCGATCACCACGTTCTGGACCGCCGGGCCCAGGATCGACGCGATGGCCAGGGCCAGGATCAGCTGCGGGAACGCCAGCAGGATATCCATCAGCCGCTCGAGCAGGAGATCGACCCGACCGCCCCAGTACGCGCTCACGACGCCGAGCAAGGCCCCGATCGTGCAGCCGATGAACGACGCGAAGAATCCCACGAACAGCGCGATGCGCGCACCGTACATGATCCGGCTCAGGACGTCGCGGCCGAACTCGTCGGTCCCGAACCAGTGCTCCGCACTCGGCCGCTGGAACTGCGCCCCGTAGTCGCCGACGTACGGATCGTACGGCGCCAGGATCCGCGCGAACACCGCCAGGAACAGCATGCCCAGGATGATCACCGCCCCGGCGGCGCCGATCGGTTTCGTGCGGACGAACCGCGCCACCACTCCGGCGAAGGTGAGCTTCGGCGCCAGGGTCGCCGACGCGCTCGCATGGGCCAGCTCGACGTTGGTCGCCATCGCCGTCACCGGTAGCGGATGCGTGGATCGAACCACGCGTAGGTCAGGTCGACGAGCAGGTTGATGACGACGAAGCCGAACGCGATGAGGAAGATCAGCGCCTGCACCACCGGATAGTCGCGGTGGGCGACCGCGTCGACCACGAACCGCCCGACGCCGTTCAGGGTGAACACGGTCTCGGTGACGACGAGCCCGCCGATCAGGAATGCGAACTCCGTCCCGACGAGCGTGATCACCGGGAGCATCGAGTTCTTGAGCGCGTGGCGGATGACGACCGCGCGCTCGTGCAGCCCCTTCGCCCAGGCCGTGCGGATGTAGTCCTCGCGCAGCACCTCGAGCAGGGTCGAGCGCGTCATCCGCGTGGTGACGGCGGCGTAGCGATAGCCCACCGTGACCACCGGCCAGACCATCATCTGGAAGTTCGCCCAGGGGTCGATCCACGGCGGCGTGAACTCGAGCGGCGGCCCCCAGCCGAAGAAGATCACAAGCATCAGAATGCAAAGGATCCCGACCCAGAACGAGGGGATCGCGAGCCCGCCGATGCTCACGATGCGCACGAGGTAGTCCACCCAGGTGTCCTGACGGATCGCCGCCAGCATGCCCAGGGGAATCGCGATGAGGACCGAGACGAACGTCGCGGCGATGGCCAGCTCGAGTGACAGCGGCAGCCGGATCAAGAGCTCCTCGATGACCGGCCGGCCCGTCCAGAGCGAGTTGCCGAAATCGAACCGCAGGACGCCCCAGAGCCACGTCCCGAACTGGACTACCAGCGGCTGGTCGAGGCCCAGGCGATGGCGCATGTCGGCCAACTGCTTGGCGTCGATCTGGCCGCCCGCTTCACCGCCGAAGATCAACAGCGCCACGTCGCCGGGAATGACCCTCATGATCACGAACACGAGGGCCGCGGCCCCGAGCAGAGTCGGAACGATCAGCAGAAGCCGCTTCGCGAGGTAGGTGCCCATGTCTCGCCCCGCCGCTCTGGACTAGTCTTCGGACAGCCAGACGTCCTGGAGCTTCTGATTCGCGTAGTGGTTGGGCGGCGCCACGTAGTTCTTCACCTTGGTCCAGTGCACGACGTTGCGTGACCACCAGAGGCCCGGCATGTAGTAGGCGTGCTCGAGCACCGTCTTCTGGAGCTGGAGGATGATCTTGCGTCGCTCGGCCGGATCGAGCGAGCGCGCCTGGCGCGAGAACAGATCGTCGACGCTCGGGTCGCTGAAGCGGCCCCAGTTCTGCGGATCCCCGGTGGTGTAGCGCCGCAGGAAGATGTCGGGGTCGTCACTGGCCTCGACGGTCGGCGCGACGATCAGCTCGAAGTTTCCGGTGTCCCGGCCGTCGGCGAACCACGCCGCGGTCTCCTCCGGCCGCTGCTCGGCCTGAATCCCGATCTTCCGCCATTCCTGCACCGCGAACACGGCGAAGTCCTGGTACGGGAGCTTCACGTTGCGGTTCTTGAGGATGAGCTTGAAGCCGTTGGGATAGCCCGCTTCGGCCAGGAGCTTCTTGGCCTCCGCGCGATTCTTCTCGATGTCGGGGCTGAACCCCGGCAGCTTGTGGAGATCTGCCTCCGACAGTGCGAACTCGGTGCTCGGACGCAGGAGGCCGCCGACGTCCTTGAGCCCGGTGAGATTGAACAGCACCTTGCCGCCGGTGTAGCGATCGAGTCCGAGCGTGAGCGCCTTGCGTACGCGCTCGTCGTTGAACGGCTTCACGTTGTTGTTGATGGCGATCCCCCACTGGCCGGTCATCGGCGTGTGCTGGATGGCCACCTTGTCGCCGAGCTGCTTCTTGATCGCCTCGACCTCGGCGTTGGGCAGATCACGGAACTCGATGTACGCGCGCCCGGAGCGGATCGCCGCCGCCCGCACCGACGTCTCCGTGCTGATGAAGAACTTGTAGCCGTTGAGGTACGGCCGGTCCTTCACGA
>Ga0066703_10000740_pt1 | contig 11061 bp, 9 predicted proteins | sample GraSoiAngelo_152_FD_66505 | JGI IMG/M metagenome (GOLD analysis project Ga0066703, IMG submission 66505) | Grasslands soil microbial communities from the Angelo Coastal Reserve, California, USA - 14_1009_12_30cm | ecosystem: Environmental > Terrestrial > Soil > Grasslands | place: USA...
TGCGCAGCCGGACGTGCTCAACCACAACACCGAGACGGTGCCGCGTCTTTACCGAGTCGTGCGTTCTGGAGCGCGCTATGAACGCACGCTGCGGCTGTTGGAGAACGCGAAGAAGTTTTCGCCTGGCATGGTGACTAAGAGCGGCGTCATGGTCGGGCTTGGCGAAACTCTAGGGGAGTTGGTGGATGTTTTTCGCGATCTCGGCGAACGAGCAGTGGATATTCTGACGGTGGGGCAATACCTGCGGCCGTCACGCGACCATTTGCCAATTTCGCGTTTTTATACGCCGGACGAATTTTCTTTCTTGAAAGAAGAGGCTCTACGTTTCGGCTTTCGCCACGTCGAATCAGGACCGCTAGTGCGCTCCAGCTATCACGCGCACGAGCAGGCTGACGCAGGCATGGCCCGCCTGTGACGGCGTTCCGACATCTGCTTACCCAACCGCAGACGACTTAACCCTAAATGGAAACTTCGCGCTTCACCAGACTCGACAGGCGTTCTGGCGGACCATGGGCGCATCCGGTTTGCAGTGGAACGCTTCCCGGAACTCGGGTGTGTTGGAGACAGGACCGTTCACGCGCCATCGGCCTGGAGAGTGCGGGTCTATCGTGACCAGCATTCGCGAGTATTCATCGGTTCGATTACTGCACCATACATTGGCCCAACCCAAAAAGAAGCGCTGCTGAGTTGTTAGACCGTCAATCGGTGGAGATTCTTTGCCGGCTAAACTATTCATCAAAGCCATAAGAGCGATGCGCATCCCGCCATTGTCGGCGGTGTTTTCACCGAGCGTCAGGCGGCCGTTGACTTTGAGATCATCAACCGCCGTATAACCCGAATACTGGTCGGCAACACAACTCGTCCTCTGATCAAATTCTTTATGGTCCTGGTCGCCCCACCAGTTACGGAGATTGCCGTTAGCGTCGAACTTGCTCCCTTGATCGTCGAAGCCGTGAGTGAGTTCGTGACCGATCACCGCGCCGATGCCGCCGAAATTCATGGCATCGTCGGCTTGATTATCGTAGAACGGCGGTTGCAGGATGCCGGCAGGAAACGTGATGTTGTTCTGTAGCGGATTGTAGCTGGCATTGATCGTGGTCGGGGGATAAGGCCAGTCCCCTTTGTTTACCGGCTTACCGATCTTGTTGAGTTGCCGTTGAAACTCGAAGGTGTTGGATCGCAGCGAATTGCCCAGAGCGTCCCCTCGAGTAATTGTCAGCGTGGAATAATCACGCCATTTATCTGGATATCCGATGCGGTTGGTAATGTCCGCGAGCTTCACCATGGCCTGCTTCTTGGTTTCCGCTCCCATCCACGGCAGATTTTGAATATCTTGGCCAAGCGCCTTCTCCAGTTGTTCCACCATTCTTAGCGTGCGTTGTTTGCCTTCTGGTCCAAACGTAAGTTCCACGTACTTCTGCCCAACAGCCTCGCCAAGATCGCCAACCGTTGCGCGGACGCAACGTTTCCATCGCGGACTGAGTTCCTTCGTGCCCTGAAGTGCTTTCTGGAAAAAATTGAAATTTTCATTTACGAAACTGTCCGGAAGCAGGGGTGCATTCGCGTGCACGACCTGCCAGCGCAGATAAGTTTTCCACTCATCGAAGGGTGCTGATTTCAGTACCGTATCCATCTTCTTGAAAAATTCCGGCTCGGTAACGTTCAGGCTCTGAACCGCAGGGGTACCAATCCCTTCAAAGTAAACCTGCCAACCAAAATCAGGGCTTAGTGCGGCCAATTCCTTGGAGGTCATCTTGTGATAGACCTTGTCGGGATCGCGGCGACTGGTGCGGTCGAGTGCCCCTTTTGCCAAAGCGGTTTCAAGATCCATCACGGTTTTGGCTCCTACGGCTGCTTTGTCAGGAGTATCCCCGACCAGTTCGAACATCTTCTGCACATGCGCGACGTACTGCTTGCGGAGTTCGACTGACTTGGGATCAACCTTGAGGTAATAGTCGCGGTCAGGCAGCGCCATGCCGCCCTGGCTGGCCTCCGCAATGACTTGGTTGGCATCCTTAAAATCCTGTTCAGACCCGAAACGGAAGAGCACGTTCACACCTTCGCGGTGCAAACGAATAATTTCCGCCGCGAGAGCATCTTTAGATTTCAGATCGGCGATGCTTTTCAAATCGCTATCTAAGGGGCGCGTTCCCGCTTTCTCAATGGCGTTTTCGTCCATGCAGGATGAGTAATAGTCCCCAATTTTCTGCTCATTAGCGTTGCGCTTCGCATCATTCGCGGAATATTTTTGAAGGATGTCACGAACAATGTATTCCCCTCGCTCTTGCAGTTCATTGAAGCGGCCCCAGCCCGGCCGGTCGCTGGGAATGGGGTTCTGCGCCTGCCACTTCGTACAGGCATAAGCGTAGAAATCGGTGCAAGGATCAATGTCTTTGTCCAGCAAGTCCGGGTTGAAGCGCACATTCCCCGAAGGCTTTGGAGACTCAGCTTGTGTTTGCGTAGAGCATGTTTTCTGGGCTATACCCAGGGTGACGAAAGTGAAAATGAAGACGGCGGTTTTTAGACCGAACATAGGTCCTCGCATGGAGAGTGGGGTCGACATCAACCCATTGGAATCACGACTCGAACAAGAGTGGCGAATGGAGTCTGCCCGGGTTTCCTCGCAGCGCACTTAACCATTTATTCGACGCATACGGGACCAAATTGTCAACGTGGAATGGCCTCATGCCGCCGGATGATTCAGAATCACTCGCCCGACTGCCGCAATTGCGCCACCCCCGGACTTGGTGATCAGAAAACTTTCACGTGAAAGGTCAAATACTTCTTGGGATTCTCTCGTATTGCCTTGACCAGTTCGCGGGTTTCCAGCAGCATCTGGTTGGAATTGTTGTAGAGTGCCGGGTCTTTCAGGAGCAAGCCAAACGTGCCTTCTCCGGCCTCCATGCGATCGCTAATCGTCGAGAGCTTGTTCATAGTGTTCTGCAACTTGTTAGCGAATTCCTGGTCCCGTGCGAGCTTACCGATCGCACCTTTGCCGGCATTGATGTCATCGGTCAACTTCCTGACGTTGCTGATAGTTTCGTTGGCATTGTCGTAAAGAGCAGGATCTTTCAGAAATTTACCAGCGGCGCCTTTGCCCTGCTGGAGTTCGTCAATGATGGCATTGAGCTTGTCAACCGCAGCCACGGCCTTCTTGTAAGCTTCGTCGCTTGCGATCAATTGCCCGATGCTGCCTTGGCCGTTCTTAACCTCGTCGACGATGCTTTTGAAATCATTCACCGTCGTATTCAAGCGATCATAGAGATTGGGATCGTAAATCAGCTTGCCAATCGAACCTTTACCCGTCTCAACAAATGCCAGGATGCGGTCAGCGCGCTTGAGCAAGGCATCCATGTTCTGCAAAGTGCTCTGGCTGGAACGTACAACGTCATTGAAGTCAGGGTGCTCTTCGGTTGGGAGCACATCGCCATTCTGCACCTCCGGACCCCTGGCCTTCTTGCTGTCGATATCAACATAGGTTTCTCCGAGCACGCCTGCTGTCGATAGCAAGGTGACCGAATCCTTGCGCAGGAGGAAACGATACCTGGTGCCCACCTTCATGGTGACTTCGACAGGCGTCAGTGGCTTCCCTCCGACTACCTTAATCTCGCTGACATTTCCGATCGGCACTCCTTCGAGACGAACAGGAGCGCCCTCGCGCAGGCCGCCGGCATTATCGAAATATGACTTGATAACAATCTTCGGAGTGAACCAACCACTACTGCCGGACATGAGAAAAATCAGGACCGCCAGCGTAATGCTGGCGAACAATACGGTCAGTCCTACCTTCAGTTGCGACCATTTCAATTGCTTCTGGCTAGGCAAGTTTTCTCCCGAGCAATGGCATCATAGCAGCCCTTCGTACCGCTCGAATCGCGGGGGAATTTGATGAATAATAGCAGACCGATGACCCGGCTTCACATCGGGCGCGGCGCTTGCAGCGATCGGGAGAGCGCCAGGGCCAACAGATATGCGGCCGCGCCGCAGGTTAGAGTCACATTCATCCCAAAATGGATCGCTATGACCATCGCCAGTACTGACCCCAGTACGCTGGACGCGGCGTTCAAAGCCCAGGCCCATTCGACGGCGTTCGCCTCCGCTGGGTTTGTCACAACCTTGGTTGTAGAGGAACTGGAGGCCGGGAAGGTCGGAACCGGCGCACCAGCCAGGGCGTGCAGGCCGGTGGGGAAGGGCATCCCCATGGCGAATCCCAGTGGCACCAGCAGCACAGCGCTAACCAACAGTTTGATGGCAAATGGTAAGCCCACAAGTGAGGAAAGGATGAGTGGGAGGACGAAGACGTAGAGAAGAATTGCCGCGGCGATCACCACGAGAGGCTGCCAGCCCCGCCCGGTGCTGGATAGCCACCGCCGGGATGCAAGACTGCCCGCTCCGCTCGAAAGCAGCAACAGGAAGATCACCACGGTTAACGCATAAGTAGGATGCCCCAGGAACAATACGAAACGCTGGATAAAAGCGATCTCTACCAGGATGTACCCCAGTCCGATGGCCACGAAATAGAGAAGCGGAAGCGCACGCTGGCTTCGCCGGCCTCCGCGCACAGCCATCGGAATGATGAGGAAGGCAAGCACGGCTGCTAAAGAGATCAGCAGCACCATACCGAGCACGACCACTCCCAGGTTAACTTTCCAGTCGACGCCTTGCTGCAACTCCTCGTCTAGAATCTGCGCGGTTTTAAGCGTGAAGAAAAAGAAGGGCGCGTTGTCGGTCACCGGCGCCACGTTGAACTCATATCCGCGAGCGAAAGCATAGGGATCGTTGCTGGCGATGAGTTGAGAAAATGGGTTGCCCTGCGGCGAGGACGGCAAGTAGAGCGGCACCAGGTTTGAATACAGCTGAAGGTGCGCCCGGATGGCAGCTTCTTCCGCGGAAGTGAAGGGGTTGCGCTTCGCCAGCACTAGCACCGGCCGGCCGTCTTCCTCGAGCGGCCCATCGGAGGCAACAATGAAATGCTGCGCAGGATTCGAAATCCCCAGGCGGCGCAATGCTTCCATGGCCACCGACACTACGCGGAGCGCTTCGCGCGGCTGCTTGAATTCCCAGCGCGTGATGGCGATCATGCCATCCGGTTTCAGATGCTCGAAATATTCGCGGAATGCCTCCACGGTATAAAGATTGTTTTCGCTTAACGCAAAGGCCCCGGCGGCGGTCGAAGCCCACGTGTCCACCAGCGTCATCTGAAGCACGTCATAGTGGTCCGGCGTGTTGCGGATGAACGAGCGGCCGTCTGCAATATGAATATTCACCTCTGGAATTTCGTAAAGGTGATACGCAAACTTCGCATAGCGCCCGCGCATGATGTTATTCACGATGATGCGATTGATCTCAATACCGGTAACCTTGGGGCTGCCATTAGCTACGGCTCGCAGCGCGTCAACTCCGCCTCCAGGGCCGATAATGGCAAAGTCGCCCCGAGGGCGTAGTACATTGGCCAAAGCCGGCGCCGTACCCATCAGGACGTGCTGCCACTCAGTGCCCTGCCAGCCATGCGGGTCCACGTTCATGATTGCCGTGCCGGCGTCAGCATCGATCAAGATGTACTTGGAGCCGTCGGGATGGTTGTCCACTTCCACGCGGGAAATGGCGTTCCAGCGAACGTATTCCACGCCCGTAGACTTGTCTCGCCGTATGCCCTTGGCATAAATCACATCAACCAAGCCGCCATAATAATTTCCGCCGATGAAGGTAGCCATCACCAGCGCCCACAACAATCCGCGTTTGCGGCCATCCGCAGTCGGAGCCCAGACCGCCGCCGCCAGCAGCATCGCCAGTCCGGCGAACAAAACCGTATTGGGCCCCCCAAGCCAGTTGAGTAAAGGGACGAGCGCAAGGCACGCCACAGCGCCTCCACCAAGATCGGCGCCGTAAAGGCGTGAAATGAGCTGAGTTTCCCGCGCGAAGACTACTGAGAAAAGAAGGCCGGTGAAGAAGAATGGCACCGCGGCCACAAGATATATCGCCGTAAGATTGCCAAAGTTGGCCCACGAAAGCTCCAGCGAGACCGGCAGGTGTACGATAACTTCTAGCGCCAGCACGACGCTTACCGCGTTAATCGTGCAAAGGATCGTGGCCAGCCGGCGGGTTTCGACTTTTGCCAGGCGCTGTTTGAAGATGTAGGCGAACACTCCGCCCGCGCCAAGTCCCAGTAGCGCGATCGAAATGGCGAGAAAGGCGAAATGATAAAAGAGCACAACTGAGAACAGCCGGGTCAGGGCCAATTCCAGCAGCAAAGCCGAAAAGCTAGTGAGTGCCACTCCAAACAGCAGCGCTCGTTGGTGGCGATCGGTGCCGGCAGCGGGCAGGGCAACAGTTTGAACGGCTGGCATCTTAAGATTTGTTCCGGAAGCGACAGTCTAGCAGAATTGCTCGATTTAACTTTCCAAAATAACTTGTGCAAGAGCCTGGTCAGCGGTGTGCGTGAGTGAGAGAGCGGTATTTTTGGCGCCAAGCCTCGCGGCGAACTCGGCGGCTTTCCCGTGGAATACGATGGTGGGCCTGCTGCCCCGCCTGCGAGTAACTTCGATGTCGCACCAGCGAACCCCATGGTTCCAGCCCGTACCGAGGGCTTTCATGGCAGCCTCTTTGGCGGCGAAGCGCGCAGCATAGCGCTCAACCCGGTTGGCCTTCGACTGGCAGTAGCGAATCTCGCCATCAGTAAAGATGCGTTTGACGAAACGATCTCCGAAACGCTCGATGGCTGCGCGGATGCGTGGAACTTCGGCGATGTCGATGCCGGTGCCGACGATCATGGCTTCAAAGTAGCACAAGCATGAACCAGCGCGTCGCCTCACGCGTTAGAACAACTGGTCTGCGTTGTAAATAACTTGATCGTCAACCACGCGGGCTTCGGGAGTCAGTCTGTGTGGCTTCGCTGTTTTCTCGGAATCAATGTGCAAGACCGTATGGCCATGGGCGACCAGCCAGTCGGAAACCAGCATACGATGACAGCGGAAGTAAACGCGCTCAGCGCACATGTAGGCGATGCGAGCATTTCCGGCGAGTCCGAGCAGTTGGGAGATGCCATGCTTGAATTCAGGGGTCAGCATGTGGTCGGCGTAGTTACGGAAACTCGCGCTACGCATGCCGGTGTTAGGTGAGTCGTCCCGAATCTTTTTCCGGCGTCCGCCGAGTTCCTTCATCCAAACGTACTTAATCCCAGCGGCCGGCAAAGATGTTACCAGCGATTCGCGATTGAAATGCGGCAGACGGCCGGACATCGGAAGAGATCGGATATCGACCAGAACATCGATAGAGTGTGCCTTAAGGGCACTGACCAGCTCATCCAGAGCGCGGGTCGAGTGGCCGATGGTGTAGAGCGTGGCCATGCTTCCATTTCACCACAAGCACTGGACTAAGAGTGTCTGCGGCGACTTATCGGCGACTCGCGCGATTCAGCGCGCTCACGACAACATCGTCCTGGTCCGGAAACACGGTTCGCAAATCCAGCAACACCCGCCCGTCTTCAACTCGTGCAATCACCGGCGGATCAGAAGCTCGCAAGCGTTCGGCGAGTTCTTCGGCGCTTAGATCATCGCAACTTACCGCCAGGAGGCGGGTAGGCAAGACCGCAGACGGCGCAGCCCCACCCCCGATTACGGATTCTCCGTCGGCAATCTTTACCTTCAGTGCTGCGGATGCAAGCTTTTGAGCAGCAATTTCGGCGCGTTTGCCGATCTCGTCTTTCGAGGCGCGCACCATACGGAGAACGGGAATCGCCTCGTGATCACGTTTGATGTACGCCAGCAGAGTAGCTTCGAGTGCGGCGTAAGTCAGCTTGTCAACACGAAGCGCGCGGAACAACGAGTTCGACCTCATGCGCGCAATCAGATCACGACGTCCGCTGAGAAGACCGGCTTGCGGGCCGCCCAGCAGCTTGTCTCCGCTGTAAGTGACTACGTCTATACCGGCGCGGAGACTATGAATAACACCCGGTTCCCCGCTGACGCCGACAGAATTCAGATCGAACAGCGCGCCGCTCCCCAGGTCTTCGACCACTGGAATGCCCCGCTTGCGAGACAAACTTACCAATTCCTGGAGCGATGGTCGTTCCGTAAAACCGCTGATCTGGAAATTGGAACGGTGTACGCGCAACAACAAACGGGTGCTTTGACTGATGGCGCTCTCGTAGTCGGCGATGCGCGTCCGGTTGGTTGTGCCCACCTCCCGCAGCACCGCTCCCGACTTGGAGATCACATCCGGAATGCGAAAAGATCCGCCAATTTCGACCAGTTCGCCGCGTGAGACGATGACTTCTTCCCCGTCGGCCAGAGTGTTCAGCGCCAGCAGGACGGCCGCGGCATTGTTGTTGACCACAGTCGTGGAGACGTCCGCCGGGGCAGCGCGAGTGCCCTCGCCTGCGAAGCTGTCGGTCAGCAGCTTTTGGAAAAGCCGCTCCACATGGACGTCGCGCTTGCCACGTTCTCCGGAAATGACCTCGAACTCGAGGTTCGAGTAGGTGCTCGCAGTATCTCGGATGTGATCGAGGGCGGATGAAAGCAAAGGCGCACGCCCAAGATTGGTATGCAGAATCACTCCCGTAGCATTGATCACAGAACGCAATGAATAACTAAGCGCCTTGCGGAGCTGGTGTTCGACCGCGCCAGCCAGTCCGGCGATGGCAACATCGACGGCTGCGGAGTCGAGATGCCCATCGGAGATTTCTGTGCGCAGCCGGGTAAGCACGGCACGGGCAGCGTCGGCGACAGCGGCGTGGCCTTCGTGCGCTGCGAGAGCCACGATTTCCGTCTCACGCAGCAAATCGTCCACCGAAGGCAGCTTGCGGTATAGATCGGATTTCGCGGCGGTCTTCACAGGCAGTAATTATCCCACGGTCAACGCGGGGAGCAAAAAGGCGAGGCTACAAAGTGTGCATGTAGGCAAGTAGGTCCTGGATTTGTTCCTGGGTGAGGACCTGGCCGAAGCTGGGCATGGTGCCGTGTCCGAAGCGGATGATTTCACTGATCCGCTCGTCATTTGCGGGAAGCCCGCTTAAAGGCAGGAATGGTTTCTTAAAAACTCCCTTCATGCTCGGGCCCTTCTTGCCGCGCGAAGAGTAGGGCTCATGGCAATGCTCGCAGTAGTTGTCGTAAACGCGGCGGCCGGCGGCTTGTTGCGAATTAAGCCCGAGTTCCGCGTCGCTCTTGCGGCGCTCAACGTTGCATCCGACAAGGGACCCAAGCATTGTCAGTAAGACACCAAGATGAACCACGGATTTCAGATAAAAGATTCGTGATTTCGCGAGTAACCCGAATTGGTGAAATTGCATCTTGCCTCACGAAATCAGATGTCGAAAAGTTCGGGCCCTCTTCGCGGGTAGCTTGTTGCCGACGTAAAATAATAGAGCACGATGCCAGAGCACGCCATGCCGATAATGGTGAAACGAGTCTATGAAAGAGCAATCCCTTCCGACGGAGTACGGGTTCTGGTGGATCGGCTGTGGCCTCGCGGCTTGAGCAAAGAGAGAGCTTCGGTGCGTGCCTGGTTGCGCGAATTAGCGCCGTCGGATGGTTTACGAAAGTGGATTCATGCCCGTCCCGAGGCTTGGCCGACCTTTCGTAAACGCTATTTGAAGGAACTCACGCGGCCGGAGGCGGCAGGCGCCTTGGAACAACTCTATCGTCTCGCCGGAAAACATCGTCGGATGACTCTGCTATACGCCTCCAGGAATGAAAAGCACAACAATGCCGTAGTGCTCAAGCAATTACTGGAAGGATTGCGCAAACCGCCAACTGGGACAGGCCCCGGAGCCATGAAGGGAATGCGAACACCACGGGCAGCGAAACGTCCACAATGAATTTCACTTTAGTCGATTCTCCACATCCGGCCGCGCAGAAACAAACCTCTTTGTCTCCTTTGGTCCCACCTCGAAAGAAGTGATCTCGAATGGTTCTGTTCCCGCTGAGTTCGGCATCAGCTGAGACTGGCCCAGGGAAGGGGCTCAGCCAGGCAAATCCCGTTCCAGCCTGGGGCGCGGTAGAGCGGCAGCAGAAGTGCGAAGCTAAAGATTGGTGGCTGGTAACGCAGGCCGATCACGCAGTTCTCGCAGGCGACCTGGCCGCGAACATTTCATCCCCATTGTTTCCAAAGCTGGATCCTCATGTCGTACGGGCAATTGCTTTGCACGATGGAGGTTGGGCGCAATTTGACAGTGATGGGTACGCAGACACCATAAAAGGGAGGCCGCGCTCATTCCTGGAAATGGCGCCCCTCGAATTTCTCTCCGCCTGGCGTGACTCGATCTCCATCGCGGAGAACGCCAGTCCGCGGGGTGGAATTGTTGTAAGCGGACATTTTTCGCGCCTCGCAGAAACCCGCTTGCAAGCCGCGAGCGATGCCCCCGATGACACCCAAAGACTTCAGTCGTTTATTGCGAATGAAGGGGAGCGACGGAAACGGTTGGCTACTATAGACGGCTGCTCTCGCGAGGACATCGAGATATTAATAATAGATGTGCTCCAATTCTGTGACTTGCTCTCTCTCTACTTATGCTGTGGCGCGCCGGAAAACGTAGAGTTTCCTCAGAGATTTTGCGATCGCGCAATCAGGATATTCCGAGAAAGCGAGGTCCTTCGCACCGAGCCACGAGTGTTTGGCGTAGGGGTCAGCTTGGGAGTACAAGCCCGACGCTATTCTGCTTCTTCAGATGACTTGAAGGTGACGACTCTACCGTTCATCCTCGCCTAAAGACCACGGGAAACGTCTAAATTTCGCTCAGAAGGTGGGCCGAAGTCGCTCCTCCCTCATACGATCTTATTTCGAGGCTGGTGCGTCCGCGACGATGGCTTCGACGATGCGGTCAATCGTGTCGGTGACGCGTTTGTTCGGAAGATTGAAATTATTGGAGAGGATCGAGAACGCGACTTGCTCGCCCTTGTCGGTCTTGGCGTAACCCGAAAGCGCCTTTACTCCGCCGAGTGACCCTGTCTTTCCATTGACCCGCCCCTGCAGCTTCGTATTCTTGAAACGATCGGAAAGCGAGCCATCCACTCCGGCAACCGGAAACGTGCTCCGGTAGACATTACCCCACGGCTGTACCGCTGC
>Ga0066703_10000745_pt1 | contig 11039 bp, 7 predicted proteins | sample GraSoiAngelo_152_FD_66505 | JGI IMG/M metagenome (GOLD analysis project Ga0066703, IMG submission 66505) | Grasslands soil microbial communities from the Angelo Coastal Reserve, California, USA - 14_1009_12_30cm | ecosystem: Environmental > Terrestrial > Soil > Grasslands | place: USA...
GCGATGACGGTGATGTCCGTCGCCAGGAAATTTTTAAAGCCCTTGGCCTCTACGCCCACCCGATACAAGCCCGGAATCAGGCTCGGGAACGAATACGTTCCCGCCGAAGTGGCGGTAATTCTCACCGACACGCCCGTCTCCTGATTCGTCGCTGTTACCTGCGCATTCGGAACCGTTGCTCCCGTAGGATCGAAAACCTGTCCACGCAGGGTTCCCGTGAGTCTCTGCGCCGCCGCCGGGATCGAGAAGATCAACGCCAGTCCCAAGACTGCTGCCCAATAAATCAACCTTCTCAGGCTGCTGAACCGGCAGGCACACGACCCATCACCCATCCGTCCCTCAAAGTTCATTATCTCCCCCTCAATTCGAACTGCTTCGAATTTGTCCCATACTTCTGACGCTTCTATTTCCTGGAACCGTCCATCCGAATGGGAATAGCCAGCATCAGACTTGTCCTTCGAAGTGCAGGTTGTTCGCCAATGCGGACCTGGATTAACACATATTCTTTTCTATAACTTACGAGCCATATTGGCCCGGAGGGAATCTAAACTTCGATACTTCTGGAGGGTTTAGCTGATTTAGATTCAGGTATGCGTAGCGGAGAAGTTGCTGGAATGGCGGGCAATCCCTAGTGGGTCCAAAGAATATACGGGATAAGGAATGCCGGTTTTCTGAAGCGGCGATAGCATCGATCTCTCGCGCATGAGAGGCGAATCAAATTCCGCAAACATCGTGTTGCGCCACGTCCAAGCCAAGTAGCCAGACGGCCGGCGGAATACGCAAACTACTCCGTCCGCACGGCGAGGATTTTCTTTCCCACAACCCTTATTTCGATGCCCAGGGGCGGGCGCAGATCGGAGCCCTGCGCGATGCTTCCACGCACCCACACTCCACTACCGGGAAGATTGCTGGTTTTCAGCGGATCAAAGACTGTGCGGCTGCAGGGGTTACCGACCATGGGATGCTTCGCGGCATGGAAGCCGTAATCATTTTTCAGTTTGTCCAGGCCGGTGAGGTATTCGAGCTTGCAGTTGCCATAAGGGGATTTTTGTTCGAAGGCCCAGTAGCCGCTTGCCTGGGAAGGGGAGCCTGCCGGCAAACGAATGAGAAGCGCAGGGATATTTTCTCCAGTGAGGCGGTTGCGAATAAAAAACTCTTTTGCGGACCACGGTTTGGCCATCTCCGTAGCGTCGGCGATCCCGGGCTCCGCATCGGTCGCGTGAGGAAGCAGCGTGCTTGGATCGGGCGCGGGGGCAGGCACTTCGATCTGCGGTTGCTGTTCGGCGGGCTGCGGTTCCACATGTTTCGCGCGAAGGGCCCAGCGCACTCCCAGGAAAACCACGAGGAGCACGGCAAGAAGTCCGATGACTAATTTCATGGCGGGATTCGACGTGGCGGATGAGCGTGTGCCGGACCCGGAAACGCCGGGAATCTGCGGCATATCCGGCTTGAAGCGATCCGAAGGTGGCTGGTCGGTCATCGGCCTTCGATTCTATACTCAAACGGCCTCGAGGCGAAGGCGAAGCAATGAATTCGTGAGCGCACTTGTACAGAAAAGTAAGCAGTGACCGGTGTCCCGTGTCCTGTGGAACCGAGAGAATCGGTAGCGGGCTACTTGGACATCCCTGCCAAGAGGCCGAGACGTTCGCCAATTGAGCGGTAATCCTTTTCATTGGTGCAGCCATTGTTCAAAGTAGCCAAAGGATGGCTTACATTCGCTGGGTCGAATCTGCGGGAGAGAGTTGTGGAAGGAGGGAAAGTGCATCCCTCCCCCCGTAATGTCGGAGCTAAAGCCCCGAGAGCATTTATGAGAGAGCCACAAGTCCTTACTCCGCGAAACAAACTTGACCGCTGTAGCGAAATACGGTCCCGGCGATCAAATCGGCTTCACCGATGTTTGTTATGTCGCCCGTCGCCCCAGCAAATTTGCCGGTGCCACCGGTAACGTGGACGGGATAAGTGATGACCGCGAAAAGAGTTTGCGAGATTGGAGCGGTTGTCGCAACCGCGGGGTCGAAGGTGAGCATATCTCCCGACTCCGTCACCCAGTGATGCTGGACATGAAACACTACCGTGCCCGAAACCAACTGGGGCGGTCCGAGCAGAGTTCCACTTACAGCGCCTCGCAAGTCTCCTGTGGCAATGCCCATCGTGGTGTTTGCATCGATGGCGCCGAAGTTGGTCATGACCGTTCCGCCCACGGGAAGGCAATGACGTTCGCTGGCCGTTGAACGAGGGGCTGCCTTTGGTGCGGGCGAAGGTCCGCTAAATAGAGCCATCGCAGGTACGAAAACGGCGAGGGCCACCAGCATTACACGAATCAATGCTCCGCCAAAAGTAATCGTGCTTTTCATACAGTTTCCTCCATGTGCCGAAGAGGCTACGCATTGCTCCTTCGGGCGAACTTTGCTACCATCCGGCCAGCTTCACGACTTTCCCCGAAGAGCGACCCGGCCGACTGGCGTCGTTCCCGCAAGCTAGCTTCAGGCCGTCTCAGAAGTCTTTGGGAAAAGTTGAAGAAAACTTAGGGATATTCTGAAGACTCCTAACATGCCGGAAGGAAAGCACTTGTATGAGTTCGGTCCGTTCCGCTTGGACCCTGCCGAGCGCCTGCTGCTGCGTAACGGTCAAACCGTACCCCTGGCGCCGAAGGCGTTTGACACTCTGCTCTTGCTCGTCGAGAACAGCGGGCACCTGCTGACCAAAGACGAATTGATGAAGCACCTTTGGCCGGAGACGTTCGTCGAAGAGGTCAACCTTGCCCAGAATATCTCAGCGATCCGGCGGGCGCTTGACGACAAGAACGGTGGGGCACACTACATAGAAACGGTGGCGAAAGGCGGCTACCGGTTCGTCGGGCAGGTGAGCGTTTTCCCGTCGCCAGGACCCACGGCTCGATCCGCGCGAGAATCCCACGCCACACCGGCGCTGGAAGCGCGTCCGGTCATGTCAAAGTCAGTACCGCGACGTATCGTTTTGGGTGTTGGCGTGGCGACGGCACTTGCCGTGTTGGCCTGGAGTATCGGGCACCGCCGGGTCCGTGCGGGCGATTCGCTCTCCCCGATCCGCTCGATTGCCATTCTGCCGCTGCAAAACCTCTCTAATGATCAGCAGCAGGAATACTTCGTGGACGGCATGACAGACGAGCTCATCACGGACCTGGCAAAGATGGGCAAATTGCGGGTGATTTCCCGCACCTCGGTGATGTCGTACAAAGGAACGCATAAGTCCCTGGGGACCATTGCGGGCGAACTTAACGTGGATGCAGTGGTGGAGGGAACGGTACTGCGCGCGGGCAACAGAGTGCGCGTCACGGCGCAATTGCTGGGCGCTTCGCCGGAGAGACATCTCTGGGCCGACAGTTATCAGGGAGACTTGACCGACGTATTTTCGTTGCAAGATCGAGTGGCACGGTCAATTGCGCGTGAGATCCGCGTGACACTCACGCCAGAAGAACAAGCGCGGTTGACTAATCTGCGGCCGGCTGACCCGGAAGCTTACGATGCCTATGTGAGAGGCCGCCACTATGCGGCGCAAATTACGCCAGACGGCTTCGAAAAAGCGATCGTGAATTTCGGCAGAGCCATCGAATTGCAGCCGCGATACGCACAGGCTTATGCGGATTTGGCTGAGACGTATTGCTGGGCCGCCGCGATGCAGTCGATTCCCGCGCAGGAAGGACTGCTCAAAGCCCGCCAGGCAGCCATGAAGGCTCTCGAAATGGACGAGAGCCTGAGCCAGGCGCACAGCTCATTGGCATGGGTCAAATATGCTTATGAGTGGAACTTTCCCGAAGCAGAAAGAGAATTTCACCGCTCCCTCGAACTGAATCCCGGTGCTTCCTGGGCGCTCCTTTGGCATGGGATGTATTTGGCGCAGGGGAACCGCATTGAGGAATCGATCGCAGAAATGAAAAAGGTCCGGCAGGTCGACCCGCTGTCTCCGGCGGCCAACGCACTCGCTCTTGTTCCCCTGCTCAACGGGAGGAACTATGACGCTGTCATCGAAGGCGGACGGAAAGTATTGGAAATGGATCACGCGAATGGCCTGGGGCGATGGCTGTTAACGTCAGCATTTGAATGGAAAGGCGATTTCTCCAAAGCCATTGATTTGGAGGAGGAAACTGCTGTGCTCTACGGCGAAAACAAAGAAGTGGTCGCTCCGCGATTCTCACGTCTTCGTCGGGCGTGCCAGACTCTTGGTCCCCAGGGGTATTGGAGTATGAAGCTTGAGCAGCAGCAGTCCCTCTGGAAGACGAATCCAGGCGATCCTTATGACCATGCCGTGCTTTATGCTCGCCTCGGCAAGAATCTGGATGCCTTCAACTGGCTGGAAAAGGCCTATCAAGTCCGCTCGCAAGAAATAATCTTCGGGCTCAGGACTGAACCGGCGTTTGATGGCTTGCGTTCCGATCCGAGATACACAAATCTTGTGCACCGCATCGGGTTCCCCGCACAAACTCAGTAGGCTGCTGAGCCGCGACCTCGACAAGATCGCTTTCAAAAAGATTTGGCGGGTGGAACCCAGACTGGCCTTAGCGCGAGCTAAAAGTTGATCACGAACCAGTCCATGAGTACGCTTGAAAGGGCCATGTGGGAAGGAAGAAACCAACGCGCGAAATCCGGGCCTCACGGCAGATTCCGCCGTTCCTGGCTGCTGTGCTCCGTAGTGTGTATGGGGATTGAATTTTGGTGTCCCTTGGCTGGTGCACGGGAAGAGCCGCGAACCACGGCCGCGGACGGGGGGCCGCAAGACCCGGCGCTAGCTGGAGCGGAGCGCGACGTCTCCTGGCGCACGCTCCCGCACAACGTTCTTCAGGATCAGAAAGACATCTGGTTGTTTCCGGTGCAACTCGGGAAGGGACGGCACTGGCTGCCCACGCTCTTGGTAACGGGAGTGACGGCGGCACTCATCACCGCCGACCCCCACGACACGCCTTACTTCAGGCGCACGGGGCGATTCCAAGGCTTTAACGACCTTTTCTCCGGACGCATCACCGCGGCAGAAACGGCCGTCGTTCCCGCGCTCTTTCTGGTGGTGGGGCGATTCCGCTCCGCGTGCTACTCGCAGAGGACCGCGCTGCTCGCCGGGGAAGCCTACGCCGACAGCGCCATCGTTGACGTAGTGATGAAAGTAGCGACGCGCCGACTGCGTCCTTCCGACATCGCGCCGTTCGGCAATTTCTCCGACACGTTCTTCAGCAGTCCGAAATCTCTCAGCGGTATAAACACAAGCTTTCCTTCCGGCCATGCGACGGCGGCGTTCGCCGTTGCAACCGTTTTCTCCCATCGCTATCGGCAGCATCGCTGGGTGCCCTGGGTGTCCTACGGCGCGGCCGCCGCGATCGGCTTTTCCCGGGTTACGACTCAAGCGCACTTCCCATCGGATCTGTTCTTGGGGGCAGCGCTAGGCTATACGATGACAAAGTTCGTCGTACTGAGGCCGCGATAGACTGGGTGGAAAAGGGAGTCACCCGAAACGACGGTTCGAGCGGGTTGGCACATCTTAACAACGGGTAACGTGGGCTGAGACGGCCAGCCATCGGCCGTTCCTCCGTCCCCACACGTCCGTGTAGCGGCCCGCTCCGGGCCGTCCGTCCGGCATGGTGTAGGTGGTTCGCGCGTGAATGATCGCGACGTCGCCCATGATCCGGACCTTGACGTCGTGGGCTTCGAGATTCGAGATCTTCGCAGGCGCCGCGGTGTGCCTCAAGAATGCTTCCCGGTCCAGGAGCGATCCGTCGGGCTGGGAGCAGAGAAAGTCGTCGGCCAGGATTTCTGCAAAGCGCGAAACATCGGAGGTTTCGACCGCTCGAATGTAATCGCCGTTGAGGTCGAGGAGACAGTCCACAGCGGGCTTCAAAGCAGGCCTGCTCTGCATGGGGTTCTCCTTCTCAACCGACACTGGCGCGTTAAGGTTGGGCCACGCGTCTCGGGCCGATCACCAGTCAATTTTTTCAGGAAAAAACTCTGCCACGAGGTCCTGGTAGTAAGGAAGGATTTCTTGTGTCTTCGGCCGCTCGCGGCCTTTCGAGTATAGATCGTAGGGATTGAACTTCCGGACCCATGCAAACAGGCGCTCGTCGTGTTCGTTCATAAGGTGCCGGTAAGCGCCGTGGCGATGCGCGGGATAAAACGAATGGTACCGGAGCATGTACTGCGCCTCCTCCGGCACATACCTCCGCGTCACCTGATAGACATATTCGTCATGTCCAAACGAGAGGTGCACGCTATCGAGACCGCAGTTCGGTTCGTAGATGCCATACTCGGTTTGGTAATCCGGAATCGCGCTATCAGAGTTGGCGGGGAAGAATTCCGGAAAAACGATCTGATCCGAGTATCTGCAGCCGACGGGGAAGGTATCGCCGACTACGGCCCATTGGGGCTCGCCATAGAGGCAGAGCACTTTTCCAAGATCGTGCAAAAAGCCGGCGAGAATGAACCAGCGCGGATGACCATCCTTGCGAATCGCCTCTGCGGTCTGCAGGAGGTGCTCGGTCTGAGTCAGATCGGTGTCAGGATCGCTGTCGTCCACCAGGGTATTCAGGTACTCGGCCATTTCCCAAATACCCTTCTTGCTCCGGTTCAAGCCACAGTATTCCGCCTTTTTTCTCAAGACAAAATCAAGGGTCTGGCCAGCGTGGTTTTGACGGTAGAACTCGGTCACCGTGGGATTGGCGTCGGCTTTGTAGTTACGGAACTCCTCTTCCGATTTGCCCTGACGATAGCGGGCGGCGACAAAATCGTCCCAATCGTCCAGTTCCTTCAGAGGTGCGTTCTCGGCCGGCTGTTTCATAAGAACAGTCTGATTATGAACTTGCGCGACTCGTCAGACAACAGCGATTTTTTCCCTTCCAACAGGCGGGCAAACCTCGGCGAGGCGACCAGGGGTGGACACGCGTTCCTGGGTGGCGAAGGTTTTAGCTGCGGGTCTAAAGCGCGGGCCCGAAGAATAAGAAAACGGGTCGTAAGACCCGTCACTCTGGGGGCCCAGATGCGGGCTCATCGAGGGGGAGCGTCGTCTCAGCAAGCCACGTTCAAGAGCCGGCCCAGGGGACAATAAGGCTCCCCAATGGGATGAGAATCTGTTATTGAGATGGGTACAGGAGGCGGCGGGAGGCTTGTCTCTGGGCGTAGGTGAATCTACTGTAGAGGGAAGGGTAAGGAGGGGCCAAGTCTAGCGCCGAGAGCTATGATCCAGGAACAACGAGGCGGGGCGCGTGCGTTTGTCCGCAGCCTGAACATTCTGCTGAAGTTCGCACGGCTGTACGAATTCGGGCATGTGCGCACGGCGGCCCAGTTCGAAACAGCGTGGAAAGAACTGCGTGGTGCGCTGGATGACAGCAACGGTGGCGGTGTGCTTCTAGGTGCGTCGGGAAACCAGATTTTGCTGGACGGCGTGCCGCTCGGATCGGCTGCCGGCGAACGAAGCTTCGCGCAGCTACTGATTGCCTCAGGAATCGCGAGCATTCATTTTTCCCCGACTCTTACGCAACCGCAATTCGCGAGGTTTGTGCGTGCCTTCCCTAGCGGAAACGCCAAGCCTTCCTCTCTGGCCGAACAATTGAAAACCGCGCTGGCAGGAGATACCAGCATCAAGGTGAATGAAATCCGCTACGTCGCGGAAGACGCTTCGGTGGCGGGCATCAAGGTTGCGGCGCAACTTACGCAGAAGGTACTCGGCGCGGCGGGAGACAAATTTAGAGACTTCTTCGAAGACCCCAACAAGATGCTGCAAATGATCCTGGCCGCGGAGAGTATGCGTGCTAGCGGCGGTGGTGGCGGGATGGGCGGACCAGGGCACGGCTCCGGCGGCCCCGGGCCTGGATTCGGCCTAGGCAGCGGCGGAGGATCGGGCGGCGGAGGCACTGGGGGAAGCGGAACTGGAAGCAGCGGCAGTGCTGAGCCTGGCGGTTTCAGCTTGTGGGACTCGACTACCATGGGGGGCGGCGGAGTTGCCGGGGGCATCGGTGGTGCAGGTGCCGGAGCTGGAGCAGGTGCCGGCGGTGGTGCAGGTGCCGGAGGTGGTGCAGGCGCCGGCGGTGGTGCAGGTGCCGGCGGCGGTGGGGGTGCCGGCGGCGGAACAGGCGGCGGTCGTGGCGGCGGGGTAGGCAGTGGCGGAGGGACCGCAACCGGCGCGGGAGCGGCGGGCGGAACGGACGTGGCCACACCTGGAAAATGGTTGACCGCCTCGGCTCTGTTGCGAAGCGGCGCGACTGGAGGAGTCGCCAGTCTGCCGGGAACAGCAACTGGAACAAGCGGCGGATTCACTGTCGAGGAAGAGGACGTTCGCTCCATGCTCGGATTGTTCGCACAATTGGGCAAATCGCGGAAAGATTCTGAGCACCGCATGGACGTGCCGACGTTCCAATCGCGCTTGAGCGCCATGCCGGTGCGGGCGCAGTATACGCTGCAGCAGGCGTTGGCGGGACTCGCGGCGCAGGCGCCAGATGCCAAGCCAGACAAGCCGATGCTGCTCAAACTGGCGGAACACGTGGCCATCCGCTTCGCGTTGGACAGCTACGAAAAAGGCGAACTGCGCGTCAACGCTGTGAAACAACTGCTGGACCGCATGAATACGGAAATTGAAGGGCTGCGGAAGATCCTTTCCACGCAGGAAGAGATGATGGCGCAGGCGGGGCTGTCCGTGCAGTCGTATACCGAGCTGCTGGACCAGGAATTCTGGGAGCAGGTTCCCGAAGAGAATAAGAAAGAAGTGCTTACTTCGGACGAAGCATGGTGCGTGCCGCCGCGCAACGTTCGCGCTTTCCTCGAAGACATGTTGCGGCGCGGTGAACTCAAGACCGTCAACGAAGTCCTGATGAAGTATGCTTCCTGCGTGGGGCTGGAGGCGCCAGAAGCGCGGCGGACTACGGCCATCGGACTCTCGGACTTGGGCGAACTGTACGGCAGCGGAGACGGCAGCGCTTTGATGGAGGCGATTCGCCGCTTGGGCAATCAGTTGGCCATCGAGCGAGAGCCGGAATTGCAGACGCTGGTCAGTGCCGCGTTTGTGAGATTGAGCCAGGAGGCGGCCTCCAAGCGCTGCTATCCGGCGATGCAGCAAGCACTTGCCTCGCTCGAGAGCGTGGAGGCGCAGAGACCGGGGTCGACACAGAGCCTGCGGCCTCGCATCGGCGCGGAAGAACGACTCCCGGAATTCATCGAAGAAGCGATGCGCAGCGGCCAGATCGCAGACGGCATGATGGATATCCTCAACCTGATGCCCAAAGCCACGATCCACTATGTAACCAATCGATTCGGACACTGCGGATTCCGGGACGATTGCGATCTGCTGGCGACGATTATCCGCAACCTGGGAGAGGATGCCACGCAACGGCTTCTTGAGACCTTGCAGACCGCGCCTGCTAACGAGTCCGCAGAAGCCATCGGCCTGGTAAGTCAGCTTTCTCCGGAGAACGTGGAGAAGATTCTACCGGCGCGGCTGTCGCAATGGCCGCGCTCCGCGCATGACCGCGCTGTCCGGCAACTGTCCGCAACGCCAGCGGAGGAGCGGGCGCGGCTGCTAATTGCCATCTACGATTCGCTCGATGTGCTGATTCGTCCACTGGCCATCGACGAAATGGGAATGAGTGGGCAAGCCAGCTGTATTCCGAAACTGATTGAACTGTTGCAGAACGACGAGACGCCTGCCTTCACCAGGGTGAAAGCGGTTGAGGCCCTCGGCCGATTGCGCGCTTCGGGGGCCAGCGCCCTGTTCCAGCATATTTTGGACACCCGGCAGGTATGGCGCTGGGTATATCCAAATGAATTGAGAATCGCTGCGGCGCAGTCATTGCTGCGCGTCGATCCGGCGGTGGGTATGGAAAAGGTTGCCGCCAGCGGAATCGACCGCAAGGAGCTGTCGCTCGAACCATCGGATCCCGACCCCAATGCTTCCGTGATCCGCCAGCGGCGCTACGCGCGCTTGAAGCTTTCGCGCAACCTCATTGCGGTGACAACGAATTTGCGGGAAAACTTCAGACTCTCCATTCCGGAGCTAAACCTGGGAGGCGGAATCGGTTCCGGAGAACGCCATCTGGCTCCGGGCTCGCTTTTGTCGCTGAAATTTTCGCACGGGGTGCGCAACCTCAAGGCGCAGGCCATCGTCCGCGGAGCGCGTCCACAAGCGATGGCTTTCGAATTCGTGGACATGGATCTGGATGAACGCTACCGTTTGCGGAAATTATTGCTGGAGTTGGGTGGACTGCCCATGGTTGCGCAAGTCACCAATCGCACGCGGCGCCGCGGGCGCGTGGCAATCTCGAAGAACTAGATCCGGCGCGATTCGATTTTTCACGACGGGGAGCTCCTCTTCTTACCTGTCCTTGCACTTCGGCCACCCGTCCGCTTGGTCAGGGGCCTGCCCGTCCTCATGGTGGCTTGACCTCCCGGACACATGGGACTGCTGTACCATTGCGGCAGACATTGCCTGACCCTACGGTACTAGTGAGGAAGTTCTATTGAGGTCCCACGCGGCATGCGGATGAAAGCAGACCCCAAAGCAGCGGCCGGACGCGCTTTCGTAAGAAGCCTCAACATACTCTTGAAGTTTGCTCGACTGTACGGTCACGAGCATGCCCGGACCATCGCACAGCTCCAGACCGCCTGGCAGGAGTTGCGCGCCGCCATCCCCATGGGGACGGACTCGGCGTTATTGCTCGGAGCGACGAACTCGCAGCTCTTGCTGGATGGTGTGCCCCTGGAAGGCTCACCGGCTGAAAAGCAATTTGCGCAGTTGCTTTCGGCCGCCGGGGTGGCCAGCGTACAGTTTTTCGCCTTCCTCACCGAAGACGAGATCGGCCGATTTGTGCGCGCCTTTCCCACCGGCAAAGCCAAACCAGCCGAGCTGGCCCTGCAGTTGAAAGCCGCTCTCGCCGACGCCCAGGGGATCCGCATCAACGAGATTTGCTTCGTGGCCACCGATGCGCGGCTGAAAGACGCGAGCATAGCTGCTCAGATTGCTGCCGCGTCGCTTGGCGGCGACCAAGAGCAATTCAGACAGTGGTTGAACGACCCCCAGAAGCTGCTCGAATTGAT
>Ga0066703_10000756_pt1 | contig 10977 bp, 9 predicted proteins | sample GraSoiAngelo_152_FD_66505 | JGI IMG/M metagenome (GOLD analysis project Ga0066703, IMG submission 66505) | Grasslands soil microbial communities from the Angelo Coastal Reserve, California, USA - 14_1009_12_30cm | ecosystem: Environmental > Terrestrial > Soil > Grasslands | place: USA...
CGTGATCACGTCGACGACCGCGGGCTTTCCGTCGCCCACAATCTCGATGGCTTTGTCCAGCGCCGGGCCGAGTTGATCCGGCTCCGTGATCGGGCCGAAGCCATCCACGCTCAGCGCGCGGGCGATCGCCGCCAGGTCCGGCGCTGGATCTTCGATGCGAATGCCAATTCCCTTATTCTCCACGGGTCGCTGGCGCCAGCGAGCCATTCGCTCCTGATGCTCTTCGTCGTTGTAGTAAGACCTATTATTGAGCACTACAACCAGCAGCGGAATTTGATACTTCGCCGCGGTCCATAGGGCATTCGACGTCATCAAAAAGTCGCCGTCGCCAAGAATGGCGACGCAGAGGCGGCCGCTCCCTTTGTGTCCCAGCGCGGCACCGATGGAAGAAGGCAAGCCATAGCCGACGCCCCCTCCCCTGCCGCCGCCGATGCCGTGCGCGGGCTCCGTAACTTCAATCGCCTCACGCCAGCGGCGCCCATGGGCACTCACCAACGCCCACGACTGCCCCTGCACCCGCTTATTGATTTCGCCGAAGAGGCGCGCTTGAGAGATCGGTTTTTCCTCCCACGTCTTGTCGATCCATGCCTGGCTCTGCTTCCGCGCCTCATGATAAATCGCTTCTATCTTTGCGCGCCGCTCCTGAATCTGCCGGCCGGCACTGCCATTGGATTTTAATCGCTCCCGCACCTGCTCGAGCAATGGGGGTAACGTCACGGCGGTATCGGCCGCCATAGGCACATGGACCGGCAAAAGCCACATGGAGTCGCTCACCCAGCTCTGTCGTTCCAAATCCAGCAACGTGATGTGAATCACTTTGCAACTCGGCGAAATCACCGGCGCAAAGTTGCCGCGCTCACGAACCGACGGCCCAAGGGGCACACCCAAACTTGGAACATCGAGAGCGAGCACCACGTCCGCGTTACGCAGCGCCTCTTCGCGCGCCGTGGTCAGATTCAGCGGATGGGTGCTTGGAAAAGCATACCGGCCGTCTGAATCGATCACCGGCGCGCCAAGCGCTTCGGCAAGGTCGAGCAAGGCCGGCAGCGCCTTGGGATTCCGCCCGACTTCTCCGGCGACAATCACCGGCCACTGAGCTTCAGCCAATAATTGAGAGGCTCGCCGTAGCGATTCCGGATTGGGCCCCGGCCCCGCCGGCGCGCGAAACAACCGGGCATCCGGCACGATCATCGGTGAAGTGATCTTCTGCTCCTGCACGTCGGTGTCGAGGCAGACGTATACCGGCCCTTTTGGCTCCGTCATCGCGATCCGATAGGCGCGCAGGAAAGATTCAGGCACGGCATCGACGGAGTTCGGTTGATCGTCATACTTGACGAACTCACGGACCATATTGCCCTGGACGAGTGCAGTATGCACCCAATCCGTGGACCGGCGATGGGTCGTACTCTGCGGACCGCCGCCGCCGAGATTGAGGATCGGCGTGCGGTCGCACCAGGCATTGAAGATCGCCATGCAGGCATGCTGCAAACCGACGATGTCGTGCAGCCCGGTCGCCATGATCTCACCCGTCGCGCGGGCATAGCCGTTGGCCAACGCCACCGCGATCTCTTCGTGCGTGCACATGATGATTTCGGGCCCTTTGCCGGGCTCGAAGTTGACGATCGAGTCGTGGAAGCCGCGGTAGCTCGCGCCCGGATTCAACGCGATATATTTAATGCCCAGATCGCGCAGCACTTCGACCATGAGATCGGAGCCGTATTGCGCTCTGCTTTTCCGCCCGATCCCCGCCGACCAGATTTCCGGATTGCTTTGCGCCTCAGATTTTTCTGCCATATTTCCTCCAAAAGTTTCAGAATTTCAGTTTCGATTTGTGCCGTGATGCCCTTCGACCGTGTCATCCTGGGAATAAGACTGTGCGAAGACGTGTTATCTTATCGTCCCACGCGATTAAGGGTTTCCACGTAGTCTTTCACTCCCTGCTCGACGTCATAAGACGGCTCATATCCGAGATGCTTTTTTGCCGCCGAAATGTCGAAGACGCAGTAGCTTTGCTTGCTTCTGCCTAATTTACTCGGTCCCGGGCCAAGCTCGATTCGATGATTCGGAAAGATTTTGCTCGCAGCATCCAAGAAGTCTCGCGGCGTCGACGCCTTTCCCGTGCCGATATTAAAAACCGATTCGCCCGGCCGCTCCGCCTTCACGGCAAGATAGATGGAGCGCGCGACATCGCCGACGTACACCGTGTCGTTGAGCTGATCGCCTCCCTGAGGCACCAGCCATTTTTCTCCTCGCCGGGCTTTTTCGATCAGCTGGCCGTAGAAGGATAGCGGGCCATGACGCGCTTCTTTGCCCGGACCGTAGATCGACACGTAACGCAGAGCGATGAATTCGATGCCGTAGGTTTCCCGATAGTATTTACCGACTTCTTCGCAACAAACTTTGATCGTTCCGTACAGATCCGCCGGATGCTTCGGAAAATCTTCGCGCACGGGCTTGCAGTTCGGCGGCGCATACTCGCCAAGGATCTCACCGTAGACGGCCTTCGAACTGGTGAAAACAACGCGCTTGATATTTTTGGCGCGCGCGACTTCCAAGACGTTCACGGTACCATCGACACCGACTTTGATTCCCAATCGTGGATTCGCCTCGGCGGGTTCTGGCATCAGCGCCGCCAAGTGAGCGATGTGCGTTACTTTGTAGTCATCGACGATCTTTTCCAATGCTTGCTGATCGCATACGTCGGCTTCGACACAATCCACCTGGCCTTGGATGTCCCGCATGAGCGACAAATCCATTCGGTTATCTAGCAGAACCGGCCGTAAGCTCTCTTTGACCATAAGCCTGGCGGTCATCGCGCCATTCACGCCAATTCCGCCAGTGATCAATACGTTCATGACTGCATGTCCTTATACGATCGGTATCTGCCTTTCTATCCGGTTTAGCGCTTGGTTGTCCAGTCGAATGCCGATCAGCGTGTCGGATCTTGGATTAAACGCGAAACCCAAAGCTCGAAACTTCAAACTCGTTTCAACTTCAGGGTTGACTTATGGCGCGGGCAAACTATAAAGTCCGGGCTAATCCACAGAAAAAATCCGACGAAAGGAGAAACTTCAATGGCAAAACCTAAAGTTTTCGTCTTTGCTCCCGCCGATCCAACGGGCAACGCGCACAAGATGCTGGAAGATGCTGGTTGTGAGCTCATCCTGGGAAAGGCGAACTGGGACACCCCCCAGGGAAATAATGAAGACGAGATGGCGAAAATGGCGACGGGCTGCGATGCACTCATGGGAACTTCTATTCGGAGCTCGCCCATCACGCAAAAAATCTTGCAGGCGTCGAAGAATCTGCGCATCGTGGCGAAGTTCACCATCGGCGTCGATGATGTGGATGTCGATGCGGCAACGGAGATGGGCATCCTGGTCACTCACGGCCCGACGGAATCCAACTGGGGCGGGGTCGCCGAAGGCACGATCACGAATATGCTAACACTGCTAAAGAAGACCCGCGAGCGCGACCGCTATCTGAAAACGACCAGCGGCTGGAGAGACATGAAACTCCAAGGAACGTTCGTCGGTCATCGCGAAGAGGACGGCTATCCGGGCATTACGCTGGGCATTATCGGTCTCGGCAGGATCGGTAGCCGCGTCGCCAAACTCATGCGGCCCTGGGGCATGAAGATGATCGGCTACGATCCCTACGTCCCGGATTCCAAGTTTCAGCAGTTCGGCGTCGAGCGCGCGAAGGATCTCTCGACGCTCTTGAAACAATCCGATGTCGTCACCCTGCACGTGGTTCTTACGAAAGAAACGCGCCACATTATCAACGCCGAAACGCTGGCAATGATGAAAAAGACGGCGATCCTTGTAAACACCTCGCGCGGCTACTGCGTGGACGAGAAGGCGCTGATCGACGCGCTGCAAAACAATAAAATCGCCGGCGCTGCGTTGGACGTTTTCGAGAACGAGCCGATTGCCGCAGATAGCCCCTTCCGCAAGATGGACGACCGAGTACTGATCTCGCCCCACATGGTTTCTTCCAACTACGGCAGCGGTCTTAAAACCGGTCTGCTCTGGGGAACGCAATCAGTGATCGCCGCCCTAAAGGGCGAAGTCTCCCCCTACGTCTACAACACCGAAGTCATCGACCAATGGAAGAGCCGATTCGGCGGCAAGAGCATTTTGTAAGATGAAAGCTGGAGAAATATAACAACAGGGCACCCAACCGCAGAGAGCGCAAAGATCTGATAGAGCATTCTTCTTTAAGTTCTTCGCGTTCTTTGTAGCCTACGAATGGGAGATCGAAATGAAAGCTGAAGCTAACCAGCGCTGGCAACCTCCGCAATTCGTTTCTCGGGAGCAGTGCATCAAAGATACCGAGGAAGTCTTGGGCATTCCTGATATCACCATACGCCAAACCGAAGATATATTCCGAATCAACGTTCTCGGCATGGAGTGGGATATCGGAATGATGGTGTACGAACCAGAGGATTCGAAACGAATTCCCGTCGGCGCCGACGGCAAAAAAGCCGGCTTCTTCTTGCTTCACGGTGGCTCGGGAGACTTCAAGGGGATTGAGCGGCACGCTAAATTGTTGGCGACAAAATTCGGTTACAAGGTCATGGCAGGCACTTTTCCGGGGCGCTTTTATTTTCCGGATGCCAGCCGAGATTGGCCCGGCGACACGATCCACGCCGACGGAACGGTGCGCACGCCGATCTGGAAGCAAGGCGAGGTGATCACCGCGGATGAATATGACGTAGTCAGAGACAAATCGATGCGCAATCGTTACGGCACGCGCACACTGGCGCGGGCGAAGCCGGAGACAAATTTTTATTATCGCATGGCAGCTTGGCCAGCAGCCTTCGAAGAAGGCATGATCGAGGCGAGCCGGCGCCATTTTCCCGCGACGGAGTTTTCCCTTTACGGCCAGGGCCACTCCACCGGCGGGCCGTTTGTCTGCATGCTGTCCCAGCGCATTCCCAACATGGCCGGCGTCTGCGCCACAGAGCACTCGCCCTTCGGCTATCTTAGCATGGGGCGCGACGAGTGGGGCGGTGACATGGGTAAGATCACCGGCTACGAGAAAGTGGAAAATAAGGGCCATGTGCGTACGGATCCTTTCAATGAACTGTACATCCGCACTTGGCGCGACTTAGCGCGCTATCAGGGACCAGAAGCGCTCGGACAAGAAGGGCCCGCCGCGCTCATGCGGCTGCCCGCGATCATAGAAGACATCCTTGAAGCCTGGGAAAAAGCCAAACCCCGTCCCCAGTTCAAAGCGGAATACGTCGTCACCCACGCCATCAGCGGGTCTCTAACCGAAGCAGCCAAGGTCACTGCGGCACGGCTGAAAATGAACCGCGATGAAACCGACGCTCTGGTGCAACGCTTCGTCGGCTATACGCGCGAGCTGTCAGGGCCGAATGTCAAACCGGTGCCGCCGTTTCTCTTCGAGATCTCCAAGGATAGCCGCGATCACAGTTCCGAGGTTTACGAAGAAGTGATCATGCCGGGATTTAGGGCGATGAGTCCCGCACCAAAGATAGCCCTCACCCGCTTCGGCGCGGGCGTTCATAGCTTCTGGAAGGCGGAGAAAGACTTGCCGGTCGGCATCGCCCCGTCAGTGCTGCGCACGTGGAACGATGCCGTTCTGGGTGGGTACTTCGTTTAGAACAAGGGAATTGCGGTCCTAGGGATAACCGGCCGGTCTCCCTACATTGTCCCAAAAATTTTCTGAAACTCCGCCATGTATTGTTTTAACTGGCTGCCAAACTCAGGTCCGACGACGTAATCGGGGTCGGTCTGAAACTCTTTGTATTTTACCGGCAAGCCTTTCATTGCACTTCCCTTGCCTAATTCCACTGCCAAGACCTTCTGCCCCTCTTCTGACAGCGTCCAGTCGGTGAAAAGCAGAGCAGCGTCCGGATGCGGAGCTTTTTTCGCGACGAAGAATCCGTTGGGTTTGATGATCTTCGGCGCCAGAAGACTAAAGCCGAGCGGCGCGCCTTTATCTCTCGTTTCGGCTGCAGTTTCGCCGTTGACGGCGATGGCGATGGGCTGTTCGCCCGCGGCGACGAGCTGAGTCGTCAAGGTCGAGCCCCGTCTAAGAATGAGATCCTGCTTGGCAAGTCGCGCGAGGTAATCGCGCGCTTTTTCCTTGCCCCATGCATGCTCCATGGCCGCCATGACGTATGCGGCCTCGGGATCGAAGAGCATCTTCCCTTTCCATTTTGGATCGAGCAGATCCTGATAGCTATGCGGCACGTCAGCCGGCTTGACCATGTTTTTGTTATACATGAGCGCGATGGTGAGCATGTACATCGTGTACCATTGGCCGTTTGGGTCGTACGAGCCGCGCACGTAACGCTTCACGTCGGGAGTGGAGAAGGGGTTGGAAATTCCCTCCTTGATTAACTGGTAGCCATAGCTCACGTCCGTCATGATCACATCCGCCAGGTTAGCGCCGCCGCGAAACTCGCTGATTGTCTTATTAAGAATGCCCTGGCGCGGAGAATAGAAGTGTTTCAGGTCGACAAACGGATAACGCGCGCTGAAAGCCTTCTTTAAGACGGCGACTTGATTCACGGGCGTCGTCCCGTAAAACATCACCTCTTTTTCTTCCTTGGCGCCTTTGATCAAAAGAGCCTCTCTCTCCGAGCGATTCATGTTCTCGACGCGGCTTGCCAACTCCGGCAAAGTGATCGCGGTGGCGCTGCCGGCGAAGAGGACGAATGCCACTAAGAAACCACACATGAACCAAACTTCCCTGGATCTGATCATAATCTCTCCCTTGGTAACGACTTCACGAGGCCGCCGCTAAGCCGCTGCCACCGTAATGAAGACTTGAGTTGCAGCACTTCGATTGCGAATTTCGAGAAGCCGTGCCATAAAATCATGACCGGTATTCCGATTGCAAGTTATCCGAGTATTGACCTTTTTGCAGCACGACCAGCGTCTCGACTTCTTCGGTTTGGGGAAACATGTCGAACGGTTGAATACACGATACGCCGTAGCCAGCGTGGGCAAACCAATCCAGATCGCGCGCCAAGCTGGTTGGTTCGCATGAGACATAAATAATCCGCGGTGCATTCACGGCAAGCATCGTCTCCAGCGCCGCTGGTTGAACACCTCTGCGTGGGGGATTGAGAACAATCAAGTCGATCTGAGGCTGGCTTTGTCTGACTTGCGTAACCATTGCCGCCACATCCCCCGCAAAAAAGCGGCAGTTACCGACGCCGTTTCGGCGCGCATTCTGCTTCGCCGTCATGATGGACAACTCGCTATCATCAACTGCCCAAACCTGCCGAGCCGCAGCGGCGAGATAGAGCGAGATCGGACCCACACCACAATACAAATCCAGCACAGTTTCTCCGCCCGTCAAGCCGGCTCTGTCGTAAACCCGCTCATACAGCTTGCGCGCGGTGAAAGGATTGCTTTGGGAAAAAACCCCAGCGGGAAATACAAGTTTCAAATTCCCCATTTGCTCCAGAATCGTGTCACGCCCGGCAAGGGACCGGAAAGAATTTCCCCAAATCACGTTGCCCCGCTGGTCATTGATGTTTTGGATAACGCCGCTAACGAAAGAGAACTTACGGCAGAGAGAACGAGCCAGCAGGACGCCCTGGGGAAAGTCACGATACCGAGTCACCAGCGTCACGCTCAGCTCGCGCCGCGCGAAGCTGTAACGAAAATCTAGATAGCGCAGATCACCGCTATCGTCTCTTTCGTCGTAAGGCACAATGCCAAGCTCTTGGACTTTTCTTTTGAGATACTGAACCACCAGGTTTACCGGTCGCGGATGGACCGGGCAGGAGGAAATGTCGATGACCCGGTGGCTTTGCGGTACATAGAGACCCGCTGCTACCTCGCCCTTGGTCCTCCGCACCACCAGCTTGACGCGCGCTCGATAGCCCAGCCGACGCGGAGATGGGGTAACCGACGCCACCTCGAGCTGAGCCAACATAGGATAGCGACCGAATGCGTCAATGACCCGCTGCCGCTTGCGGATGAGCTGCTCGGGGTAGGGTAAATCAATGAACGGACAGCCGAAACAATTTGGATAATGGGGGCAGGGCAAAGGCCGATGGCCCGGGCGATCGGATCGCCGGAAATGATTGGTGAATCGAGAAACCACTCATTGAAACATATCGGCGCAGCTCCAGGGAATCAAATATGTCGCGTTTTTCCCTTTGACTCTTTCCGTCGAGATGCTACTTTGCCGGTCGGTCTTACAATGTCTTGCCCGTGGAGGATTCATGGAAAAGCAGGCTGATGATATTTTTAGAGTTACGCTGTTGGGCACCGGCGCTCCGCCTCCCGTTTTAGATCGTTTCGGTCCGAGCACCCTGGTGGAAGTCGGCGCTGAGAAGTTTATCTTCGATGCTGGGCGTGGCGCGATGCAGCGTATCCATCAGCTCGGGATCCCATTTGCCGACATCAGCGGCATATTTCTCACCCACCATCACTCCGATCATGTCGTCGGCTTTCCCGATCTCTGGCTGACCGGCTGGATCGGCCGGCCTTGGGGCAAGCGAAAGGTCCCGCTGCCAGTGTGGGGACCCGAAGGGACGAAGCAGATGATGGAATATCTGCCGAAGGCGTTCGCCGTGGACATTCGCGTCCGCAGTGAGAACTATCCGCCGAATGGCGTGAAATTAGTCGCGGACGAATTCACCGAAGGCATGGTCTTTGACCAGGACGGCATCAAAATCACTGCTTTTGAGGTCGATCACTTCGCGGAGCAGTTGCCCGCCTACGGGTATCGGATCGACTACCGAGGCCGCTCCGCCGTGCTCTCCGGCGACACGACCTACAACGAAAATCTCATCCGCCACTCGCAGGGAACGGATCTGCTCGTTCACGAGGTCGTCGCTGCGTCCAATGACGGCCCAGAAAATGCTGAACAGCTTAAACGGATCACCAGCAACCACACCACGCCTGAGCAGGCCGGCGAGATTTTTTCACGAGTGAAGCCGCGACTTGCCGTCTACACGCATCTTTTATTGTTCGGTGACGCCAAGCCTGAAGACCTGATCCCGGCGACGCGCAAGAATTATTCCGGCCCGCTGGAAGTCGGAGAGGATTTGTTAAGAATCGAAATAAGCGACAAAGTCGCGGCGCATCGCTTCAGCGGATGAAACAAGCGGAAATCTGAAATCACTCACCGATAATCTTCACCAACACTCGTTTGCGCCGTCGGCCATCAAACTCGCCGTAAAAGATCTGTTCCCAAGGGCCGAAGTCTAATTTGCCGTCGGTGATCGCGACGACCACTTCACGCCCCATGACTTGCCGCTTGATGTGAGCGTCGGCATTGTCCTCGCCGGTGTCGTTGTGACGGTATTGCTTAATCGGCTCGTGAGGCGCGAGCTTCTCCAGCCAAACACCGTAATCGTGATGCAAACCCGACTCGTCGTCGTTGATGAAAACCGACGCGGTGATATGCATCGCGTTGACCAGCACAAGACCCTCTTTCACTCCGCTTTCTCGCAGGCAGTCGTTCACTTGCGGCGTGATGTTAATAAACGCCACCCGCGTCGCCGTATTGAACCACAGCTCCTTGCGATAACTTTTCATGGCTTGCTCTCCTCTTTCAACGGTTGGATTAGTTCGATTTGATTTCAACAACGCAGCCAACGTAGACAGTCATGCGTTTCATCGGTTGGATTTGCACTTTATTGAAAGAAAATCGATGAGGAGCGGCAAACAGCTACGGCAATCGCGGCTATTTGATTCCGAGGCGGTCGAAGGTTCCATCTTTTTCCATCTCTTCCAGAAAGCGTCGGTCGATCAGCTGTTGGGGCGAGACCTTGGTCGCGCGCGGATCAGTGCGCGCTATTTCGTCGAGCGTCGCTTGAATGGCACCGGCCTTGATGTCGAGCTTCGGCTCCAAGACTTTCAACTCTTGAGTGTAAGCTGCGTCGAACACTTTTCGATCGGTGAGACCGATTTTCTTGGCCATCAGTCGGAAAGCCAAGTCGCGGTCGGTCAGCATGATTTTGTAGGACTCGGCCATCATGTGCATAAACTGGCTGATCACCTTGGGCCGCTTGGCGATGACGGAGCGAAGTGTGACAAAACCCGTCGCGACGTAAGGCGGTTTAATTTCTCTACCGTCGATAACATAGTTGAAGCCGGTGAAAGCGGCGCGCGTATCCTGCGGCGTCGTCATGGAAGCCGCATCGACAGCGCCTGAGCTCAACGCCAAAAACGTTTCCGGCGCGCCGCCGGTCTGGATTAGATTGGCGTCCCGCAGCGGATCGAGACCCTTCTGGCGCATTCCGTAAAGCGCAAAGTAGTGTGAATTGCCGCCGATGCGGCCAACGCCAATTTTCTTTCCCTTCAAATCTTGTGGCCGCTTAATGTCCGGCTTGCCCATAATGCTGTGCGTCAGCACGTTTTTTACCGACCCGATAAAAACAAAATCAGTGTTGCCGCTGAGAAAGGCTCGGATGGGACCCTCGCCGCCAACCAAGGCGACTGAACCGTTCCCTCCGCTCATCGCCGCCGTCACGATTCCCGATGAAGCGATGTAAACGAGCTGAAAGTCGAGGTCGTACTTCGGGTAAAGGCGAGCCGCCTCGGCAAACCACGGGAGCGCCATCGCAATACTAGGCGCAGATTGCAGACCGACGAGTTTTTCGGCGGCGAGCGAGCTCTTAGTCGTGCCGATACATAAGGCGGCACTGAGGCAGAGGTGGTTCAGGAAGTGCATGCGTCTTACCAAGAGAAGTCCTCCTTTTCTTGCATTGCCTCCCGCCTCACGTGCTGTATCCTATCACTTGGTTCGTCGAAGCTTTAGAATAAGTAACACTGATCCGATCACCCTGAGCCTCTTCGAAGGGTGACCCCCGAGCCCTTCGACATGCTCAGGGCGACGGATTCTAATCATTCAGAACGAGACTCTTTATCCCTCCAAGTCACTGAAGACGTTTTCACTTCTTATACAGCTGCTTGATAAAGCCAGACGACTCCATCTCCTGCACGAAGCTCGCGTCAACGAAACTCTTGAGGTCTG
>Ga0066703_10000761_pt1 | contig 10960 bp, 10 predicted proteins | sample GraSoiAngelo_152_FD_66505 | JGI IMG/M metagenome (GOLD analysis project Ga0066703, IMG submission 66505) | Grasslands soil microbial communities from the Angelo Coastal Reserve, California, USA - 14_1009_12_30cm | ecosystem: Environmental > Terrestrial > Soil > Grasslands | place: USA...
GCCGCCAATGAAGGGAATAGGGATTAGGAAACCGAAAAGCGCAAGGCTGGGAATGGTCTGAAAGATATTCGCGATGCCAATCGACACCGCGCGCAGAGCCGGCCGCTGCACGATGAACATCCCCAGTGGAACGGCAATAAACATGGCGATCACCATGGAAATCAGGACAAGCTCGATATGATCGAGCGTAGCGCCAAGAATCTCCGCGCGATGTTCCGCGAAGAAGGACCACCCGCTCGAACCGGGGCTCACGCCGGCGCTCCCGGATTTGTTTCCAGCGAAGCCGCGAACGCGCGCACTTCGGGATGTTCCAGCCTCAAAAATTCTTGAGGCGGCGCGACCGCCGCAATTCGTCCCGCTTCCAAGAGCACGATGCGCGACGCCAGCAGCAGCGCCTCGCGCAAGTCGTGCGTCACAAACACAATCGTCTTTTGCAGCCGTTGCGCCAGCGTTCGAAATTCCCGCTGCAATTCCGCACGGGTCACCGGATCCAAAGCGCCGAACGGCTCGTCCATCAGCAAAATTGGCGGATCGGCCGCCAGTGCGCGCGCCACACCCACCCGCTGCCGCTGCCCGCCCGAAAGTTCTCGCGGGCGCCGCCGTGCAAACTCACTCGGATCAAGCCCTACGAGACAAAGCAATTCGCCAACGCGCGCCGCCGTGCGGCAGCGATCCCATTTCTCCAGCGAAGGAACAAGCGCCACGTTTTCCTCCACCGTGAAATGTGGAAACAGCCCCGCTTCTTGAATCACATAACCGATTCCACGCCGCAGCCGAATAGGATCCCACTCCGTAGTCACGCCACCCTGCACCAGCACTTGTCCCCGCGATGGAAGCAACATCCCGTTAATCAGGCGCAGCAGGGTAGTCTTGCCGCTGCCGCTCCGCCCAAGAAGCACCAGCGTTTCCCCGATTGGAACTGCCAGGGACACGCTGGAAATCACCTCGCGCCTCAGAATATCGTTTATGTGATACGACACATCGCGAAATTCAATCAAATTTCTCGAAAAATGTTCGGTCTTCGCATTCATTTCGGTTGACAGCCTCAATTCCCAGCGCGAACATACTAATGTAATTTGCCTCCCGACGCCGATTTTTGGCGCATCCTTCTCTGGGGCCTGGCATCAAACGGAAGGGGCCAACGCTATGGGAGCACTTGCCGCCACTGCCGTCCGCATCCGGCACGATCTTCATACCGGTTTACTGAAAGCCCGGGGGAGAACCGATGAGCTTTTGCAACTTGTCCGCGAAGAGGCCATGTATGACCGGCCCATCGCCGAGCGCCATCGCATTATTTTTTACCTAGGCCACGTCGAAGCCTTCGATTGGAACCTGCTTTCGCAGCGCGCTTTCGGTCTCCGCTCTTTTCATCCGTCTTTCGATCAGCTTTTTTCGTTCGGGATCGATCCTGACGGCGGCAGCCTGCCTACCGACGCGCCGGGAGATTGGCCAACCCGCCAGGAAGTGGAACGTTACAAAACGCGCGTGCGCGAAGAACTCGATCACGCCATCGAACACGCACTTCAGCGCCCCGAAGAAGGCCACCCCCACTTGCTGCAAATGCTGCATGTGGCCATCGAGCATCGGCTGATGCACGCCGAGACCCTCACCTACATGCTGCACCGGCTTCCCGCGCACAAAAAGATTTGTCCCCCCCAGAAGGCCGCTTGGAAAGCCCCGCACGTGAAATCGCACCTGGTCGAAATCCCCGGCGGACGCGCCACGCTGGGAATTCGCAATTCCCAGGATCCTGAATTCGGCTGGGACAACGAGTTCGCCGAGCACGAAGTGGCCGTTCCGGAGTTCGCCATCGAGGGTCATAACGTAACAAACCACGATTTTTTGCGGTTTATTCAGGCTGGAGGCTACCAAAATCGCAAACTTTGGACCCCCGAGGCCTGGGCCTGGAGAACCAAAGAGAATATTCAGCATCCAATGTTCTGGAGGGCTGACGGCAATCTCTGGCTGTATCGAACCATGTTCGGCGAAGTTCGTCTGCCCCTGGAATGGCCGGTGTACGTGAGCCACGCAGAAGCCACCGCCTACGCCAATTGGCTCGGGCGCAAGCTGCCGACCGAGGCGCAGTTTCATCGCGCGGCGTACGGCACGCCAAAGGGCGACCAGGAGCGCACCTATCCCTGGGGCGAAGAGCCACCTAGCGAGCGCCACGGAAATTTTGATTTTCGCTCCTGGGATCCTTCACCGGTCGGGGCGCATGCCGCCGGTGCGAGCGCGTTTGGCGTTTATGATCTTGTCGGAAACGGTTGGGAGTGGACTCGCACCGAGTTCGCGCCGTTTCCGGGATTCACGCCGATGCCTTTCTATCCGGGCTACTCGGCAAATTTCTTCGACGGCCGGCATTATGTGATGAAAGGCGGCTCCCCGCGCACCGCCGCGTGCATGCTGCGCCGTTCATTCCGCAACTGGTTCCAACCGCATTATCCGTATGTTTACGCAACCTTCCGTTGCGTCGAGGACTAAAAGCAGACCACCAGCTCAGCCCCAGCTCGGACAGCTCAGGAGAGAGACGATGGCGACGCCTGCTTTAACGCTCCAGCACGTGTCGGAATTTGCGGCAGACGTGCGCGATAGCCTAACCAAATCCGGACAACGCGAACTGCCCTCGAAATATCTCTACGATGAAGTGGGTTCCGCGCTGTTTGAAGCCATCTGCGTGCTACCCGAATATGGACTAACGCGGGCTGATACTCGTCTGCTTCAAGAAAATGCCGCCGAAATCGTTTCGCGCGTTCCCTCGCCCGTGCGCGTTGCGGAGCTTGGCAGCGGTTCGGGGAAAAAGACGCGCTGGATTCTCGAAGCATTGTCGCGGCGGCAAATCACATATTACTACCCCATTGAAATTTCTCCCCATGCGCTGGCTGCGTGCGAAAAAGAATTGGCGCAGATTGATATGGTCAGCGTCGTCGGTCACGAAAAGCCGTATCTCGAGGGGCTACGCACGGTCGCGGACGGACGAAGCGAGCGCGACCATCTTCTCGTCCTTTTTCTCGGCAGCACCATCGGCAATTTTGACCGCGATGCCGGCGACCGGTTCCTGCGCGAGATGCGTGAAATTCTTCGCCCCGGTGATGCTTTGCTCCTCGGAACGGACTTGGAGAAAGCCGTCGACCTGCAGCTTCTTGCTTACAACGATCCTGCAGGTGTCACCGCCGCTTTCAATTCGAATGTGCTGGCGCGCTTGAATCGCGAGCTAGGCGCGGACTTCGACTTGAGCTGCTTCTGCCACGAGGCTCGTTGGAATTATTCCGACCGCCGCATCGAAATGCATTTGCGCTCTACCCTTCGCCAGAGCGTTCGTATTCCCGCCGCCAGCCTGCGCATCGTGCTCGACGAAGACGAGACCATTTGGACCGAAAGCTCCCACAAATACAAAGCCGAAGAGATTCCCGAGATGGCCGAGCGCACCGGCTTCCGCTGCGAAGCCCAGTGGATCGACTCCGAATGGCCCTTCGCCCAAAACCTGCTTACCGCAGAATGATCATTTAACCGTGCCACGAGCCGGGCAACTTCAGCAGGCCTCGGGGCGGAACCACGGAGTGTAGGTACTTCTCTCTCCTTCGACTCCAATCCAAGTTCCGTGTAGTCTAGCTCCTTTGTTTGCCACTCTTAGTTAGGAAAACTGCCGGGGTGTGGCTATCCTTCCCATTATGGAACTGGTCGCGAGGAGGGGGTGGCTTCAATAGGCTTCAGGCCGGAGGCCAAGCAGCGTCTCTCCACCACCAGCGGCGAAGGCTGCGGTGGCTTCGCGTTGGAGGTCGTTGGCCTGCCGCAACAACGCCGTGAATTCCGGTCGCGTGCGGACAGCATGGAGCCACGGGTCGCGCACCATAGCCGGATAGCAGAAAAATCCGTGCTTGATGGCGCGAGACAGCGTTTCCAGCGCCCAATCTTGCTCGCCAAGGCAACTGAGCTGCCGTGCAAGCTAGTAGATTCCTTCGGGATCGCGGAACGTGGCTTTGCGCAGCTCCTCGCAGGCTTGCAAGCTCTCTTCTCGATTGCCTTCGAGCAGCGCTCGCAAGGAGATCACGTAAAGCCTGCCGAGACGCCAAATGATTTCTTCGCTCCGGCGCAGCTTGGCGATGGCTTCCTCGGTGCGGCCCAGGGCGGAGAGCATCACGCCCTCGGCATAGCCGAAATCGCCGCCGGAAGAATCCAGGGCTTTCTGGTAGTCGCCGAGCATGAAGTAGGTGTGATTGATTGTGGTGAGGATGGACGGATCGAGCCGGTGAGCCTCCTGCTGCGCGCGAAGCGCCGCCTGCAGCAAGCCGCAGCAGCGGCAGACGTGGCCGAGGCCGGCAAAAAGCTCGGCGTCACTGCGGCGGCGGCCGCGGTCCAGGAGGCGCTTCAATGCGTCGAGCGAGCGGCCCTGATCCACCTGGAGCTGCGTGTAAGCGTTGTGCGCCATGGTGAGATCGGGATTCAGGCGAAGCGCGGTTTGAAACGCTCCGTCAGCCGACCGCAATGCCTCCTCCGAGCCGGCCTTGTACTTGTCGATGAGCCACCGGGCGCGGCCCAAGCGGGCCCACGCCGGTCGATCCCTGGGATCGCGCGCCAGCGCACGATGCGCAATGTGTCCCATGGCGGAAATGGCGGGCGAGCCTGAGCGCCGGCACCGAACCTTGCAAAACGGAATGCGCGATTTCTCCAAACGATTCGCCCGGAAACGGCGCCTGCCCGGTCAGCATTTCGTAGAAAATCACCCCCACGGAAAAGAGGTCGGAGCGTGCATCGAGCGGGTGGCCCCGAAACTGTTCCGGAGAGGCGTACCTCGGCGCGCCAAGAAACGTTCCGGGATTGGTGACGTCGGGAAGCGTCGCGGCGGTATCTTGCGCCAGAGGCAGCGAAACATGCTTAGCGATTCCGAAGTCGAGAAGCTTGGTGCCCGTGGCAGAAAGCACGATGTTCGCGGGGCTTCACAAAGAATCGCGAGGACAATCTGCGCCGCTTCCTGCGCGGGAAGCGCACCCAGCCGGATGCGCTCGGCGAGCGATTCGCCTTCGATGAATTCCATCACGAGGACCGGCCGTTGCTGGTCTTCGACGATGTCGTAGATGCGGCAGGCATTGGGATGCGCAACTTGCGCAGCAGTGCGCGCCTCCTGCCAGAAGCGCTGGCGGAGGTCGAGTCAGAATCGAGCTCGCGAATCACTTTCAGCGAGACAACGCGCTGGAGCCGCTGGTCCTGCGCTTTGTAGACCACACCCATCCCGCCTTCGCCAATTTTCGCGAGGATGCGGTACGGGCCGATGCTCTCGGGGATTTCCGGCATGGCGGAAGCTGGCTGCATCGCGCCTAAGCATAGCCAACTGTTCAAGCACGCGCCAGCGCGCGCACCTAAGAGAGATTCCTCGTCGCTGCGCTCCTCGGAATGACGGGCAGCGAGAAAAATCTAGAAGGATTCGAGGCGCCAGACGAGGCGTGAGGACCAAACTTTTTGCGCCGTGAGCGGCGGACGCCAAACGGCGAGAATCTGCGAACCCTGGTAGACGCGCTCGAAACCCTCTTCGGATTCGGAGACGGTTTCAATTGGCGCGACCCAGAACCCTTCTGCCAGGGGCGCGTGCAACAAGACGCGAACGCGCTGCCAGCCGTCCTCCATGCGCAGAATGGGGGCGGGCAGCGTGCCGCTGAAGCGAAGATTCCTGCGGCCATTGGGAGTTTCGAAAAAGCGGTCCGGTTCGGCAGGCGCGAGAAGATTGATGATGGATTCGATTCCCACGGCAACAGGTTTTCCGAGCAGTTCTTTGAGTTTTAGGCGGATTTCGCAGACGACTTCGAAGCCCTTGGGACATGGATTGAAAGAAAAATTCTTGAACAGGACCAGCCGCGGCGCCGTGGCCTTGGTTTTGTCGTGGACAAGAAGGGAGTCCGCGTAAAATAACTCGGCGCTGGCGGCAGCGGAATTCTTGACGGTGTAAGGGCTGCCGGCAAACGCAGCAGCTTCGCGCAGCTCGAGCGCTTCGTAATCGGCCGGCGTGCGCGAAGGATCGAAAATGAGGATGCGGAAGGCGTGGCGCGGCCAGCGGTCATAGCGAAGAAAGCGTTCGAGGCCAGGTTCCTTGACGCGCGTTTGCTCGTGAATGGAGGCGACGGCACTCGTGGCGGACGCGTTGGCGGCATCGCGTAGTCGCGTGTGATACGCCTCCGGGCGGCGGAAGATGGAGTTGACCAGCGTCGCGGCCGCAGGACGAAAATCAAGCGCGGCGAGAGTTCCGCCGTCGCCGGGCTTCAGCAATGCCTGGAATTCCGGCGCGGTGAAAAGCAGCTCGTTCGCGCCGTCGGCGTCGTAGTCGAGCATTTCGACGCGCGGAGCAAGCGCGCCGGGAGTGAGGTGGTCGGCGATGGCTTCAGCGCGAATGAGATTGCGCCAGGGGTCAGTGCGAAGGTGCGGCGCGTAAATGCCGCCGAAGATGCCGTGCCAGTAAGCGTCATTGCATTGCGCGCGCAAGAGGAGATCGCGCGCTTGCGCCAGCTCCTCGGCTTGTTTCTCGCACTGATCGCAGGTCGGAGCCGGAGTGGCAGCAATGCGCGCAGAAACGCGCAGCATTTTTTTGTGCAGCAGATTGGATTCAGGATACTTTCGAAAAAAGCCGCGCCAGGAACCGCCGCGGAGAAAGGCCAGCACTTCGGGGCGTGAAGCGAATTCCTGGAGCACGGCATGGTAGCGCTGGCGCACGCGCGTGGGAAACACCCACTCCATCATCTCGGTGTAGGAAGCCGTGGGAAGATCGGCGCGGCCCAAAGGAATATGCGAAGCCAGATATTCGCCGGGCGTGCAAACGTTGAGCCAACTGGAATTTTTGTCGAGCGCGGTGAAAAAATCGGAGAGCCAGCCGTCTTTGTAGCAGTGGTCGTGCGTGCCGGGCCAGACGCCGAATTTTTCCATGTCGTCGCCCATGGCTGCCACGCCGCCCGGATGCACGCTGGCCGCATCGCGCAAATACGTGATGACCTCTGCGACTTTGCCGAAAGGGACGAGATAGCGCAGCGCTTTTTGCCCGGGATAAAACCAGACGCTCTTGCCGCGATCTTCGGCGATGTAAGCGCCGAAGAGCTCTTCGGGTTCAAATCCGGCGGCGAGAAAGTGCATGTCGTCCACGAGCGTGTAAGCGACGTTGGCGGCAGCGAGGGCAGTGGGAAGTTGAGGCTCCCACACGCGCTCGGCAAGCCAGGCGCCAGAAGGGCGTTGCCCGAAATGTTTCTCGAGATAGCAGGCCAGGCGGGTGATCTGCTCGAGCTGGTCTTCGGGCGGGATGGAGACGAGAATTGGTTCGTAGAAGCCGCCGCCGACGAGTTCGACCTGCCCGCTCTCGACCAGCTTTCTCAAGCGGTCAAAATATTCGGGGCGGTGCTGCTCAATCCAAATAAGCAGAGGCCCGGAATAATGAAGACCCAGATGAACATCGGGATGCCCTTCGAGATGCTGCAAGAAAGGAAGATAGGAATCGACGTAGGCTTTTTCGAGCACGTGCTCGAAGTTTCCGCAAGGCTGGTGCGCGTGAATGAGAAGAGCAAGATGGAAGGTCTGCGGCATGGGAACAGTTTTTTCTCATTCCCATGATAGCAAGCCGCGCGATTTTATGAATTCAAACCCCCGATGGAATGCAACCAATACGCAAGAGTGAATGGTGTCGCACGTCAGGGTGAGGAGTGCTTAAGGATCCAATCGGAGATGGTAGTGAGGACTTCCGGGGCCATGGTCTGTTCGATGCCGCCGTATTCGGTGGGCGAGCCAGTGGGAGCGTGCTGGAAAAGATGATTTAGGCCGGGAAGCTCCTTGGTTTGAAAATGCTGGTTGCCGCCGTCCTCAAGCGCTTTTTGGATTTGCGCGAGGTTTTCTTTCGAGGCCATCTGCAAATCCTTGTCGCCGTTAAGGGCCAGGACCGGGCACTGCGTTTTCTTCAACGCAGGGACGGGATCGTAATCAAGGAAGAAGCGAAACCAGGCTGAGGCCATCACCTGCGCCTGAGGCTTGAGCGCCGTGGGAGGCAACGTGGTGCTCATGCCAGTGGAATCGACAAGATCGGTTAATTTCGCTTCGAGCACCGCCGGATCCTTCTCCTTGCGCGCCAGGGCGTAAGACTGCTGATTGAAATCGCGCGCCTTGGCGATGCGGTCGTCGTCGAAACCGGCGGCCTTCAGAATCAGCCCGGACTGGAGCAGCATGACGTCTTCGCCTTTCAGGCCCGGCGCGGCAAGCAGAACGATCCAAGCTGCGTCCGAAGAGTGGGAGGCCAGCATGGGGGCAATGATTCCGCCCTCGCTATGACCGATGAGGCCGATTTTTTTGGCGTCGATTTCTTTCCGCGACTTCAGATACGCCAGGGCAACGGCCGCGTCGCCGGCGAAGTCTTCCGTGGTGGCCTGATCGAACTTGCCGGTGGACTTGCCAATGCCGCGCTTGTCGTAGCGAAGAACGGCGATGCCCTTGCGTGTGAGGTGGTCGGCCAGAACCAGAAAGGGGCGATGGCCGGCAACGTTTTCGTCGCGATCGTGAGGACCCGAGCCTGCGATAAGAATCGCGGCAGGAAATGGACCGCTGCCGGAAGGAAGGGTCAGCGTACCGGCGAGTGAGACTTGCGCCTTCGGATTCGCAAAAGTGACTTCTTCTTCGCGGTAAGGATAAGGTTTCGAGGGATTTTGTGGACGCACAAGTTCGAGCAATTCATCGGAACGCTGAAAATTCAAGTTGCGCGTGATGCCGCCTTGCGTCCAGGTGCCATGGATGGCGGTTTTTGCAGCGTTCAGCGTGCCCTCGTAAGCACCATCCACGACCGGAATTTCAAAATGAAAGACCATCAGTTTCTGGCTGACCTTCACGGCGGGCATGCCGCTGATGCCCATATCGGGGCTGTCGAGAGCCGCGACCAACTGCTTTTGATCGTCGTGGGTAACGTGAAGCTGAAAACGCAAGCGCAAGCCGTTGGCCTCGAGCGCGCCTTGCCACACGCCTTCAGCGCTAGCGATGGCATCGCCGGGCTTCTTCGCTCCGGCGCCGGCCGCCTGGCGATGAAAATTGAGCGAAAGACCAACGTTGCCCTGGGACCACGTGCCCTGAATCCCGGCGTGGTCGGCGGCGATTTCTCCTTCGTATTGAGCGCCGACGGAAGAAATGCTAAAGCGAAGGTCGGAGCCGTCTTGCGTGAAAGAAGTAACTTCGATGCCGTAAACCCCCTGATCCAGGCTGTCGATGGTGGCCTTGAAGGAGCCGTCTTCGGTTTTCGAAACATGCAGGACGAGATGCAAGACGGCATCGCCGGCCTGAAGGGAACCGGCCCAGTTGCCTTCCACAGCGGCCGGCATCGGTTTGCGATTTGCAGGCGCTTGAGCGCTGGCAGCGCTTTGCAAAATAGTGCAGAGAAACAAAAACGCGAGTGCCGGAACAAAACGTATAAGAATCGCCTTCAAACAAACCTCCTCCAAGGGCGGATTCTTTCCTAGATGATTTGGGAAAGATAAGAGTTGGCAAGAAAAAGGCGGCACCCAAAAACGTGCCGCCCGGAATTCCCAGCCAACGAAGCGTCTACAGAATCGCTTACTTTCCGCGCTTGGCGTACCAATCGGCATTGACGGGCGTGAAGCTGGCCCACTTCTCCGGCAAATCTTCGAGCGCAAAGATGGCAGTCACGGGGCAAACAGGGACGCAAGCGCCGCAATCAATACATTCGGTGGGATGGATGTAGAGCTGCGTTTCGGTGGCAAACTCGGGCTCGTCTTTGCGCGGGTGAATGCAATCCACGGGGCAAACATCCACGCAGGCGGTGTCTTTTGTGCCGATGCAGGGTTCGGCGATCACGTAAGCCATTCGAGGTCTCCTTTATCAAACTTCAAGCCGGGGCTTCTGCGGGAACTCGGCACAACCGGCAAAAAAAATCCTTATATCATGAGGCTGCCTCGAGCTACAAGCGGCCAAGTTCATTGTACGCGCCGGGGATTGGTTTCTCAACCGGGAGGGCAATGGATAAAATGAAGGAGAGGGGAACAAGTATGAAATGGATGAGCTGCGGTTTGTTGCTGTGTTTTCTGGCGGTAGAAAGTGCTTTGGCGGCGCCGCAAGCGCCAAAACCAGCGGCGCTACGCGACCCGGCGCTGATCGATGCGCAGGGGTACGTGAAACTGGTACAGCAGTATCAGGGAAAACCGCTATTGGTCACGTTCTGGGCGACGTGGTGCGAGCCTTGCCGCGACGAATATCCCATGCTGAACGAGTTGGCGAAGCAGTATGCCCCGCAGGGACTGAAAGTCGTGGGCGTGAACCTGGATGATGACGGCGATTTAATCTTGATGCGGCGCTTTATTGCGCGATACAAGCCGATTTTTCCAAATTACCGGAAAAAGCCGGGCGAAGAGGTGCCGTTCCGGCAAGCTGTGCTTCCGGGATGGACGGGATCGCTGCCCGTTTCCGTGTTTTATGCGAAAGACGGACGGCAGGTGGGAAGTTTCCTGGGCGAGCGGAACCGGGAAACCTATGAAGGAGCGATTCGCTCTCTCCTGGGCTTGCAGGCAAATTAACCTCACGCAAACCTGCCGGCTCTCTAAGATTTCTGAGTGAGATTTCGTCCGGGAGTTACTGTGCTTAATACCAAGGGCAATCGAATCACGTATTTTGGCCACGCGACTTTTTCACTCACGACACCGTCAGGACAAGTGGCGCTGATTGATCCTTGGGTGATGACGAATCCTTGGTGCCCTGAAGAGTTGAAGAACGTGTCCAGGCTGGATGCGATCTTCCTGACCCACGCACATACCGACCACCTGGGGGACCTGCTGGCGCTGGCCAAGCAGCACCGGCCCAAGATTGCCGCGATTTTCGAGACCTGCCTGTGGATCGAGAGCAAGGGCTTCGTGGAAGAAACCTGTCCGATGGGAAAGGGCGGGTCGCAGAGAATCGGCGATTTTGAAATTACCATGACGCACGCGTTTCATTCGAATTCGATTGA
>Ga0066703_10000770_pt1 | contig 10915 bp, 8 predicted proteins | sample GraSoiAngelo_152_FD_66505 | JGI IMG/M metagenome (GOLD analysis project Ga0066703, IMG submission 66505) | Grasslands soil microbial communities from the Angelo Coastal Reserve, California, USA - 14_1009_12_30cm | ecosystem: Environmental > Terrestrial > Soil > Grasslands | place: USA...
CGAGTCGCCCCAGGAGGTCGTGGCCCTCGGCGATCTCGGCTACTGGCCCCCTGGTCAGGCCTTTTGTATTTTCTTCGGCCCCACGCCGATGAGCCGCGGCGACGAGATCCGGCCGGCCAGCCCGGTGACCGTCGTCGGCCGGGTGACCGGCGACCCGCGCGTCTTCGCCACCGTCCGGAGCGGTGCCGGCGTTACGATAGAGCTCGACTGAGATCGAACGCCGGAGGGGGCAGCCATGAAGATCTTTCTCGACACCGCGAACTTGAACGAGATCAAGGAAGGCGTCGCGCTCGGCGTCGTCGACGGCGTCACGACCAATCCGTCGCTGATCGCCAAGGAGAAGCGTCCGTTCCGGCCGCTGGTCGAGGAGATCTGCGCGATCGTGCCGGGCGACGTCAGCCTGGAGGTCGTCGCGACCGACTTCGAGGGCATGATCAAGGAGGGCCAGGAGCTGGCCCAGGTCGCGCCCAACGCCGTCGTGAAGTGCCCGCTCACCCAGGACGGCCTCAAGGCCGTGAAGTATCTCTCGGGCAAGGGCATCCGCGTGAACCAGACGCTCTGCTTCTCGGCGCCCCAGGCGCTGCTGAGCGCCAAGGCCGGCGCCACCTACATCAGCCCGTTCCTCGGCCGCCTCGACGACATCGCCGCGGTCGGCATGGACCTCATCCGCGACATCTGCGAGATCTACCGCAACTACGGCTTCAAGACGCAGGTGCTGGCGGCGTCCATCCGCAGCCCGCTGCACGTGGTCGACGCCGCCAAGGCCGGCGCCCACGTCGCCACCATGCCGTTCAGCGTGCTGCAGCAGCTCATGAAGCACCCGCTGACCGACATCGGGCTCAAGAAGTTCCTCGAGGACTGGGAGAAGTCGGGCTCCAAGATCTAGCGCCCGCTCGGCGCGGCGCGGGTCGGCGGCCGCCGGGGTCTGCGGCTGCCACGAGGTCTCGGGCGACTCGGGCCCGCCTTGGCGGGGCTCCATCAGGCTGGAGGGCGCCCGCTCACCGCAAGGCGTGAACGGGTCCCGCAGACCCCCCGGCCACCCCGCCGGCCCACCGTGCAGCCCTCTTCAACGCCACTGACCGTCGCTGCCCAAGCTCGGTTAGAGGCGGGGGCGGACGTCGTGGGCGAAGCGCTCGCAGGTCGCGACCATGTCTGGAAGGTCGCGCGCGCGGCTCTCGAGGATGACGTGGGCGACGCCGAGATCGCGGAGCGCGCGGAGCTCGCTCACCAGCTCGTCGGCGCTCTTGCGAGCCGGCAGACCGAGCCGCGCGCTGATCGTCAGCGTGGTGGGATCGCGGCCGGCGGCGGTGCAGGCCTTCCGGAGATCGGCGAGGCCGGCGGCGAGCTTGTCGGCGGTCGGAAAGGCGGCCTGCCAGCCGTCGCCGAGCGCGGCCACGCGACGAAGCGCGCGCTCGGTGTGGCCGCCGATCCAGATCGGGATCGTGCCGTTGGCCGGGCGCGGCCGGCAGCCGAGCCCCTCGAAGGCGAAGAACCGACCCTTGAACGTCACGCGCTCCTCACGCCAGCAGGCGCGCAGGATCGCGATGGCCTCGTCGCTCCAGGCGCCGCGCTTTTCGTAGGGCACGCCGAACAGCTCGATCTCCTCGCGCATCCAGCCCACCCCGGCGCCGAGGATCACGCGGCCCGGCGCCAGGTGATCGAGCGTGGCCAGCATCTTCGCGGTCAGCACGGGATGACGGTGCGGCAGCACCAGCACGCTGGTGCCGAGCCGGATCTTGCTGGTGACCCCGGCCACCAGGGCCATGACCGTCAGCGGCTCCAGGAAATCGGTCGAGGGCGATAGCGGGAAGTCGCCGGTGGCGTTGTACGGATAGCGCGAGCGGATCTGCCAGGGGATGACGACGTGGTCGCTGACCCAGAGCGAATCGTAGCCGAGCGCCTCGGCGCGTCGGGCGAAGAGCGTCAAGGCCTCGCGGGTCGCGGCGGGACCGTAGACCGGCAGGTGGCACCCGACTTCCATCCTGACTGCTCCTACGAGTGCACGACGCGATCGGTCAGCTCGCCGCCCTGGATCATCTGCGCCAGCCGCGAGCGCTGGATCTTGCCGCTGGAGGTCTTGGGGATCGTGTTGCTGCGCACCAGCAGCACGCGCGACGGGCGGTGGCCGCGCGACTTGTGCACGCGGGTGACGATCTCGCGCACGAGCGCGTGGTACTCGGGCTCGGCGGCCGTCTCGCTGCGCACCTCGGCCACGACGTGCAGGCGCTGGGTGCCGGTGCGCTCGCTGTCCACGCCGACCGCCGCCGAGTAGCGCACGCCGGGCACGTGGTCGACCACTTCCTCGATGTCGGCGGGCAGGACGTTCTCGCCGCCGAGGATGATCAGGTCCTTGAGCCGGCCGCTGATGAAGAGGTAGCCCTCGTCGTCGACGAAGCCGAGGTCACCGGTGCGGAGCCAGCCGTCGGCGCTCAGCACCCGGGCGGTCGCCTCGGGATTGTTGTAGTAGCCCTTCATCACGCCGGGGCTCTTCACGCAGATCTCGCCCTCCATGCCACTGGGCAGGAGCGCGGTGCCGGCGCCGTCCTCGCCGGCCGGCTCCATGATGCGCAGGGACACGCCCCGGCACGGCTTGCCGACCGAGAGGAAGCGCCCGCTGGCGTCCTGGCGCAACGCCGTATGGCGGGGCCAGATGGCCACCGCCAGCGTCGCCTCGGCCAGGCCGTAGCACGGGCAGATCACGCGCTTGACGCCGAAGTGCTGCTCGAACGCCTCGATGGTCGACTGCCGCACCGGCTCGGCGCCGGACAGCGCCGCCTTCAGCGAGGTGAGGTCGAGATCCGAGGCGTCGCGAACGTGGCGCACGCAGTTGCGATAGCCGAAGTCCGGCGAGACCGTGAAGGTGGCTTTCACCTTGGTGATCAGCTCCAGCCATTGTCGCGGGTTGCGCAGGTCGGGCGGGAGCAGCCACAGCGGCGTCGCGGTCAGCGGCGGCGTGAACGAGCAGCCGATCAGCCCCATGTCGTGGTAGAGCGGCAGCCACGACACGACGCGATCCTCCACCGTGATCCCGGCCGCGTCCGACATGAACTTGCATGTCTCGGCCACGTTGCGATGCGTGAGCATGACGCCGCGCGGCTGGCCGGTGCTACCCGAGGTGTACTGGATGAACGCGAGGGCGTCGGGCCCCGGCTCGTGGTCGTGCGGCGCGGCTCCGTCGGCGTCCAGCTCGTTCGGCTCGAGGATCGTGCGGACGTTGGCCGCCAGCGCCGCGCTCTCGTCGACGCCGGGGCGGAACCACCCGATCGTCACGACGACCACCGCCTCGGCGTCGCGGAAGACGTTGCCGGTCGCCTCGACGCCGAGCGTCGGATAGAGCGGCACCGGGACGGCGCCCAGGCGGACGCAGCCGAAGAAGGTGTAGAAGAACTCGGCGCAGGTCGGATAGATCAGGCAGACCTTGTCGCCCGCCCGCACGCCGGCCCGGGCCAGGCCCGCCGCGTAGCGGCCGCTCCGCTCCCACATCTGCCGGTACGTCACCGTGTCGTCGAAGACGGTGAAGTACTGCAGATCGGGCGAGCGCTCGGCCCGTCGGCGCATCATCTCACCGAGCGTCGAAGCATCGCGCGGATCCAGGTCGGCCATCGCTGATCCTCTCAGTGGCGCGCGCCGAGCGTCGCCGTGGTGTCGTGTTCGAGACCGTCGCGCAGGTAGATCACGCCCACGGTGTCGCCCGGGTGCCGGTCGCGGAGCGCCGTCAACAGGTCCTCGAAGCTGTCGAGCGCGCGGTCGCCGAAGCGCACGAGGACGTCGCCGTCCTTGAGCCCGGCCCGGGAGGCGGCGCTGTCCGCGACCACCTGCCCGAGGCGCAGGCCGTCCGACTCGCCGGCATCGCCGCCCACGCCGAAGAACACCCGCGAGGCGCCCACGGCCCGCTCGGGCCGCGACGCGGAGGGCCGGGCCAGCGCGACGTACGCGGGCCGCGGGCCGGCGGCGAGCCGCTCGACGAGGCGGGCGCCCAGCGCGGCGACGCGCGCCATGCCGGCCGCGTCGATCTTGTCCGCGGTGTCGCCGGGCCGGTGATAGTCCGGATGTCCGCCGGTGTGGAAGAACAGCACCGGGGCGCCGGCGCCGTAGAACGGGCTGTGATCGGACGGCCCGTACGGCGAGTCGCGCAGGCTCGCCGACACGCCGGCGGCGTTCGTGGCCTCGCGCACGGCGTCGCGCAGCCCGCGTCCGCTCTCGACACCGCTGACGGTGAGCGTGCCGTCGCGCAGGCGCCCGACCATGTCGAAGTTCAGCATGGCGACCGTGCGCCCCAGGGGGATCGTCGGCTGGCGGACGTAGTGGCCGGAGCCGACGAGGCCGATCTCCTCGCCAGAGAACAGCGTGAACACGAGCGTGCGCTCGCGGGGGCCGGCGGCGAAGGCGCGCGCCAGGCCAACGACGACCGCGGAGCCGGAGGCGTTGTCGTCGGCGCCGGGAAAGACGGTGCCGCCGGTGACGCCCAGATGATCGTAGTGGGCGCCGAGCACGAGCGCCTCGTCCGCGAGGGCGGGATCGGTGCCGGGCAGCACGCCGATCACGTTGGCGGCCATCCGGTCGGTCGACTCCAGCGCCACGCGAAGCTCGACGCGCCCGGCGGCGCGGGCCACGAACGATGCCGGCGCGCGGCGTTCGGCGATCGCGGCGCTCAGCCCCGCCAGCGTGGTGCCGGTCGGCGCCAACAACGCGTCGGCGGCGGCCGGCGTGACGCTGCCCGAGACGATGCGCACGGCGGCGGCGGTGGCGGCGAGCGTCGGCAGCGGATCGCTCACGATCAGCAGCGCGTGGGCGCCGCCGCGCCGCGCGGCGATCAGCTTCTCGAGGCGGGACGACCTCACGCCGGCGAGGAACGGGGGCGTGCCGCTCAGCGCGAGCGCCACCCGGTCCCGCACGTCGACGCCGGCCCAGTCGTCGTAGCCGACCTCGGGGGCGCTCACACCGTAGCCGACGAAGACGATCTCGCCGCTGACGGCCTCCTGCTGCGAGCCGCCATGCGGCATCCACTCCCGGCGCAGGTCCAGCATCCGACCATCGATCGCAAGCGCGGTGCCCGCGGCCACGCGAGAGACCCGGCCGACCGAGAACGGTTGAAAAAATGACTCTCGCTCGCCCCCGGGATGCAGCCCGGCGGCACGGAGCCAGCCCGCGATGCGCTCGGCGGCAAGATCGCCCCCCGGTGTGCCGGAGCGACGGCCGTCCATGCCGGGTCCCGTCAGCGCCTCCACCGTCGCACGCAGCTCCGCTTCGCCTGGCGCGACGACCGCCGGCCGCGCGAGCGCGGTGGCGGAGGCGAGCAGGAGCAGGACGACGAGGGGCAGGGCGATGCGCCGCGGGATCACCCGCCTATTCTAACTGACCGGCGGCGCCGGGCGGCTGACCGGCGGCGCCCGGCCGGCGCTTACGCGACGGTGACGACGCGCCCGGCGGTCATCCTGACGAGCTCGGCGGGCGTGAGGCGGAAGACCGTGTTCGGGTGGCCGGCGGCGGCCCAGACTTCGTCGAAGGCGAGCAGGTGCTCGTCGACGAGCGTCAGGATCGGCTTCACGTGGCCGACCGGCGCCACGCCGCCGATCGCGAAGCCGGTCTCCGCGCGCACGAAATCGGCGTCGGCGCGCTCGAGCGTCTCGCCGACGAGGGCGGCCACCTTGGCCTCGTCCACGCGGTGGGCGCCGCTGGTGACGACGAGGAGCGCGCGCCCGGAGTCACGCAGCCGGAAGACGAGCGACTTGACGATCTGGTCGACACGGCAGCCGACCGCGCGGGCCGCATCGGCCGCCGTGCGCGCGGACAGTCCCAGGTCGACGACCTCGTGCGCGCCGCCCATCGCCCGCAGCGCCTCCCGGACCCGCTGGATGCTATCGCTGGAATGCGCCACGTACTTTAGCGGAGCGTCACGACGTAGCCCTCGGGATGGTTGCGCACGAGAGGGACGCGCAGCAGCGAGACGTAAACCAGCGTGGCCCGCATCAGCCCATCACGATGTGATCGAAACACTCCGCGTAGGCGTAGTCCTTCGCCTTCCCGAGCTCGGCCGCCCGCTGGCGCACGCGCTCCTGCAGCGCGGCCACGTCGGAGAACTGGCTGGCGTGGCAGGCCAGCGCGCGCAGCTTCACGTCGATGACGTCCGAGATGTCGACGACGAGCTGCGGATTCTGCCACTGCATCACGTACACGTGCTTGACCTTGTGGGGCTCGAACTCGGGCAGCAGCTCGGGAAACGCCATGTGGTCGCGCGCCAGGGGATAGACGCAGTCGAGGGCGACCCCGCCCACGACGCGGTGATCGCGGTGGGAGGCGCCGAGGTTGTAGGTGCGGTTCGGGTTCTGGCAGATCAGGAGGTCGGGGCGCCACTTGCGGATCTGCCGGGACACGTCGCGCCGCAGGTCGCGCGTGTCCTCGACCTCGCCATCCGGATAGCCGAGGAGCTCCACCCGGGCCACGCCGAGCGTGCGGGCGGCGTTCCGCTGCTCGTCGGCGCGGATCGCGGCCAGCCGCTCCGGCGTCATCGAGCGGTCGCTGGACCCCTTGTTGCCGTTGGTGACGACGACGTAGGTGACCTCGCAGCCGTCCTTGACCAGCTTCGCCACGGTGCCGCCGGCGCCGAACTCCGAGTCGTCAGGATGCGCCGTCACCACCATCGCGCGCGCGATCCGGTCCGCCATGCACGCTCCTCACAGGCCGATGTTGCGATTGAGACGCCGCGTTCCAGCATACCGATTCAGCGTGGACGCCGCGTTATAATCGCGCGATGTCAGTCGCCGGCGGGCGCCGGACGGGGATCATCGCGCTGCTCGTGCTCCTCGCGGTGGCGCCGCTGCTGGCGCTGGCTCCCGCCGCCCCCGGCGCGGTGCGTCTGGCCGGCGTCAGCCTGCTCTGGTGGTACGTCGGCGTCGTCGCTCCGTTGCTCGCCACTGCCCTCGCGCTCGTCCTGCTGCTGCGCGACGCCGGATGACGGCCCTGGCCGCAGTCGCGGCCTGGCTGCAGCCTGCCCTGCTCGCCGCGCTCGCGTTTCGGGTCACGGCCGGCGAGGCCGACGCGTCGTGGCTCGCGCTGGGCGCGCTCGTCGCGCCGCTGGTCGCGCTGCTCGCACCCGCGCGGCGCCCGGGCGCGACGCCGGCCGTCGGCGCGGCCGCCGCGCTGGCGATCGGGGTCGTGCTGGCCGCCGACTTCCTCGTGGCCGGCGACGTCGCCACGCTCTTCGGCGGCGCGCGCTGGCCGGGCGTCGCGCTGGCCGCGCTGGCGGCGCTGGCGGTCGCCGCCTGGCCGCGGGCGCGGCGCCTGGCGTCGCCCGCGCTGGTGACGGCGCTGGGCCTGCTGGCGCTGGCGCCACTCGCCGTCGCGCTCGCCGCCGGCGCGCCGCCATGGACGGCATGGCCGCGGCTCGCGCTGCGTCCGACGCTGACGTTTTCCGAGCGCAGCCGCTGGGTGGTCGCGGGCGACCGTTTCGCGCGCAGGACGACGCTGCGCTTCACCGAGGGCCAGCGGGTGACCGCGCTCGCCGACGGCGTCTACCGGGTGGTGGAGCACGACGCCGCGCCGCCGACGGTCCGCGAGTGGCGGCTCGCCGCCGGCGACGCGCTCACGCTGCGTCCCGGCGACGAGCTGTCGGTGGAGGCGGGCGCGCGCGTCCGCTTCGAGGCCGGGCGGCGCGTGCCCGGCGCGCCGGCGTCCGGCGTCGAGTGGGCCGACGCGCCGGCGCGTGGCCCCGACATGTTGCCGGCGGCGCTCGGCGCGCTCGTCACGCTCGTCGGCGCCGCGCTCGTGCTCGTCCCGTCGCCGCGCCAGGGCGCGGCCGCCGCCGGGCCGCTCCTGCTGCTGGCCGGCGTCAGCGGGGCGCTCACGTGGGGCGTCTGCGCGGCCGCGGCCTTCCCCGACCTCGCGCTCGGCGGCGCCCTCCCCGCGCCGCTGCTGCGGCTGCCGGCGCTGGTGCTCGGAGCGCCCGCGGGAGCGGCCGTCGTCGTGCTCACGCTCGGCGCCCTCGCGCTCCTCCTGGCGACTGCGGCGCTCGCCTTGCGCGAGCGTCTGGCCGCCGCCGCCTCGCCCGCGCTCGAGCTCTGGGCGGCGCTGGTCGTCGTGGCGGCCGCGGTGGGGATGTGGCCGCTCGACGCCTGGCACGTGCTGACGCTGGGGCTCGGCGTCGCCGCCGCCGCGTGGGCGCCGGCCCGACTGGCCGAAGGCGCCACCGGCGCGATCGCCGGCGCCCTCGTGGGCGGGCTCACGTTCGCGGCGCTGGCGGCGCTGCCGGCCGTCGCACCCGGCGGGCCGCTCTGGCTCGAGGCGCTGGCGCGCTATCCGGCCCTGGTCGCGATGCCGCTAGGCTGGCTGGCCGCCCGCGCGCTGCCGGCGGCGGCCGATGCTGGGGAGCCGGTGGTGGGCTGAGGCATAATAGCCAGATCATGGCCAGTGACCGCATCGTCGTCCGTGGAGCCCGCGAGCACAATCTGAAGGGCATCGACGTCGAGATCCCGCGCGACCAGCTGGTCGTGCTCACCGGACTGTCCGGCTCGGGCAAGTCGTCGCTGGCCTTCGACACGATCTACGCCGAGGGGCAGCGCCGCTACGTCGAGTCGCTGTCTGCCTACGCGCGGCAGTTCCTCGAGCAGATGGAGAAGCCGGAGGTCGATTCGATCGAGGGGCTGTCGCCGGCCATCTCCATCGAGCAGAAGACGACCTCCAAGAACCCGCGCTCGACGGTGGGCACGGTCACCGAGATCTACGACTATCTCCGCGTCCTCTTCGCGCGCGTCGGGGTTCCGCACTGCCCGAAGTGCGGACGCGTCATCTCCGCCCAGACCGTGCAGCAGATGGTCGACCGGATCCTGACCCTGCCGGCCGGCACCCGGCTGCTGGTGCTGGCGCCGATCGTGCGCGGGCGCAAGGGCGAGTACAAGAAGCTCTTCTTCGATCTCCAGCGCCAGGGCTACTCGCGCGTCCGCGTGAACGGCGTGCCGCGCGAGCTGGGCGAAGAGATCGACCTCGACAGGAACCGCAAGCACACGATCGAGGTCGTGATCGACCGCCTGATCGTCCGCGACAACCTCGGCTCCCGCCTGGCCGACTCGCTGGAGACCGCGCTGCGCCTCGCCGACGGCATCGTCCAGGTCGAGCCCGTCGGAGAGCGCGACGACGCGCAGAGAGACGCAAAGAAAGAGAAGAGCTCCAGTAGTACGGATCGTACGGACACGCCGCGGGGGAGCGGTACGCGCCCCCCAGATCCAATGGTCTTCTCCGAGCGGCTGGCCTGCGCGGAGTGCGGCATCTCCTTCCCCGAGGTCTCGCCGCGGATGTTCTCCTTCAACAATCCCTACGGCGCCTGTCCGGAGTGCGGCGGCATCGGCACGCGCTGGGAGATCGATCCCGAGCGGCTGGTGCCCAACCCCGCCCGCTCGCTCAAGGCCGGCGCGCTGGCCCCGTGGGCGGGGCGCGAGACGACCTACTTCAAGCAGACGCTGGCGGTGCTGGCCAAGCGCCACAAGTTCTCGCTCGAGGAGCCGTGGAGCAAGCTCAAGAAGAGCGTGCGCGACGTGGTTCTCTTCGGCGAGCGCGACGGCGGCTTCGAGGGCGTGGTGAAGACGCTCGAGCGGCGCTATCGCGAGACGCAGTCGGAGGACGCGCGCGTCGAGATCGAGGCCTTCATGGCCGAGCGGCCGTGCCCGGCCTGCGGCGGCTCCCGCCTGCGCCCGGAGTCGCTGGGGCTCAAGATCGCCGGTCGCTCCATCGCCGACGTCGTCCGCTTCACCATCAAGGACGCCGGCGCGTTCTTCGCCACGCTGAGCCTCGGCGAGCGCGAGGCGGCCATCGCCCGGCGCGTGCTGAAGGAGATCCGCGAGCGGCTCGGCTTCCTGGTGAACGTGGGCCTCGACTACCTCACGCTCGATCGGCCGTCGGCCACCCTGTCGGGCGGCGAAGGCCAGCGCATCCGGCTGGCCACCCAGATCGGCTCCAGCCTGGTCGGCGTCCTCTACATCCTCGACGAGCCGTCGATCGGCCTGCACCAGCGCGACAACCGCCGGCTGCTGGACACGCTCAAGCGCCTGCGCGACCTCGGCAACACCGTGCTGGTCGTCGAGCACGACGAGGAGACGATCCGCGCCGCCGACTACGTGCTCGACCTGGGTCCGGGCGCCGGCGAGCTCGGCGGCCACGTCGTCGCCGTCGGCACGCCCGACGAGATCATCGCCAACCCGCAGTCGCTGACCGGCCAGTACCTCTCGGGCGCCCGCCGGATTCCGGTGCCGGCCACCCGGCGGCGCGGCAGCGGCCAGTTCCTCACGATCCACGATCCGAGCGAGCACAACCTCAAGGGCATGGCGGTGAAGATTCCGCTCGGCACCTTCACCTGCGTCACCGGGGTGTCCGGCTCGGGCAAGTCGACGCTGGTCAACGACATCCTCTATCGGGCGCTGGCCCAGATGCTCTATCGCGCCCAGGACCGGCCCGGCGCGCACACCCGCATCGAGGGCGCCCAGCACATCGACAAGGTCGTGGACATCGACCAGTCGCCGATCGGTCGCACCCCGCGCTCGAACCCCGCGACCTACACCGGCGTGTTCACCTTCATCCGGGCGCTGTTCGCGCGGACGCCGGAGGCCCGCATGCGCGGCTACGCGCCGGGTCGCTTCTCGTTCAACGTCAAGGGCGGCCGCTGCGAGGCGTGCCAGGGCGACGGCCTGGTGAAGATCGAGATGCACTTCCTCCCCGACGTCTACGTGACGTGCGACGTGTGCAAGGGCAAGCGCTACAACCGCGAGACGCTGGACGTGCGCTACAAGAACGCCAGCGTGGCCGACGTCCTCGACATGACCGTGCGGGAGGCGCTGGCCTTCTTCGACGCCGTGCCGGTCATCAAGTCGAAGCTGCAGACGCTGGACGACGTCGGCCTCGACTACATCCGCCTCGGCCAGTCGGCCAC
>Ga0066703_10000771_pt1 | contig 10914 bp, 17 predicted proteins | sample GraSoiAngelo_152_FD_66505 | JGI IMG/M metagenome (GOLD analysis project Ga0066703, IMG submission 66505) | Grasslands soil microbial communities from the Angelo Coastal Reserve, California, USA - 14_1009_12_30cm | ecosystem: Environmental > Terrestrial > Soil > Grasslands | place: USA...
CCCGAGGAGCAGCAGTCGCGCGTGTTCGCGAAGCCGACCGACCAGGGAACGCTCGCGACGTGGACGTACCCCGGCATGGAGCGCGACGAGTACCTGGAATCGGTCAAGTGATCGCCGTGGACTCGGCCCTCTGGACGTGGCAGTTCGACCTCGCCTGCGCGCCGTTCTTCATCGTCGGCGTCGCGTGGATCGCGTGGAAGTACCGCCGCGATCCCGACTTCTTTGCGAGGTTCTTCGAGGGCGACTAGAGTGCCCGTCGTGCGGTGCGGCTTCTGCGGCGAGAAGACGAAGGGCGAGAGCGAGGCGTGCAGGGGCCACGAGGACCTGCTCGACCCGCCGCCGACGCGCGACCTGCGAACGCGCGGGGCCCGGCGCGGCATGGGAGCCGTGGCCGACGAGCGCCGCCGGGTGCGCGGCGCGTGGCGCTCGGAGCAGATGAGGGCCGAGTTCTACCCGGAGTAGGTCGTCCTGGGCGCCTGTTACGTTCGGGCCCGTGGCACAGGCTGGCTTCGAGGAGCGCGTCCCGACGGGCCGGAGGACGCGCCGCTCGTTCGAGAAGCTCGTGCGCGAGGTGTCGGCCGTCCTGCTCGACCCGGTGAAGCGCCGCCTGACGATCGGGGAGGTCGCGGAGTCGCTCGATGAGCACCCGTGGCGGATCGTGGACGCGCTCGACGCGATCGACATGATGGGGGGCGTGTAGGTGGCCGAGGGCGTCGTGAAGTGGTTCTCGCACGAGAAGGGCTACGGGTTCATCCAGACCGAGGACGGCGGCGACCTGTTCCTGCACTACTCGGCCGTGCAGGTCGGGGACTTCCGCGAGGTGGTCGAGGGCGCGAACGTCGAGTACGACGTGGCGCAGGGCGATCGCGGCCCGCAGGCCGAAGACGTGCGGCTCGCGCGCGGCTAGAACGACCGACCGCTCACCTAGTCTGTGCGACGTGGCGGAGCCTGTGCACCCTGACGCGGAGCGGCTCGTCTTCGTGGAGTCGGCGCTCGTCGGCCTGCGCGAGAGCTCGCCGTTCGCGCTCGCGGCGGCGCGGGGGCTCCTCGGGGATCGCGACCTCACGCTCCGGGAGGCGCGGATCCGCCTAACGGCGGAGCGCGGCGTGCTCCGGGAGGCGGTCGCGGCCGCACCGGCGACGAAGCCCGCGGCGGCTCCGGCGGACGGCCCGCAGCCGGCGAGCCAGGACTTCGAGCAGCAGCATCCGCGCGGCGAGGGCGAGCAGGGAGGCCAGTTCGTCCGCAAGGGCGAGAAGGGCCCGCGGGTGGCGGCGCTCCACGCGCGCCTCGGCGAGCTCGGGCACCAGGCACCGACGCACGACAAGTACGACGCGAAGACGCAGGCGTCGGTGATGGAGTTCCAGAAGCGGTACGGGCTGCCGCAGACGGGCGTGGTGGACGGCCCGACGTTGGAGGCGATGCGGACGCCGCCGCAGCTGTCGCAGGCCGAGTCGCACGCCGAGCTGAGGACGGCGATGCAGACCGCGGGGAAGGCCGTCGGGCCCGGCGACGCCGGCCCGAACGTCGCCACGCTCCAGACGAGCCTCGCGGCGCTCGGCTACCAGGTGACAGACCCGCAGCAGGAGTACGGCAACTCGACGCAGCTCGCGGTGCGCCAGGTGCAGAAGCAGAACGGCTTCGCGCCGACCGGCCGCGCCGACGAGCAGACGCTCGCGCTGATCGCACGGCTCGCGGCCGCCGCGGCGGTGAAGCCGTCGAAGACGGGCGCGGTGAGCGGCACGCAGGAGAAGCAGGGCGGCAACCTCGCCGGCGACCAGCTCGGCACCTGGGGGCTCAAGAACCGTCCGGGCGTGCGCGGCAAGAAGGGCGTCAACCCGAACACGGGGACAGCAGCGCCCCCGCGCGCGACGCCGCGGGGCAACTCGAACCGCCAGAAGGCGGGGGCGACTTCCACGAAGGGGGGAAAGGTGAACGAGGCTTCCTACGACGGGAACCCGTCCGTGCCGGGCTCGCCGTCGAGCATGGCGCGCTACCCGTGGGGCGGCGTGAACCCGGCCGTCGCCGCGAAGGCCGCGGCGCTGCTCGGGCCGATGAAGCCGCCCGGCCTGCGCGAGGCCCCGGACGACGCGTTCGAGGCGTGCGCCTCGTGCGTGTTCTTCGGCGGCGGCTCGACGGGCTGCGAGCGGTACGGCGGCTACCCGGTCGACCGCGACGACCTCTGCGACTCGTGGCTGACGCTGACGCCGCAGAAGGACCGCCCGACGACGAAGAAGGACGAGGGCGAGTCGGAGGTCGGCACCGCCGAGCTCGGGGAGTCGCGCGCGCTGTCGGAGGTGAAGTCGGACGCCTATCCGGGCCTCGACCGCTCGCCGAAGGAGAACTGGGTGGACAAGGCTGGCGGCCTGCCGCGCTACATCGAGCGGATCGCGAAGCACGTCCACTACGAGGGCGGCAAGGACATCGGCCGCGCAATCCAGATCGCGGTCGGCACCGTGAAGCGGTGGTGCGCCGGAGGGTCGGCGTCGACGCACGGCGCGTCCGCGTCGGGGGTGTCGGCGGCGACGAAGGCGAAGGCGTGCGCCGCGGTGGCCGAGTGGAACGCGAAGCGGGCGAAGTCGAAGGCGAAGACGGCGCAGGAGGCCGAGCTCGGCGCGCTGACGTTCGAGGAGGCGGCGGCCGACATGGAGCTCGTGCTCGCGATCCTGGAGGCGGAGGACCAGCCGATCCCGCCGTCGCTGCGCTACGCCGAGCGGGTGCTCGCCGCGGTCGAGGCCGGTTACGACGACTGGGACCAGTGGGGCGCGGACGGCTCGCCGCCGCCCGAGCCTGAGGAGGCGGATCCGCTCGTCGTGTTCGCGCAGGACGACGCGTTCGCGCTCGCGGAGGCCAGCGCGGCCGACTTCTCGCTCGACCCGTTCGTGCGGGCGGTGCGCGGCAAGCACGCGCTGTACGTCGCGGGCGTCCCGGTGCGGATCATCGAGAGTCCGGCGGAGGCGCTCATCGTGGAGGCTGCCGCTCGGGCGTTCGTCACGTCGATGCGCGCGAACCCGAAGCAGATGCGCGAGCGGGCGGCGACCCAGCTCAGGGCGTTGAAGGGTGGCCTCGGGAAGACGCGGTCGAAGCTGCCGCGCGCGGACGCGGCCGTCCACACGGTGGTGTCGTCGAAGTTCGCGGGCAAGGGCGCGAAGCCGCGGACGCTCGCGACCGACGTGGGGCGATCGACCGCAGCAGTCGAGGAGGGAGACTCGTTCCCTGACTCCTCCGCCGGCGACGTGGAGGGCTCGGCCCTGGCCGAGGGCGTCGCCGGATACCTGGACGCGAAGCACCCGAGGCTCCCGAAGGGGCGCAAGGGCGGCGGTGAGTTCGCGAAGGTGCTCGGCAAGATCGACGCCGACGCGAGGCCGCACGCGCTCGGCGCGGGGGAGCACGCGTTCGTGGCACGGATGCACGGCGACGGCCCGTCCGGCCAGAAGACGCCGGGCAAGGAGGCCGCGCACGACGCGCTGACCGTCGACCAGGCGATCGGCGGGGTGCTCCAGTCGTTCCCCGGCCTGACCGACTGGAGCGTGGACAAGCACGAGGGCGACTGGCTCGTGCACGTGACGATGCCGGACGGCGAGCACCACTTCCGCATCACCGACGCGGGCGCGGTGACGCTCGCGGACGCCGACGGCAAGCCGAAGGCGGGCGCGGCGCCGAAGCCCGAGCCGACACACGGCGGCGGCTACGAGCTGACCGGCGAGTCGGAGAAGCCGTACCACATGGAGAACGGCCAGGTCTTCAAGGGGCAGAGCAAGAAGGGAGGCTGGTTCAAGAAGCTCGACCACGGCCCGATGACCTCGGAGAAGGGGTGGAAGGGCGCGGGCGTGCACATCGAGGACCTCCAGACCGGCGAGTCGAAGTGGGTGCCCGCGTTCGCGATGAAGGCGCACCACGAGCTCGCGTCGGAGCCCGGCGCGGCGAAGCCGCAGAAGCCCGACGGCGAGGCGCTGTTCGGTGACCTGATGGACTCGGTGCACGGCAAGGCGGAGGCCGGCGGCCCCCTCTCCTCGTTCCAGGGGAAGAACGTCGTCGTGACGGGGAAGATCCCCGGCTACACCCGCGACGCGGTGCACAACCTCATCAAGGCGAAGGGCGGCACGCCGCACTCGTCGGTGTCGAAGGACACGCACGTCCTCATCACCGGGGAGAACAAGGCGGAGACGACGAAGTCGAAGGCGGCGGCGGCGAAGGGCGTCCACGTGGTCTCGTGGGACGACGTGCACCACCTTCTCGAGGCCGGGCTGTCGCAGACGGCGCGGCGCGCGCTTCGGACCAGGTCCGAACTGGCCGAGTCGACCGACGGGGCCGAGGACGCCGCGCTGCGCGCGCGCCTGCAGGTGCTGGAGGGGCGGATGGACGGAGACGACCTCCGCGCGTACAAGGCGGCGACGGGCGATCCGATCGCGCTGCTCGGCGTGAGCGAGACGACGGCGACGGTGCGGCGTGCCTGATCCTCGCGACCCGACCCCGGTCAAGGCGGTGCAGCGCGGGAGCGTCTGGACGGTCGTCGGCTCGGACGGGAAGCAGCTGCCCGAGGCGGGGTCGCTGACCGAGGAGAAGGCCCGGGCGCTGGCGGCGCGCGTGAACGCGACGTGGGCCGGGGCGAAGAAGGAGCGGGTCGCGAAGGGCGGGCCCGCGGTCACCGAGGGACGGGCCGAGCGGGTGGCGCGCCGCGCCGACGCCTTCGGCCGGATTCTCGGTTGACAACCGTAGTCGTCCGACGACGTTCTTACGCTCCGTCGGTGTGAGCCCCCGTCCTAGAAGGGAGTCGGCTGTGCCGGACGCTGAGGAGCGGATGCCCGCCCGCGTCGACCGCGGTGGCCTCCCGCAGATGGAGGTCGAGGTCGTTGACGGTTCGACCGTCGAGCACGGCCAGGGCGAGGAGCGCAAGGCGTACACGGGCGGCGAGAAGTTCACCTGCGAGGGCGGCGAGGCGATGGAGCTGTACCAGCAGGGCCACGTCAAGATCGTGGGAGTCGTGAACGCATGACGCAGCGTGACCTAGAGTCCGCGCTCGACCCGACGAAGCTGGAGGGCCTGCTCGCTGAGCTCGCCGGCAAGAACACCGTGCGCGTCGTCAAGCACACGCCGGCGTCGCGCCCGTTCGTCCGCTCGTGGATGAAGAAGGTGATGGACGAGGACGGCGTGGTCGACCGCGTCGGCGTCGGCTGGATCACGCGGCTCGACGAGCTGCGCCACCTCGCCGGGCTGCCTGCCCGCTACCTCCAGGAGGCGCTCGACGCGCAGGGCGGCGTGCTGATCGACGTGTCCGCGAACCTCCGCACGACGGTCGGCATCGACTACGTGGCCGACTCGCTCGGCAACTCGTCGTCGCGTCCGGCGGTCGCGAACTTCATGGCGCTGACCGAGTCGGTGACGGCCCCGGTCGTCGGCGACACGACGCTGGCCGCGGAGATCACGACGAACGGGCTCGCCCGCGTCGCCGCGACGTACGCGCACACGGCGGCGGCGACGCTCTACACGCTCCAGAAGGCGTTCACGGCGTCGGGGATCTTCACGGCTGTCCAGCGCGACGGGATCTTCAACGCCTCGTCCGCGGGCACGCTGTACGTCTCCGCGATCTTCACGCTGGCGGCGCTCCAGATCGGTGACCAGCTCACCGTGACCCACACCGTCAACATCTAGGAGCCCCATGCGCCGGGTGGTCGAGCTTCGTCGCGGCAAGACGGTCTGGCACATCGACGTGGCGGACGCCGAGAGCGACGACGACGCGAAGGAGCAGGCGCTCCTGCACGCGAACGGCGTCAAGAAGCCGGGCAGCACGCGGTGGCTGGTGAAGCCGTCGAACGGCAAGCCGGGCTGGGAGGTCGCGAGGATCCTTGAGCAGTTCCCGCACGAGGCCGAGGCCGAGGCCGCGGCGGCCGAGCCCGAGTCGCGCGAGGCGGTGCTGCGGCGGATCGGCGAGATGCGCGCGGAGCTCGCGGTGCTGGAAGCGCGGGTGGCGTCGGAATGAGCCGCGGCGTGGTCCTGGACCCGACGACGGGGAAGCCGTCGCGCGAGGAGCCCGTGGTCGCGGAGATCGCGTACTACGACCGCGACGCGTTCATGGAGCAGATCGAGGAGAACCTCCGCCTCGCCCGGCTGCATCCCGACATCGTCGCGCTGACCCGGAACAAGTATTACGCGGGCGTCCGCTCGGTCGCGACGGCGGCGACGCTGCGCGCGCCGGCGTGCATCATCTGGAACCCGCACGCCTCGTCGCGCATCCAGTGCTTCGAGGTGTGGATCGCGAACACCGTCGCGACGGCGTTCAACCTCTCGCTGACGCGGGCGACGGCGCGCGGCACGGCGTCGACGACCTCGACGCCGGCGGCGGGCAACGCGATCGAGAACGACTCGGCGCCGCCGTCGGGCTTCGTGATCGACACGGCCTGGTCGGTCGCGCCGACGATCTCGGCGGTGGACATGATCCGCTGGAATATTCCGGCGACGATCGGGGCAGGAGTGATCTTGCCCTTCCCCGATCCCATCACGATCCCGTTCGGCACCGGCCTCGCGCTCATCGCGGCGACGGCGACGATCTTCCAGCCGTGCGACGTGACCTGGGTGATCGGGGACTAGCTCCCCGATGCCGCAGCCGAACCTCGGACAGAACCCGCTCCGCCACCTCCAGACCGGAGGCGTGAACGACGGCGTCTTGCAGCCGCCGAACGGCGTGCAGGCTCCGCAGTCGGCGTGGGTGGCGCAGGTCGTCGTCGCCGCGCCGGGTACCGCGCTGTTCGTCGGAGACATCACCGACACCGGGACGACGCAGAGCGACAGCGCCGCGCGCGCGGCCGTTCTCTCCCGCGGGGCGACCGACCAGGGCGCGACGTTCACCGACTCGGTCGCCGCGCCGGTCACGCGGTCCCGCGGGGTATCCGACCAGGGCACCACGTTCAGCGACGGCGTCTCGGCGTCGGCGGTGCGGCTCCGCTCCGCGACGGACGGGGTCGCGCAGACGGACGCGGTCGCCCGCGCGGCCGCGAGGTCGCGCGCGGCGTCGGACACGGGCACCACGCCCGGCGACTCGGTCGCGGCGGTGCTCGGGCGCACGCGCGCCGTCAGCGACCAGGGCACGACCTTCTCCGACTCGATCACGCGCAGTTCGGCGCTCGCCCGCGGCCCGTCGGACACCGGGACGGCGTTCTCCGACGCCGTCGCGCGCGCGAAGGCCGCGCTGCGCTCGATCACGGATACGGGCACGACGCCGGGCGACTCGGTCGGGCGGGCGAAGGCGGCGCTGCGCCAGGCCTCGGACACCGGCGCGACGATCGTCGACGGCGCGTCGGCGGCCGCGGCGCACGCGCGGGGCCCGAGCGACCAGGGGACGACGCCGTCCGACGCCGTCGCGCGCGCGGAGGCTCTCGCGCGGTCGGCGAGCGACCAGGGGACGACGTTCTCGGACTCGGTCGCGGCGGCGAAGACGAGGCTGCGCTCGCCGGCCGACACGGGCGCGGCGTTCTCGGACTCGGTGGCGCGCTCGACCTCGGGGCTGCGGAGCCTCGCCGACGGAGCGGCGGGCGGCGACGCTGTCGGCGCGGCGGCCGCGAGGGCCCGAGCGGCGGCCGACACGGGGACGACGCACGGCGACTCGGCGGTCGGGTCGGTGCCGCCGAACGTGGTCGACCAGGGCGTCTCGTTCTCCGACAGCGTCGCGCGCACGTTGAACCTCTCGCGCAAGCCCGACCGCTTCGCGCCGCTGGCGCCGTTCAGCTCGTTCGCGGCCGTCCGCTCGCTGACCTCGGGCCGCGACGTGGAGGACACGGGCGTCGCGTTCTCCGACTCGGTGTCGGCGCAGCCCGTCCGGCCGAGGGTCGCCGTGGACGACGGGGTGGTCTTCTCCGACGGCGTCGCCCGCCAACTGTTCGCGCAGCGCGTCCCGACCGACGACGGCGTCTCGCTGGACGACTTCGTGCGCGTCGTCCGTTATGGCGAGCTGATCGACGTGGGCGTGACGTTCTCGGACTCGGCGCGGTCGGTGAGCTCGATCGCGCGCGCCGCCGTCGAGGACGCGGCCAGCTCCGCAGACGAGGTGCGCGTCTACTTGAAGCAGTTCCTCGTGGAGCCGCTCCGGGCGGAGGTCGTGCCGCGGGGTCGCGTCTCCGCGGAGGTCGTGACGGGCTCGCTGGTCGCGGAGGTCGTGCGTCACGGCCGGACGACGGCGCTGGTGCAGTCCGTCGGCGGCACTACGATCGCGCAGGTGAACAGGGGCCACGCATCCGCAGAGCTCGAGACGGGCCCGTTCGTGGCGGAGGTCGTGTAGGTGTTCTCGGTCAAGCAGGGCGACACCGAGCCGCCGCTCCAGGTCCTCTTGAAGGACGCGAACGGACGGGCGGTGGTCGTCAACGCCGAGGACGTGGTGACGTTCCGCATGGGCCCGGTGTCCTCGGGCGTCGGCGTCTCCGTGAACGCGCCCGCGACGGTGAACGACCCGCTCGTCGGGGACGTTCAGTACGACTGGCCGGGAGGCGCTCCCGCGCCCGGGCTCTACCGGGCGGAGTTCCACCTCGCGCGGGTCGGCGGCGACGAGCTAACGTTCCCCGGCGACGGCTACATCGACGTGAAGGTGGACCCGGCGCTGGTCTAGCAGCCGTGGTACTCGACGGAGAGGCTCCCGTCGAACGCTCGCGCGGACGCGAGCATCGAGCGCCACTGAGCCGGGAAGAACCGACGCAGGAGCGTCGGCAGCTTCGCCAGCGCGGTCTTCTCCACGAGGCACTCGTCGGCGGAGTCCAGCGCGACGTGCTCGGCCTCGTGCAGCGCGACCGCGACGAGCGGGCCCATCGGGTTCCCCTCGGGGACGGGGCCGTGGCTGCCCGAGAGGTACGCGCGGGCGATCGACGCGCGCCCGGCGCGGTCGGCGGCGACGTACTTGAGGCCGAGGCACACGTCGGAGCGGAGCACGATCCGCTGCTCGACGAGGTACGCCTCGCCGGTGCGGCCGTCGGCGGTGAGGTGCGACGAGCACGAGACCGGGACCGAGGGCGCTCCGGCGAGGGCGAAGACGGCTGCTAGTACGGCGATCACGGTCTTACAGTAGGGTCGCCGGCGGCGCCCGTCCATCCCCTCTCCGGGTGCGTCTATGCCCCCTCCGGGGGAGTTGCGGCGGCGAACGCTGTGCGATAGGGTGAGGATCGTCAAGGCCGCGCTGGGCGGCCGGAAAAGGAGGGCCACATGGAGGATGCGAAGGAGGTCTGCGTCGGGGTGATCCGCGTGGACGGCACGCTGCTCGTGACCGACCCGTGCTACGTGCCGGAGTCGCTGCGCCCGGACCTGGTGACGCGGGTGGACGGCATCGAGCCGGGCCTGTACCCGGTGTACGTCACGACCGGCACGGTGGAGGGGTGGGGCGACCGCGCGTGGGAGCTCCGCGTCCGCATCACGCCGTCGGCCATGCAGCGGTCGGAGCGCGTCGGCTTCGTCGGCGTCGACTCGGGCCAGATGGCGTTCCTCTCCGAGGCGCTCGTGCCCGACTTCGACCACAAGAACGAGTGGACGCCCGAGACGGTGGGGCAGCACGTCGGGGAGTTCTCGTACGCCGGGGCGTGCGCGATCACGCTCGACCCCGACGGCGTGCGCGCCGGGACGATCGACACGCGCATGGCCGTGGCCGAGTCGGGCTGCGGCGACGGCGAGTACCCGGTGTACGTCGAGCGCGACGGCGACGGCGCTATCGCCGCGGTCGTGGTGGACTTCGGGGCCGACGATGCCTGACGTGACGGTCACGATCCCGGCCGAGCGGATCCCGGAGCTGGTCGGCTACATCTCGGACGGCTCCGACCTGCACGACGAGCACGCGTTCCGGGTGCTCCGCGACGAGCAGCGGTCGGGCGGGCTGTCGCCGGTCGAGTGGGCGGTGCTGCCCGCGCTGCGCGAGCACTTCACGGGCCACGCGCGCGAGCTCGTGGACGAGATGCTCGCGTGGGCGGACGCCCCGGCGCACCTCGGCGCGGACACGCGGTTCGACGCGGCGATGGAGCGGTTCATCGAGAAGCACGTGCGCGACCGCGAGTTCACCTGGAACGCGAAGGCGGACCTCGGGGACGAGTGGGAGGTCGCGTTCTGGATCGAGGGCGAGTACGCGGGGACGTGGCGGCTCACCGCCGACGCGGACGAGCTGCTCGACGCGGACGAGGTCGAGGTTGCCTCCTAGCACCCGCGTACCGATGGAGATGACGCGGGAGTACGGACGCTCGCTGTACGCGCGCGACGTGCCCCCGCGGTCGCGGCGCGCGGTTCCGATGCCGACCGACGCCGAGCGGGTCGGGACGCAGGGCGCGTGCCTCTACGCCTGCGCGCGCGGCCACGTGTGGGCGGCGTTCGTCGTGCGGGTCGCGAACGAGGACGGCACGCGCCGGGACCGGGACGGGTTCGCGCTCCGCGACCCGGCCGACGAGTTCTGCGAGGCCGACCCGTGCGCGGAGGGCAGCGACGACGACGCGCGCGGGCGGAAGGTGTCGGCCGTGCGCCACTGGACGATGCGGTGAAGGCGGGCGACGGCTTCGGCAGGACGTTCTCGGAGACGCCCGCCGAGGAGTGGGAGGCGCACGCCGCCGCGCTGCGCCTCGGCGTGATCGCGAAGAACGGGATGGAGCGCACGGTGTTCCCCGTCTGCCTGCGCGAGTGCGACGCGTGCCTGTTCACGCCGGGGCGGATCGTGTCGCCGCGGCGGATGAAGGACGTGCTCGACACGACGCAGGGGCGGGACACGCACTTCGTCTGCCACAAGGCGTCGATGAAGGGCTACAACGTCGCGTGCCGCGGGTGGTACGACCGCTTCACGTCGAACGTGTCGCGCATGGCAGGGCGGCTCGGGCTCGTGATGTTCGTGCTCACGGAGAGCCTGCCCGACCGCGGGTTCATGCTCACGCTGGACGACGACGAGGACTAGCGCCGGGTAGAAATAGT
>Ga0066703_10000774_pt1 | contig 10904 bp, 9 predicted proteins | sample GraSoiAngelo_152_FD_66505 | JGI IMG/M metagenome (GOLD analysis project Ga0066703, IMG submission 66505) | Grasslands soil microbial communities from the Angelo Coastal Reserve, California, USA - 14_1009_12_30cm | ecosystem: Environmental > Terrestrial > Soil > Grasslands | place: USA...
TACCTCGCATCCTGGGAGATGGGCACCTGACGGCCAAAGTGATCCAGGTCCGCGTCGCGCACCTCGGACTCGACCGCACCACCAATACGCCGGTGGTGATCCTTCAGGAGCAGGAGGGAGAGCGGGTGCTCCCGATCTGGATCGGGCCCGCGGAGGCGAGCGCGATCGCGATGGAGCTGGCCGGCGTCAAGTTCGCGCGGCCGCTGACGCACGACCTCTTGAAGCAGATCATCCTCGGCCTGGGCGCGGACCTCCGCAAGGTGATCATCACGCAGGTGAAGGACAACACCTACTACGCCGAGCTGCATATCTATCGCGGCGACGCGGTGATTCAAGTCGACGCGCGGCCTTCCGACTCGATTGCCGTGGCGCTGCGGCTCAAGGCGCCGATTTTCACCACGGAGAACTTGCTCGCGCTCACCTCGGTCGAGACGGGCGAGCCCGGCGCCGAGCCGGGCCCCACTCCGCTCGGCCCCGACGAGTTGAAGACCTACCTTCAGAATCTCGATCCTGAAGACTTCGGGAAGTTCACTCCGTAGCACACTCGCCCTCGCCTGCCTGCTGGCTGGTGGGGGCGGCGATCTCGTCGCGCAGCGTGCGGTGGCTTCGGGCCGGGTCCTCCACGGTGGGCCACACGGCACTCCGCTGGCCCACGCCTGGGTGGTGCTGCATCGAGTGACGCTGGGCGGGGCCGGCGGGCCCGTCGACTCGACTCGCACTGATGCACGCGGCGCCTTCACCCTGTCGATGGGCCGCCCCGACACCGCCGCGATCTACGTCGTGTCCAGCTGGTACGACGGCATCGCGTATTTCTCCGAGCCGGTGAGGGCCTTCCGGCAGCGCACCGAGCTGCGGCCGCTGCTGGTGTACGACACGAGCTCGGCGGGACCGGGCGTGCAGGTGGCCCGGCGCCTCCTCACGGTGGCGCGCCGGAAGCCGGATGGGGCGCGGGACGTGCTCGAGCTGGTCGAGCTGGTGAATCCCGGCACCAAGACGCGCATCGCAGCGGACACGCTCCAACCCACGTGGGCCGGCGCCATCCCGTCCGAGGCGGTCCAGTTCCAAGTCGCCCAGGGCGACCTCTCGCCGCAAGCGGTCGCGCTGCAGGGCACCCGCGTGGCGGTGTTCGGGCCGATTCCGCCGGGCGAGGCGAAGCAATTGAGCTACGCGTACGTCCTTCCCGGGAGCGTCGCGCGGCTCGCGATTCCCATCGATCAGCCGATCGCGGAGGTGGATCTGCTGGTCGAAGACACGACGGCGACCGTGACGGCCCCAGCGCTCGACACACTGGGCGTGCAGGAGCTCGAGCGTCGGCGCTTCGCCCGCTACCGCATCCGTGTCGTGCCGGCCGGGGCAGCGGTCACCATCGCTTTTGCGGTCGGTCACGCGTTCCAGGCCGAGTCACTGGTGCCATTCGTGGTGGTCGCAGCGGCGGCGGCGCTCGCCGTGGGTTTCGTGGTGGCGCTGCGGAAGAAGACGTCAGACGTCTGATGTCTTGCGCTCCGAAGGTTCCTCGCATAGACTAGCGCTCGTCGTACAAAGCGAACGGGGAATCACGGAAGCCGGTGCGAGTCCGGCGCGGCCCCGCCACTGTAACGGGCAAGTGGTAACGGCTCTACGCCACTGGGTGTCTTCACCCGGGAAGGCGAGCCGACCGCCCGAAGCCAGGAGACGTCTCCGTTCGCGCCACCTGTAGATCCCTCGCGGGAGGGATGGTGGCGCTGCGCATCCGGCGCAGACGCTAGCCCATCTCCGCTTCCGTCGGGGGTGGGCTCTGTTGCTATGCGCCGCTGGGCACATCGCACCCACCTCGCGGGCCTCCTCCTGTCGGCCGTGCTCCTCGCGTGCCGGCAGGCGGAGCGGTCGCCGTCGCACCAGGGGGTCGTCGTCACCGACGACGCCGGCCGGCGCGTGGGGCTCGCCGCGCCGGCCCAGCGGGTCGTATCCCTCCTGCCGTCCTTCACCGAATTGCTGTTCGCGATCGGCGCGGGCGACCGCCTCGTGGGTCGGACCGCATGGTGCGACTACCCGCCAGAGGCGCTCCGCGTGCCGAGCGTCGGCGACGGCATGCCCCCCAACGTGGAAGCCGTCGCGGCACGACACCCCGACCTCGCCGTCCTATATCGATCCGGCCCGAACGTCACGGCGGCCGAGCAGTTGGAGCGCCTCGGCATCAAGACGGTGCTGCTCGATCTCAATCGGCTCGAGGAGCTTGGGCCGGCCGCCCGCCGCCTCGGCGTGCTCACAGGTCGCGTAGCGTCGGCCGATTCGTTGGCGCGTGCCATGGACAGCCTGGCCGCAGCCCCTCCCCAACCCCTAACCCCCGGCCCCCAGTCCCTGGTTTTCATCGTCTGGGACAACCCACCAATCGTGATCGGGGCGGGGAGCTACCTCGACCGGCTCGCCTCGCTCGCAGGGGCGCGCAACGTGTTTCACGACATCGCTGCGCCCTCGGCGCAGGTTTCGATCGAGACGATCGCCGCCCGCGACCCGGATTTCGTCGCCGTCCTCTCGGACAGCGTCGTGCCACCGCGCTACGCTGGGCGCCCCGAGTGGCGGGTGGTCCGCGCGGTGCGGGCGGGGCGGTTCCTGTTCCTTCCGGGTCAGCTGTTTGGGCGGCCCGGACCGCGCGTCGCAGAAGCGGTGCGCGAGCTCCGCCACCGCCTCGACGCCACGCCATGAAGTACGTCCTGCTCGCGGCTGTAGCGGTCGTGACGCTCGCCGGCGCGGTGCTGCTCGGGGCCGCGGAGGTGCCGCTCCGCGATATGGTTGCCTCGCCCATCGTCTGGCAGCTCCGCCTTCCCCGCGCGGTGCTCGCGTTTCTGGTGGGCGGCGCACTCGGCGTGTCGGGCGTGGGCCTTCAGGCGCTCGTGAGAAACCCACTGGCGGACCCGTTCCTGCTCGGCCTCTCGGGCGGGGCCGGGCTCGGGGCGGTGGTCGCGATCGCCTTCGACCTCCCGGGCCCGTGGGCCCTTCCACTCGCGGCGTTCGTCGGGGCGGTGGGCGCGATGGCGTTGGTGTACCGCCTTGGGCTCATGGGTGGCGCCGAGCTCGACCCGCGGATCCTGCTGCTCGGGGGCGTGGCTGTGGGCGCGTTCGCCGGGGCGATCACCACCGCGATCGTCTCGCTCGCCCAAGCTACCGAGCTGCGCAACGCGTTCCTCTGGCTCTGGGGCGGGTTCTCCGGCGCCTCGTGGACCACGGTGCTCGTGATGGTCGTGTACGCGCCGCTGCCGCTCGCCGTCCTCGCCGCGGCCGCCCGGCCCCTCGACCTGCTGGCCCTCGGCGAGGAGCCCGCGCAATACCTCGGCGCGGACGTGCGACGGCTCAAGCGGCTCGTCTATCTCGCCGCGTCGCTCTTGACCGCCGCCGCAGTCGCGGTCGCGGGCGTGATCGGGTTCGTCGGGCTCGTCGTGCCGCACGTCTGCCGCCTCGTGTGGGGCCGGCTCCACCGCACCCTCTTCCCAACAGCCTTCCTCGCCGGTGGGATTCTGCTCGTGGCGGCCGACACGCTGGCTCGCACCGTGGTGGCCCCGCGCGAGCTGCCGGTGGGCATCGTGACTGCCCTGCTCGGCGTCCCCGTGTTCGCCTTCTTGCTGCGCCGATGGACCGTGAGCTGATCCTCGCCTTGAGCGGCGTCACGTGCCGCTACCCGGGCGCCCCGCGCGACATTCTGCAGGGCGTCTCGCTCGAGGTGCGCGCGGGCGAGTTCCACGCCGTGCTCGGGCCCAACGGCAGCGGCAAGACGACGCTGGTGCGCACGGCGCTCGGCCTCGTCCGACCGGTCGAAGGCCACGCGGACATCCTGGGGCGCCCGGCGAGCGCCTGGTCCCGCCGCGAGCTGGCGAGGGTGGTCGGGGTCCTCCCGCAGCGCGAGGACAACCTGTTCCCGCAGCGCGTGCGAGAAACGGTGCTGCTCGGCCGATACCCGCACCTCTCGCTCCTGGGGGGGATGCGGGCGACAGACCGAGCGGCCGTCGAGCGGGCACTCGTCGCGTGCGACGCCCGAGACCTGGCCGACCGCTGGCTCTGGACGCTGTCCGGCGGAGAGTACCAGCGGATTCGGCTGGCGCGGGCCCTCGCCCAGGAACCCCGGCTTCTCGTGCTCGACGAGCCGACCGCGTCGCTCGACCTGCGGCACGAGATGGAGCTGTTCGAGCTGGTGCGCGCGCTGGTGGACGCCCAGGGGCTCGCCGTCCTCATGATCACGCACCACGTGAATCTGGCGGCGCGTTTCGCCGATCGCGTTCTCCTGCTGGCCGAGGGGCGGTCCGCTGGGGCCGGCGCGCCCGGTGAAGTGCTCACTCGCGAGACCGCCGAGCGTGTGTTCGCCTGGCCGGTATCGATCGCCCCGTTCGAGGGCCGGCCCCAGATGATCCCCTTACGACCGCGAAAGGATGCTCCATGAGACTGGCCCTGCGCGCGTTCTGGCTCCTCGTCTTCCCCCTGTCACTCGCCGGCCAGACCCCGACCGACACGGTGAAGCTCAACCCGGTGGTGGTCACCGCTACCCGGATTCCGACCCCCGCCGCGGACTTACCAGTCGCGGTGACGGTGATCAGCGGCGTGCAGCTGCGGCAGCAAGGGATCCGCACCGTGGCCGAGGCATTGCGAACCGTTCCCGGCGCGAGCGTCGTGACGACCAACGCCTACGGGAGCCAAACCTCACTGTTTCTGCGCGGCGGGGAGAGCGACTACGTGAAGGTCTTGATCGATGGCGTGCCGCAGAACGCGCCTGGCGGGGCGTACGACTTCGCCAACCTGACCACCGACAACGTGGAGCGAATCGAGGTAGTGCGAGGACCGACCAGCGTGCTGTACGGGTCCGACGCGATGACGGGCGTGGTACAGATCTTCACCCGCGACGGTCGCGGCGCGGCACACGGGAGCGTAGCCGTCAGCGGCGGCACCTACGGCAGCAACGCGGTCGATGCGACCTTCGCTGGAGGGGGCGGGCGCGCCGGCTACTCGGTTGGCATGTCGCGCTTCTCCAGCGACGGCGTCTACTCGATCAACAACCAATACCGCAACGAGGTCTTGAGCGGACGGGTGCGCGTCCGCCCAGACGAGCGTACCGACGCGGCGCTGTCGCTCCGATATGGGGACGCCCTGTACCATTTCCCCACGGATGGGGGCGGGACCGTGGTGAGCAATAACCAACATCAGCTCGACCGTGGTCCGTCGATCGGGCTGGATCTGGGGCACCGCTTCTCGGGCCGTGTGGAGAGCCGCCTCACGGCCGATTGGCGTCGCGACAACAATCAGTATGCCATCGGGCCGAACAGCTCCGCCGACACCACTACTTTCCCCTATAGCAGCTCTGATTGGGTCACGCGCAGCGGGCTGGACGCCCGGCTCAACCTCACGCTCGCGCCACGCGACGTCATCACCGTGGGGGGCGCGCTCGAGCGGCAGGCGATGAACGGAACCACGCTCGCTATGCCGCGCTCGCGCAATAACGGAGCCGTCTACCTACAGGTTGCCTCCCCGCTGGAGCGGTTGGTCGGTCTCGCCGTCGGCGCACGGCTCGAGGACAATCAACGCTTCGGCACCTACGCGACGTATCGCATCGGCATGTCTCTCCGGATCGCGGGAGGCACGCGGGCGATCGGTTCTGTCGGCACGGGCTTCAAGGAGCCGAGTTTCTACGAGAACTTTGCGACCGGCTTCGTGCGCGGGAATCCGAATCTGAGACCCGAGCACGCCCTCAACTGGGAAACAGGGCTCGAGTACAGAGGACTGGGGAAAACCCTGACCGCCCGCGCTACATACTTCCACCAGCGGTTCCGGGACTTGATCCAGTACAGTGGCACGCCGGTGGGCCCGGATTCGGTCAACTACAGCAACGTCGCCGACGCGGCGGCGCAAGGGGCGGAACTCGGCGTCCAGGGCGCACTCGCGGGGGGGCTGGCGTTCGATGCCAGCTATACGTACCTCGACTCGCGCGACTTTGCGACCAACCTGCGGCTGCAGCGCCGCCCCTCGCACACGGCCAGCCTGGGGCTCGGCTATGGCGTGGGGGCGCGCGGAACCGCATCCCTCGTGGCCGTCTACACGGGCGATCGCGACGACTACGATTATTCGACTTTTCCGGCACGGCGGGTTACCCTGCCGCCTCACACCCGCGTGGACGCGTCGAGCACCTACGAGCTGAGTCGAGCTCGCGGCACGCTGCCCGGCTTGGCGATCACGGCGCGTCTCGAGGACCTGCTGGGCGCTCGCTACGAAGACGTGAAAAACTTCCCCGCCCGCGGTCGCACGCTCCTGCTGGGCGGTCGCCTCGACTGGGGTTGGTGAGTCGTACCGCGTCGCCCGGAGCCTGAGATGGCCGAGCCGGTGCTCATGGCCTGGAGCGGCGGGAAGGATAGCGCCCTGGCCCTGCAGGAAGTGTTGCGCGACCAGCGCTATCGCGTGGTCGCGCTGGTGACCACGGTTACGACCGGATACGAGCGGATCAGCATGCACGGCGTGCGCCGCACTCTGCTGCACCGGCAAGCCCGGGCGCTGGGCCTGCGGCTCGACGAGGTCCTGATCTCGCCCCACGCCTCGAACGAGGAGTACGAGCGGCAAATGGCGGCGACGCTCACCGCCGCCCGGGCGCGCTGCGCCGGCCTCGACGCCGTGGTGTTCGGCGACCTGTTTCTCGCGGACATCCGGGCGTACCGGGAGCGCATGCTCGCGCGGATCGGGATGCGCGGGCTGTTCCCCCTGTGGCTCCGGGACACGCGGGAGCTGGCGGCCGACTGCGTGCGGCAAGGGTACAAGGCCGTGCTTGCGTGCGTGGATTCGCGTGCGCTCCCGGCGGCGTTCGCGGGGCGGGAGTTCGACACCGCGCTGCTGGGCGACCTCCCACCCGGGATCGACCCCTGCGGCGAGAACGGCGAGTTCCACACGTTCGTGTACGCGGGGCCGATCCTGCACGCGCCGGTGCCCCATCGCCGCGGCGCGATCGTGGTGCGGGAGGACCGGTTTGTGTATTGTGATCTCGAGGAGATCCCCACGTCATGAGACGACTCTGTCTGTTGGGACTGGCCCTTGCCGCGGCCTGCAGTGACGCGCTGGAGCAGACCAGCTCGGCCGGCCAGGTGATCGCCATCGTGAACTCGGCCGACAACTCGGTGTCGTTCGTGTCGGCGAAAGACTTGTCGGTCCGGACCGTGGATCTGCAAACGCCGGCCGGGCAGGGGACGACGGCTGCCGGCCGCGGCAAAACGGTGGTCGTGCCGCTCGGCCCCGCGGACTCCGTGGCCGTGATCAACAACGCCGGCCTGTGCTCCGCGGGCCTGTGCGTGCGCCCGGTGGTGGTCTTCCCCCTCGCCACGGGGTCCGGCGCCACCGGCGTGGCGATTCAGGACGACTCGATCGCCTGGGTGGCGAACCCGAAGCTCAACACCGTTACACGACTCAATTTCTTCTCGGGTGCTACCACCAACTTTCCTGTAGGCGTGTACCCCCAAGCCGTGGCGTTCGTGAAGGGTCGCGTGTTCGTCGCGAACGGCAATCTCGTGAATGGCACCCCCGCCGGCCCGAGCTGGCTCACCGCGTTCGCCTGCTGCGGCGCCTCACCGGCCGACTCGATTCCGCTCTCGGGAACGAACGCACGCTTCCTCGCCGTAGGAGACGACAGCCTGCTCTATGTGGTGAACGCCGGCCACGCGACGCGCGGCGACGGCAAGCTGTCGATCGTGGATCCAGTGGCCCGAGCGGAGCTCGTGGTGATCAACGGACTGGGCGAGTCTCCGGGGGCTGCGGCGTTTCATCCCTCGGGGCGGGTCCTGATCGCCTCCGCGAGTGACGGGATCCTCGAGGTGAACACGCTGACGCGTTCACTGACCCGTGGGCCGGGGCAAGGCCTGAAACCGGGAGGGAGGGGCGTGAGCGGGCTGGCGATCGATCAGGCGGCCCGGCTGTACGCGCTCGATGCCGGCGCCTGCACCAGCGCGGGGGTCGTCCACGTGCTTTCCGCGCCGCCCGACTACGGCGAGTTGCAGGCCGTCGCTGTCGGCGTCTGCCCGTCAGCAACGGCGCTCGCGGTCGTGCCGTAGGACGCGCCGCGCCGTTACCTTTGGTCCTATGGCGCTCGTCACCACCCCCGCGGTCGTCCTCCAGACTTACCGCTACAGCGAAACCTCCAAGGTGGTGCGGCTCGCGACACGCGAGCTGGGCGTGCAGAGCGCCATGGCCAAGGGGGTGCTTCGCCCCAAGAGTCCGTTCGGGGCGGGACTGGAGCTGTTGAGCGAAGGGATGGCGCAGCTGTACTTCCGGGAGACGCGGGAGCTGCACACGCTCGGCGCCTTCGATGTGCTCGACTTGCGACGCGATCTGGCGGCCGACGTGGGACGGTTCGCCGGGGCGACGGCGCTCGCCGAGGTGATGCTCAAGATGGCGCCACCGGCCCCGCTCCCGCTGGCGTACGACACGCTGACGGGGGCGCTGGACGCGCTGGCCGTCGCGCCGCCGGATGCGATCGATGCCGCCGGCGTGCGGGGGATGTGGCTGTTGCTGGGGGTGCTCGGCTTCGAGCCGTCACTCGCGACCTGCGTGCGGGACGGCGCCGCCATCGTTGACGGCACCGACCCCGTGGCGTTCAGCGTGGCCGACGGGGGCGTCGCCTGCTCGAACTGCACACCGAGCCCACCTCTCTCCCGGCTGCCGCGGCAGGCCTACCGGGACCTCCTCGCTCTGAACGACGCTCGAGCGGACCTGCCACGGCTCGACGCGCCGCATGCCGCCGCCCACCGCCGCCTCGTCGCTCGGTTCGTCCGTCACCACTTCGCCGAGACCGGTGCCCTCTCCGCCCTCGACTTCTGGGAGCGTCACGCCTGGACCCCCACGCCCTCCACTCCGGCTCCCTCCGCCGCTTCGTAGTCGGCACCGCCGGCCACATCGACCACGGTAAGACGGCGCTCGTGAAGGCCCTCACCGGTGTCGACACCGACCGGTGGGAGGAGGAGAAGCGCCGCGGAATCACGATCGATCTGGGGTTTGCCCCGCTGCCGCTCGGCGACCAGCTCCAGGCCAGTGTTGTGGACGTCCCGGGCCATGAGGGCTTCGTTCGCAACATGCTCGCCGGCGCGACTGGCATCGACGTCGCCCTGCTGGTGGTGGCGGCCGACGAAGGGATCATGCCGCAGACCGAGGAGCACCTCGCGATCGTCGAGCTGCTGGGGGTGCGGCGTGGCATCCCGGTCATCACCAAGCGGGACCTAGCCGAGCCGGAGTGGCTCGACCTGGTGCAGGCGGAGGTCGTCGAGCGGCTCGAGCGGAGCCGGGTCCGCTGGTCCCCACCGGTCCCCACCTCCGCGGTGACGGGAGAGGGGTTGGATCAGCTGCGATCGGCGCTGCGGCAGGTCGCGGAAGAGCTCGTCGAACGGCCGGCGGACGACTTGTTCCGGCTGCCGATCGATCGTGTCTTCGCCGTGGCCGGCGCGGGTACGGTCGTCACGGGGTCGACGTGGACCGGCAGCGTCACCGTGGGAGACTCTGTGCGGCTGCTGCCGCTCGAGCGTGAGGCGCGGGTGCGCTCGATCGAGGTGCACGGCCAGACAGCGGAGCGCGCCGGGCCGGGCCGCCGTACGGCGCTGGCGTTGGTCGGAGTGGACAAGAGCGAGTTGGCGCGCGGCCACGTGGCCGTAACCGGGGCGGGGTGGCGCGCCACGACCATGCTGGACGCGGCCGTCGAGCTGCTCCCCACCGCGCACAAGGCGATCGCCTCCCGTACCCGGCTCCGCGTGCACCTCGGCACAGCCGAGGTGCTGGCACGCGTGGTCCAGGTGCGATCTATCGCACCGGGCGAACAGGGTCTCGCGCGCCTGATGCTCGAGACACCGCTCGTCGCCCGCGGCGGTGACCGGTTTGTGCTGCGGTCGTTTTCGCCCGTGACGACGATCGGCGGCGGCGTCGTGCTCGACCCCTTCCCGGCGCAGCGGCCGCGGCTGCGCCAGCGGCGGCTCGCGGCGGAGCAGCCACCGGTAGAGCGGCTGCGCCAGCTGGCGCGCGAGGCCGGGCTCGCTGGGCTCGCGGTGGCGAGCCTTCCCGTACGGCTCGGTCTGCCCCCGGCGCGTGTGACCGGCGTCATCGCCGAGGCGCGCGAGGACCTCGTAAGCTTGGCCGACGCAGTCGTCGCGCGGGGAGCCGTGGCGGCTGAGGCGACGCGCCTCGCAGAGGTTCTCCGGCGCTACCACGAGGAGCATCCGCTCGATCCAGGGATGTCGCTGCAGGCCCTCCGAGCAGCGGTGGGAGCGCCGGCACCTCCGCCGGCGGTCGTGGACGCGGTGCTCGACCTCGGCACGCGGGAGCGGCAGCTCGAGATCGCCGGGAGCGTGGCCCGGCTCGCGGGATGGCGACCCGCCTTCGACACCCGCACCAGCGACTTGCGGGAGAGGTTGACCCGCCGCCTGGCGGATGCCCGCTGGGAGGTGCCGACCCTGGCGGAGCTCGAGCGGGAATTTCCCGGCGCACCGATCCGCGCCATGCTCGCGCATCTCGCCCGCGCGGGCGAAGCCGAGCAGATAGACCAGGACCGCTACGCGCCGCGCCAGGCGCTGGAGTCGTTCCGCACGAGCCTCGAATCCGCCCTTTCCGAGCTGGGGCAGGCGACGCCCGCCGAGCTGCGCGACCGCTTCGGCCTGACCCGCAAGTACTTGATTCCCTTGCTCGAGTGGGCGGACCGCCACGGTATCACCCGCCGCGCCGGGGATGCCCGGGTGCTCGCCCGATTGACAGCGAGGAAAGGCGGCCCGTAGTATTCCAGGAAGCGTCGTAGCATGGTTCACCCGTGACAAGGAGTCCGGTCCCAAGGTTCTTTTCTCGTTCGCACAGGAGCGGTGGATGAAGCAGCACGCCTGGGCGGTGCTGCGGCTCGGGCTGTGGGCGGCGGGGTCAGGGGTGGGGGTGGGGGTGGG
>Ga0066703_10000786_pt1 | contig 10855 bp, 10 predicted proteins | sample GraSoiAngelo_152_FD_66505 | JGI IMG/M metagenome (GOLD analysis project Ga0066703, IMG submission 66505) | Grasslands soil microbial communities from the Angelo Coastal Reserve, California, USA - 14_1009_12_30cm | ecosystem: Environmental > Terrestrial > Soil > Grasslands | place: USA...
GCGCGCGCTGGCGCCGTCGGCCCGCCCGTGAGCTCGTCCCCGGTGCGCTACTTCGAGGACTTCAAGGCCGGCGACCGGTTCGAGTCGGCGTCGTTGACGATCTCCGAGCGACTGATCCTCGAGTACGCCCGGTTCTACGACCCGCAGGTGTTTCACACCGATCCCGAAGCGGCCAAGGCCACGGTCTACGGCGGGCTGATCGCCAGCGGGCTCCAGACGATCGGGATCGCGTTCAAGCTGTTCTTCGAGACGGGCGTGCTGTCGGCGTGCAGCCTGGGATCGCCCGGCCTCGACGAGATCCGCTGGAAGGCGCCGGTGCGTCCCGGCGACACGCTGCGCGTCGTGGCCGAGATTCTGGAGGCGCGGCCGTCGAGCTCGAAGCCCGATCGCGGCCTCGTGCGGATTCTCTACACGATGCTGAACCAGCGCGGCGAGACGGTGACCACGCTGATCGGCAACCAGCTCTGCCGCCGGCGGCCCGGCTGAACGCCGGGCCTGGCGTCAAGGCGCCCGGAGGCGCCGAGCGCGCCACGACGCTAAGAGTCGTGGCTCGGGTCGCGGACGAGTACGACGGGACGTTGTCGACGTAACGCTCTCGCCGGCGGGGCGGTGAAGGCCATAATTCGGGCATGGCCAACTCACTCGAATACGGCTCGATCGGGGTCCGCGGTCGCGTGAGGGCATCGCAATGACGGCGCTGTCGTTCGTCGGGTTGCTGGTGGCCGGGTGGCTCGTGATGGTGGTGAACGAGTGGTTCCCGGTGCTGCGCCTGGAGTCCCCGACGCAGAACGCGGTGGGCCTGCTCGTCGCCTACGCGCTGCCCTGGCTGGCGCTTGCCGTCACGCTGCGGCGACTGCAGCGGTGGCGGCGCACCGCCGCGCTGCTGCTGCTCGTCATGCCGATCGCCTACACGCTGATCTTCACGCCGCTCGTCGTCATGCACTTGCTGACCGTGCGGACGGATCACGACAAGGACCGTTCCTTCCAGCGCGTCGCGGCCATCCCGGTCGACGGGGGGCGGATCTCGGTCTACCGCAGCGACTGCGGGGCCGCGTGCGGCAGCGAGAGCATCGCCGTCCGTCACGAGCGCCGGCTCGTCCGCGGCGTGCTGCTCGTCCGTCGGCTGGACGGGTTCGAGCACGCCTACGACGCCCGGCACGACGTCATCGGCCCGCGCCGCGTGCGCCTCTCGGTCGAGGGGCGAGGTCCGACGCGCAGCCGGGTGTATGACGTGAAGCCGTGGGTCTACTTCTAGCGAGGGCCCGCCGGCGGGCCGTCTCCGGCTTGTCTCGTGGAGCCTCCGTGGCTATGCTGCGCACCGACGGGCGGCCACCGCATGCCTCGATCCCGCCCGCGAACGACGCAGCTCGTGGAGGGCCATCGTCCATGAAGATCGTCCCGCTCCACCCGCATCTCGGCGCCCGCGTCGAGGGCGTCCAGCTTCAGGCGATCGACGACGCGACGTTCGCGCAGGTCTTCGACGCGTTCCAGGAATACTCCGTGCTCGTGTTCCCGGCGCAGCGGCTGATCGACGAGCAGCAGATGGCGTTCAGCGAGCGGTTCGGGCCGCTGGAGCGGACGATCAGGGCCGTCGGCAAGGAAGACCGCCTCCATCCGAACCTCGTCGATCTGTCGAACATCGATCCCGACCACGACGAGCGGCTCCTGGGCTGGAACGACCGGCGGATGGTGTACCAGTCCGGCAACCAGCTGTGGCACACCGACAGCTCGTTCAAGCCGGTGCCGGCGATGGCGTCGCTGCTGTCCGGGCGCGAGGTGCCGCCCGCCGGCGGCGAGACGGAGTTCGTCAGCATGCGCCACGCGTGGGACACGCTGCCGGAGGCGACGCGCCGCCGGCTGGAAGGCCGGGTGGTCGTCCACAGCATCCTCTACTCGCGCAGCACGATCGCGCCGGACCTGTTCGATCCCGAGCACGAGCGCGAGCTGGCGCCGGTGCGACAGGCGCTCGTGCGCGCCAATCCGGTGAATGGCCGCCAGGCCATCTACATCGGCTCCCACGCCTGGTACATCGAGGGCATGGACCACGCGGAGTCGCGAACGCTGCTGGACGATCTGCTCACCCACACGACGCGCCCCGAGTGCGTCCTGCAGCACCGCTGGACGCCGTGGGATCTCGTCATGTGGGACAACCGCTGTGTGCTGCACCGCGGCCGCCCGTGGGACGCCGCCCGGCACAAGCGCGTGATGCGCCGCACGACGATCGCCGGCGAGGGACCGACGGCCGAGCCGCCGTGGGCCACGCGCACGCCCGTGTGGGACGGGATCATCGCCGAGGGGGTCGGCGCCGGACACCCGGCTCGGACGACAGCGAGGGGGACAGCGAGATGAGGACGCTCATGGCGGTCGGTGTGGTGCTGATGCTGGCGACGCCTGCCTTGGCCGCGAAGCCCTGCGATGAGCTCAAGGCGGAGATCGAGGCCAAGCTCAAGGCCAAGGGCGTCGAGGGCTACAGCCTGGAGATCGTCGCGAACGACGACGTCAAGGATCAAACGGTCGTCGGCAGCTGCGACGGCGGAACCAAGAAGATCGTCTACAAGCGCGAGAAGTGACCGCGGCCGCGGCCGCCCCGCGGACGTCGCCCGGATGGGCTACGGCGACTGGCGCGCCGGCTGCGCCGCTGGCACCGGCGGCGCCACTGGGGCGGCGATCTCGTCGCCACGTCCGACCTCGCGGGACCCCGGGCGCTCGTCCTGCTTGGCCTTCAGTTTCGCGACGAGATCCGGGTAACCCGAGCGCTGGATGATCGAGTTGAACTGCGCCCGGTAATTGGCGACGAGGCTGACGCCCTCGATGGTGACATCGTAGGCGCGCCAGCGATCGCCCTGGAGGAGCATGCGGTAGTCGACCGGGGTCTCCGTCCCCTGCCGGCTCACGATCCTGGTCCGGACGACCGCCTGGTTTCCGTCGATGGTCTCGCCGACGTACTGGATCTTCTCTCCGGAGTAGCTCTCGATCTTGGAGATGTAGGAGTGCTCGAGCAGGTCGCCGAACAGGCTGACGAACTGCTGGCGCTCCGCCGGTGTGCGCGTCTGCCAGTGGACGGCCAGGCTTCGCCGGGAAATCTCGGGGAAATCGAAGATCTCGTTGGCGGCCAGTCGGATCGACCGACGCCGCTCCGCGCTCTTCGCCGCTTTCTTCGTCTCCGGATCCGAGAGCGTCTTGAGGACGCTGTCGACCGAGCCGCGCAGCTGATCGGTGGGCGCGCCGGCCGCTGCGCGATCGACGGTGAAGACGGTGAGCATCAGCGCCAGCGCGGCGCCCAACGCCAGTGTCCGCATCAGGGTCTGCTTGGACCTTGGATCCATCTCAACCGAGCCTCGCTTTCAGGACCTTCCCGGTCGAACTGCGCGGCAGCGCCTCCACGATCGTCACCCGACGAGGATACTTGAACGCGGCCAGCCGCTCGCGGCACCACGCGATCAGCTCGTCGGTACCGGCCTTGACGCCCGGCCGCAGCGCGACGAAGGCGGCGACCTCTTCGCCGAGCGTCGTGTCCGGCACGCCCACCACCGCAGCTTCCGCCACGTCTGGATGCGCGAGCAGCACGCTCTCCACCTCGGCCGGGAAGATCGAGTACCCGCCGCGCTTGATGCGCTCGCGCTCGCGGCCGACGATCGTCACGTAGCCGTCGGGCGTGACCCGCGCCAGGTCGCCGGTCTTGAACCAGCCGTCGACGAGCACCGAGCGCGTCTCCGCCTCGCTGCCCAGGTAGCCGTCCATGACGGCGGGCGTGCGGATCAGCAGCTCTCCGATCTCGCCCGCCGCCAGCGCGCGGCCCGCGGCGTCGACGACCCGGATCTCGACGCCCGGGATCGGCCGGCCGACGCATTCGGGGTGCTCGGTCGGATCGTCGGCGAGGAACGAGATCGGCCGGAACAGCTCGGTCGAGCCATAGCCGCGGACGATCCGGGTGCCGGTGCGTGCCCGCCATTCCTCGGCGAGGTCCCACGGGCAGGGCGCCGCGCCCGAGACGCCCAGGCGCAGCCGCCGGCCGCCGCGGAAGCCGGGAACGCCGAGCAGCCGGCGGAACATCGTCGCCACGGCCGGCACCACGCTCACCGGCTCGCGCGCGATGATCTCGGCGACGGCGTCGGGGACGAAGCGCTCGACGAGGCGCACGGTGACGCCGGCCAGCAGCGGCGCGAACAGCGCGCCGTTCAGCCCGAAGGCGTGGGCCAGCGGCAGCGCGGCCAGCAGCACGTCGTCCTCGCGCAGGCCGATGACCGGCCCGCCCCACGAGCGGTTGGCGATCTCCAGTGCGGTGTGCGACAGCATCGCGCCCTTCGGCCGGCCGGTGCTGCCGGACGTGTAGAGCACGAGCGCCGGCGCGGGCGGCGGCGCCGGCGGTGGAGCGGGGAAGCGCTCGATCCGCGTGGCCTCCACCAGCAGCGCGGGACGCAGGTCGGCCAGGATGTTGGCGCGCTCCTCGGCCTTCAGCAGGAGGTCGAGCGGCGCGACGGTGGCATCGAGCAGGAAGCCGGCCAGCACGGCCAGGACGAACTCCGGCCGGTTGGGAATCGACAGGGCGACGCGATCGCCGGGCCGCAGGCCGTGGCCTTCGAGACGGCGGGCGAAGTCCCCCACGCCGGCGATCAGCGCCCGATAGGTCATGGCGCCGCCGTTCCAGCGAAGCGCGAGGCGATCGGGACGCTCGCGCGCGACGTCTTCGATCAGCCGCGCGAAGTTAGCCGAGGTAGTCCTCGATGCGCAGCCGCTGCCAGACGTCGGGCGGCACGCGATGGCGCGGCGTGTAGGCGGCCAGCGAGGGCTTGGCGGTGGCGTCGACGCCCCACTTGGCGGTGTAGCCGTCCTCGCGCGTGGAGGGATCGAGGTCGGACCCGCGCGCGTTGGTGATGATCGTGACGTCGCGGTCGGGCTGGCAGCGCGTGGCCAGCGCCCAGTTGACCTGGCGGTCGTCGAAGACGTCGACGTCGTGGTCGACGACGACCACGCGCTTCATGTAGAGATCGGCGCCCAGCACGGCCATGATCGCGTTCTTGGCCTGGCCCGGCAGCCGTTGCTCGATCGCGACGTAGCAGGTGAACGGCCCCGGCACGCGCACCGCCTTGACCGACGGCACCATGGCGCGGACGGCCCGGTAGAGGTTGGCCTCCATCGGGATCGTGGAGAGCAGCATGTGGTCGAGGTGGGCGACCGTGATGTCCTGGAACATCGCGTCGCGCCGGTGGGTGATGGCGGTGTAGCGCACGACCTCGCGCTGGCGCTCGCCCAGGCTATAGCCAGTGAACTCGCCGAATGGGCCCTCGGCCACGCGCGCGGTCGGCAGGATCTCACCCTCCAGGATCATCTCGGCGTGGGCCGGGACCAGCACGTCGGAGGTCTCGCACTTCACCAGCTCGAGCGGCTCGCCCAGCAGCGCGCCCATGATCGCGCGCTCGTCCTCGTCGATCGAGCCGATGGCCAGCGCGCCGAGCGCGATGGCGGGGTGCACGCCGATCGCGAACGCCACCGGCAGCGGCTCCCCGCGCGCTTCGGCGATCCGGTGGAACTCCCAGAGGTGCTTGCCGAGCGTCAGATGGATCGACGTGCGGTCGCGGCCCTGGATCATCAGCCGGTTGTAGGCGCAGTTCCACGTCTCGCCGGTCGGGTCCTTGGCGAACGAGATGGCGGCGGTGACGTAGGCGCCGGCGTCGCGCTCGTGGTGGACGATCTGCGGCAGCGTCGTGAGGTCGACGTCGCGCCCGCGCCGCACGACGTCCTTCACCGGGCCGGTCGCGACCACGCGCGGCGCCACCGGCCGTTCCATCGCGCGCAGGTAGGTCGGCAGCATCTGGTCCGGCGCCGCGTTGATCGCCGCGGCCAGCCGCCCGCGGCTCGCATGGAGATTGGTCAGCACGGGGAACTTCGTGCCGTGAACGTTCTCGAAGAGCAGCACGGGGCGGCGCCGGCCCTCCTTCTCCAGCTTCGCCACCAGGCCGGTGATCTCGTAGCTGGGATCGACGGGCCGCGACACGATCTGGAAGTCGGCCGCCCGGGTGCGCTTGATCGAGTCGAGGTAGCTTCGAAGGTCCTGCGCCACGGCGTTCCTCCCGGCTGTTCGGTGCGTGCCGCACCGATGGTACACGAACGCCCGCCCGCGCTCACACCCTGGCCGCCCGCCGGCGGCGCTGGGCCCGCCAGCCCAGCACCGCGACGATCAGCGCCGGGATGACCGGCAGCGCTGCCGACCAGCCGGCCGCACCGAGCCAGCGCTCGAGCGTGTCGTGCACGATCATCTCGCCGGCCACCCAGCCCAGCACGCCCCCGCCGATCCAGATGATCCAGCGCTGGCGGGTCATCAGCCAGGCGAGGAACCCGCTGCCCCAGACGACGAGCGGCAGCGAGAGCCCGATGCCGATGACGACCAGCAGGAAGTCGCCGTGGGCGGCGGCGGCGACCGCCAGCACGTTGTCGAGGCTCATGGCGGCGTCGGCCACCATGATGATCCAGATCGCCTCGCGCAGCGTGACGCCCTGGCGCACGGTATGACCGCCGCCGGCGTCCATGAGCACCAGGCGGACGGCGATCCAGATCAGCAGGATGCCGCCGGCGGCTTGCAGGTAAGGCAGCGCCAGCAGCTGGCTGGCGATGGCGATGAACGCCAGTCGCAGTCCGACGGCGCCGGCCGTGCCCCACAGCCGGCCGAGGAGCCTGGCGCGGGGTGGCAGCCCGCGGACGGCGAGCGCGATCACCAGGGCGTTGTCCCCGGCGAGCGTCAGGTCGATGAGGACGATGCCCGCCAGGCGGGCCCAGAACTCCGGCGCAGCGATGGCTTACGTGTCTTCGAGGGGGGCCGAGAGCCGGGGCGGAATCACCCCGCCATGGTACCGCGCGCGCCGATGGCGGCGCGTACGGCCCGGCGGAGGCCCTCGATATCCAGGGGCTTGCGAAGGACCGTGAAGCCCAGGCGGCGGCCCTCGCTGTCGAGGTCGCCGGTGAAGGCGGTGAACATGATGACGCCCACCCCGGCGTCCCGATGGCGGACGCCGGCCACGACGTCCAGCCCGGAGAGGCCCGGCATGCCGAGGTCGGTCAGCACGGCGTCGTAGCGGCCGGGCTCGAAGCGCCTCAGGCCCTCGCGGCCGTCGGCGGCGGCGTCGGGCTCGTAGCCCCACGCCTCCAGGAGGTCGCACAGGAGCGTCCGCACGTGGCGGTCATCGTCGATGACCAGGATTCTCGGCGTTCGAGTGGTGGCGACGTCGCTGACGGGCAGGGCGGAGGCGCGATTCACGGTGTCCACGAGGACCGAAGGTAGGTCGGCAAGCGCGCGAGATCAACGACGATGACGCCCGCGTATCCGGCGGCTTCGGTGGCGTCGTCCGCGTCGTCGTCCCCTGTCCATGCGCTTTCGTGAGTTGCGGAGGCCGGTGTGCGCGAAAGAGGCGGCCCTCGGTGGATCGCCTCCCGCCACATCGCATCACGCCGGTCGAATTTCGTTTTGTGGATAGCGGTGGAAAAGTGGATAAGGCCCGCTTAGAGCCTGTACAGCCGTCTCGCATTGTCGGCCAGGATCTTGCGCTTCTGCGCGTCGTTGATGTCGCCGCGCTGGCGGATCTCGTCGATCGACGCCGGCCACGAGTGGTCCCAGTGCGGGAAGTCGGAGGCGTAGACGATCTGGTTCTCGCCGACCAGCTTGACGGCCTGGGGCAGCAGCCACTCGTCGGCCTCGCAGGAGAAGTAGATGTTGCCGGAGCGCACGTACTCGCTCGGCTTCTTCTTGAGCACCGGCGCCTCGGTTGCGCGCTTGGCGTACTCGTCGTCCATGCGCTCCATCCAGTAGGGCGCCCAGCCGCAACCCGCCTCCAGGAAGGCGAGGCGCACGTCGGGGAAGCGCTCGGGGATGCCCTCGAGGATCACCGACGTGAGCTGCCGCATCTGGCCGAAGGCGTGCGAGCAGGTGTGGGCCTGGATGAAGGCCGGGAACAGATCGACGCCGGCCCCGCCGAGATGCGAGCCCGACGCATGGATGCCGAGCATGACGTCCAGGCGCTGCGCCTCCTCGTACACGTCGCCGTAGCGCGCGTCGCCGAGGAGGTGGCCGCCGTCGGCTGGCAGCATCGCCCCACAGAGACCCAGCTCGCGCACGGCGCGGCGCAGCTCGGGGGCGCAGGCCTCCGGCACCTGCACCGGCAGTAGCGCGACCGCCTGCAGGCGCCGGCTCTTCTTGATGAACTCCTCGTGCAGGAACGTGTTGTAGGCGCGGCAGATCGCCACGGGCCACTGGCGGTCCTTGAGGAAGCTCATGAACAGGCCCAGCGTCGGGTAGAGCACGGCCGACTCCATGCCGCCCTTGTCGAGCGCCTTCAGCCAGGCATCGGAGGTGCCGGCCAGGTCGCTGAAGGTGTTCAGCAGGCGTCGGTCCCAGCCGTCCCAGGGATAGAAGAACTGGTTCACCGGCCGCCGCTTGAACGGTTCGTCCAGGTACTTCGCGATCTGCTCCTGGCTCTCGGTGACGTGGCCGTCGGCGTCGATGACCGTCATGGCTTCATCCTCCAGGCGGCGATCGCCTCGGGGTTGATCACGTGGGCCGGCGGCTCGCCCCGACCGACCGCCAGGATCTGCTCCAGCGCCAGGGTCAGGTTGGCGCGCCGGCCGGCCTCGCTGTGGGCGACGTTGTGCGGCGTGAGGATCAGCCGCTCGGGGTCGGCGTCGCGATAGGGATGCGCGGGGGGCAGCGGCTCCAGGGCGAAGGCGTCGACCGCGGCCCCGGCGATCCAGCGCTCCTCGACGGCGCGGGCCACCGCCGCCTCGTCCACCAGCTCGCCGCGGGCCGTGTTGAGGAAGAGGGCGGTCGCCTTCATGCGGCGCAGCTCCTTCTCACCGATGAAGCCGCGCGTCTCGTCGGTGAGCGTCGCGTGCACGGTGACGATGTCGGCCTCGGCCAGCAGGGTCGGCAGGTCCACCAGCGTCACGCCGAGCGCGGCCGCCGTGTCGCGCGGCACGTACGGGTCGGCGGCGATGAGCCTCACGTCCCAGTTGACGAGCCGGCGCGCGACGTGCGTGCCGATGCGGCCCAGACCCACGATGCCGACCGTCTTGCCGAAGAGGAAGTCGCCGCGGTCCTCGCGCCGGGCCCACTCGCCGCGGCGCAGCCGCGACTCGCCGCGCTTGATCCGCTTGAGCAGCATCAGGATCAGGCCGATCGTGGCCTCGGCCACCGCGATGAAGTTCTCCCGGGTCGGACTGTTGGCCACCAGCACGCCGAGGCGGGTGGCGGCCGGCACGTCGATCTTGTCCACGCCGATGAACGGCACGATCACCAGGCCCAGGTGCTCGGCGTGCTGCATCACCGCCGGCGTGATGCGCTCGAGATGCGAGGCGAGGACCACGTCGGCGACGCGACACTGCTCGATCAGCTCGGCTTCCGTGTAGGCGCGCCGGCTCGCGGTGTCGAGGGGGCGGCCGATAACGACCTCGTGGCCCGCCCGGCGGAGCGGGTCCAGCTCCTCGGACGGGCCGCTGGGCCCGGTCGCGATGACGGTCAGCCGGCGCGCCGTCACGGCGTCGGCTTCTTGCAGATCACGTTCAGGAGCGCGGGACGCTTGTCCTCGCGGACGATCCGCAGCGCCTGGCGGATCATGTCCGGCAGCTTCGCCCCCTCCTCGACGCGCTCGGCCCAGTTGCCGCACGCCCGGGCGATGCCCTCGTAGTCCGGCGCCGGGTCCAGCTCGCTCATCGGCATGGACCCGGTCCGCACGGCCCAGCCCTGCGGGGCGTGCGAGACCACCGAGCGCTTCACCGCGTTCCACGCGCGGTTGTTGAAGACGATGGTCAGCACGGGGAGGTTGTGCGCCCGCGCCGCCCAGTGGGCGGCCGTCGGGGTGCCGAAGATGTAGGCGCCGTCGCCGACGCAGCAGACGACCGTCTTGTCGGGCGCGGCCAGCTTGGCGCCCAGCGCGGCGCCGAGCCCCCAGCCGAGCCCGGAGGCCGGCGACTGGCTGAAGTAGGACCCCGGGCGTCGCTGCGTCGTCTGCGAGGTGTCGAGGTCGTACTCGTTGATCACGATCGTCTCGTCGTCGATGGCGTCGCCGATGCAGCGCGACAGCCACGCCATGTCGATCGGCGAGTCGCTCTTCACGGCGGCGGCCCTGGTCGCGTCGGCGTCGACCAGCTTGCGATGCTCGGCCTCCCAGCGCCGGCGCCGGGCCTCGAGCGTGGTGGCGTCCCCGCCCCGGCGCTGCACCGCCGCGGCGAGCGCCGCCAGCGTCAGCCTCGGCGCGCCGGCGAGTCCGAGGTCGACGGCGAAGCCGCGGATCGGGTAGCGGGAGAACAGCGGATCGTGACCGATCTGGATGACGGTGGTCTCCGGCCGCGGTGCCCGCAGCGCCGGGAACCACGGCGCGTCGGCCTCGACGACGACGATCGGATCGGCGTCGCTGAGGTATGCCGTGGGATCGCCGCCGCCATAGAGCGGGTGGTCTTGCGGAAAGTTCAGGTGCGTCGCGGCCTGGTCGAAGACCGGCATCGCGAGCGCCTCGGCCAGGGCGACCAGCGGCGCCACCGCGCCCGGATCGCGGCCGGAGGACTTGACGATCGCGATCGGGTTGCGGCCGGTCGCCAGCATCTCGGCGGCGCGCTCCACCGCGGCGGCATCGGCGACGGTGGCGGCGGGAGGGCCCAGGCGGGCCGGGTCGAAGTATTCGAGACTCTCGAGCCGCTCGGAGAGGATCTCGCGCGGCAGCGTGAGGTACACCGGCCCCTGCGGCTCGCTGCGGGCGATGGCCAGCGCGCGATCCACGACCGTCTCGATCTGGCCGCCCATGCGCAGCTCGTAGTCCCACTTCACGAACTCGCGAACCATGGCGCCCTGGTCGAACGACTCCTGGCCCCAGTG
>Ga0066703_10000788_pt1 | contig 10855 bp, 9 predicted proteins | sample GraSoiAngelo_152_FD_66505 | JGI IMG/M metagenome (GOLD analysis project Ga0066703, IMG submission 66505) | Grasslands soil microbial communities from the Angelo Coastal Reserve, California, USA - 14_1009_12_30cm | ecosystem: Environmental > Terrestrial > Soil > Grasslands | place: USA...
GAGCCGGTCCTCCCGCCTGTCGGAGCAAATGAACGACCGCATGACGGCCCTCAAGAAAAGGCTGAAGGAGCTCCGCGGCGAATAGCGTCTCTCGCGTATAATCCCGCCATGACGACACTCGAGCGGGCCGAGGCTGCCGAGCACGCGCTGAGCCAGGAGCTGGATCGAACGGTCGTGAAGTCTGCCATCTATACGTCGGGGGACCGCGACCCGCGGTTGCCCGTCCAGCGGCCCGACAACGGGAAGTACGTGATGATGGGCCACGACCCGCGCCTGCCGCGCATGCCCGACAAGCCGACCCTCTTCGACTTCTACCGGTACCGCTTCGCGCCGGCCAACCACATGATGCAGAGCGCGCGCCTGGCCATGAAGAACGGCGCCGGCGAGAAGGTCGTCCTCGCCTGCCTGGTCCACGACATCGCCATCGCCGGGTTCATCCGGGGCGATCACGGCTACTGGGCGGCCCAGCTCCTCGAGCCGTACGTCGATCCGGAGGTGAGCTGGGCCATTCGCTATCACCAGGCCCTGCGCTTCTTCCCGGACGAGTCGGTCGGGTACCGCTACCCCGAGATGTACGTCAAGCTCTTCGGCCCGGACTACAAGGTCGAGCCCTACATCGAGCGCGACTACAAGTTCGCGCGCGATCACAAGTGGTACATGACGTCGCGGCTGATCTGCGTGAACGACCTCTACTCGTTCGATCCCAGCGTGCACGTCGAGCTGGAGGAGTTCAGCGACGTCGTCGGCCGGAATTTCAAGCAGCCCAAGGAAGGCCTCGGTTTCGACGCCAGCCCCGCGGCCCACATGTGGCGCACGATCATGTGGCCGACGAAGTACCTGTAAGCCGCGTCGCTCCCAGCGGCCTCGCTTAGACGCGCACGGGCGTGACGCCCCAGATGTCCTCGGCGTACTGGCGAATCGTCCGGTCGCTCGAGAACTTGCCCATGTGGGCCACGTTCAGGATCGACATACGAGTCCACGCCGCCTCGTCGCGGTACGCGGCGGCGACGCGGTCCTGGCTCGTGACGTACGGAGCGTAATCGGCCAGCACGAAGTACCGGTCGCCCTCACGAAGCAGCGAGTTCACCAGGGGACGGAAGAGCCCGGGCGTGTCCGGGCTGAAGACGTCGGCACCGATCATGTCGAGCGCGCGCGCGAGCTCGGCGTTCGCGTGGTACCACTCCCACGGGTCGTAGCGTGAGCGGAGCTCGGCCACCTCGCCGGCGGTCAGGCCGAAGATGAAGATGTTGTCCTTCCCGACCTCCTCGAAGATCTCGATGGTGGCGCCGTCCATCGTCCCGATCGTCAACGCGCCATTCAGCGCGAATTTCATGTTGCCGGTCCCCGAGGCCTCGGTCCCGGCCGTCGAGATCTGCTCGGAGAGGTCGGCGGCCGGGATGATCTGCTCGGCCAGTGAGACCTTGTAGTCGGCCAGGAACACGACCGAGAGCCGCCCGCGCAGGGCCGGGTCGCCGTTCACGACGTCGCCCACGCCGTTGATCAGCCGGATGATGAGCTTGGCCATCGCGTAGCCGGGGGCGGCTTTGCCGCCGAAGATCACGGTGCGCGGCAGCAGGTCCGCGTGCGGGGCGTCCTTGATCCGGTTGTAGAGCGTGATCACGTGGAGGACGTTCAGGAGCTGGCGCTTGTACTCGTGGATGCGCTTGACCTGGACGTCGAACATGGAATCCGGCTCGACGTGGAGCGGCGCGCCCCGGCGACGGTACTGGCGCTGCATGGTCTCGCTGAGCCGCAGCTTGTTCTCGCGCTTGACCGAGCGCCAGGCGACGGCGAAGTCGCGGTCGGCGGCCAGGGGAACCAGGCGCTCGAGCTGCTCGAGCTGCGTGATCCAGCCCGAGCCGATGGCATCGGTGATCAGCCGAGCCAGGCCCGGGTTGCTCTTGAGGAGCCAGCGGCGCTGGGTGATGCCGTTGGTCTTGTTGCTGAACTTCTGCGGCTCGAGCTCGTGGAAGTCGCGGAAGAGATCGCTCTTGAGGATCTCCGTGTGGAGCGTGGCCACGCCGTTCACGCTGTGGCTGCCGACGATGGCCAGGTTGGCCATCCTCACGCGCTCCTCGCCGTGCTCCTCGACGATGGACATGCGCTGCGTCGGCGCGTCGGGCCCCCGCCGGCGCCGGACCTGGGCCAGGAACCGCGCGTTGATCTCGTAGATGATCTGCAGATGCCGCGGCAGCATCAGTCCGAGCAGGCTGGCCGGCCAGTGCTCGAGCGCCTCCGGCATGACCGTGTGGTTCGTGTAGCCGAAGGTCCCCGTCGTGATGTCCCACGCCTCGTCCCACGACAGGCTCTCGACGTCCACCAGGATCCGCATCAGCTCGGGGATGGCCAGCGCGGGATGCGTGTCGTTCAGCTGGATCGCGACCTTTTCCGTGAAGCGATCGAACACGCGCAGGCCACGGGGCTGGTCGTACATGACGTAGCGCTTGCGATAGCGCCGGATGATGTCCTGGATCGTGGCCGAGACGAAGAAATACTCCTGGGCCAGCCGCAGCGCACGGCCGGCCGAGGTGGCGTCGTTCGGATAGAGGACGCGACACACGCTCTCCGAGCGGGCGCGCGCCTCGACGGCGCCCACGTAATCACCCTCGTTGAACTCGTGGAGATCGAACTCACGCACCGCCCGCGCGCCCCACAACCGGAGCGTGTTCACCGTCTGGTTGCCGTACCCCGGGATGGGCGTGTCGTACGGCGTGGCCAGCACGTCGCGCGTGTCCACCCAGGCCTGGGTGAGACGCCCGGCCGAATCGTGGACGGCCTCGGTGCGGCCGTAGAAGTGCACACGGAAGCGGTCGCCGGGCCGGGCGATCTCCCACGGGTTGCCGTAGCGGAGCCAGCCGTCGGCGACCTCGACCTGGGCGCCGTGGACGATGCGCTGGTGGAAGATGCCGTAGTCGTAGCGGATGCCGTATCCATACGAGGGATACCCGAGCGTCGCCATCGAGTCGAGAAAGCACGCGGCCAGCCGGCCGAGGCCGCCGTTGCCGAGACCGGCATCCCACTCCGCTTCTCGGAGATCCTCCAGGCGATACCCCAGTTCGTGGAGCGTCGTGCTGCACTCGTCGAGGAGGCCCAGGTTCACCAGGCTGTTGCCCAGCGTACGGCCCATGAGGTACTCGAGCGAGAGGTAATAGACTCGCTTGGCGTCCTGCTCGTAGTAGGCGTCGTGCGTGCGGATCCAGCGGGCCATCATCCGGTCTCGCACGGCCAGGGCGAGCGCGACGTACGGCTCCCAGACGCTGTCCACGTGCCGGGGCAATTCGCCGAGCGTGTACAGGAGATGCCGCAGCACCCCGTCCTTCAACGACTGGGCGAGCGGGCCGAGATCGGAGGCGGGGCTCGTTCGAGGTGTCAATTCACCAATTCTTTTAGCATCCGGGCCGGGCGGGGTCATAGAAAACCGTTGCTCATGCCGTGCGCAGCACACGCTCCGCACCCTGATCCATGCAAGGACCGAGCAGAGACGGCGCATCGGGGTAAGTGGTTGATATCCCGTTCGCGCGACGAGCCAGCCGCGGGCGGCGGCCGCCTCTTCGTTGCTCAGCGTGGTCAATCTTCGTGCGCTACACCCTCGGATCTCCATCGCGCCACCTCCTGCCGCAACAACGCGCGACCGTGTATGATCGTCGTCCTGGCTGGGCCCATGGGCCCGAAGTCTCGAGCCCGCTCGGGGGAGGCCATCATGAGAATCCGCGCTGGACGCGCCGCGCTCCTCGTCCTCGCATCCATCGCCCTCGGGGCTTGCAGCAGCGGCCGACTCTATGTGTCGCAGACCTCGCACGACGCGGCGAAGAGCGCGGTGGAAGGGGCGGCCGAAGGCGTCGGCAGCGTCCCCGGCCCGCTGCGACGCGCAATGCGCGACACGCTCCTCGGCGACGATACGCTGCCTCTGGTCTCCCAGCGGATCGCCGAGGCGATGGTGGACGGGATGCGACGCGGCCTGAGCGAGGCCGAGACTCAGCAGCTCATCGACGACGTCGTGGAGCGCACCATTGCCGGGCTCGGGCGCCAGAGCGGTGAAGCGACGCGGCAGCTCATCCAGACGATCGAGCCGGAGCTGAGCCAGGCGCTGCGCCGGTCCATCGGCAGCATCGGTGTGGCCGTCGGTGAGGACATCGAGCGCGATCTGACCCCGCGGACCCGCGAGATGGCGCAGGCGCTCGCCGACGTGCTCGTGAAGGCGCTGGCCGGCGGCCTCGACGTGCAGCTCGAGCACATCCGTCAGACGGCGCGCGACATCGGCCGCGAGATGATCACCGAAGCCGCGCTCAGCATCCGCGACCAGAAGGAGTTCGTCGGCGAGATCACGCACGTTGCCATGCGGCAGGGCATGCTCGGCGCCATCGAGGGCGCCCGCGAGATCTTCCCCGACCACGTTCCCCGGAGCCTGGTCCTGGCCATGATCGTCCTCGCCGGGCTCGTCATCCTCAGCGGGGGCGGGTTCAGCGTGTACTGGTGGCGGTACCGGCAGAGCACGAAGTCGCTGACGATCATCGCCAAGCAGCTCAACGACTTCGAGGCCGGCGACCTGAAAGACGCGATCCACAAGAGCGCCGACGAGCACTACGTCGGCCGCTGGCTCAGCAACTTCCTCACGCGGCGGGGCTTGTAGCGTGGCGACGACGGCGCCCACGAGATTCCTGACGGACGCTCAGGTGCAGAGCTACCAGCGGGACGGCTACCTGGCCGTGCGCGGGGTGCTCGACGCCACGCAGATCGGCACGCTGCGGCGAGTCACCGAGGCCCTCGTCGAGCGCTCGCGCGCGGTGACGAAGAGCGACGCCCTGTTCGATCTCGATCCCCGCCACACCTCGGCCCAGCCGGTGCTGCGCCGGATCAAGAACCCCGCCGACAACGACCCGCTCTATCGCTGGGTCACGTTCGAGTCGCCGATTCCCGACATCGTCGCGCAGCTCCTCGGGCCGGCGGTCCGCTTCCACCACAGCAAGCTGAACATGAAGGGAAGCCTGATCGGCGCGGCCGTGGAGTTCCATCAGGACGCCGCGTTCTATCCGCACTCCAACGACGACGTGCTCGCCGTGGGGCTGCTTCTCGACGACGCGACGGCCGACAACGGCGCGATGGCGGTGTTGCCGGGTAGCCATCGCGGGCCGATCTACACGCACTACGATGGCCAGGGCCGGTTCGTCGGCTGCATGCGCCCCGACGATGTCGCGCGTCTGGACACGAGCCGCGCGGTCCTGCTCGAGCTGCCGGCCGGGAGCATCCACATCCACCACTACCGGCTCGTGCACTGGTCGGCGCCGAACACGTCGACGAGGGAGCGCCGCCTGCTGATCAACTCCTACGCCGCCGCCGACGCGCTGAGCCTGGTGCCGGACTCGACGCGCTCGCCGCTCTACGGCACGCTGGTGCGCGGGACGGCGCCGGGGATGGCGCGCCGCACGGCCGGCGACATGCCGCTGCCGCCGGACTTCAGCCAGGGCTACACGTCCATCTACGAGCTGCAGTCGGAGACGACGCGCTAACCCTTCACCGCACCCGCGGCGAGGCCCTCCACCATCCAGCGGTGGATGAACATGTAGAGCGCGACCACGGGCACCGTCGTGATCACGGACGCCGCCATGAGCTGGCCCCAGTGGAAGACGTCGCCGTAGATCAGGAGGTTCAAACCCACCGGCACCGTGAGCGTCCGCTCGTCCTGGATGAAGACCAGCGCGTACAGGAACTCGTTCCACGACAGCGTGAAGGCGAAGATCGCGGAGGCGACGATGCCCGGCGCGGCCAGCGGCAGCAGCACGCGCACGAGCGCCTGGATCCGCGTGGCGCCGTCCACCAGCGCGGCCTCCTCCAGCTCCGTGGGGAGCGCCTTGAAGAACCCGATGAGCAGCCACGTGCAGAACGGAACCGTGAACGTGGGGTAGGAGAGGAACAGCGACATCAGCGAGTTCGTCGTGCCCAGCTCGGCGAGCACCCGGTAGAGTGGGATGAAGAGCAGCGCGGGCGGGACCAGGTAGACGACGAGGATGAGGCTGGCCACGAGCTCGCGGCCCGGGAAGCGGATGCGCGCAACCGCATACCCGCTGAGGCTGGCGATGACGGTGGTGATCGCGGTGACGACCACGGCGGTGATCGCGCTGTTGCGGAGCCAGAGCGGGAAGCGCGTGTCGAGCCACAAGCCCGTGTAGTTCTCCCAGGTGAACGGCTTGGGCACGTAGATGCTGGTCGCGAACTGAATCTGCTCGTAGGTCTTGAACGACATGCTGGTGATCCACCAGAACGGGACGAGCACGATCAGCGCGAAGGTGACCAGCCCGCCGACGCTGGCGATGCGCCAGCTCATGCCGTCCGGTCGCGGAGCAGGTAACGGCTGACGAGCGCGATAGCGGCGGCCAGCAGCGGCACCGCGAAGATCGAGATGGTCACGCCGCGGCCCCAGCGGAGCTGGTTGAAGGCGACCTCGTACGAGTAGGTCGCGAACACCTGGGTGGCCGTCCCCGGGCCGCCGCGCGTCATGACGTAGACGATGTTGAAGTCGTTGAGCGTGAAGATGAACGTGAGCAGCGTGGTCACGATGATGACGTGCTTCAGCCCGGGCAGCGTGACGTGCCAGAAGCGTCGCCAGGGCGGGGCGCCGTCTACCGCTGCCGCCTCGTAGAGCTCGGCCGGGATCGCCTGCATGCCGGCCAGGTAGGACACGCCGAAGAACGGGAACCCGCGCCACCAGTTGGCGACGACGACGGCCGTCATGGCACCCGCCGGCGTGGCCATGAACGCGATCGGGCGGGAGAGCAGCCCGGCGTCCAGCAACACGCTATTGAAGAAGCCGCGCCCGGGGAACGCGTCGAACATCCACCGCCAGGTGAGCGCGATGATGACCGTGGAAGTGATCCAGGGCAGCAGCATCAGGCCGCGGAAGAAGTTCCGCCACCGCCAGGTGGCGTGCAGCACGAGGGCCATGGCCAGTCCGGTCGCGATCTTGAGCGCCACCGAGCTGACGGTGAAGACGAGGCTGTTGCGCACGACGGCGTGGAAGCCGTCGTCGTCGATCAGGTAGAGGTAGTTGCGAAGGCCGACGAAGCGCTCGGGATATCCGACCAGCTTGTCGGTGAACGACAGCCAGACCGCCCGCGAGATCGGGTAGACGATCAGGCCGATCACCAGCACGAAGAGCGGCAGCAGGAAGAGCGCGGCGGTACCGGTGTCCCGCCACCGCCGCGCGGCGCTAGCGACCGATGGTGTCGTAGATTTCCTTGATCTTCTTGTCGGCCCAGTCCACCGCCTGCTCGTTCGACCACTTGTCCACGATCACCTTGGCCGGCGCGTCGGTGAGCACGTTGCTCGCCTGCACCTCGGCGGCGGCGGCGGTGACCGGTCCCGGCCAACCGGTCGCCGAGAACCATTCGGCGGCGCGGCCGAACGTGCGGTAGTTCTCGTTCTTGCTGAAATAGTCCTTCGACGCCGCGCGCGCCTTGTCGAGCACCGGCGTGAACTGACCGTAGGAGTCGTTCATCACCCGCACGGTCTCCTCGGGGGACAGGAGATGCGCGACCAGGCTCATGGCCGCTTCGGGGTCCTTCGCGGTCTTGAAGATGCCGAAGCTCATCGCGATGGCCCACATCCGGCGGCCGTCGGGCCCGGCCGGATGCGGCAGTGCCAGGTGATTGGCCAGCGCCTCCTCGCGCGCCTTGCGGTCCTTCGCGTCGGTCGCCTTGGCCACGGCGTTCTCCATCGCGAAGGTGATGGACGGCCCGTTGGAGGTCTGGGCGATGTTTTTCGCGATGAAGTTCTCGTTGTTCCCCGAGCCGGTCCATGTCAACGTGTCAGCCGGCTGGAGCCCTTCCTTATATATGTCGGTCGCCCACTTCATGACCTGTTGCATCTTCGGCGTCCTGATCGACTGGTACTTGCCGTCCTTCGTGGCCCAGCCGACGCCGTGCGAGTACATCAGGCTCTGCATGACGCCGTAGCCGTCGGCAGTCCGGTTCCAGCTCTGGCCCATGCCGTAGAAGTTGTCCTTCGGTCGATTCAGCGCGGCGGCGGCCGCCTTGGCCTCGTCGAACGTGGACGGGAGCTTCACGTTGTTCTTCTCGAAGACGTCGCGCCAGACGTACCAGAAGGCCGGCATGATGTACCAGGGAATCGCGTACGTGGTGCCGCCGATCACCGTCACCGGCGCCACGTTGGCCGGTGGGCGGCCGACCTCGCCCTCCACCTGCCGCGCGAAGCTGGTGAGGTCGAGGAGCTGGCCCATGCCCGCGAAGCGCGCGGGCGCGCCCGTCTCGAGCTGACCGATGTCCGGCGTGTTCTTGTTCTCGATGGCGGCCACGTACTTCGTCTGCACGTCCTCGAACGTGAAGTACTCGACGGTGACCGCCGCGCCGTGCTTCTGCGCCCAGCGCTGGGCCGCGGCCTCGATCGCCTTGTTGGTGGGCTCGACGTACGTCTTGAGGATCCACAGCCGGAGGCTGGTGCCCTTCTTCACCGCCGGCGCGGCGACGCCGGGGAGCGCGAAGGCCGCGGAGGCGCCGACCGCACCGGCGAGGAAGTTGCGTCGAGTGAGGCGTGCGTCCCGCATGGAAGCTCCTCCTGTATTCGCGGCGTTGCGCTCAGGTGGGGCGAGTGCGGCGGAGTATCGGGCGCGGGGCGGACCCTGTCAAGGGCGACTCGCGCGCGTCACCGCATCATGCTGGGCAGCCAGAGTGAGAGCCAGGGGAACGCGATCAGGATGGCCAGCCGCACGATGTCGGCCCACATGAAGGGCAGCACGCCGCTGAAGACGGTGGCCGTGCTCACCTGGGGGAGCAGCGTCCTCAGCACGAACATGTTCATGCCCACCGGCGGGCTGATCAGGCCGATCTCGACGATGCACACGATGATGATGCCGAACCAGACCGGGTCGAACCCGAGGTGCACGATCACCGGGAAGAACACCGGGATGGTCAGCAGGATCATCGACAGCTCTTCCATCGCGGTGCCCAGCACCACGTAGATCGCGCAGATTGCCGCGACCACGATGGTCGGCGTCACGTTGAAGCGCGTCACGAACGTTTTCAGGTCGTTCGGCATGGAGGTGATGTTGACGAACTCGGCGAAGATCAGCGCCCCGATCAGGATCATGAACAGCATCGACGTGGTGCGGGCCGACTCCAGCAGCGCGTCGTAGAGCGTCCGCCAGGTCAGCGCGCGCCGGGACAGCGCGAAGACCATCGCGCCAAAGGCGCCCATGGCGGCGCCTTCGGTCGCGGTGAAGAGGCCGCCATAGATCCCGCCCATGACGAAAAGGAAGAGGGCGGCCACCGCCCACACGTCCTTGAGCGCCAGCAGGCGCTCGCGCCAGCTCGAGCGCTCGCCGGGAGGGCCCGAGGCGGGATCGCGCCAGGTCATGTACTGGACGGCGCCGCAGAGCAGGATCGCCCCGACGATGCCGGGGAGGATCCCGGCCGCGAAGAGCTTGCCGATGTTGGTCTCCGTGAAGATGCCGTAGATCACCATGATGGTCGAGGGCGGGATCATGATGCCGAGCGTGCCGCCGCCCGCCACCACGCCGGCGGCGAGCCGATCGGAGTACCCGAACTTCTTCATCGAGGGATAGGCCACCTTCGCGAACGTGGCCGCCGTCGCGATCGAGGAGCCGCAGATGCCGCCGAAGCCGGCCGAGGCCCAGATGGTGGCCATGGCCAGTCCTCCGCGCAGGTGGCCGATGAACGCGTAGGCGGCGCGGAACAGCTCCTGCGACATGCCGGCACGCGTGACGAAGTTGCCCATCAGGATGAAGAGCGGCACCACCGAGAGCGTGTAGTTCCGTCCGGTCTCGTACAGCTTGGTCTGGGTCATCGCGAAGGCGACGGTCCAGTTCCAGTCGCGCATGTAGGCGTAGCCGACGATGCCGACGATGGCCATCGCGAACGAGATGGGCACGCGCAGGCAGCAGATCAGCATCATGACGGTGAGGCCGACCAGGCCCTCGATCATCCCGGCGGTCCGTCCGCGCGCTGCCCGACCTTGTAGAGGTGGATCACGCCGGCCAGGCCGAGCGTGACCGCCATGAAGTAGACGAAGGGGCCGTAGACGATGCGCAGGACGTCGGTGGCGTCCCGATAGGCCCAGATGCGGTCGGCCTTGAGCCAGGTGAGCCACGCGAGCAGGAACATGAACGCCGCGTTCACCGCCTGGACGGCGCGCTGGAGGCTGCGTTGTCCCCGTGGGCCGAGGATTCGATCGATGAAGTCCATCACGGCGTGCTCGTCGGAGAACGACACCAGCGGCAGCCCCGCGAAGATGAGGATGACCAGCATCAGCTCGGTGATCTCGAACGCGCCACGAACGGGGCGGCTGAAGACGTAGCGCGCCACCACGTCGATCACGGTGAGGATCATCATGGCGAGGAGGATGGCGGAAGCGGCCAGGCCGAGGAGCGCGTCGGCGCGCCGCTTCCCCCGCTGGGCGGGCGCGGTCACTTCCCGGCGGCGACCTTCTTCAGCTCTTCGCGGAACTCGGCCAGGATCTTGGCCGCGTCGACGCCCTTGGCCTTGGCCTTCGTGATCCAGTCGTCGATGATCGGGGCGGAGCGCTTCTTCACCTCGGCCACGAACTCGGGGTTGGCGTTGACGATCTTCACGCCCGATTTCTTGAGCTGCTCCAGGCCCTTCCGGTCGGCCTCGTCCCAGGAGATCCCGGCCAACCGCGCGATGTGCTCACCGGAGATCTTCTCGAGCGCCTCCTGATCCTGCTTGGGCAGCTTGTTCCACTTGTCCTCGTTCATGAAGAAGCCGAAGGCCGAGCTGTACATGCCGCCGGGAAAGAGCGTCGCCTGCTCGAGCACGGTGTCGAGCTTGAACGAGATGATGGACTCCAGCGGGAAGAACACGCCGTC